>Ga0157373_10004122_pt1 | contig 10960 bp, 6 predicted proteins | sample C65metaG_FD_113460 | JGI IMG/M metagenome (GOLD analysis project Ga0157373, IMG submission 113460) | Corn rhizosphere microbial communities from Kellogg Biological Station, Michigan, USA - C6-5 metaG | ecosystem: Host-associated > Plants > Roots > Rhizosphere > Soil | place: USA: Michigan...
AACACGCATCCTGAAAGCCTGAGCAAGTACCAGCGCAAGTTTAAATATATTATGATTGATGAATACCAGGATACAAATACTTCCCAATACCAGATTATAAAATTGTTGGGCGCGATGCATGAAAACGTTGCTGTTGTTGGCGATGATGCGCAAAGTATTTATAGCTTTCGCGGTGCAACTATCGAAAATATTTTGCAGTTTCAAAAAGATTACGACGAAGTAAAAGTGGTAATGCTCGAACAAAATTATCGCAGCTCACAAAATATTTTGCATGTAGCAAATTATATTATTGCAAATAATAAAGGACAAATTCCAAAGAAATTATGGACCAGTAATATCGAAGGTGAAAAAATAAAATTGGTTCGTACAGCCACCGATAATGACGAGGGAAAATATGTGGCCGATGCAATCCAGGAACAGAAATTACGCAATCATTACCGCAACAGTGATTTTGCAATTCTCTATCGCACGAATGCGCAGAGCAGAGGTTTCGAAGAAAGTTTAAGACGCATGAATATTGCTTATCGCATTTATGGCGGCATCAGTTTTTATCAAAGAAAAGAGATCAAAGATTTTTTAAGCTATCTGCGAGTAATTCTAAATCCCGGCGATGAGGAAGCGCTGAAAAGAATTATTAATTTTCCTGCAAGAGGAATCGGAAAAACTTCTATCGAAAAAGCAGTTTTGTTTGCAAACCAACAAAACATTTCTATGTGGAATGTACTAGAACGCGCTGCTGAGTTCGGTTACAAGGCATCAACACTTGAAGTGATCAACAACTTTGTGATCATGATCAAAATGTTTCAAAGTGAATTGCAAAAGAAAAATGCGTACGATCTTTCAATCCTTGTTGGAAAAAATACCGGTATTGTAAAAGATCTTTTTAATGATAAAACCACAGAAGGACTTGCACGTTACGAAAATCTGCAGGAGTTATTAAACTCAATAAAAGGATTTACAGAAACGCCTACGGAAGACGGTGAATTGTTGGATAAAAGTTTGGGAAGTTATTTACAACAAATTACTTTATTGACTGACGCAGATGATGATAAAGGTGAAAGCGACGTCGTAAAATTAATGACGATCCATGCCGCAAAAGGGTTAGAATTTTCAGTAGTTTTCGTTGGCGGTTTAGAAGAAACTTTGTTTCCAAATGCAATGGCAATCAACACCCGCGAAGAACTGGAAGAAGAAAGAAGATTATTTTATGTAGCCATTACGCGTGCAAAAAACAGGCTGTGGCTAACGTATGCAAACAACCGTTATCGCTTCGGAAATCTTACGCAAAATGAACCGAGCAGATTTATAGATGAGTTGCCGGAAGAGCGCTTGGACAAATCTTTTGCCGGAGGAAACATGCGTAACAATCAGACAAATCATTGGAACGCTTTTGATAAACCAAAATATCCGTCTTACAATGAAAAACGGGAATCACAGTCTGAAAAGCCCGCCTATCTTGTTTCTACGCCAGTTATAAAAATAAAGGAACATATTCCTTCCCCGGATTTTGCGCCAAGCGACACAAGTAATTTACAAACCGGGCTGAAAATTGAACATCAGAAATTTGGTTTTGGCGAAGTAATAAAAATGGAAGGCGCGGCGCATAACCCCGTTGCCACTGTAAAGTTTGAACATAATGGCGAAAAGAAAATTATGTTGAATTACGCAAAGTTGCGCATAGTGAACGAATAAAAAATGAGGATTTTTATTCTGTTAATGAATATGCCTGCGTTTTATAATTCCCCCGGAAGCTTCTTTTATTGTGCTTGCAAAAACAAATGAACGTGGATCAATCTCGCTCACAAGGTTTTTCAATTTTCTGATTTCTAATCTGGTAATTACTGTAAAAATAATATCGCAATCCGCGTGAAGATCAAACTTGCCGGGAAGAAATCCTCTTTCTCCTTTATAAATTGTAATACCGCGCCCCATCTCATTTACAAGACGATCTTTTATAATTTCACTCTTGCCGGAAATTATAGTGACACCCACATAAGCCTCCAATCCCTCCACCACATAATCTACAGTTTTGGTAGCAGTAAAATAAGTGAGCATTGAATACAAAGCCACTTCAATTCCGAAACGGAAAGCGGCAATACTAAAGATTAAAATATTGATCGCCAGAATAATTTCTGTAATGGTAAAACTTGTTTTTTTCCATGTATAAAGCGCCAGGATTTCAATCCCATCAATTGCGCAACCCGCTCTCATAGTAAGTCCTATGCCAGTGCCCAGAAAAAATCCGCCAAAAATTGAAACCAATAATTTATCTGAAGTAATTGAATAATGAGGAAAATAATACAAACAAATTCCGAGCAGTAAAATGCAAATAAAGGTTTTGAATGCGTAACTAAAATTAATTGCATAAATGCAAATAATGATAAACGGAAGATTGGCAAGTATGATCACATAAGAAATATCGAAATGATAAATTTCATGAATCAAAAGAGAAATACCTGTAATTCCACCGTCAAAAAAACCATTGGGAATCAGAAAACCTTTAAGAGAAAAGGCTGCCAAAACTACTCCAACAATCAGGAACATCGCATCGCTAATCCAATCGTAAATTTCGAAGATTTTTTTTTCAGGTTTATTTTGAGTTATAGGCCGGGCTTTAAGTTTGTGTAACGTTTGTGATAATTTTAGATCCAGTTTTTTTCGGGCACTGTTTGTAAAATAATGATGCGCTTCTACAAACTTTATTTCTTCCATCTGCCATTCCTCACGTTTTTTTACAAATCCGGCTTCGTGTAATTCTTTGTATAATTTATCTGCATTTAAAAAGTAATTGTCTGTTCCCAGATAATATAAATCGGCATCACAAAGTACTTCTGCAAGTTTATTTTCAGGAACCTGAGGAATTTTAGTACATAAAATGAGAACACAAATTTTTTCAATCTCCTCTTTGTTATATCCAAATTGAGGCAACCATTTTCTTGCCATGTCACACGAAATTTCTTCATGATCGGTATATGTTTCTAAAAAGCCACTGTCATGAAATAAGGCCGCCGTTTTTATAATCACTAAATCATTTCCAGAAATATTTTCTGACACTGCCAGCCTCTCAGCCGCGCCCAGCACGTCTTTTGTATGTTCCGCATTGTGGTAATGAAGGTATGAAGGCAATTCTTTTTCTAACTTTCCTATCAAAAAAGAATAGGCGCTTTCAAAATCCATTTGTTGTGAACGGTTCAAAAATTATCGGTTTATTTTTAAAAAATTGGTGTGCAAGAAAATGCAGGTATTTGGTTTGTAGTTCTGATACCTGATACAAATCTAAACAATACAAAATAAATTTATTAAAAATGTATCTTCAAATATAATTTGAATTGAGAAACTAATAACAACTACTGTTTTAAAGAAACAGGACTACTATTTTTTCAAATAATTTATTTGTCGGATGAGAAAATCGTTTCATATTTTTATTTGGAAAAAAGCGCCGTTTCTGCGTTTACTCATCCCCGTTATATGCGGCATTCTTTTTCAATTTTATTTTAAAATTCCAATCAATATAATAGCCGTTTCGGCAATTATTTTATTGCCAATTTTTATTCTCTTCACTTTTTTACCCGAGGCAATCCGCTTTCGTTTCAAAATGATTCAAGGGATTCTGATTTCATTATTTTTAATATTATTTGGATCGTTGATCACCTGGCAAAAAGATGTCAGGAATCAACCAAAATGGTATGGGAATTTTATTGATTCCGGTGGTTTTATGGTAGCAAGAATTAATGAGCCTCCTGTTGAAAAAGCAAAATCTTTTAAAGCCCTTGCTTCTGTTGAAACCGTCATCAACAAAGGCGTTCAGCGACACACAAAAGGGAAAATCCTTTTTTATTTTTTCAAAGATTCTGCATCTCAAAAATTAAAATATGGCGATAGAATAATTTTTGAAAAGCCGCCAACGTCAATCAAAAATAGCGGCAATCCAGGCGCATTTGATTACGTACACTATTGTGCTTTTCAACAGATATTTCAACAAGTATATTTCAGGAAAAACGAATGGAAAATTTTAAAAGGAACTCATGCAAATATTTACAAGAGCGTAATTTTTACAACGCGCAATTATATTTTACAAACTCTCGAAAAATATATTCCGGGCGCTGATGAATCTTCACTTGCCAAAGCATTGCTGATTGGTTACCGCGTAGATTTGGATAAAGATTTAGTTCAGGCTTATAGCAATGTCGGCGTTGTACATTTAATTGCTATTTCAGGTCTGCATCTGGCATTGATCTACTATTTTCTTCTATGGATTTTCGCAAGAATTCCGGTTATAAAAAAATCAAAATTCACACAGCTTATTCTTGTTCTCTTTTGTCTATGGTTTTTTTCTTTGTTGACCGGCGCGCCGGCATCAGTACTGCGTTCTGCAGTCATGTTCACTTTTATCGCTATTGGTAATTCTTTAGACAAGCAAAATTCCATTTATAATTCTTTGGCCATTTCCGCTTTTGTATTATTATGTTATGATCCGTTCATGTTATGGGATGTTGGCTTTCAGCTTTCATATCTCGCAGTTTTGGGGATCGTTATTTTCCAAAAATATATTTACAACTGGTTTCATTTTAAAAATAAAATTTTTAATTGGGGCTGGAAACTTGCATCAGTTTCTTTGGCAGCTCAATTGCTCACATTGCCAATTTGCATTTATTATTTTCATCAATTCCCATTGTTGTTTTTACTTTCAAATATGATTGCAATCCCATTATCAACTGTTACACTTTGGGGATGTATTGCGATCATTGGGATATCGCCCATTCCCTTTGCTACCTTGTATTTGGGCCAATTAGTGTGGATTTCAATCTGGTTATTAAATCACTCCGTTCTCCTCATCAATTGGATTCCTTTTTCTTTGTGGAATGGATTATCCTTTTCAATAACAGACACAATTTTACTTTATATAATTTTCATTTCATTCCTCTATTGTCTTATTAAAAAAAATAAAGCGGCACTAAAATTTGGAATCGCACTTACCTTATTTTTTACAGGCATGATGACTTATAAAAATTGGAAATCGCTTCATCAAAAAAAGATGATTGTTTATAATATTCCTATGAATAAAGCCATTGATTTTATTTACGGAAATAAATATTATTTTATTGGGGACTCAAATTTGAATAAAAATAATTTGCTTGTAAATTATAATCTAAAGCCAGCAAGAATTTCCTTCATGGCAAATCAGAACTCGTCCGCATCAAATAATTTATTCGTCAAAAATAATTTTTATCAATTCGATAGTTGTAGAATTCTAATGATTGATACAACCTTAACTTATTTACCAACGCCGCAAAAAGTGAATCTTGATTACATTATTATTTCAAAAAATCCGCGGGTAAATCTTGCAGATCTTGTCACTGTCTTTGATTGCAAAAAATTCATTTTTGATGCCTCAAACTCTTTCTGGAAAATTGAGCAATGGAAAAAAGAATGTGAAGAATTACATTTGCATTTTCATTCTGTTTCTGAACAGGGTGCATTTGTAATCAATCTTTAAAAGATTATTTTCTTAAAAAAATCATGCAACAAAAAATTAAATCAGCCCTCATTTCTGTTTATAACAAAGCGGGTTTACAATCCATTATTCCATTATTGACAAAACAGAATATTACAATTTACAGCACAGGTGGAACACAAAAATTTATCGAAGAAAATGGTGGCAAATGTGTTTCTGTTGAATCGCTGACCGGCTATCCTTCCATTCTTGGAGGAAGAGTGAAAACCCTTCATCCTGTTGTGTTTGGCGGCTTTTTAGCAAGAAGAGATGTTGAAAATGATTTGAAAGAAATGGACCAATACCATATTCCTGAAATTGATTTGGTAGTGGTTGATTTATATCCGTTTGAAGAAACTGTAAAATCTACAAATGATGAAGCAGTTATCATTGAAAAAATTGATATTGGCGGCCCTTCCATGATTCGTGCAGCTGCTAAGAATTTTAAAAATGTGGTAGTGATTGCTGATAAAAAAGAATACCAACAATTAGAAAATATTTTATCAGAAAAAAATGCAGAAAAATCTCTTGAAGAGCGAAATGATTTCGCAAGAAAAGCATTTGATGTTTGCTCACGATATGATATTGCCATTTCTAATTATTTTAATAAAACCAATTTTACCGATCCTTTTCAACTACAAAAAAAAGAATTGCGTTATGGCGAAAACCCACACCAAAAAGGATTTTTTCTTGGAAATATCAATGAAATTTTTGAACAACTGAATGGTAAAGAACTTTCTTATAACAACCTGGTAGATGTAGATGCGGCCCTGCAATTAATGAAAGAATTTAAAGACTCAGCTAATACTACTTTCGCCATTATAAAACATACAAATGTTTGTGGCATTGCACAAAGGGAAACTGTTGCAAAAGCTTTTGCAGCGGCACTTGCAGGCGATCCGGAAAGTGCTTTTGGCGGTGTTTTAATTTCAAATACTCGGGTTGATAAAGCAACAGCAGATCTATTAAAAGATCTTTTTTTTGAGGTATTGATTGCGCCTGGTTTTAATGAAGAGGCGCTTCCTGTTTTGCAGGCAAAAAAGAATCGCATCATTTTAAAATTGAAACAATACCCAAAAGAAAATCAGCAAACAAAAGCTTTATTAAACGGATTGCTGATCCAGGATAATGATGAAGGAAATTTTGCAGAATGGAAAGAAGAAGGTGGAAGAAATTCTACTGAACCAGAAAAGGAAGATTTGATTTTTGCAAATATTGTTTGCAAACATTTGAAGAGTAATGCGATTGCAATCGTAAAAAATAAACAACTTCTCGGAAAGGGTTGCGGGCAAACCTCAAGAGTTGATGCATTAAAACACGCAATTGAAAAAGCGAACCAATTCGATTTTGATTTACAAAATGCGGTTGTCGCCAGCGATGCATTTTTCCCCTTTGATGATTGTGTAAAAATCGCTTACAATGCCGGCATCACTGCATTTATACAACCAGGCGGTTCTATACGCGATAAAGATTCAATCGCATATTGTAAAGAAAATAATCTTGCGATGGTGATTACCGGATTGCGGCATTTTAAGCATTAATTTGCTTAATGAAAATCTTGAATTTTTATTTGTTCACTGCTACTTTTACAAAATCCTTTTAATTGTTTATTTTGAAAAAGAAAATGCTGAAAGTTTTCTTTGAAAGATTCAAAAAAAATCTTCAGAAAATCCTTTTACATTTTTACTTGCAACAAAATACCGATTATTTGTTTATTTACTGGAAAACCTATTTCAAATTCTTTCGCTCTTTCCACATTTCATTAAATGTTTTCTTGCTAAACTCAAGCGGTACGTGATGTTTGTTCCAATCTTTAAACAACCTATTCACCACTTTTGTTTTTAAACTGCCATTTCCCACATTCATCATGCTTCTTTTTAATGAAGCGATTTTCCAAACTTTCCATGCCATCTTTTCTGAAAAAGAAGTGAATCCTTCTTCCACACTTTTATGACGGTTTACCAATAATAATTCATGCAGATTTATTTTTACAGGGCAAACTTCTGTACAGGCTCCGCATAAGGAAGACGCGTAGCTCAGATGTTTATATTCTTCAAGACCTTTTAAATTTGGTGTGATCACGCTTCCAATTGGGCCGCTATAAGTTGTTCCGTAAGTGTGCCCGCCAATATTTTTGTAAACCGGACAAACATTCAAACAAGCGCCGCATCTGATGCAATAAAGACTTTCTCTTTGAATGGAATTTGCCAGAATATTTGTACGGTTGTTGTCGAGCAAAATCACATACATTTCTTCAGGTCCATCTGTTTCTCCGGGTTGTCTCGGACCAGAAATAATACTGCTGTAAACGGTTACTTTTTGTCCCGTTCCATAAGTAGCAAGCAACGGCCAAAGCAAAGCCAGGTCTGTAATTGAAGGGATCATTTTTTCTATTCCCACAATTACAATATGCGTTTTTGGCCATGAGGAAGTTAATCTTCCATTGCCTTCATTTTCTGTAATGGCAATACCGCCGATATCACTTATAATAAAATTGGCGCCGGTAATTCCAATTTCAGCCTGCACGTATTTTTCTCTTAATTTTGCCCTCGCAACCAAGGTCAATTCCTGTGGAGAAAGCCTTGAAGATGTTCCTAATTTTTCAGAAAAAAGCTTTGCAACATCTTCTTTGCTTTTGTGCATTGCCGGCGTTACGATATGATAAGGCGGTTCGCCATCTAGCTGCTGAATATATTCTCCCAAATCAGTTTCAACACTTTCAATATTATTTTCTTCCAGGAAATGGTTCAGGTGAATTTCTTCTGTAACCATACTCTTGCTTTTCACAATCGTTTTGCAATCCTTTCCTTTACAAATGTTGAGAATTTCATCAAGCGCTTCCTGGGAATTCTCGGCCCAAATGACTTTTCCACCGCGGCTTGTAAAGTGCATTTCAAATTCTTCCAGGTATTCATGCAGATTTTCTAACGCCCGCCATTTTATATTTTTTGCTCTTTCTTTTACAAGGTTGATTTCAGCAAACTGTTGCTTGGCCTGTGGTACAACAGAATTGTATTTTCCAATATTGAAATTTATTTTTTGCCTGTGCTCCAGGTCAGCGCTTTTAATCGTTGCTTTTGCTTTGAAAGTTGATTCGTTTTCTGTCATGATAAATTCGTAGTATTCTAAGCTCACCATTCTGATAAACAGAGAAATTTTTTTTATCCTTTTTTTCATAAAGTTAGTTAGAAAATACAAGCTTTTTAATCCCGCAAGACGCCCAATTCCTTCCCAACTTTTATAAATGCTGCAATCGCTTTATCCAAATGTTTTTGTTCATGCGCAGCGCTTAATTGCACTCTAATTCTTGCCTGCCCTTTTGCAACCACAGGAAAGAAAAAGCCAATCGCATAGATCCCTTCTTCCAACAATCTTGAGGCAAATTTTTGCGAGAGAACAGCATCATAAAGCATGATGGGAACAATCGGATGATGCCCGAGTTTTATATCAAAACCCGCTTCCGTCATCTTTTTGCGGAAATATTTTGTGTTACTTTCTAACTTATCTCTCAAATCTGTTGTTTCGCTAAGCATATCAAAAACAGCAATCGAAGCGCCTACAATCGCCGGAGCAACAGTATTGCTGAATAAATATGGCCGGCTTCTCTGGCGCAACATTTCAATAATTTCTTTTTTACCCGAAGTAAATCCTCCGTTTGCCCCACCAAGCGCTTTTCCTAATGTTCCGGTGATGACATCAATCTTTCCCATTACACCGCGGTATTCATGCGTACCTCTTCCAGTCTTTCCAATAAATCCGGTGGAATGTGAATCGTCTACCATAATTGCGGCATCATATTTTTCAGCCAATTCAACAATTTTATCCAATTGCGCAATCGTTCCATCCATGCTGAAAGAGCCATCAGTAACGATTATACGGCTTCTTAAATCTTTTGCTTCTTTCAATTTATTTTCCAAATCTTTCATATTATTATGGTCAAAACGGAAGCGTTGGGCTTTGCATAAACGAACGCCGTCTATAATACTGGCATGATTCAAAGCATCGGAAATGATGGCATCATTTTCTCCAAATAACGGTTCAAAAACTCCGCCGTTTGCATCAAAGCAAGCAGCATATAAAATCGTATCTTCTGTTCCTAAAAAATCAGAAATTTTTTGTTCCAGTTCTTTGTGAATATCCTGCGTTCCGCAAATAAAACGCACGCTGCTTAATCCATATCCGCGCTCATCAACCGCTTTTTTTGCCGCTTCCATTATTTTTGGATGAGAGGCCAACCCGAGATAATTATTGGCACAAAAATTTAATACCGTTTTTCCGCCAACCTGAATTTCTGCTCCCTGCTCGCTGGTGATAATTCTTTCATTTTTATAAAGTCCCGATGCTTTTATTTCTTCCAATTCTTTGCCTATCCTTTTTGAAAAATTTTCGTTCATAACTTGTTTATTTTTGAGTCCACAAACCTACAATGAAATCAATAAAAAATTTGACGCCATAAATTCTTTTAAAAGAAAATGTAACTTTTATCCGGCTGTTTCGTATTATATGAAAACAGACAGAAAGTGATTTAAAATTTACTTTGATTGTATGACTGAGAAAGAATATAATGAATGTGTGAACCTTTATGCAGACAATGTCTACAGGTTTATCTTAAAGAATTTACGGCATGAAGATGATGCAAAAGATGTAGTGCAAGCTTCATTTGAAAAGATGTGGATGAACCGGGAAAAAGTGGAAAATGAAAGAAGCAAATCGTATTTATTTACAGTTGCTTATCATCAGATGATTGATCTCATTAGAAAAAATAAAAGAGTGAGTTTGCAGGATGATTTTTCTCTTTCAACAATTACAACAAAAGAGCCGGAACATAATGTAAAAAAGATTCTAAATGCAGCGTTGTATAAATTGAGTGAAACCCAGCGCAGTCTTGTTTTACTTAAAGATTATGAAGGATACAGTTATGAAGAAATTGCCGTCATCACTTCATTGAGCATTAGCCAGGTAAAAGTTTATTTGCATCGTGCAAGAATCCAATTAAAGAATTATTTAGTGAAACCAGAAAATGTGATTTAAAATGGAAATTAATAGAAATAATTACGAAGAATATTTTTTATTGTATGCCGATAATGAGTTATCGCCAATAGAAAGGAAAGTAGTGGAAATATTTTTGCAGGAAAATGTGGATTTGAAAGAAGAATTTTTGATGATAAAAATGACGGTTAATTCTCCTGAGAAAGAAGTGAAGCTGATGGATAAATCATTTTTATCAAAAAAAGAATCTTCTTTTATCAATGAAAATAATTACCAGGAAATCTTTATTTTATATTTTGATAATGAACTTTCCATTTCCCAAAAGGCAGAGGTTGAAAATTTTGTAACAGAGAATTTAAAATATAAAACTGAATATGACCTGATAGAAAAAGCAAAATTAATTTCTGATAATTCGATTGTTTATTCTGATAAAAAGCAATTGTATAGAAAAGAAAAACCAGGAAGAGTGATTCCGTT
>Ga0157373_10004125_pt1 | contig 10956 bp, 10 predicted proteins | sample C65metaG_FD_113460 | JGI IMG/M metagenome (GOLD analysis project Ga0157373, IMG submission 113460) | Corn rhizosphere microbial communities from Kellogg Biological Station, Michigan, USA - C6-5 metaG | ecosystem: Host-associated > Plants > Roots > Rhizosphere > Soil | place: USA: Michigan...
CGGACGAAAGAGGTCAGCGCGCCTCGCGCGCAACGAAGGAGACGGCTCCCATGACGAGGTGTCTGGCACCTCGTTCGCGCTCGGGACGACGTGTCCCGTGAAGAGGTGTCTGGCACCTCGTCCGGGGCACCTCGTCCAGGCGCACCACGAGGTGTCCACCACGAGGTGTCTGACACCTCAGCGTCGTCGACTGCCGTTCCGGCTCAGGCGCTCTGCCTGTCCCCGCTGCGGAACCAGTCGGCGAGCAGGCGGATCTCCTTGAAGCGCCGCGCCGGCGGCAGGCCCGCCAGCAGCTGACGGCCGTAGGCCTTGCGCCCGACCCGCACGTCGAGGAGCGCGACGATGCCGCGGTCGGTCCGAGTCCGGATGAGCCGTCCGAAGCCCTGGCGCAGCGCCAGCGCCGCCTCCGGAAGCTGGTAGCTCGAGAACGGCTCGCGCCCCGCCTCCTCCAGCGCCTCGATGCGCGCGGCCACGACCGGGTGGGTCGGCGAGGCGAACGGAAGCTTGTCGAGCACCACCAGTGACAGCGCGTCGCCCGGCACGTCCACGCCTTCCCAGAAGCTCGCCGAGGCGAAGAGCACGCTCGGCGTCGACTGGAAGGCATCGAGCAACACCGGCTTCGGCGCCTCCCCCTGCAGCAGCATCGGGTAGGGCAGCCGACCGGAGAGGAGCGAGTGCACCCGCTCCATGTTGCGCAGCGACGTGAAGAGCACGAACGCCCGGCCTCCGGTCACCTCCACCAGCCGGGCGACCTCCTCCGCGACCGCCTCGGGAAATCCCGGCTCGCGCGGCTCGGGCAGCGAGGTCGGAAGGTAGAGGGCGGACTGCGTCGCATAGTCGAACGACGACGGCACCGCGAGCTGGGTGAGCGGCGCCACCGCCTCACCCTCGGAATCGAGCAGGCCCACCTGACGGCAGAAGTACTCGAAGGAATTCCCCGCGCGCAGCGTCGCCGAGGTGAAGATCACCGTGTCCACCGAGCCGTAGAGCCGCTCCCGCATCGCCTCCGCCACCGAGATGGGCGCGGCGCGGAGGAAGAGGGCGCGACCCCGCCCCTCGGCCCAGTACACGTGATCCCGCGCCTCCGCCCGCTGGACGAAGTCCAGCTCCGCACCGAGCTCCGCGGCGCGACGTGCCACCGCGGAGAGGTCAGCCTCCTCGTGTCCCGAAGCGTATCCGCCCAGTGCCGCGAGGCCCTCGAGCACCGCCTCCACCTGCCGCCCCAGCGGCGCGAGCGCACGGGCGGTGAGCCGGACCGTCCCCTCCTCCGTCATCCCGACCACCCGTGGGGCGGCGGCCCAGAGCGCTTCGGCCTCCGCCCGCACCTTGACCGCCAGCGCCGAGAGCACGCCGGCCCGCGCATCCTCCACCGGCAGCGCCGACTGGGCATCGCGCGCCAGCTCCTCGAAGCGGTGGCTGCTCACCGTGGTCCCGAAGAACTCGGTGGCTGCGTCCTCGAGGCCGTGCGCCTCGTCGAAGATGACGGCTTCGTAGCGCGGGAGGACGCCTTCCCCGTTCCCCCGTCCAGTGCGAACGACGAGGTCGGCGAAGAACAGCGCGTGGTTCACCACCACCAGCTCGGACTCCTCGGCCTGCTGGCGCAGCCGGGTCACGAAGCAGGCCGTGTGCTGCGGGCAGCGGGTGCCGAGACATCCCTCGGGCGTGGTGGAGACCTACCGCCAGCCGCCGAAGCCCTCGGGCAGCAGCAGCTCCGCACGGTCGCCGGTCTCGGTCCGCTCGGCCCAGCGAAGGAGCATCGCGAAGGCGTCGGCGTCCTCGCGCGAATCGAGCAGTGCGCCGGTCCGCGCCCGCTCCAGCTTGTGCAGGCAGAGGTAGTTCGCGCGGCCCTTCACCAGGGTGGCCCGGACCGGCAGCCCCAGGGTGTCGCTGACGAGCGGCAGGTCCTTGTGGAAGAGCTGGTCCTGGAGGTTCTTGGTCGCGGTGGAGACGACGACGCGCCGGCCGCTCAGGATGGCCGGAACGAGGTAGGCGAGCGTCTTGCCGGTGCCGGTGCCCGCCTCGGCCACCAGCATCCGCCGCTCGTCGAACGCGCGGGCGACCTCGCGCGCGAGGGTGAGCTGCTCTGGGCGATTCTCGTACCCGGCCAGCGCGCGGGAGAGCCGGCCCCCTGGGCCAAGGACCGCGCCGATGTCGTCCACCTAGTGAGCCTTGAGGATGAAGTTGACGAGGAGCGCGGCGATGGGAATCACGAAGAAGAGCATCGCGCTCACCGCCAGCACCTTGCGCCGGTTCCGCTGCATCTCGGCCGGGTCCGTCTTCGCTGCGGCCGCGGCGGCAGTGGACGCCATGCGCACCATCGTTTCCAGGGCCACCTTCGCGTGAGCGTCGTCCGGCAGGGCGGCGAGGCGGATCCGGTACAGCCGCCCGGCCTTCGCCAGCTCGTCCATGTTGAACGCCATCTGCAGGAACTTCTCGTGCTCCTCCTGCCGGGTCCAGCGGTCCTCCAGGCCTCGCCACGCCGACTCGAGCGCCGCGGACGGCTGGTGCTCCTCTGCCCGGAAGTTCGCGAACACCAGCCCGCAGGCGTTGCAGATGAGCGCCTGCGGGGCGCGGGGCGTGATGCACTTCGGGCAGTAACCGGGAGGAATCTGGATGGTGGAGCCCCGAGCCACCCCAGGCTGGAGCGGCGGAACCACCACCGGTGTGCTGCCGGTGTTGCGGGGCCGGAGAGCCTGGGCCGCCTGCGCCGGAGAAGGGGGCGGAGCCGCCACGGGCGCCGGCGCGGGAGGGTGAACGTTCCCGAGCTTGTTCAACAGATTGGCGAACTCGGCATCCACCACCCGCCGGGGTGGAGGCGCCGGCTCGGCCACGGCGACGGGTGCGATGGCCGGGGGCCTCGCGGGGGACTCGAAGCGGGCCACCTCGGCCGGCCGGGGCGGTGGTGCGGCGGAGCCGGGAGGGGCGACCGTCAGGGGCAAGGCGTCCGAGGTCGGCGTCAGCAGGATGATGGTCGGCCCCTCGTCGTTCTCGTCCTCGTCGACGGGCTCGGGGCGGGGCGGCTCCTTCTTCTTGCCCTTCCTCGTCTCCTTCTTCGCCGACTCCTTCGTCGCGACCGCCTTCGCCGCCGCCTTGGGCGAGAGCACCGTCACCGGCCGGGCGGGAAGCTCCTGTCGCTGCTCGGCTCCGCAAGCGGAACAGCGCGCGATCAGCCCACCACGCTCGACGCGAAGGTCGACCAGCTCGACCAGACGCTGACAGGAAGGGCAGAGAACTTTCATCGAGGGGACGCCATCCGACGCTCGGGGGCGGCGAGCAGTCTAGAGGACACCGGCGAGTCTAGAGGAGTGCAAGGATCGGGGCGGGCAGGAAACAGAGGACTGCCACGACGAGGGTGGCCACGCACAACCACCCACGTGCAGCGCCGAGGGGCTCTTCCGGACGGGTGACCGGAGGGTGCTTGACCCCGACCACCAGCAGGACCACCAGGAACCATGCGATCCAGGTGAACGACACCAGGACCGTCAGCCCTCCGAGCAGCAGGAGGGCAACTGCCCCGATGGGACGAGCCCACCGACCGAAGAGGGCGTAGGTCAGGTGCCCGGCATCGAGCTGCCCGATCGGGAACAGGTTCAGCATGGTGACCAGCGTCCCGAACCACCCCGCGTAGATGAACGGGTGCGCATCCACGTCCATCCCCGGCGGCCGCGGGCCCAGGAACGCCCGCTCGAAGAGGCGGAGCAGGAGGTTGTCCCCGTAGACGGTCGGGTCGAAGCGCGGGATGCCGTGCTGCAGGACGCCCACGAGGGACATCGGCCCGAGGAGCGGCGCTCCGGCCGGCGGCTCCGCAATGAAGTGAGTGTGCGCGTAGCCCCAGGCGAGGAACGGCAGGCAGACGACGAACCCGGCCAGCGGACCCGCCGCGCCGATGTCCACCAGCGCGTTCCGGGTGGGGATGCGGTCCCGGACGCGGATGACCGCCCCGAGCGTCCCGAAGCCCAGCAACGGGAGCGGGATGAAGTACGGCAGGCTGGCGCTCACGCGGTGCCAGCGGGCGAGTACGTAGTGCCCCAGCTCGTGCGCCCCGAGGATGCTCACCACCGCCACCGTGAACTGCAGCGAGCTCACCAGGGCTTCCCGGGTGATGCGGATGCTCCCGGTGTCGGTCCAGGAGGCGGCCAGGCTGAGCAGGTAGGTCCCGAAGACCGTCACCAGCGTGCAGGCGAAGAGCGTCGCCGGCAGCCAGCGGCCTGGCTCGGGCCTGGGGAGGGAGGCGTCCAGTCGGCTCTCTCCTAGTCCTTCAAGGCCGACGAGAGGACCTGGGCGGTGAACTGCACCAGGGGAATGACGCGCTGGTAGTTCATGCGCGTCGGTCCGATGACCCCCACGGTCCCGAGCGAGCGGTCCGCCGGGCCGTAGGGCGTGGCCACCAGCGACACCTCGCCGCCGGGAGAGAGGTCGCTCTCATGGCCGATGAAGATTTGCATCTCGCGCGCACGCTGCACCCGGTCGAGGAGGGCCACCAGCCGGGTCTTCTCCTCCAGGGTCCGGAAGAGCGCCTTCATCCGGTCGATGTCCGCGAACTCCGGCGCCTCGAGGAAGCTGCCGGTCCCCTCGATGAAGACCTTCTCCGTCGGCGGGACGCCGGTGGCCAGCAGGCCGAGCTTGAGCGCTTTTGCCACCAGCTGATCGTAGGCGGCCTGGTCGTGGGCGAGCTCCTGCTCGATGCGGCCCCGGATCTGCTCGAGGGGAAGCTTCTCCAGCAGCTCGCTGAGGTAGTTCGACGCCCGGACCAGCTCTTCCTGGGACACCTCGAAATCCAGCGCCACCGGACGGTTGTGCACCTGACCGTCCTGGTCGACCAGGATCGCGAGGACCCGCCCCTCGCGGAGGCGGACGAACTCGATGCGATGGAAGGTCCCCGAGGTCGGCCGCGGGGTCACAACGACACCCGCGTGCCGGGTGAGGAAGTGGAGAAGCCGCCCGGCCTCCTGGAGGGCATCCTCGAGCGGCGCGCCGCTGCTGATGCCCCGCTGGATGAGGTCTCGATCCCGGGGGTTGGGGTCACGGAGCCGTATCAGGGTGTCGACGTAGAACCGGTACGCACGGTCGGTGGGAACCCGGCCGGCCGAGGTGTGCGGCTTCTCGAGGTATCCGAGGTCCTCCAGGTCCGCCATGACGTTGCGGAGCGTCGCCGAGGACACCTCGAAGCCGGAGGTGCGGGCCAGCTGCTGACTCCCGACCGGACCACCCGTGGAGATGTACTCGCGGATGATCGCGTGCAGGACGTCGCGGGCGCGGTCGGAAAGCGGCTCGGCCATGGCGGCTCGACGACACAAGCGTAGGCAGGTGCGGCGGCCGTTTCAATGAGGGGTACAGACCCTTCCCGGCTTCCACGGGGGTTTGTCAGCCCCATTCCCTTTTGTCAGCCCCTGGGGCTTTATCCGGCAGCACACGTTTGCAGTGGATGCCGCCAGGAGGGCGCATGAAAGCAAAGGATGTCCTGGGGCTCGCCAAGGACCGCGGCGCGGTGATGGTGGACCTCAAGTTCATGGATTTCGTCGGGCTGTGGCAGCACTTCACCATCCCGCTCGCCGAGCTCAAGGAGGAGATCTTCGAGGAGGGGCTGGGCTTCGACGGCTCGTCGATCCGTGGCTGGGCGGAGATTCACGCCTCGGACATGCTGGTGATGCCGGATACGACCACCGCGGTGATGGATCCTTTCATGAAGGATCCCACGCTGAGTCTCATCTGCAACATCTCGGACCCCATCACCAAGGAACCCTACGGCCGCGACCCGCGGAACATCGCCCTCAAGGCGGAGAGGTACCTCCGGTCGACCGGATTCGCCGACACCGCATACTTCGGGCCCGAGGCGGAGTTCTTCGTCTTCGACGAGGTGCGCTTCGACAGCAAGCCGAACGCCTCGTTCTACGAGATCGGCTCCAGCGAGGCGGCGTGGAGCACGGGCAAGGAAGAGGGGAACCGCGGCTACAAGGTTCGCTACAAGGAGGGGTACTTCCCGGTCGCCCCGCTCGACAGCCAGCAGGACATTCGCACCGAGATGTGTCGCGTGCTCGCCGACGTGGGCATCGAGGTGGAGCGGCAGCACCACGAGGTCGCCACCGCCGGCCAGGCGGAGATCGACTTCCGCTTCAACACCCTCGTCAAGTGCGCGGACAACCTCAGCTGGTTCAAGTACATCGTGAAGAACGTGGCCTGGCGCCACGGCAAGACGGCGACGTTCATGCCCAAGCCGGTCTTCGGGGACAACGGCTCCGGCATGCACACCCATCAGTCGCTGTGGAAGAACGGCAAGCCGCTGTTCGCCGGTGATGGGTATGCGGGGCTGAGCGAGATGGCGCTCTACTACATCGGCGGCGTGCTCAAGCACGCACGCTCGCTCGCGGCGATCTGCAACCCCACCACCAACAGCTACAAGCGGCTGGTGCCGGGCTTCGAGGCGCCGGTGAACCTGGCCTACTCGAGCCGGAACCGGAGCGCGTCGATCCGGATCCCGATGTACAGCCCGAGCCCGAAGGCGAAGCGGCTCGAGTTCCGCAGCCCGGATCCGTCCTGCAACCCGTACCTCGCGTTCGCCGCGCAGATGATGGCGGGCCTCGACGGGATCGAGAACAAGATCGACCCGGGTGAGCCGCTGGACAAGGACATCTACGGACTCTCGCCGGAGGAGCTGAAGGACGTGCCGAAGATGCCCGGCAGCCTCGAGGAGGCGCTGGACTGCCTGCGCAAGGACCACAAGTTCATGCTCAAGGGCGACGTCTTCACCGAGGACGTCATCGACACCTGGATCAACCTCAAGATGGAGAAGGAAGTGAATCCGGTGCGGCTGCGGCCTCACCCGATGGAGTTCGCGCTCTACTTCGACATCTGAGGTTTGCGGGCAGTCTTCGCGGGCCGCTCGATCCACGAGGTCGGGCGGCCCGTCGTCGCATCGGGGGTTCTCATGGTCTCGAGGATGCGGACGGCGTCGCTCTCGGTGCTGCTGCTCTGCGCGTTCTCTTCCGCTCCGGCGCGCGGGCAAGGTTCCTCGAAACCGAAGGTCCGGGCCATCACCGGCTTCGTGCGCCTGGATCGCGCCCAGCTCGCCAAGCAGGTCGGCGACGCGCTGACGGTCCTCCGCAGCGCGAAGCGCGAGTTCGAGAAGCAGGGCTATGGGGTCGAGAGCCTTCGCATCGTCACCCAGCCGCTCGGCGAGCTCGTCGACGGACTGTCGGACCCCGACGCGCTCGCTCTCCTCCAGCGGTTCGATGCGCTCTCCACGAAGGAGCGCTTCCTGCCCGGCGTGGGCCCGGCCATGCTGAGAGACTCGGACGATCCACGCCCCATGCGGATCCTCGCGCGGGCTCTCTCCACGCTCCCCAACATCGAGGGAAACGCCGTGCTCGCCGGGGAGGACGGGATTCACTGGAAGGTGATCCGGGAGAGCGCGGCCCTCCTTCGCGAGGTCACCGATCACAGTCCCGGGAGCATCGGGAGCTTCAACTTCACCGGAACGGCGATGCTGCAGCCCTACTCGCCCTTCTACCCGGGGGCGTACCACACCGGAGCGGGCCGGCAATTCTCGATCGGTCTCGAAGGGGCGAGCGTCGTGCAGGAGGTCTTCTCGGCCAGGCCTCGCGACTTCGACGGTGCCGTCGCCGAGCTCACCAGGCAGTTGACCGTCCACGCGAAGGTGACCGAGTCCATCGGTCAGCGGGTGGCGTCCGCGACCGGCTGGACCTTCGCGGGCGTGGATCCGACGCCCGCCCCTCTCGGCGGTGTGTCCATCGCCGCAGCCATCGAGTCGTACACCGGTGCCCGGTTCGGCTCGAGCGGCACCATGACCGCGGCGCTGATCATCACCACGGCGGTCAAGGCCGTTCCGGTCAAGCAGGTCGGTTATTCCGGGCTCATGGTTCCGGTGATGGAGGACAAGGTGCTCGCGCGCCGCTGGGCCGAGGGGGCGGTCAACATCGATTCGCTTCTCGCCTACTCCGCCGTCTGCGGCACGGGTCTGGACACGGTCCCGCTGCCCGGTGACGTGAGCGAGGAGCAGGTGAGCCGGATCTTTGGCGACGTGGCCTCCCTGGCGTGGAAGTGGCGCAAACCCCTGTCCGCGCGGTTGCAGCCGGTCAAGGGAAAGAAGGCGGGCGAGCAGACGGAATTCAACGATCCGTACCTCTTCAACACTCTGATCCGTGCCCTTCCCTGAGAATGGACCTGCCGCTCTACTTCGAGACCAGCCTGTCCTGGAGCCGCGCGGCGGCGACGTGGAGGTAGGCCTCGCGCAGCAGCTTCGAGACGAGGTCCCAGCTCGTTCGCCGGTCCAGCACGACGCCGACCCACCCCGATGACCCGACGTACGGCGGACGGAAGAACCGCTCCGGCTGGGCCTCGACCAGCGATTCCTGCACGCCGGGAGGCATGGGGAGCCAGACCGAGAGGTGCTTCGCGCCGTGGTGGTGGTTGTCGAGCATGGCGAAGACCTTGCCCTTGCCCGCGAACCAGGTCGGCTCGCCATGTGAACGCCGCTCGTTCGCCTCGGGGAACGCGAGGCACAGCCCCCGCAGCCTGGTGACCGCCGGTGCGTCCGCCCGTGCGATCGGACGGACCGGATGACGCGAGGTGGTCGACGACTTCCGGGAGGACGCCATGGTCCGTCAGTGATTCGCGGCGCGCATCGGCTTCAGCGCGGTGGCCCAGCGATGGAGCTCGTCGAGCATGCCCGACGCTGCCTTGTCCTGGGAGTCGGTCGGGGTGAACGTCCCATCGGCGATCTGCTTGGCGACGAAGGGGATGGCGACCTGCTCGAAGATGGGCATCACCTTCACCGTGGTGAGGGGGATCTTCGCCATCTGCGTCGACCGGAGACCCCCGCTCGCCCCGCCGTAGCTGACGAAGCTCGCCGGCTTGTAGTTCCACTCCGCGTAGACGAAGTCGATCGCGTTCAGCAGCGTGGGCGGCATCCCGAAGTTGTACTCGGGCGTGACCAGGGTGAAGGCATCGGCGGACTCGACGCTCTTGCTCCAGGCGTGGGTGTGCGGCTTCGTGTACTTGCGGAGCTTCGGGTGCTCCGGCTCGTCGAGGAGCGGGAGCGCGAACTCCTGGAGGTCCACGAAGACCGCCTCGAAGCGTCCGTGGGCCACCGCCCTCCGGTGAAACCACTGTCCCACCGCGAGACCGACCCGCTCCGGCCGGGTGCTGACCACCACGACGTTCAGCTTGAGCATGACGTTCGCCTCCGCGCCGCTCGCACCATAGGCAGGGGCGGCTCGAGGCGCGACCCCGGCATCCCGGCGACCGGAATCGCCGTCCTCGACTCGCCTTCACGTTGCGCCGAGCACCCGCGACGGGCTGGGTGCGCCTCAGCGCTCGACGCGGGCGAAGGTCGCGACCCAGTTCGCCTCCCAGGTCCTTCCCTCGTCGGCGGAGAACGCCTGCTCGAAGCGGAACGTGTCCCGGGTGAGCTCGGAGAAGACGAAGCGCACGCAGATGGGCTTTCCGTCGAGCGTCTCCTGATCGCGGAACTCGCCGCGCCCCTCGGCGAAGCCTCCCACCAGGCCCGGCGTCAGCTCGCCGTCGCGGCTGGCCGCGAAGCGCACCGTCCATCGGCGCGTCGCGGGGTCGTAGAGACGAAGCGTCAGGCCCTGGATGCGACCCGCCGGGCCGCTGACGTCGAGCTCGCCGACGTTCGCCTTCCCGTCCCACAGGGGATGGACCACCGAGGTGCCCTCGTAGCTCACCCACTCCTCCGAGCCGGTGAGGGGACGGAGCCGCCGGGAGAGCTTCGCGGTCCAGCGCCCGAACTCGAAGTCGAAGTCGTGCTGACCGTCACCGCTGGCGGGCAGCGCCTGGCAGGCGGACGGCGCGGACGAGGCGGCCGTCTCGGCGGCGCGCGGATGACAGCCGAGCGCGAGACACACGGTGAGGACGAAGGTCGTCGGGAGGGAGCGAGGCATCCGGCGACAGTGCGTGCCCCTCGCGCCACTCGCCAGGCCAGGGCGCGACGAGCGCCACAGACCAGAATCGAGCCCTCAGCTCCAGCGACACTCGGGCTGCCGGGTGCCCGGTCGGGTCATCACGATCTGGTACAGCTGCAGGAAGCGGGCGCGGAACGCTCCGGCCGACGAGAGCAGGTAGTAGCGCCAGATGCGCCGGAAACGCTCTCCGTACCGGACCCTCAGGCTCGGCCACGCGCTCTCGAAGTTCCGGGCCCAGGCGATCAGCGTGCGCTCGTAGTGCGGTCCGATGTTGTGGACGTCCTCGGGGACGAACAGCCCATCCATCGCCTCGCCGATCTGCGCCAGGGAGGGGATGGCGGCGTTCGGAAAGACGTACCGGTGGAACCAGGCGTCGATGAGGACCTGGCGTCGGTTGCTTCCGATGGTGTGGATGAAGGCGACTCCACCCGGCTTGAGACAGCGGTCGACCGTCTCCATGTACACGCGGTGATTCTTCGGTCCGACGTGCTCGAGGAGCCCGATGGAGACGACGGCGTCGTAGCGCCCGCGGGCGGCGCGATAGTCCGCGAGATGCAGCTCGACCGGAAGCCCGCGGCAGAGCTCCTTCCCCAGCACGACCTGCTCCCGTGACACGGTGTAGCCGGTGACGTGGACGCCGTACGTCGCCGCCGCGTGACGGGCGAACGTGCCCCACCCGCATCCGAGCTCGAGCACTCGCATCCCCGGGGTCAGGTTCAGCTTGCGGCAGACCAGGTCGAGCTTTGCGCGCTGGGCCTCGTCCAGATCGCCGGCCCACTTCCAGTAGGCACAGGTGTAGGCGAGCGTCTCGCCGAGCATCGCCTCGTAGAGGTCGTTCCCGATGTCGTAGTGGCGCTGGACCGACCGGCGCGCGCGCACCGTGCTCTGGAGGTTCCACATCCGGGCCGCCGCCTCGTGGAGGGCCCCGCGCCAGCTCGGCAACGGTCGCCTCACCCCGGCCCAGATCAGGCGGGCGGTGAGGTCCTCCAGCGCATCGGTGTCCCACTGCCCTTCC
>Ga0157373_10004126_pt1 | contig 10953 bp, 10 predicted proteins | sample C65metaG_FD_113460 | JGI IMG/M metagenome (GOLD analysis project Ga0157373, IMG submission 113460) | Corn rhizosphere microbial communities from Kellogg Biological Station, Michigan, USA - C6-5 metaG | ecosystem: Host-associated > Plants > Roots > Rhizosphere > Soil | place: USA: Michigan...
AGTTCGGAGCCGGCTCGGGCGAGATCAGCCACCTGCTTCACGGTCGACGCAATATCCGCGGTGTCCGTGTTCGTCATGGACTGCACCACGATTGGTGCACCGCTGCCTACGCGCACACCCCCGACTACCGCTGTAACGCACTGCCTGCGTTGAATCTGTGCCATAGGGAAGCTTCATTTTAACACGTCGGTAAGGGTTCAGATTGAGGACAAAGGGGTTAGAAAATGGGTAATCCCGCAGAAAAGAAAGGCTTCTGACAAGAAAAGCGCGGCGTGTGCCGCGCTTTCGCTCAACCTGAAGGCGTCTATGTCAGGGCAATCTTTGTGCTAGCCCCGGAATCGTCTTCATCAAATCGTTGTAGATGACCATTACGGCGAACAGTACCAGAAACACAAACGCTGCCTGATACACCCGTTCTTTGATAGACAGGCTGATATCTCTCCGCATCAGCCCTTCAATCAAGAGAAACAGAATCACGCCTCCGTCCAGGATGGGAATTGGCAGAAGGTTAAAGATTCCAAGATTCAGACTGATCGCGGCCGTGAGTTCGAGCAACGGGGTCCAGCCTTTTTCCATCGCCGCTTGGCCAGCAGCTTGGCCAATTCGTACAGGCCCTTCGATGGTCCGAAGAGAAATCTTTCGCTGCACCATCTTCTGCACAAGTTCCAAAATCAGGAACGACGCCCTCTTGTTCCGTTCGAGGGACATGTTGAAGGCCTGCACAAAGGGCAGGGTAGTGACTTTCATCGGAATGCTCGAGATGCCCACGCGATAACGTTTTTCGCGCAGCCCGGTGACGTCGCTCAGCACCGGCTGAACCGTGAATGTCTGCGTCTTGCCGTCCCGCAGTACGGTTAACTGGACAGGCTGATCTTTTGTCTTCTTCAACGTTTCGATCATCGCTTCCAGCGCAGGTACTGGCTGCCCATTAACAGCGGTGATTTGGTCGCCGACCTTGAGTCCTGCTTTTTCGGCAGGCATACCAGCTTCAAGATCGGTGATGGTGACAGCGGGCTGCTTGGGAATCCACCCGGAGAATCCGATCTGCGAAACGCCCGTCGGCTCGGGCACAATCGTCTTTTCGATTAGCTGGCCGCCCCGATCGAGCGTTACGTGTAGCGGTTGATTAGGGCTCAGGGCCTCTTTTGGGTCAACCTGTTCCCAAGTCGGGTTCGCAATGCCCTCGATGTTCGTGATGCGGTCCCCCACCTGCACCCCGGCTTTTGCCGCGGGGGTGTCATCCATAACCCAGCCCACGACTGCCGGCTCATCCAGAAAAGCCGGGTATTCGTAGTGCACCATGTAAACGGCCGTCAGCAGGAAGATCGCGAGAAAAATGTTCATCGCCGGTCCTGCCAACGCAACCAGGAAACGCTGCCAGCGCGGGTGGCTCAAGAATTCGCCGGGATCGCCCGTGCGCTCGTCCATCGGGTTTTCGCCGGACATCTTCACGTACCCGCCCAGCGGAATGGCTGCGATACGGTAGTCTGTGTCGCCTCTTTTGAAACCAAAAAGCCTCGGGCCGAAGCCGATGGAGAACACTTCGACGCGAACTTTGAAGAATTTCGCCACGGCGTAGTGTCCAAATTCATGAATCAGGATCATGAATCCGAGTACCACCACCATCGCCAGGACCGAAATGAAGACAGAACTAAAGAAATGAGCCATAAACTTGCAGATTAATTCCTTTGCCGAGATGCTGAAACAGATACCACTGGAGCTTTGATGCGGCTAACTTGCTTTACGTACTCACTGGCTACGCCTCTAGCTTCGGCGTCGAGCTTCAGAACTTGTTGAATAGACTCCAGTCTGCCAGCTTTTGTGTCAGAAAGCACTGACCCGATAGTGCCAGGAATCTCGTCAAAAGGGATACGACCTTCGAGGAAGGCGGCCACGGCCACTTCATCCGCGGCATTCAAGGCTATGGTTTTGGCTCCTCCTGCCTCCACTGCCTCGTACGCCAACCGCAGACAGGGGAATTTTTCCATGTCCGGCGGGATGAAGTCCAGGTGGCGCAACTCGTTGACGGGAAATCGCAAGTCGGAGGCGATTCGATCCGGATAGGTTAACGCATATAGGATCGGCAGCCGCATATCCGTCACGGAAAACTGCGCAAGTATGCTGCCATCTACGAATTCCACCATGGAATGAATCGTAGACTGCGGATGGACAATTACTTGAACCTGGCTAGAGGGCACGTGGAAGAGGCGGCACGCCTCGATTACTTCAAAGCCCTTGTTCATCAAAGTCGCGGAGTCAATGGTAATCCGCCTACCCATCTTCCAGGTGGGGTGATTCAACGCCTGTTCAATCGTGATCCCGGGGAATTCTGACTTCGGAGTCTTTAGGAACGGCCCGCCTGACGCGGTCAGCCAGATTTGATAAACCTCGTCCATTCGGCCGCCCCGCAGGCATTGGTGCACCGCGTTGTGTTCGCTGTCGATCGGAAGAATAGGCTTACCCTGTCGACGAGCCTCTGCGGTGATCAATTCACCCGCCACGACAAGAGATTCCTTGTTGGCTACGCCGAGAGTCTTTCCCGCCTTGACGGCTTCATAGGTCGCTTCGAGTCCGGCCACACCAACAATCGCACTGACCACGAAGTCAACGTCCGGATGCGTGGCGACGAGTACTGCGCCCGCCGAACCGTAAACGACTTCTGTTTCGCCGGATCCGTTAGATTTCAGGCGCGCCTTCAACGAGTTCGCATCCTGCTCGGAAGCCATTGAAATGACGCGAGGCTTCCAGCGGACAGCCTGTTCAAGTGCTAATTCGAGGTTGCTGCCGGCCGCGAGAGAAACGATTTGAAAGCGATCCGGATAGGATTCAACAACACTCAGCGTGCTGCGCCCGATCGATCCGGTCGAGCCCAAGATGGCGATGCGTTTCATGCGAAGGCCCGTGGCCAAGACGTCTATTTTACGCGGGAAAGGGACGAATCGGTAATCAAGACCGAGCTACCCTCCGTGATGCACGGCCGGTCCATTATTCGCGAACCGTCGAACACTGAATGAAATCGGAAGCCCGACCACCACCATATGTATCAACAGCCCTTGAATCAGGTCGCGAAGCTGATATGGACCTGTGGAGTGAAGCGCCGACAGCGGGAGCACGACAAGATTCATCACCTCTTCGACCGCCGCTCCAAAGAACAGCCCGCACACCAGCGGGTGTTCCGTCAAGAAATTCAGCCTGCGGCTAGCCAAGTAGTAAATTGCCGCTGCTGATGTCGCGATAAAGAAATGTAGAAGTACGCCGAGAATGTAGGTTCCAGCTCCGCCCTGGAACGCCTGTCGGCCCAGAAGACCTCCGGCGATCGCGAGCGGAATATCCCACCCAAACAAGATGCAAGCTTGTAGAAGGTCCAGAGTTCCGGCAATGAGGCCGCCGACTCCGATGGCTAACACAGCGTTTCTTTTTCCCGATGGTGGCGTGGAGTCTCCGATCATCCGTCGTCCTCTCTTTCACAGCAGGTTTGTTTTTCAAGCAGTGACGATATCGGCGAAGACCCGCGAAGTCCTGAACATGCTTTGAAATACCCTGAATAGTTCTGAAATTGATCGGCTGATCGCGGAAAATGACGGCTTGCTACCAATTCCGCCCCCAAGTCGTCTACCCGTTCGAGTGTTTAGACAAGTTGTGCGTAGAGCAATAAGGTTCCGGGCTCTGCGGTTCACCAGGTGCATGTCATCTATGCTTCGACATCTTGCGCTATGTGCTGCTGGTCTCTTGTTGGGGCCGCCCTTCGCCCTTTCACAAACACCCCAACCTCTCTCCGTTCCACCAGACTCCCCGCGGTGGAATCTGGAAGGAGAGGCCAAGACGACGGAATATCAAGGTCGCAAGTGCCTGCTGCTTGATGGTGGGGCAGCGGAACTAAAGGACCTTGAACTGCGCGACGGGGTCATCGATGTAGATGTTGCAACGCCCGCGAGTCGTGGGTTCTTCGGCATCCAGTTTCGGATTGCCAATGAAGGGGCTAACGCTGAATGGGTGTACCTGCGCCAGCACAAGTCCGGTCTCCCGGATGCTTTACAGTACACACCAGTTCTCAGCACTGGCCTGAACTGGCAGATCTATAACGGAGCCGGTTTCACGGGTGCGGTTGATATCCCAAAGAACATCTGGTTTCACCTACGGCTGGTGGTGACGGGCGCGCAGGCAAAACTCTATGTGAAAGATATGGATCAGCCCGCACTCGTAGTCAACGATTTGAAAAGCGGAGTCCAGAAAGGACAGGTGGCGCTGGCTGTCCTGACGGGTGCGACCTACTTTTCGAATTTCGAAATACAAACTACACCCGATGCTGCCTGGGCGAGGCATCTGCCGCCGATGCCGCCAGGCACGTTGACACGTTGGAGTTTGTCGCCTTCGTACGACGCGCTCCAGAGAAATCTTGAACGTCCGCTCACGGCCTCCGAGAGTAAAGCCATCCAGTGGCAAGACGTAGAGGCGGAGCCGCCCGGCTTTGTGGTTCTCTATCGATATCGCGAGGCTCCGCACCCAAAGGTGTCGTTTGCGAACGACTTTTCGAAGCGGTTGGAACCACAGCCAGGGATGAAAGTCCTCTATGCGCGGACTAACATCGATTCCGATCGAGACCAGGTGAAGAAGCTCTACTTCGGCTACAGCGACGACGTTAGCCTGTTCCTCAATGGCAAAATTCTCTTCCGCGGCCGAAGCGCGCAGAACTTCCGCGATCCCGGTTTCCTTGGCATCGTGAACCCGGAAAACGACGCGATATACCTTCCGTTGAAAAAGGGCCGCAACGAATTGATGTTGGCTGTAAGCGAGCTGGGCGGCGGATGGGGCTTCATTTGCCGGTTAGAAGACACGGAACATTAGGATTCACTCTGCCCGGCTCCTAACTCAGCGCGTGTTCGTGTGGTTCAAGGTGAACTGTATTCGTTAGAAAATGGTAGTAATTGATGCTGTATGGAACGTCCAACTGCCACAACGTTTCGCGTCGGCGAGTGGTGCGTCAACCCAATCGCCGGCGAGATTTCACGGGATGGGGAAACGGCTCGGGTTGAAGCGAGGACGATGCGGCTGCTCGCTTGTCTCGTGGAGCGTTGCGGAGAAGTTGTTAGCATCGATGACTTGCTCACCGAGGTCTGGCCGGATGTCACCGTCACGCCAGACTCTGTGTACCAAGCTGTAACGTCGCTCCGACGTCTGCTCGGCGACGATCCTAAGCAACCCACCTACATCGCTACCGTGCCGCGACTCGGGTATCGGATGGTGGCGCCCGTAAGCCTTTCGCCGGATCCGCTACGGAGCGAGCCCATCGCACAGGGGGTGTCTCCCCAGACATTGAATAACGACCATCGAATGAATACCGGAGCGGTGAAGTCGACTTCTCGTCGCAGCTCTGCCTTCAAGTGGGCCGTCGGTGCGGCACTTTGCGTTGCGCTCGTTGCATTTTTGGCTGCGTTGCAGTTTCGCGGCAAGGTGACGAACAGCGACCAGTCCGTAGCGGCCGCTGCCACACAGTCAGAAAAATCCATCGCTGTGCTGCCGTTCCTCGATCTGACAGAGGGAATGAAGGAAGAGGAATTCGCCGACGGCATGACCGAGGAACTGATTGACAAGCTGAGTAAGATCCAGGGTCTTCGCGTGCCGTCTCCCACTTCGTCGTTTTACTTCAAGGGTAAACAAGTACCAGTCGGCGACATCGCCAAGACGCTGGGTGTCGCGTACGTGCTCGATGGGAGCGTACGGAAATCTGGCGCCAGAGTGCGGATTGCGGCCCGATTGGTGCGCGCGGAGAATGGATACGTCGCTTGGTCGGAGACCTACGACCGGCCATTCGGCGACCTGCTGATGGTTCAGGACGACATTGCCGGCGAAGTGACGAAGGCGCTCAAGGCATCGATCGATGCCTCGACGAGCCGCTAGAGTTCGGTAGTACTCCAGATGCTAAAGCAAGCTGGCTATTGCATGACTTGCCAGGCTGCGTAGAACCACATCAACGGTGCGGCGAACAAGAGAGCGTCCACTCGATCCAGCATTCCACCGTGACCCGGCAGTAGTGTCCCAGAGTCCTTAACGCCCGCGCCTCGCTTGATAAGCGACTCGACTAAGTCTCCGAACTGCGCCGCAATGTTTAGAACGACCGATAGCGCCACGACTGGCCAGACTGACGGCTTCTCCAATCCGAAAATTCCATCGCGGCGTTCGATCAATCCGACATTGAGGAGCCATGTGCTGATTTCGATCGAGTAGTGGAGGAACGTTGTGCCAATCAGCACACTCGCCGCGACGGACGCGATCGCGCCCTCCCAGGTTTTCTTGGGACTGATTCGCGGCGCCATGAGATTTCTGCCAAGCGTTTTTCCTACAAAGTAGGCAAAAATGTCCCCCGCCCAAACCACCAGCAGTAAATAAATGATGTAGATCGCGCCGGAAGGTTGCTGCCGCAGTTGCACGAGAAACGCGAGCGGCATGGCGACGTATGCAAAGGCAAAAGACGAGGCTGCCGCGGCCGGATAACCACTGCTCAGATCCTGACGCCGGCACGCGAATGTCAGGAACGCGAAGGGCACAAGACAGGCTAGAAACGCCGCGCTGTAAAGAAAAATCCCTGTCGAAAGTAACGGCTTCTCCTGGCCCGCATCGAGCGCGAGTAAGACGAATGGAACAATGATCGCGACATAGGAAGCCTTGTAGTAGGGAACAACGTTGTAATGCTCAGTCAGCTTAAGGAATTCAGATGCTGTGAGCACGGCAACTATCGCAGTTACGACGGCAAGCACCGGAACGGGAGCGTGTAAAACCATCAGCACAACAATCGGGATCAGCAAAACCGCAGTGGCGATGCGTTTTAGCAAAAGGGAAGTAGTCCTCAGCCGTTAATGCGTACTCTTGGATTTGTGAAACGATTGGAACTGTATCAAATTACCGGGATTCAGTTTCACGAGAACCGCATTTGCGACTGCGACTACCCGAGCCCATTGGCCTTCATCGCTCTCCGATATGCCACCGCGACGGCGTCGAATTTCAGATGAAGCTCAGCTGCCAGGTCGAAGGGTACCTTATCGGGACGCTGCGACTCGGCAATTCGCTGGTCTTGCGAAAAGATGACTCGCTCAAATTCCTGCAGCACTGAAGCGGGCTGTTCGAAGTTATAGTTGCGGCCGATGATGCAATACCCGCGGCACTGGTCCTCTTTCACTGGTTGCGAGACGAAAAAATAAACCATCCCTTCGCGCCCGCCCCAACCGAGGCGTAGCACGATTGTGTAAGGAAGATGCAACTCGTACCGACTGCGCCGCTGCGGTTGCTTCTGCTCTGCATTCGAAAAGACGGGGAACTCTTTGCTATTCGGAGCTTCCGGTCGTACTACTTCGTAGTGCAGTACATCGCCTTCGGTGCGCACGTTATGTGGCGGAACCTCCGGACGCTCAGGATCACCCAGGAGACCTGGATGAACCCACGGGAAATGCCCGAAGTCAGTGAAATTTTCGACTTGGCGGGAAGCGTTGGTTTGCCACGAGAATGGTCCGGTCTTGACCACAGTCCACTCACCTGCTTCCAGTTCGGGCACCTGTGCAAGGGACCGCTCAGGCTGCTCCGAGAGTGATAGCAATGCAACCCAGACAAGCCCGTAGCGCTCCTGGCAATGGTATGCATCGACGCGGGCCTTGGGCGGGATCTGCGACGAATCTGTGAGCTGAGGAATGCGGGAACATTTTCCATCCGCGGTGTACCGCCAGCCATGGTAAGCGCAGATGATCTCACTGCTCTCAACACGTCCCAGCGACAATGCTGTGCCCCGGTGAATGCAAAGGTCGCGCATCGCGTGAGGGCGCCCCGTTGCATCCCGCCAAACGACAACAGGCTCTCCCAATAATGTTGTTCCAAACGGTTGCTGGTTTATTTCGGTGCTATAGGCGACCGGATGCCAACGTCTGGTGAGCGCGGTCAAAGCACGAGCATCAGCGCCACTCTCGAGCGATGTTGGCATGACGCTGGCATTGTATCCCGTGTCATGGTGGGTTTCGATGCGGTGTCGACGCTTAGCGCGATGCGCTTGGACTGTGTGCGTCGTCGTTCAGCCCACCGTAGCGGCGTTCGCGCTTCTGATACTCGGCAATGCCTTCGAGCAGATGCGTGCCACGGAAATCAGGCCACAGAGTGGGCGTCACATAAATCTCCGCATAGGCGAGCTGCCACAAAAGAAAATTGCTAAGCCGCATTTCGCCACTCGTGCGAACAACCAGGTCTGGATCTGGCAGGTCTCGCGTGTAGAGATGACGGCCGATCGCGTCTTCATCAATCTTCAAATGGTCGAGCCCGCCATTCGACGCGGCGACCTTTGCCAGCGCGCGAAAGGCGTCGACAATCTCGGATCGCGCACTGTAGTTCAACGCCAACGTCAGAATCATCCCGGTATTGCGCGAGGTCGCTTCGCGAGCCCATGCCATGCGCTCTTGAACTTCTTCCGGCAGCTCGTGCTGTCGCCCAATGTATTCCAGCCGGATATTGTTTTCGTTCAGCGTTGGAACTTCACCCTTCAAGTAGCGGGCGAGCAACCCCATTAGAAATCCGACTTCACCTTTGGGTCGTTTCTTCCAATTTTCTTCGGAAAACGCGTAAAGAGTTAGCGCAGGAATGTGTATGCGCGCGGCAGTTTCTACGGTCGAACGCACGGCGGCTACGCCGGCCCGGTGTCCCGCGACACGCGGCATGTGACGCCGACGAGCCCAACGCCCATTGCCGTCCATAATGATTGCGATGTGTCTAGGGAGCCGCTCCGGATCGAGCCGCAAATAAACTTCTGTTTCCTTGCGATCGAGCCCCGCGGGAACTTTGTGCCGCACGCGTGACCTCTGCAGGTCGAAGCTAACACAGCACTTACGTCCATGCAATCGAGCAGCAGTGAACCAGTCCGGTTCCCCCGCGTGACTGCCAAACCGTGGCGTCGATCAGTTGTTTAGCGCACTTCTTCAGGGACCACAACAAACTCCAACTTCTCCGTGTGCCGCAAAGCCGTGAGTTTGCAAACTGTACCCACTCGGGCATCACTCAGCGCGCGATGCAGGTCGTCGACACCTGCCATCGCCTGTCCTTCGAACGAAAGGATCACGTCTCCTTCGCGCAATCCGGCGCGTTGAGCTGGACTACCTTTCTCAACCGACATCACCACTGCTCCAGTTTCTCGCGGTAGATCATAAAAGCGTACGACTCGTCGCAGCAGCGGTACCGTTTGTGCGGAGATACCAATGAAACTCCGACGGATACGACCTTCTTGCAACAAGCGGCTCGCGACAAACTTTGCAGTGTTGATTCCAATCGCGAAGCAAATTCCCTGTGCCGGAAGAATCGTCGCCGTATTCACGCCGACAACTTCCCCGTGTGAGTTCACCAGCGGCCCCCCAGAGTTTCCTGGGTTCAGAGATGCGTCCGTCTGTACGACATCCTCAATTAGCCGCCCGGAATAGGATCGCAGCGATCGACCGAGCGCACTCACCACTCCCGCCGTGACGGTCGATTGAAATCCATACGGATTCCCGATCGCAATCACAACCTGTCCCACACGGAGTTGTTGCGAATCACCCAACCTAGCCGCTGTAACGCTCAAGGCTTCGGTGCTTGGGGCATCCAGTCGAACCACCGCGAGGTCAGAAGCAGGATCGTCGCCGATCGTCCGCGCTGGGAGCTGCCGCCCGTCCATCAGCGTAACCAGAACCCGGCTTGCATCATGGACGACGTGACTGTTGGTAAGAACGAGACCGTCGGGCGTAAAAATGAATCCTGATCCCCCGCCCTTTCGCTCCCGCGGCTCTCCTGAACGGGAACGCCCACCAGCCTGGTGAACCTCAATATTGACAACAGACAGGCTGACCCGTTCTACCGCGCCCGTCACTGCGCGCGAGTACGCATCCAGCAGGGAAGCATCATAGTCGGTTGGACTAGGTACGGCAGACGACTCCGGAGACAATCCCGCGTCCTGGGACGAAACAAATTCAACAGAATTTTCGAAATACATATTTGGATAGATGTGAGTCGATATAAACAAGATTCAACCCAGCGCAGGCATCCGAAAGCAACGCGAAGCGAGGAACCTGCTGTTCCGTCCGATATCACCATCTTCAAGCGCAAAAAAGCCGGAGCTCGAAAGCTCCGGCCATTTAGTTGGCTGGTTGCCCGGATAAAAATCAACCCTTCTGACGAATGACTCTGCTTATGCTGTCCGTCTCGGCCGCACCGTCAGATCTCGCACCTGCGTCAGAATGCTCGACATCTGCATTCCGTTCAATTGCGAGACGAAGGGCAGAATCTCTGAAATGAACTGATCCTGCATCAGCTCGCGCACCTCTTCCTGCCGTGTGCGCTCACCGCCAGAAAGCAGATCTGGCACCGTGACTTCGAGCGCTCGCGCCAGCCGCTCGAGCGACGACAAAGTCGGCGTCGCTTTCTCGTTCTCGATCTTCGAGACGTAGGTGCGCGGAACCGACATGCGGGTCGCGAGTTGCCGCTGGCTCAGCCCGTTACGCAGGCGCAGCGAGCGGATGGAGGCGGCGAGATTGAGGTGGCCGTGTCCGTTGCCGTGCGAGGGCATAACTTGCGGCACGGGAACGGCAGCGACAATCTCAGGCTCTTCCTCGTCTAAAGACGCGTGGCAGCGCCGGCACATGCTGTTGGTTGTACGGAATTGAACGAGCAGGCAGTGGTCGCAACGAACGACTTCCCTTGAATCGACTGGGGCAAGAGTCGTGGCCATCTAGGTTGTGGGAGGTGCCAGAGCAGGCATCCCGAGCCGGTGGTCAGGCTCCAACATCTCGCGTAATCTGAAGGATCAGGGCTGTGGAAGTCAAGGAAATTGTGCACGACACTTGTGTGAGAAGTGCACAACAGTCGGAACAACCCGGCAAAAACACCGAGAAAACAAGGAAAGAACGCATGGTCGATCGCGAAGCAGCGTGGGGTTTACTAACTGAGTTCACTCAG
>Ga0157373_10004129_pt1 | contig 10951 bp, 9 predicted proteins | sample C65metaG_FD_113460 | JGI IMG/M metagenome (GOLD analysis project Ga0157373, IMG submission 113460) | Corn rhizosphere microbial communities from Kellogg Biological Station, Michigan, USA - C6-5 metaG | ecosystem: Host-associated > Plants > Roots > Rhizosphere > Soil | place: USA: Michigan...
AAAACGGCAGCGCGCTCGAACGTGTCAGAACGCATATTTCACACACAACAACGCACCGTCGCAACGGCCGACAGACCTCGACCTGGGAGTTTTAGCGCTCCATCGGCCGCTTCATGTTCCCGTAGTCTTCCAGCATCTAAATGATCGGAGTGGCTTACAGGACCCAGCGACCTGCGTGCGATTATGAAATAGGCTGCCACTTGAGGCCAAGCGAGGCGGGGTTGAACCACTCTTTACAAATCACCACAACACTCATTGCCCCGTAGTTTTCACATCAGCAGGAAAAGACGACGCTATAATTCAACGCCACTGAGATTCTGGATGAACAAAGCAACCCGGCGAGTGGCGTCTCCCCATGTTGTGAGCATCGATGACCTCCGGCCGTTGGCCCAACGCAAGTTGCCTAGGGTGGTTTTTGACTACCTTGACGGCGGCGCTGAAGGTGAAGTGACCCTTCGGGAAAACTGTCGGGCATTTCAGGAAGTTACCTTCCGACCGCGCCACGCGGTGGCGTTACCTCATTGTGATCTGAGTACTCGTGTGCTGGGCTTCGACTTTGCACTGCCCGCGCAGCTTGCCCCGGTGGGCTACAGCCGCCTGATGGATCCGGGCGGCGAAGTCGCGGCTGCTCGGGCCGCCGGAATGGCGGGGACTGCCTACATTCTCTCCACCATCTCCGGGCACCGGCTGGAGGATGTCAAGGCAGCCTCCTCAGGCCATGTGTTCTACCAGCTTTATCTGTTGGGTGGCCGCGCAGCGGCAGAAGCCGCGATTGAACGTGCACGGCTCGCGGGTTTTTCTGCCCTCTTTGTCACGATCGATACCGCGGTTGCCGGAATGCGCGAGCGTGACTTCCGAAATGGCATGAAAGAGCTGATCAGTGGCGGACTGATGCAAAAGTTACCGTTTCTGCCACAAGTATTGTCGCGCCCGGGTTGGCTGCTCCGGTTCCTGCTTGACGGCGGCATGCCGCCGCTTCCGAACGTTGTCATCCCCGGCGAAGGACCGATGCCGCTGGTCGATGTCAATGCTGCGTTGGGAAGCTCAACAGTGACGTGGCAAGATCTGCGGTGGATCCGTGACCTTTGGCGGGGACCCATGGTTATCAAGGGAGTCCTTACTGGAGACGATGCTCGAAGAGCTATCGACGAAGGAGCCGCTGCCTTGGTCGTGTCGAATCATGGAGCGCGCCAGTTGGACTGCGTTCCTGCATCGCTGCGCGCCTTGCCGGAAGTGGTGGCGGCCGTGAACGGTCGGATTGAAGTGTTGATGGACGGCGGCATTCGTCGCGGTAGCGACATTGTGAAGGCTATCTGTCTGGGGGCGCGTGCTGTTCTGTGCGGCCGCGCTTACGCCTACGGCCTCGCGGCTGCGGGAGAAGCCGGCATCACTCGTGCGCTGGAGATCTTGCGAATTGATCTTGAGCGAACCCTCAGGCTTCTCGGATGCCCTTCAGTTGCTGCTCTCGATCGCTCGTATGTGAACGTTCCGGTGAGCTGGCAGGCTTGAATCGATTACGACTTCAGGAATTGGTGATAAGGAAATCGCATGCAATGGACCCAGGTCTATGACCCGATCGGCTATTGGTGGGCCTCCACGCTGATTGCCGCTCTTCCGATCATCGTGTTGCTCGGACTGCTGGCGGGATTCAAGGTTAAGCCGCACTGGTGCGCCATTGCAGGTGCTTTCACCGCAATCGCAGTGGCAATTCTCGTTTTCAAAATGCCGATCATTCTCGCTGTAATGAGCTTCGGCTATGGGGTCGCCTTCGGCATTCTAAAGATCGCCTGGATAGTTCTCGCCGCCGTTTTTCTGTACGACATCTCGGTAGAAACTGGCCAGTTTGAAATCATGAAGGAATCGGTCGCGGCTATCACGCCCGACCGTCGGCTTCAACTGCTGCTCGTAGCATTTTGCTTTGGAGCACTCATCGAAGGGGCAGCGGGATTCGGTGCGCCGGTAGCGATCGCGGGCGCTTTCATGATTGGACTTGGGTTCCGGCCCTTTCATGCAGCCGCCTTAAATCTGATCGCCAACACGGCGCCTGTTGCGTGGGGAGCCATCGGTACTCCGGTCCACACGCTGGCTGCGGTAAGCGCTCTCCCGGAATCCGATCTGAATGCGATGATCGGCCGCATCCTGCCTTTCACCGCCATCATCGTTCCGTTCTGGCTCGTGCGCACTATGGTGAGTTGGAAAGAAACCGTGGAAGTAATCCCAGCGATTCTGGTGGTGGGTGTTTCATTTGGACTGACTCAGTTCTTTTGGTCGAACTATGTGGATAGCAATCTGGTCGACATTGTGGCTGGCATGGTCTCGGTTATTGCCACATTGGCTTTTCTCCACTTCTGGAAACCCCGCAATATTTGGCGCTTCGACTACGACAGACCCCAGGCGCCTCTACCGCACCCCTCAACAGAGATCAAGGACCAGTTCGGCGGAGAATGGGCTGCTGACAGATTTGATGGATCTGTCACTGTGCGCAAATATTCCACCGGACAGGTCTTAAGAGCATGGTTGCCGTTCGCGATCCTGTCGATGTTCGTGCTGGTCTTCGGCCTTCCGCCAATCAAATTGGCCATCAATGGGGCCACGACGCCAGCATTTAAAGTCTATCTTGCAGATGGCACGATGCGTCCGGGTCCGCCAGGCTGGGATGTTCCTTTTCTGCACGATGCAGTCTATCGTTCAGAACCGGTGGTGGCTAAGCCAACTCCAGAACCCGCCCGATATGACTTCAATTGGTTATCAGCAACAGGGACTAGCTGCTTTCTTGCGGCCGTTGTCTCAGGATTATTGCTGGGACTTTCTCCAAATCGGCTTGCACGAATTTTCTGGCGCACGCTGGTACGTATGCGGCTGGCCATGATCGCGATCTCTTTTATGTTGGGCTTGGGTTACGTAACGCGGTACTCAGGTCTGGACGCCGTTCTGGGACTCGCCTTCACCCGCACCGGCTGGTTTTACCCATTCTTTGGCACGTTTCTCGGCTGGCTCGGCGTCGCGCTCACGGGCAGCGACACGTCGTCCAATGCGTTGTTCGGAAGCTTGCAGCGGATCACATCTCAGCAGCTCGGGATAGATCCCGTGCTCATGTGTGCCGCCAACAGCGCCGGTGGCGTCATGGGCAAAATGGTCGACGCGCAATCGATCACAATTGCTACAGCGGCTACCGCACAAGTTGGGAATGAAGGGATCATCTTCCGCTTCGTTGTCTGGCACTCGATTGCCCTAGGTGCCATCGTGGCGATCATCGTCATGTTGTACGCCTATGTTTTCTCGAACGCGATTCCTCATGGACTGACGTTCGCCAAATGATCGTCGGGGGAAACCCAAATCTGCCCAAGCGACCGTCACTCTAGTCTGGCCTGTTACCGTCAATGCGGCTGCGGTTGTAGGTGTCGTTAGACCAAAGTCGCTGATTCGCGGGGAGTCGGGTGACGTTCTTGATCGCGTCGCAGGAGAGTTCAGACTGGCTAAATTAGCACCTACCCAAGACCTGTTGCACGGCCCGTTGAGCTTCCAAGATCGAATAACGATGGTCCATCGCACCCGCCAGATCGGTATTCGCAAATGCAATTCTTCCGAACAGAGTTTTACGGAGCACCTCACGAGGAGCAGGGTTTCCGTTCTTGCCAAAGAAAAAGCCGGGTTGCGGGTTTAGGTAGGCGTGTCCCCAGCGGTTCAAAATGATCCCGCCGATGTCACGTTGGGCATCGAATCCTCCGCTTGCAAACATCTCTGAGAATTGTTCGCGAATTTTCTTCTCGTATTGCGCGAACGATGTGCTCAACATCTCACGGCGACCAAGATTGCCCTGCTCCTCTGTCGAACGTCCGGGATAGGAATAAAGGACCTTCAAGGTGAGCACCGTAGGCGAGTCCGGATCGATTGACGCACTCTCATCTGACATGATTGCAAATCTGCGGACGTCCATATAATTGCCGAAGCCTTCAAACCAGCGGCATCCGCTCATTCCCATTTTGTAGAGGAATCGCCAGTTTCGAACGGCGACATTTGCCATCAGGCATGGCGAGCGATAAAACTGCCCATATGCTTGACGATGGCTATCCGGAAGATCTCTAACGATGTGTTTGGTCGTCCAACTTCCTCCTGCCATCACCGCGGAACGCGCTCGTACCCGGTAAAGCTTGCCATCCTTCTGATAGATGACACTGATTGAATTAGCCTTGCCAGCTTCACCATCATGTTTCACTGATACGACGGTGGACGACAAACGCACCCTTGATTGACCCTCAGCATCAAGAGCCGCAAAGTTGACGGCACCTCGAGTGACTCCTTCCACAGTGGCGGTCCCGTTGATGGCTCTGGGAAGCAGGCTCTTCAACATCAAACGCGCGATGGTTGCATTGCCGCCAGGAAACATTTGATCCGAACCGCCCTCATCTTCTTTTAAAGGATAAAGCATTTCGAATGCGTACTCAGAGTAGGCCGACAAGGCGTCGGGACCTAGCCCTGAACCTCCGCCTTCCACTGGCGAGAGGAAAGTGCGAACCGTTTCGCGGCTGAGTCCAAATCGTTCCATGTAGTGTTGTTCGAGCGTAATGGAATCGAGGTAGCGAGAGATCGCATCACCCTCGACCTTCGGGTGCTCAAAAGGAGTTTTCTCGACCGGATGATTCTTCAGCCAGCGCAGCCACTCATCCCGAGTTGGCGCAGAAATAGGGGCTCCCGCCAGATTTTTGGAGAGCGGATCAATCAACCACATGCCTGGCCGTTGACCGAATCTTGTCCCAAACCAGAAGCCGTAACGGCCTGACTTCAAACCTGCAGCTTCATAAGGAGTCTTGGAAAGAGGAAATTCTGGGTCGACTCCGCCCCACCTCTGATAGCTGAGCTTGGGTTCCTTTAAGCCAATCGAATCATAAAAGCGCGCAATAAAACTATATGGATAAGGAACCTGATAAATGGCAGAGCCTTGGTGTGCGATCAGCCGCCGCCCGTCCACGAGAAATTCATTTTGCTTTGCCTCGCCGCCGAAAATCGGGTGATTCTCGAGGATCAGGCACTTCATTTTTGCTTCCGCTTGTCGTTGGAAAAACAGGGCAGCCGCGAGTCCACTGATTCCACCACCAACGATTACACAGGCATAATTCTCGCCGGTTTCGATGACATTCTTCGGAACTGGCTCATATATGTGATCGCGAATCGTGTGCCCGGCCTGCAGAACTTCCAAAGTATTCCCATTTGAAGAGCTGTATTCGCCCACACCGCCATAGCCAGTAAGTTCGTCCCTGTTCTTGATCAGTTCTACAGGGCTTGCGTTCCCGAGGAGAACAGATCCAGACGCCAAGAGTGTTGAGCCAATGAAATCACGCCGAGTAATCCGTGCATTCGTGCCGAGAGAGCGCTTTCTCGCGTTGGTGAACTTTGAATTGGGCATTTGGAAAAGACTAGCGTGTGGTCGATTATAACGATGTGAAATATGACATATGGAATTTGTTAGAGTGCTTTGGTTTGTCGCGTTTTGGAGGTCTTATGGCGACATCACCACCGAACGCCCACGAGGACCACTTCGGTTCTGCGCAGCAACGAGAAGTGAAGCGGCCCAGGCCTTCCTGCGGTCGACAATTTCCAGACAGGGCCGAGGGAGATCCGTTCGTAGCCGCCCCCGGTCGTTACACGATGCTGGTGGATATGCCACTGAACTGCATGCCACCCACCACGGATGTGGCAGCGCTCCAAGCCAAGCGTCGCGCGTCGCACGGGCTGCCGAGTTGATTGGGGCAGCATGGGACTAAATTCAGATCGGCGAGCTATCATACGCGTCGAATACTTCGGGCTCATGCTCTTCACGAAAACCGGGATGGTTTTGCAACAGGCGCGCACAACGGTTCCATCGAAGAATCGCATCATCGTTGCCCGGAGGGCGAATGCTTTCGGCCTCCGCGAAGCACCGCATTGCCTCCTCGAAGAGCGGACTGAGTGCAAGTGGAGGGCGTCCCGCATGCATTTGTGCCTTAGCTCGCCTTTCATGCAGCAGACCTGTGTAATAGAGGCGCTCGTAGCGCTCGGTGAGTCTTAGGAAAAGGTGTTCCACTTCCCCATAACGATCTGATGCATCACCGCAGAACTGATCGGTAATGGTGAGACCAAGCAGACGGAGCGCCAGCTGGTGCTCGGGCTCGACTGCGAGGACGTCCCGGCAGATCGATTCCGCTTCTTCCGGTTCGTTCAGTGAACGGTAGAGCTCCGCTTTGGAGATGGCTTCCGGGATGCCGGCGTTTGAGATGGTCTTCAACTTGAGTTCCATCGGACCTCCTTTACCACGTGCTTAATCTTGTTTGGCGCCACGAATCTTGCGAACCAGCATGAGGACAGGGTCATAAAATTGATCTACGACGCGTTCCTTCAGCGGAATGATCGCATTGTCTGTAATGTGGATCTCCTCAGGGCACACTTCGGTGCAGCACTTGGTAATGTTGCACAGACCAATCCCGAGCTCATCCTTCAACATTCGGGCGCGAGACTTCGTGTCGATAGGATGCATTTCGAGTGCCGCCACCCGCACGAAAAACCTTGGCCCCCCAAACTGCTCCTTCTTGTCATGTTCACGGAGAACGTGGCACACATTCTGGCACAAGAAACATTCAATGCACTTGCGAAACTCCTGTACCCGGTCCACGTCCTCCTGGTACATCTTCCACTTCGAACCCTGGCGGCCCTCAAACGGTGGGATTTTCTTGTTCACCTGGTAGTTCCAGGAAACATCAGTAACCAGGTCCTTGATCACAGGAAACGCCTTCATCGGCTGAACCGTGATGGGCTTGGTCGTGGGCAGGGAATCTATGCGGGTTTTGCAAGTGAGACGAGGCCGGCCGTTCACCTCTGCAGAGCACGAGCCGCACTTTCCGGCTTTGCAATTCCAGCGTACGGCTAGATCGGGTGCCTGGTGCGCCTGAATGTGATGTAGGGCATCCAACACCACCATTCCCGGGGCAATCGGGACACGATACAAGGCCGGTTGCCCACCTTCGCGGTTTCCCCGGAACACCTGAAAGATTGCATCCGCCATTGGCGACCCTCCCGCTATTTTCGCTTCGATCCGGAACTGCGCAGACCGTGGGATGCCGACGCACTAAACTTACTTCTCATCCGCAAGAAGTTGACTCAAGTCGCCCGGCATCTCCGGCACCAAAGTTTGGTAAAGCGCCATTGCCTCTCCTTCGCGGACGATCACATTATTTTTCGTTCCCCAGTCTGCGTCGAGGTGAGGATGATCAATACGGCTGTGAGCCCCTCGGCTCTCCTGACGAGCAAGTGCGCTCCTAGTGACTGCCTCGGAAACGGTCAGCATCGCTTTAAGATCATGGGCCAGGTGCCAGCCGGGGTTGAATAAGCGGGAGCCTTCGACGCTCAGATCTCCAACGCGCTCCTTCAGTTTCTCGAGCTCTTCCAACGCACCAATAAGATCCTCCTTGGTACGAAAGATTCCCACCAGGTTCTGCATGATTTCCTGCAAATCACGGTGAATCGTATAGGGATTCTCACCACCCGCACGCTCGAACGGAGCCAGCAGCTCCCGCGTTGCGTCTTCAACCTGGCCGGAATTAGTGGGCATAACTTGAATATCCTTCGCATGCTCGGCGGCCGCCAAACCTGCGCGACGCCCGAAAACTAGCAAGTCTGAAAGAGAATTCCCGCCCAACCGGTTGGCGCCATGGAGTCCGGCAGCGGCCTCTCCTGCTGCAAAAAGTCCGGGAACGGACGATTTTGCAGTTTCCGCATCGACTCGAATCCCTCCCATCATGTAGTGGCACGTCGGTCCAACCTCCATTGGCCCGCTTGTAATGTCCACATCTGCGAGCTCCTTGAACTGGTGATACATGCTGGGCAGCTTTTTCTTCACATAGTCGGCAGGTTTCTGCGAGATGTCGAGATATGCGCCGCCGTGTTCAGTGCCACGGCCTTCCCGCACTTCCGTGTAAATCGCGCGTGCGACCACGTCGCGGGTAGAAAGCTCCATCTTTTTGGGATCGTATTTCTCCATGAAACGCTGGCCCAAATTGTTGCGGAGAACACCTCCCTCGCCGCGGACTGCCTCAGTGACCAGAATCCCCTGCACTCCAGGAGGCCAAACCATGCCGGTGGGATGAAACTGCACAAACTCCATATCCATCAGTTCGGCTCCGGCGTCGTAGGCAAGTGCCATTCCGTCGCCGGTGTACTCCCACGAATTCGAGGTGATTTTCCATGCCTTGCCGATACCACCTGTGGCCAGAACAATCGCCTTGGCTCGAAAGACCACAAATCGGCCCTGTTCGCGCCAGTAACCGAATGCCCCGGCGACTCGGTCGCCATCTTTCAGCAAGCGAGTGATAGTGCATTCCATGTAGACGTCTATCCCCAATTGCACGCCGCGGTCTTGCAGGGTGCGGATCATTTCCAAGCCAGTCCGGTCGCCCACATGACACAGGCGGCGAAAGGTGTGACCGCCGAAAGCTCTCTGCAGGATCTCTCCGCCCTGAGTGCGGTCAAAAAGCGCGCCCCATTGTTCAAGCTCTCGTACGCGATCGGGGGCTTCCTGAGCATGAATTTGAGCCATGCGCCAGTTGTTAAGCAACTTGCCGCCGCGCATGGTGTCGCGAAAATGTGTGCGCCAGTTGTCGGCCGCGTCCACATTAGCCATCGCGGCAGCGATTCCACCCTCCGCCATGACGGTATGGGCTTTTCCGAGGAGCGATTTGCATACCACTCCCACCTTCGCACCTTGCGCCAGAGCGCCCAGGGCCGCTCGCAGCCCCGCGCCACCGGCGCCGATTATCAACACATCGTGGTCGTGGGTTTCGTAATCTGTAGTCACAATAGTCTCAGGTCTGTCACCGCGCCGCTGGCCACCAACCGAATGTAAAGGTCCGTAAGGCCCACCACAATCAGACTGATCCAGGCATACAGCATATGACGCTCGTTCAAAATGCTTAACCAGCGCCAGGTCGTGTATCGCGGACCGGCGAAGCTTACGCATGAAAAGCAGTCGAGCTTCCCTCCCAAAAGATGCCGGAGCGAGTGGCACGACAACGCATAAACCGTAAGCAGAATCACATTCAAGAGCAGAACCACTGTGCCAATTCCTACTCCCATGTGTCCGTCAAAAAAGAAAGCGTGAAACGCGTCGCACCAAAGGAAAACGAGGAAGATGAAGCCCACATAAAGGAAGAAGCGATGCAAATTTTGAAGAACAAAGGGAAACACAGTCTCTCCTCTGTAGCTGCGTTTTCGGCCTTCACTTACGGCACAGGCAGGCGGATCGAGAAAGAAAGCACGGTAGTAAGCTTTCCGGTAGTAGTAGCACGTGACGCGAAAGCCCAAAGGCCAAATCAGAATCAGCAGTGCCGGAGAGAATGGCCACCACCGATGGTGAGGGTCAATCAGAGGAGAATAAAAGGGAGAAAGATACGGCCCCCACTCGTAATACGTCCCTTCGAAGGCACGCAGAGTCGCATAAATTCCGAATGCGCCGAGCAGAACAATAGGTGGGAATAACTCAAGCCACCATGCATCCCGCCGCATCGTTCTGCCGAAATGGCGTTGTCCATCTGTGCTCGAACCAGCTGACATAGGGTGCCCCCTAGTGCATAGAGCACACAAAAATAGCTTTTCGGGGAGGAAATGTCCAAGGAACAGTTCCATGCTGCCAAAAGTCTGCCGCTGGCAGTAGCAATTGGCCGCTTTCCGCAAGAGGTCACCCGGATCGCATGCAGTTGTCTTGACAGATGCCCAGCGCTGGGCATAATGTCATTCTCGAAATCGGCCCTCCCTTACAAGCAAAGCCTAACGGGTCCCGCAGTGAGGTGTCGCATGAGGACGCTTTTTCGCCCGCTCTGGTTCGATGACCAGGGTCAGGACATTGCAGAATACGCAGTCATGTTGGCTGTCATTCTTGTTCCAGTTGTTGGAACCATACGTCTTATCGGATCCAACACGAACAATGTGTTCTCCCAGGTGGGAAGCAGTCTGAACAACTGATGAGCTTAAGCGGTCGATGTCCTCAGTTGTCCTTTTGGAGCCTAGGTGCTGTTCGCACCATTATTCGCTCAGGAAACTGAACTATTTCGTGGTGCTCACCATCATAGCGACGAATGGACAAGAGAGACTTGAGAACGCTCGAATCATGGCAACGTGCACTCGACCACGCTCTCCGGGAAACTGACGGAAAGCGCACTTTTGCCACGGAGCTTCAGGGTATCTATCTTGAAGGTCTTCTGGAAGCAATCACTCGGGCAATCGCAAGAATCAGGCGAGACGAGCAAGCGGCTTAGTCGTGTAGTTGGTGGAATCGCCTGATTACGACAGTTAGAGTCATCATTCAGCTTAAACGTACTTTTGAAAATGCTTCTCCCAAAGCGTTGACATCACTTGCATCGTTGTAAGGGGCGAGCGAGATCCGAATGCGTCCGCCACGTGTACCGCAAACAATATTGTGACTACGAAGTCTTTCCACAATTGCTTGCGCGCTTTCGCGAGGCCGGCCCAGTGAAATGATGTGTGGAGACCCGGCAGGATCTCCAACACTACGAAACGGCTGCCAACCATACTGGCTGACGTCGTTAACTAACGTTGCTGCCAAGCTCCGTGCATGTGCCTCGATTCGAGCGTCCCCCAAGGCCAACAACTGCTCAACCGCTACCACCAGACCAGCCATAGAGGCATACGACATTGTTGATTGAGTGTAGCGCCGCGCATCACTAGCGAGCGACACAGAGGTTGCATCAAAACAAAATGGGGCCGACGCACCCATCCAACCCGGTAAAGGGGGCATTTGCTCGAGCAAGAGTGGCGACATAATCGCTAGTGCGACGCCTCCATGTCCACCAAGCCATTTGTAGCCGCTCACAACGACGGCATCAGCACCCCATGTCGCTGCGTCCACTCGCATTGCACCTGCCGCTTGCGTAGCGTCTACAATCAAATGTGCATCAACCTTAACAGT
>Ga0157373_10004131_pt1 | contig 10948 bp, 13 predicted proteins | sample C65metaG_FD_113460 | JGI IMG/M metagenome (GOLD analysis project Ga0157373, IMG submission 113460) | Corn rhizosphere microbial communities from Kellogg Biological Station, Michigan, USA - C6-5 metaG | ecosystem: Host-associated > Plants > Roots > Rhizosphere > Soil | place: USA: Michigan...
CAATACCGAGATAATTTCCCTGGGCATCCGTTACCACAACAGAACCGATGTTGTTTTCGGCCATGAGCTTCAGAGCATCCACTACTGCTGAATGTGATGCAATGATCACTGTTTCGGGCTTGCGGGAAAGAATGTCTTTTACTGTAGTCATATATGCAGGCATTTTGTGGTTTTAAATTACAAAATAAATGTGTAGAAATCACCTTTATTTTACTCTTCGCCAGGATTTTGCCGGATTTTACCGGGGGCACTGACCCCAACTTCAAAGCATACTTATCCATTCACAAAAAAAGAAAATTTGCGAAACCATTGTACAGCCTGTATCAATGGGCATATTACTTGCATAACAGAAAATGTGTTTGAAAATGATAAACTATTAAAAACAAAAAAAAGCTATTTATGAAAAAGATATTCCTATCAGCGGTTTTAGCAGCGAGCAGTTGGGCGTTGTTTGCGCAGGATAATACAAAGAACCAGACCGATAACTCAAACAGCAATCAACAAATGAACACAAGCACCAATCAAAACAACACCAATTTAAATAACACTACGTCTGATCCGATGTACAACACAACATCAACCTCTAATTACAATGCCTATGGTATTCCCAATTATGTTCAAATGAATTTTCAGGCACAGCATCCAAGTGTTTCTAATTTGACATGGATGGCTCCAACTGCAGAATGGTATCATGGTTATTATTCCGATGCTAACGGAAGGTACACTCACGTTTACTACAGCACCGATCCCTATTACAATGTTCAATACTATCCTGAAAGAGTGGTAGGGTATACAGTAGCACTTCCTGTTTTACAAACCTGGGTTCCTGATCCGGTAATCACTACAGCAACCAATTTATATAAACAAAACCTGTACGACATTGCCGCGATGAAAGGAAACAACAACACAGAAATGTATGTTGTGCGTGTTATGGACAATGGTGAATTAAAGAGCATGTATATGGATGCCAACGGTACTGCAGTAACAGATTTTATCAGGATGGAAGAACAGATGAATACTACTGATATAAACAGTTCAATTTCCACCGATACCAATGCAGCCATGGATAACAATACAAATGCCGACGTTAAAACAAAAACGAAAACAAAATACAGCGACGGTACTGAGATAAAAACAAAAACAAAGAATGGCAAAACAAAAACCAAGGTTGACGATTAGCAGGTTTTCGTTTTTAAATTAGTATAAAGGCCGGGTCAAATGATCCGGCTTTTTTATTACCTGGCTGTTAAGAAGCATTAACGAACCTGTTGTTGGTTTAACGAAATCTTACCGAAGAAAGATTAATCATTTCCATTTTTTTCTTTTCTCAACAAACAGAACGCCATAAACCTCGTTCACCATTCTTTTATGAAAAAACAAATTCTACTCTTTGCCTCTGTTGTCATTACTGCCACTAGCTTTGCTCAATCAAAACCTTCATTTGGTATTCGTGCAGGAGTTAGTTCTTCCGCTATGAAAGGTGATGCCGTCAACAGTTTGCAGGACCTTTTGGATTACACCAACGGCCATATTTCCACATCAAACCACACCGGCTTTTTTGCCGGGGCCAATGCATCTATCCCTGTCAGTGAACTGGTATCCATTGAGCCAGGTATCTATTACACACAAAAAGGTTACGACATGAAAGGAGAATTAAACCTGAAAGGTGTTGAATTCCTTGGCGCCAATGCACAGGCTAAATTAAGTTCTCATTATATTGACGTGCCGGTCTTGGTCAAACTTAATTTCAACGGCCTGCAGTTATTTGCCGGTCCGCAGGTTTCTTATTTGGCAAAAGCCGATCTGAGGACAACCGCAGGTGCTTTGGGTTTTAACGTGCTTGACAAAACAATGGATGCTACTGACCAGTTCAATCAATGGGATGCAGGAGTTACCGGCGGGATCGGTTATCAATTCCCAAATGGATTTAATATTTCTGCTTCTTATGATCATGGTTTATCCAAGGTAGATGCGAATCGGAACTTTGATTCCTATAACAGAAGCTTTAAAGCAGGAATAGGATTTAATTTCTAAGAAAAACTTTATTGAAACAGTCACGCTCCAGGCGTGGCTGTTATTTTTTTGTTCCCGTATTACCAAAGGGCTAAAATTTTGTCTACATTCATTAGCCCAATGAACCCTTACCAGCCATATTCTATTTTTCCTCTTGGGGATTCTGCTTTAACCATCGATTTCGGTAACATCATTAGTGAAGATATCAACCAAAAAGTCCTCGGGCTTTTTCATCATCTAAAAACAATTGAAGACCCAACAATCATTGATTTGGTGCCGGCCTACAGCTCCCTGACAGTTTATTATGATGTAGCTTCCTTTTATCACTCTGAACAAACTGCTTTCGAAACAATGGCCGACAAACTTGAAGAACTGTTTTCAAAGGCTTCAGACATCCCAGAACAAAAAACCAATTTTTTTAAAATCCCGGTTTGCTATTCCAAAAAGTTTGCAATAGATATTGATTATCTCTCAGAACAAAATCAACTGCCGGTTGAAGAGATCATTCACATCCACTCATCAAAAACATATAAAGTATATATGCTGGGGTTCTTGCCTGGCTTCACTTACATGGGAGAAGTAGATAACCGGATAGCAATTGCAAGAAAGGCCAATCCCGTTAAATTATTTGCCGGTGCTGTGGGTATTGCAGGAAAGCAAACAGGAATTTATCCTTTAGAATCGCCTGGCGGATGGCAGATCATTGGAAGAACTCCTGTGAAAATATTTAATAAAAGAAATAGCAATCCTGTGTTGTTTCAACCAGGCGATGAAGTAAAATTTTACCCGATAACAGAACATGAGTTTGAGAATTATCAAACAAGGCGTACTTGATACGATACAGGACCTGGGCAGATATGGCCACCAGTATCTTGGCATCAATTGCAATGGGGCAATGGATAAATTCTCTATGCAATTGACCAATGCGCTGATTGGAAAAGAATTAAACGCTCCTGTATTAGAAATACATTTTCCTTCCTCACAGATCCTGTTCGAAAAGGAGGCGGTCATTTGCATTGGTGGCGCCGATTTTTCTCCAACCATCAATGATCAGCCGGTGCCACTGCATCATCCCATTGTTGTTGCCAAAAAAAGTCTTCTCAGGTTTGAAAAACCGCAAAGCGGTGCAAGATGTTATTTATCAATACTGAATGAATTTCGACTGGACAAATGGCTGAACAGCTATAGCACCAATTTAAAATCAAATACAGGAGGGTTTGAGGGAAGAAGCTTATTGAAGAATGACGTGCTTCCTTTTAAAAACGGTTTGAGTTTTTTGAAGCTTTTGAACAGTAAAGATTTCGCAGTGCTTCCATGGAAAGCAAATGACACTGTTGATACCAGGAACGAAATTGAATTTCTTATTGGAAGTGAATGGCATTGGCTGGCAAAAGAGGCACAGGACTCTTTCCAGGAACAATGGTTCCAGATCACTAATGAAGCCGACCGCATGGGCTACCAGCTGGCCGGCCAAAGCCTTGAACAAAAGAACAATGATCACCTTGTTTCTTCAGCAGTTTGTTTTGGTACCGTGCAATTACTTCCTAATGGACAAATAATTATTCTCATGGCTGATCATCAAACCGCAGGCGGTTATCCAAGGATAGCCTATGTAATCTCAGCCCATCTTCCCATTCTTGCACAAAAGAAGCCAAATGATGTCATCCGTTTTAAAATGACTTCGCTTGAAGAAGCCGAAAAAAAGATCTTTGCTCAAAAAAAATATTTACATCAATTGCAATTTGCTTGTAAATTCAGAATGGAGGAATTTTTACATGCTCATTTGTGACCTCAATTGCGATATGGGCGAAGGAATTGGTAACGACGAAGCTCTCATGCCGTTTATAACCTCGGCAAACATTTCCTGCGGATTTCATGCCGGCAATGGCGATACGATCCGCGATACAATGGCTCTTGCTATCAGGCATAATATACGTATCGGTGCGCATCCCTCTTTTCGCGATAAAGAAAACTTCGGAAGAAAAGAAATGTTTCTTGACCGTGATAAGCTCTATGCAATTGTATTGGAGCAATTGATAAAAATTGATCTCATAGCAAAAGAAAAAGGAATAAAGCTTCATCATGTAAAACCTCATGGCGCTTTGTATAACATGGCTGCAAAAAATGCTGAAACAGCCAATATCATTGCGCAGGCTATAAAAGATTTTAATGAAGAGCTGATTCTATATGGCTTAAGCAACAGCTTTCTGGTTAGTGAAGGCAAATCGCTTGGATTGCAAACCGCCAATGAAGTCTTTGCCGACCGCACTTACCAGGACGACGGAAGACTGACGCCGCGTTCACAAAACAATGCGTTGATTGAAGATGAAGACCAATGCCTTCAGCAGGTATTGCAAATGGTTAAACAAGGAACTGTTACAGCCACATCAGGAAAAATTATTCCTATGGCAGCTGACACTATTTGTATTCATGGCGATGGTAAACATGCTGTGAGCTTTGCTAAAAAAATTTATGAAGCTTTTAAACAACCTGCACCTGAAACCATTTAAGTTCAGTTTATTCAGCGCCACTTTCGGCGCTGCATTTCTCATGGCTAATTCTTCCATTGGCCCCGGCTTTCTAACCCAAACAGCTTCTTTTACGCAAATCCTTACAACAAGCTTTGGGTTTGTAATTATTGTTTCTGTTTTGCTTGATATCGGTGCGCAGTTAAACACCTGGCGGGTACTTACCATCAGCGAATTAAGAGCACAGGACCTGTCCAATAAATTACTTCCCGGACTTGGATATTTTTTATCAGCGCTGGTCATACTTGGAGGTTTTGCTTTCAACATCGGCAATATTGCAGGATGCGGCTTAGGTGTAAATGTTTTAACAGGACTGAATTTCCAGCAGGGAGCGATCATCAGTTGCGCCATTGCGCTTCTTCTTTTTTGGGTTAGGGAAATTGGTAAAATGCTTGATACATTAACGCCGTTGTTAGGCACTGTAAAAATCTTATTGACGCTTATCATTGCTATCAGTGCCCACCCGCCGGTTGCAGAGGCAGTTCATCATAGCTTGGTTCCTGAAAAATTCAGTGCGGCTGCAATTGTAACTATTGTTGGAGGAACGGTTGGCGGGTATATTACCTTCTCTGGCGCACATCGTTTGCTGGATGCAGGCATCAAAGGAAGAGAAAACATAAAACAAATCAATAAGAGTGCAATCAGCGGAATTTTGATTTCGACGATAATGCGATACATCCTGTTTTTAGCAGTAGTTGGGGTGGTGGCGAAAGGTGTACTGCTGGATAAAAATAATCCTGCAGGAACAGTGTTCCAGTCGGCAGCAGGACAGATTGGCTTTACAATTTTTGGGGTTGTACTATGGAGTGCGGCTATTTCATCTGTAATTGGCGCAGCCTATACTTCAGTTTCTTTCTTTAAAACATTTCATCCCTTGTTTGCAAAATATGAACGCTGGTGTATTTCCATATTCATCATTCTTTCAACCACCATTTTTGTTTGGATAGGCAGACCCAAACAACTCCTGATCCTTGCAGGCGCTGTAAATGGATTGATATTGCCTGTAGCTTTGGCTATTATTCTTATTGCTGCCACTCAACCAAAACTCATGAAAGGATACCGGCATCCATTGTGGATGCAACTCTGCGGATGGATAGCCGTTGTTGTAATGAGCTGGATGGGTTATCAAACAATTGCGGAAACATTTCAAACACCTCTTCAATGAAAATTGCACCGGATAAATGGAAACATTTTTATGCAGGCATTGTAATGGGTGCGGTGCTGCAGGCCTTCTTTTCATTTTTATTAGATGCTCGTTTTGGTTTGTCTGCATTGCTTGCATTTATCTTTTCAGTTGTCATTGGTTATGGCTTCGAATTGTTTTCAAAATTTACTGGAAAGGGACATTATGAGCTAATGGATGCAGTGGCCGCTGTTGTTGGCGCTGTACTTGGAATAGGAAGTGTCGCTCTTATTCAACTTGCTTAATTTCTGCTTACTGATTTAGAAATTGCAAATCATCCTGCTTAAGCTTCTGCACTTATCTTTATCACTCCATGAAGGCAAAAGCCAAAACTTCAGTTGTTCATTTTGCTGAATTACTTCGTGAATCTTTAGCAGAACTGTTGAAGAATGATCCCTTGCGCATGGCAGGCGCCACTGCTTTTTTTACCACATTTGCTTTGCCGCCGATACTGGTGATCATCATTCAGTTTTTAAAATTGGTTTTAGATCCTGACAAGGTCCGGTCAAGATTATTCAATAGCCTTGAGAAAATTATCGGGCCTGAGGCAGTGGATCAATTGGTGGATGTATTAAAGGCGCTTCGCAAGCTTGCCGACAATTGGTGGATCATTATCGGTGGTTTTGTTTTTTTACTTTTTGTAGCCACTACTCTTTTCAAGATCATTCAAAGCTCCATCAACCAGATTTGGAAAATACGGCCGGTTCATCGATTGGGTTTTGCCAAAACAATGAAAGCAAGATTGCAGTCTATTGCCGTCATACTTATTGCAGGCATATTGTTTGTAATAGGTTTATTAGCAGAAGGAGTACAGGCTTTCCTTGGCAAATACATTTTTGAAGTTTCTCCCGCACTCTCTTTTTATTTCAATTCAACCTTGAATTACATTACTTCTATTATCATTGTTACCATTTGGTTTACAGTTGTATTTCGCTATTTGCCTGATGGAAGACCACAATGGAAAGTAGCGCTTGCCGGTGGCTGCCTCACGGCTGTTTTATTTAATATTGGCAAGGTCATTCTGCATTGGTTGCTTACATACAGCAATATCAATACAGTGTACGGCACTTCTGCATCTATCGTTTTACTTCTTTTATTTGTGTTTTATTCAGCTCTCATTTTATATTATGGTGCAGCCTTCACAAAATGCTGGGGAATGCAAACAGGATATCCTATTATGCCTTTGCCTCATGCCATGCATTACCGCATAATGGAGGCAGAGATCGAAACCAGAAAGTCCGAATGATTGAATTAAAAAAATACATTCGCAGCATGAAGCCGGCTTCAGTTAACGAGATCAAACAAAAATTAAAAGAAACCGATAAGAAAGAGCTTATTGAGATCTGCCAGCGTCTGGCAAGATTTAAAAAAGAAAACAAAGAACTGCTTACGTTTTTATTGTTTGAAGAAGACGACCTGCCAGAATACATTAAGAACGTTAAGGAAGAAATTGATGAAGGTTTTGTGCAGGTAAACACTTCCAGCATTTATTTCGCTAAAAAAACGATCCGGAAAGTTTTGCGTATTGCCAACAAACATATCCGCTATACAGGAAGCAAAACTGCAGAAGCTGAGATATTACTTCATTATCTTACCAATTTTAAAGGACTGAATTTACATTGGCAGAAAAGCACGGCATTAGTTAATTTATACAAAAACCAATTAAAGAAAATTGATGCTGTAATTGCAACTATGCATGAAGACCTTCAATACGATTACCAAGGGAAGATAGAACGGCTGAAAATCTAAAAACCTACCGCTTATTTTTTTTGCCTGCTTTCTTTTTTGCAGTGCTTTTTTTAGTTGATGAAGCCTTCTTCAACTTTCCCTTTTCGTCGAGCCGTATATTGTGCTTGATCACATCCCAGTATTCTTTACCATACTGCACCAGAATTTCTCCCCCGGCAGGAATATCTTTTACGGCTTCAATATAAACACGCAGCGTGTCCATTTCAGCCACGTACCGGCAGTTATTGGTAAGGCCTTTAATTCTCGTCATGCCCTGGGCATCGTTGGCATAACGGCCAAGATGTTGCGGAGTGGGCCTTGCATCGATCACATGTTTGCGGTTAATGTAATAGATGTAACCATTGCGGCCTTCATCTATATCAACATCCTTCCATGTTGTTTTCTTTCCCTTGTATTCAACGATGCGTGTTCCTTTGGGTATCAATTTTTTTGTAAACAATCCTTTACCTGAGTTGGGTATGGTTGAACGTTTCACAACAAGTTGCTTTTCCAATAATGCCATATCAATCAATTAGCGGGCGAAGATAGGCTGAACTACCATCCAATGCATAGTTGAACAGGAAATTCGTATAGCTTGATAAAATTGAATGCCTGAAGAATCGTTATAACAATGGCTCAGGTACGTACTTCTTCCGGAAAATATTTTTTTAAAATAGACTGCACTTTTTCGGAAGTAAGCGGTTTGGTTTCAAAACCGGAAACATCCGGCATCCGACTTGCTTTTGCCCTGTCATCAGGATTTAAAGAAGTGGTGAGCATAACGATGACTACATTAGCCTTTCGTTGTTGATCAAGCGTAGAATATTTCTCTAAAAATTCCCATCCATTCATGGCGGGCATGTTAATGTCAAGGAAAATTAGATCGGGGGAAGAAGGGTTGCCGCTCTCAGAAACATTTTCCAGGTAACTCAAAGCTGACTGTCCGCTTTCCGCCACCTCAATCGTTTCGGCGCAATTCACATCTTCCAGGATCATTTTGTTCAGGAAGTTCGTTGGCTCATCATCGTCAACCAGCAAAATGCAGTTTAATTTTTTCATCAGTTGTTGTTTTCAAGAATTGTAAAAGGAAAAGAGCTTCCTTCACCGGGTTTGGAATACACCCATATTTTACCCCCGTGAAGTTCAACTATTTTTTTACAATGCGACAATCCAGTTTATTATTGTATTGTTTTCGAAGCTGGGTAGAAAAACTTGATACGGTCTGCAGCAGTTCCTGCAAATCATGTGAAGCAATGTAGGCAATTGTTCGAGTTCCTGAACCCCTTGCCTTAAAACTACCAAATACAAATAAGAGCCATGTTTTTAAAACCCGGAATAATACCTGGAACCACGGAAAAAATTTTGAAACGCCCCTTTATCTACTTAGCTTAAAATTCCGGCTTCTTAAAACTATTTTGCCGTGGGTCTTCACTGGTCTTTGGAAAAAATAAAAGATTACTAAGAGAAAGCTGCGTTCCATTACACACCCAGACAAGCAGATGGATCACTTCCACCATTCTGAGGACAAAATATTCTGATCTAAATAAACGGCTTCGCCAATCATCGGGTGAATAAGATCCATCCCCTTTCTTTTTGCCTCACAGGCTATCCTTGTTACAGGCTCATCCCAGGCATGAAGCGATAATGAAAACTTACCCCAATGCACCGGCAGTAATTTTTTTGCTTGTAAATCCTCCGCAGCCTGTACTACTTCTTCCGGCATCATGTGAATGTATTTCCAGTAATTATTGTATTGGCCGCATTCTAAAATCACAAGATCAAATGGCCCAAATTGCTCGCCGATAGTTTTAAAATGGGTATCATAACCAGAATCCCCGCCGATAAAAATTTTTCTATTTGGAGTGATCACTGCAAAAGAAAGCCATAAAGAACTATTTCTCTTAAAACTTCTCCCTGAAAAATGCCTTGCGGGTGTTGTGTTGACGGTCAAGTTTTCGAATTGTATTTTTTCGTTCCAGTCTTTTTCCATAATGACAGCAGGATTATAGCCCCATTGTTGTAAATGTGCACCAACCCCCAACCCAGTGATCACCTGCTTTATTTTTGGCTTCAACTTTACAATGGTTGAGTAATCAAGATGATCGTAATGATCATGGGTTATCAATAAAAAATCAATTGGAGAAATATCATCAACCGTATAAACATCACTTCCTTTAAAACTCCGGGTGGTAAACTTTACAGGCGATGCATGACCGCTAAGCACAGGATCAATCAAAAATCTTTTTCTATTCAATTGCATGAAATAAGAAGAATGTCCAAACCAAACCAGCACATCATCATTCAGATCAAGCTGAAACAGGTTTGTTCTTTCAGATGGTAAAACATTTGGAGGAACATTTCTTTTGTCTTTGTTGAAGAAAAATTCTCTCATCACCTTAACCATACCTGCCTCACCTGTTAACTGTGGAGTGAAATTGATATTTTGAAATTGACCGTTTTTATAGTTAGGCGAACTTTGAATTCTCTTCAAATCTTTTCCGGATGCTTTTTTCCCAAATTGTGGTTGTTGTAAGAACAAATAAAAGCCAACTACAATCAGCACAACAATAATTAGCGCAATAATCATAATATTATTAAAAAAGATAAAGATGCGTATTTAATTTTAAGGAAACCTCTTGTTGTGATTGGCTTTCCAATTCACCTACTGGCATTGTTTTAGATAATTTCCCGGTGTACTAAAACAATCACTATGAAAAAAGTTTTGGGATTAGCAGTTATTGCATTGCTGGGCTTGTCCGTTCCTTCTTTTGCACAAAGCAAAGTTGACAAAGCTGCAAACGGAGTTAAGAAAGGCGCCAATAAAGCATGGCATGGAACTAAAAAAGGAGCCAAAACAGTTGGTAATAAGACAGCCGAAGTCACCAAAAAAGGTGTGGCCAGAGTAACGGACAAAAAATCAGATCAATGGACAGGGCCTCAAGGCCAAACGATTTACATTGATGATCTTGGAAAATATTACTGGATCAATGGCCATGGTAAAAAGATCTATGTAAGCGAATCGGCATTGAAAGCAAGAAACAAACAATAAAATAAAACCCTCTCATTACGAGAGGGTTTTTAGTATCAGCTTCCTTAGTGTTAATCAGCATCCAGGTTAATTTCAACACGTATGGCCTTCAATCCTTTTATTCCTTGTAATTCCTCCAATTCCAACATTTCCGTTACAGGCTTTAAAATATTTTTCTTCTGGAGGAACTTAATGTATTCTTCGTATTCCGGAACATCCTTTTGGTTTGAGTACACGATAGCAATTTTACCAGGTTGGGTTAAACGTTCCCTTGTATCCCTGATATGAACTTTATCCAAACGCTTTTTAATGATCTCGTAACGGATGTTATACGATCCTTCCACATCAAACTTACGTTCATCTCTTCTAAAGCTTATGGAAATAGGCGAGCTGTGAATAAGGATCAACTGAGTGGTTTGCAAAGGCAGCTTCAAAGAAGGCAAAAGCTGTTGCGTAATCTTTGCCGCA
>Ga0157373_10004133_pt1 | contig 10948 bp, 8 predicted proteins | sample C65metaG_FD_113460 | JGI IMG/M metagenome (GOLD analysis project Ga0157373, IMG submission 113460) | Corn rhizosphere microbial communities from Kellogg Biological Station, Michigan, USA - C6-5 metaG | ecosystem: Host-associated > Plants > Roots > Rhizosphere > Soil | place: USA: Michigan...
ACCAGCACTTGCAGCAAATGACGCAGCAGACCAATGAGCTTGCCGCCTTCGGTGGGCAGCATCAGCGTCAGGCGCTCAAGCAGGCGACGTTGCGACAGCACCAGCAAGCCGACCAGCACCAGCCCCACGCCAACCACAATCATCGGCATCGCCTCGGGGTACAACGACAGGCCGAACAGGGTCAGCAGCACCACGGCGAACAGGTCCGAGAGCCGCTCGCTGAAAAATGCCGCGAAGCTCTGCGGATAAGGCACGCCCCAGCGCTTGAGCAGCACGCCGCGCAAGGCCTCGCCGGCTTTGCCCGGTGTTGTGGTCAGGGCGAAGCCGGCTAGATAAATGTTCAGGCTCGGGCGCCACGGCATGGGGTGGCCAAGCACCTTGAGGTAGGCCTGCCAACGCATGAACCGCAGGCCGTAATTGACCGACGACATGAACAGCGCAATCACAATCCCCACCAGCCCGACCTCGCTCACTGCCGCGCCAACGGCATGCCAGCCGCCCCACAGCGAGAACGCCAGATAGCCCAGCGCCGAACCCACCACCGACAGCATCACCGCGCGGTAACGCCAGCCGGAGAGGTGCACGGCCTCGTGGGAGGTCGCGCCGCTCACAGGTTCAGCCTCTTGAACACCGGCTGCGGGATCGAGCGGATGATCAGCATGATCAGGCCCCAGAAGCCCGGCGCGTAGAGGGTCGGCACCCGGTTGGCGATGCCTTTGACGATACGTTGCGCGACCTGCGCCGGTTGCGCCAACAAGGCAGCAGGCAGAGACAGGCCTTGGGTCATCGGTGTGTCGACGAAGCCCGGTTTGATCGTGGTCACGTGCACGCCGACCTTGAACAGCCGCGCTTGGAGGCCTTCGCAATAGGTCGACACCGCCGCCTTGGCGCTGCCGTACAGGTAGTTGGAGGGGCGCCCGCGGTCGGCAGCCACTGAGGAGATGATCGCCAGACTGCCGCAGCGCTGGGTCTCGAACTGTTCGGCCAGAATGGTCAGCAGGGCGATCACCGAGGTGCCGTTGTTGGCGAACTCGCGCAGGGCCAGGTGCACGTCGCGTTCGCAGGCTTTCTGGTCGGGCAGGGTGCCGTGGGCGATCAGCGCGATGTCGATCTGGCCCAATGCGGTGAGGCCGCGACTGAGCATCAGCGGGTGAGCATCAATGTCGTTGGCGTCCATTTCGTGCAGGGTGACGTTCTTCGCGCCTCGAGCCTTGAGGTCGGCGGCGGTCTGCTGCAGTTTGTCGACGTTGCGCGCCACCAGAAAGAAGTCGTTGCCTTCGCTGGCCCACAGGCGGGCGCAGGCGGTGGCAATGGCCGAGGTCGCACCGATGATCAGAACTTTTTTGGACGTGTGGGTCGTCATGACAGTACGCGGCTCCAGAAGCGGGACATCAGAGAGGGATCGCGCAGCGCTTCCAGTCGCTCCCAGGCGGGGTAGGCCTGACGAAAGTCGGCGCCGCTCATATGGGCGTCCTTGGCCGGATACAAGCGTCCATGCGCCGCACGGACGATGTCGTCCAGGCGCGGGAATACAACGTCTTGCAGGTGTTCGCTCTGGGGGAAATCCAGGGCCAGCGAGGTGCCCGGCATCGGGAACGACAACAGGCCCGGCGAGCGCACATCGCCGCAGCGCTTGAGCACCGCGAGAAACGAGCCTTGCCCGGCATCGGCAATGGCCCGCAACAGCTCACCCATCGCCGCCTCGGCGTTCTCTGTGGGGATCACGCACTGGTACTGCTGAAATCCGCGGCGACCGTAAATGCGGTTCCAGTGCAGGATGCGGTCGAGGGGGTAGAAAAACGGTTCGTAAGCGCTGCGGCCCGGTGTGCGCTGGCTGGGGTGCAGGCGCCAGTAGAGGTTATTGAATGCGCTCAAGGACAGCTTGTTGATCAGCGAAGCCGGCGGCGTGAACGGCATGCTCAGCCGCGCCCCACGGCCCACTTCCAGGGAGCCGTACTGCGCGTGATCGCCGACGATGAACACGCCGCGCCCGGTGTCTGCGCCTTTGGCCAGGCAGTCGACCCAGGCCACGCTGTATTCATGTTGTTCGTCCAGCTCATCCGACAGCGCGAAGAACTCCGCCAGATTGGCGAAACGCACGGTGGTGGTGTCGATCTGGCTGGCGCGGATCGGCATCAACTGTAGCTGCGCCCAATGAATGATGCCGGTCAGGCCCAAGCCGCCGATGCTCGCCGAGAACAGCGAGGCGTTGACGCTGGGCGAGCAGGTCATTTCCGGCTGGCCATGACGCAACAGACCGAAGCTGCGCACGTGTCGGCCAAAGGTGCCGCGCACATGATGGTTCTTGCCATGCACGTCGTTGGCGATGGCGCCGCCGACGGTGGCCAATTGCGTGCCCGGCGTCACCGGCAAGAACCAGCCGTTGGGGATCGAAACACTGAGCACTTCTGCGAGGGTGATGCCGGTTTCAACCTTGATCACGCCGCTGTCCCAGTCGGCCTCGATCAGCCGGTCCAGCGAGCGCATGTGCAGCACCTGATCGCTCGCCGCCAGGCAGCTGTCGCCGTAGCTGCGGCCATTGCCGTAGGGCAGGCTGCTGTGATGCGCGTCGATCACCCGGTCCAGATGCGCCGGCAGCTCGTCAAGCCACACGCAGCTGTGACCGCGCTGCGGGCTGTGGGGAAACCGTCCCCAGGAATACAGCGGTGTGCTCATGCGGCGATCCAGAACATCAGCAGAAATACCGCGCCGATCAACTGGCTGGTGCGGTCACGAATGGCGAACACCACCGGGTCCTCGTTCATCTGCCCGCGATGTGTGAGCATCCACACGCGGGTCACCCAGAACAGCAGCAACGGACAGGCCAGCCAGATTACGTGGGGGGTGACGTACAACGCGGTGGTTTTGGCGTCTTGGATGTACAGCGCCAATACCATCACCGCCAGATACCCGGATGAGGCGCCAAGGGAAGCGATCATGTCCAGATCGCCGGGGTAATAGCCGCGACCGCGAGCGAAGGTGTTCACCTCCCGCGCCCTGGCGTCACGCAGCTCGGCGTAGCGCTTGACCATCGCCAGGCTCAGGAAAATGAACATCGAGAAGGCGAGAATCCAGAAGGTCAGCGTCAGGTTGAACGCCGCCACCCCGGCGATGATCCGCGCGGTGTAGAGCATCGCCAGGGCAATCACGTCCCAGGCCATCATGCGCTTGAGTTGCAGCGAATAGGCGAGCGTCAGGCCGTAGTAAGCCGCCATGACGGCCGAAAACTGCCAGGGCAACAACGCCAGCGCTACGCCGAAGGCCGTGAGCAAGAGCGTCGGCACCAGAATCAGGCCGGCCTTGATCGACAGGCGCCCGCTGGCGAAGGGGCGGTGGCACTTGCTCTTGTGGTGGCGGTCGTCGCACAGGTCCAGCAGGTCGTTGAGGATATAGACGCTGGAGGCGCACAGGCCGAAGCAGAAGAAGGCAAACACGCCGTCGCGCAAGAGGTCGAGCTGCACGAAACGGTGGGCCGCGAGCAACGGCACGAAGATCAGCGCGTTCTTCAGCCACTGATGCATGCGCAACGCTTTGCGCCAGTCACGCAAGCTTGCTGTATTGGTGCGAATGGTCGGTTCGACCTGAGTCATCGCCTCGACACGGGACTCAACGCCCTGATCGGGATTGACCACATAGGCCTGGCGCGACACTTTCCAGATGGGCAAGTCATCTTTGGAGTTGCCGATATAGTCGAAGCCGCCCTCGCCATAGTGCGCAACTAACAGGTCGCGCTTATTGTTGCCCGACAAGTTGCGATTGGCATTGGAGGCCAGTACCAGATCGAACAATTGCAAGTGTTCGGCAATGCGTTCGGCCAGGCTGACATGACTGGCGGTGGCGAGGACGATCATGCGCCCGCTGGCTTTTTCAGCCTGGATCATTTCGATGATCTGCGCGTCGAACGGCAGCACCGAGACGTCTATCTCGGTCTCAAGCGCCAGGCCTTCCTTGAGCGCAGCTTTGCCCTTGAGCAACCAGCCCAGCATCTTGAAAACCTGCAATGGCTTGCTTCTGACGAAGGCCATGGCGGTTTCCATCAACAGATCCGAGCGCAGCAAGGTGCCGTCCAGGTCCACAACCAGGGGTGGGAATGTTTCGAGAACTCTTCCCTGAATTCTTGCCATAGCGAATGCTCCTTTCGGGGTCCATTCGACTATAAACAAAATAAATTTTTCACAACTTCATTTAAATTAAAGACCTTGTTGATACCCGTCGGGCCCTTGGCGTCAGAAGTTTATGGGCAACTAACGGCGTACAGGAAAGTTTGGCGTTTCATTACTGAGACAGTCTGTCGTCGTTTAATTGGCGATTGACCAGGGGCTGAATATTGGCGCGACGGTTTTTATTCGCGTATTCGTTGACGTAAAGACTGTCGCTCCCATAGAGGCGTGGTCATAATGACAACATTTCCCGGCCAGGAGCCTTCATGACTCATCCTTTATTGTTGGCGCTGGTGCCGCTGGTGGCCGACCTGTCTCGCGACCTGCCTGACGATGAGCGTTATCGGCGCCTGCTGCGTTCGTTGCGCCAGTTGCTGCCTTGCGATGCCGTGGCCCTGCTCAAACTGGAAGACGATGTGCTCGTGCCTCTGTCGGTCGAAGGCCTGAGCCCTGACACCCTGGGTCGCCGCTTTCGCCTGGGTGAGCACCCGCGGCTGGACATCATTGTGCAGAACCGCGAGCCGACCCGTTTCTCCACCGACTGCGACCTGCCTGACCCTTACGACGGGCTGGTGGACGGGCTGCACGGCCATCTGGAGGTTCACGACTGCCTGGGTTGTCCGCTCTATGTGCAGGACACGCTGTGGGGCGTGATCACCCTGGACTCCCTCGACCCGTCGAGTTTCGGGAGTGTCGATCTGGGTAACCTGCAAGCTTTTGCCAGCCTCGCTGCGGCGACGGTCATGGCCAGCGACCGGATCAATCACCTGGCGCGCAGCGTCGAGGACCAGCGCCAACTGGCCGAGGTCTACAAACGCGCCGCCGGAGGTCGTGGGCCCCGCGAGCTGATCGGCCAGAGCGCTGTGCATCGGCGTTTGCAGCAGGAAATCCAGCTGGTGGGCAACAGCCCGCTGACCGTGCTGATCACTGGCGAAACCGGGGTCGGCAAGGAGCTGGTCGCCGAAGCCATTCACCTGCAATCACCTCGTGCGCAAAAGCCGCTGATCAGCCTCAACTGCGCCGCGTTGCCGGAATTGCTGGTCGAGAGCGAGCTGTTCGGTCACGTCAAAGGCGCGTTTTCGGGTGCCGTGAGCGGGCGCAGCGGCAAGTTCGAACTGGCGGATGGCGGCTCGATCTTTCTCGACGAGGTGGGTGAGCTGCCGTTGCCGGTGCAGTCGAAGCTGCTGCGGGTGCTGCAGAGCGGCCAGTTGCAGCGTGTTGGCTCCGATCAGGAGCATCACGTGGACGTGCGCATCATCGCCGCGACCAACCGCGATCTGGCCGAAGAGGTGCGCGCCGGGCGCTTCCGGGCTGACCTCTATCATCGCCTGAGCGTGTACCCGTTGGTGGTGCCGCCGTTGCGTGAGCGGGGCAGGGATGTGTTGCTGCTGGCCGGTTATTTCCTCGAAGAAAACCGCGCACGTATGGGCTTGCGCAGCCTGCGCATGAGCCCCGAGGCGCAGAAGCTGCTCGTCGCTTATTCATGGCCGGGCAATGTGCGCGAGCTGGAACACCTGATCAGTCGCGCAGTGCTCAAGGCGTTGTCGGGCCACAGCGAACGGCCGCGCATCCTGACCATCGAGCCGGGTGCGCTGGCGCTGGCGCTGGATGAGGAGGTTCAGCCTGCGCTTGCAACAGTGCCAATGCTGGCCACTGCGATGCCGGTGATTAAACCGGGAGAGGGTCTGAAGGAAACCGTCGATGCGTTTCAGAAAGCGTTGATCACCGATGCGTTGAGCCGGCATCAGGGCAAGTGGGCCGAGGTGGCCCGCGAGCTGAACCTGGACCGGGCCAACCTCAGCCGGTTGGCCAAGCGGTTGGGGATTCGATAAGCGCGAGGCACCGTTTTGATTCTGGCCGGACTCCTACGGCCGTTGGCCAGAATCAAGAGCCCTTGCCCTGCGCTCAATCACCGATGCGCAATATCCTCCAACGCCAGGTTGCGCGTCTTAGGCCCGAACCCGCCGATGGTGATCATCACGATCAGCATGCTGATCACGATAAAGGTCAGCACTCCCGGGGTGCCGAAGTGGTCAAGGAACAAGCCGATCAGCAGGCTGCTGAACACCGTCGACAGCCGGCTGAACGAGTAGCAGAAGCCCACCGCGCGAGCGCGGATGTTGGTAGGGAACAGCTCACTCTGGTACGAGTGATAACTGAAGCTCAGCCAGGCGTTGCAAAAGGTGATCATCACCCCGCAGAAGATCAGGCCTGCAGCGGTGGTCTGCTGGGCGAACAGGGTGCCGAAAATCATCGCACCCAAGGCCGAGCCGACGATCTGCCATTTGTTCTCGAAGCGGTTGGCAAACTTCACGAACAGCAGCGGCCCCAGCGGGTAGGCGAGGGTGATGACAAACGCGTACGCCAGGCTGTGGGTGACGCTGACCCCTTGGCCCGACAGCAAGGCCGGCAGCCAGTTGCCAAAACCGAAGAAGCCGATGGCCTGGAACACGTGAAAGACGATCAGCATCAGCGCGCGACGACGATAAGGCGGTTGCCAGATGTCGGCGAAACGGCCTTTGCCTTCCACGGCCACGTTGTGGGTTTCCGGCTCGTCCAGCGCCTTGCCATGGTCCTTCACGCAGCGCGCTTCCAGATCGTCCATGATCTTCTCGGCCTCACTGAAACGGCCGTGCTGCGCCAGCCAGCGCGGCGACTCCGGCAGGCGCGAACGCAGCCACCAGATGAACAGCGCGAACACCGCACTGGCGATCACCACCCAGCGCCAGCCGGCGATGCCGAACGGGTCCTGGGGCACCAGCCACCAGGACATCAGCGCCACCGACGGCACCGACAAGAACTGCACGAAAAACGCGAAGGCAAACGCCGAACTGCGCATGCGTTTGGGCACCAGTTCCGAGAGGTAGGCGTCGATGGTCACCAGCTCGATGCCCAGGCCGATGCCCACCAGAAAGCGCATGCAGATGATGCCCAGCGCCGAGGTCTGAATGCCCATCAAGACCGTGGCAACGGTGTACCAGATCAGCGCAAAGGTGAAGATCGCGCGGCGGCCGAAGCGGTCGGCGATCGGGCTGAGCAGGCTGGCGCCGAGAAACAGGCCGAGGAAGGTGGCCGAGGCGAAGGCTGCCTGATCGGAGAAGCCGAATACGCCCTGAGCGCCCGTGGCGAACAGACCGGCGCGAATCAGGCCGGGGCTGATGTAGGCGGTCTGAAACAGGTCATAGAGTTCGAAGAACCCGCCGATGGACAGCAGTGCCACCAGTTTCCAGATCGTCGCGACAGCGGGAAGGCGGTCGATGCGGGCAGAAATGCGTGCGGCGCGAATCGGGTCGACCCCGTCCGGCTGTGCGCCGGCGTGGTCGCAGGGGTGTGAAGGCAAAGACATTATTGTTTTCCAGTTCCGTGGGACGACGCATGTTAGAGCTTTTGCAGAGATTCAAGACAAAATATTTCCATGCGATTAAGCTTCAGGGCTGTTCGCCATCACCCGCCGGATTCCCGTGAAATACAGACTCCCGACCACCGCCACCGCGCCGTTCTGCCCTTCAGCCGTGACCGACAGCGTCGCGATCCCGGCCAATGCGTCGTTCCTGCGCAAGCTGATGCTGTTCGTCGGCCCTGGCCTGTTGATCTCCATCGGCTACATGGACCCCGGCAATTGGGCCACTGCGATTGAAGCCGGTTCGCGGTTCGGCTACGCGCTGCTGTTCGTCGTGGTGCTGGCGAGCCTGTCGGGAATGGTCTTGCAGAACCTCTGTTCACGGCTGGGCATCGCCACCGGGCGCGACCTGGCGCAGTTGTCTGCCGAGCGCTACAGCCGCCGCGTCGGCATGGGCCAGTGGATTCTTGCCGAGCTGTCGATTCTGGCGACTGACCTTGCCGAGGTGCTCGGCGCAGCCTTGGCGTTTCATCTGTTGCTGGGCGTCTCCATCACCACAGGCGTTGCCCTGACTGCGTTCGATACGGTCATCGTGCTGGCCCTGCAAGGCGCCAATTTCCGGCGCCTGGAGGCCATCGTGCTGGGGCTGATCGCGACCATCGCCACGTGTTTCTTCATTGAGTTGGTGCTGATCAAGCCGTTCTGGCCGGACGTGGTGGCGGGGCTCAAGCCTTCGTGGGACGTGCTCAGCCAGCAGGAGCCGCTGTACATCGCCATCGGCATTCTCGGCGCGACCGTAATGCCCCATAACCTCTATCTGCATTCTTCCGTGGTGCAGACTCGGGTCAATGGCACTTCCCTTGAGAGCAAAGCCAGCGCGATTCGCTACGCGCGGGTCGACACCATTGCCTCGCTGAGCATGGCGCTGGTGATCAACGCGGCGATCCTGATTCTCGCGGCAGCGGCGTTTCATGGCACCGGGCATTCGGACGTGGTTGAAATTCAGGATGCCTATCACCTGCTCGACCCGCTGGTGGGCGGCGCGCTGGCCAGTGTGCTGTTCGGCGTCGCGCTGCTGGCGGCAGGGCAGAGCTCGACCTTTACCGGGACAATCGCAGGGCAGGTGGTGCTGGAAGGGTTCCTCAACGCGAAGATCCCGTGCTGGCAACGCCGCCTGATCACTCGTGCGCTGGCGTTGATTCCGGCGCTGGTGGGGGTGATCTGGTTTGGTGATGGTGCGGTGGGCAAGATGCTGGTGCTGAGCCAGGTGGTCCTCAGCCTGCAACTGCCGTTCGCGCTGTGGCCATTGATTCGCTTTACCAGCGACAAGCAGCTGATGGGCCCGTTTGCCAACAGCACCCTGACCAAAGCGCTGGCCTGGGGACTGTTCGGGTTGATCTCGGCGGCGAATGTGACATTGATGGTGTTTTGGGTGAGCTAAGAGAGATTGGGGTCCGTCTCGGTATTGTGGGAGCCGGCTTGCTGGCGAATGCGGAGTGTCAGTTTCCATTTCTGTGTTTGACACACCGCTTTCGCCAGCAAGCCGGCTCCCACAGGTTATGCGTCGCCCGATGGATGGATGCTCAACTGATCAATATTCCCCGCGCCATCCCGGTCGCGGCAATCACGATAAGCACCATCAGCGCCGCTTCCATATGGCTGATCCGCGCGAAACGGCGGGAGAGGGAGGTGTCGAAGGGTTGCTGCTTCTTGAACGCGATGCGCCATTTGATCAGGGCGAACATTGGCACCACTTCCAGCGCCAGGATCGCCACGAATGCGGTCATCTTCAGGTGAAACAAAGGTTGATGAAGGTAGTAGAACGAGCCTTTTTCCAGCCCGCCAAACGCGCGAAAAGCGCCGGTGATCAGCAGTATTCCCGCCGAAACACCCCAGATATTGTCGACCACGAACACATCGCGAAACGAGCGCGGATCGTCCGTGCGCAATCGCCGCAACGCACGTCCTCGAGCCAGAACCGCCGCCAGCGCAAAACCGAAAGCCAATAGATGCAGCGCAGCCACTACCCATTTGATGACCATGGTGCAACTCCCCCGAGTCAAGTCCGAAGCAAGCGTCAACAAGGCAAGCTTAGCGGGTCGTGGGAGTTGTGCGCTGTAGCGAGGATGAAACTGTTGTCAGTCGAGGGGGCTTTGGCAACCCGGTCGGATTGCCAAAGGTCAAGAGAGGGAATTACTCGGAAGCCTGCAGGCCTTTCTGCTTCATGACCAGGTTCTTTTCCTTCTTGTACTGCAGCGCGACTTCCGGCGCCGGACCGCTCTTGCCGGTTTCCATCCACAGGCGCATGCGGCTGGCATCGGCGAAGTGGGTGAACTTGCCGAAGGCATCAAGGATCACCACCGAAACCTGCCGGTTGGCCATGCTGGTCAGCAGTACCAGGCAGTGACCGGCCTGGTTGGTGAAGCCGGTCTTGGTCAGTTTGATGTCCCAGTTGGACTTGCGCACCAGATGGTCGGTGTTGCTGAAACCCAGGGTGTAAGTGGGCTTGCGGAAGGTCACGGTTTTTTCAGGGGTGGTGCTCAGCTCACGCAGCATCGGGTAGTTGCGCGCGGCCAGGGCCAGTTTGGTCAGGTCGCGGGCGGTGGAAACGTTGAACACCGACAGCCCTGTTGGTTCCATGTACACGGTGTGGCTCATGCCCAGCGCCTTGGCCTTGGCGTTCATCGCCTTGATGAACGCCGGATAGCCGCCCGGATAACTGTGGGCCAGGCTTGCGGCCGCGCGGTTTTCCGAGGACATCAGGGTGATCAGCAGCATGTCGTGACGATTGAGCTCGCTGCCCAGCTTGACCCGGGAGAACACGCCTTTCATTTCGGCGGTCTGGGAGATGTCGACCTTGACCATCTCATCCATCGGCAGCTTGGCGTCGAGGGTGACCATGGCGGTCATGAGTTTGGTCACCGAAGCGATGGGCACGATCACGTCGGGGTTGCTGGAGTAGAGCACCTGGCCGGTCTGCAGGTCGGTGATCATGGCACTGCCGGAGGCCAGGTGAAGATTGGCCGGGTCACGATTGAAAGCGGCAGGTTCGTTCGCAAGGGCACCGGTGGAAAGTGCCGAGCCTGTGAGTGCAAATACCAGGCCGATGAGTGTTGTGCGAATTTTCAAGAGCAAAGCTCACTTAAAAAGATAGATACAGGGTGGAATGCCGACTTTTCTCAAGAACGACAACAAGATGGGCGCATTTTAGGAGCAAGTTTCTAAGTATGTCGATGGCCTGCATAGGACGTTTTGGCATTAAAAGCAGCTTGTATGGCATCCGTTCAGGTTAAGGGGGCAAAAAGCCTGTATTTAAACGGGTGGCGTCGATATTCATGGCACTCCCGTCGGCCACCGATTAGCATTCCACGCCATTGATACCCTTCATTTGAATTGACCTAGGAGTTGCGCAATGCCCAAGGGTTTTATCAGCAAGGATTACGCCTCG
>Ga0157373_10004137_pt1 | contig 10942 bp, 10 predicted proteins | sample C65metaG_FD_113460 | JGI IMG/M metagenome (GOLD analysis project Ga0157373, IMG submission 113460) | Corn rhizosphere microbial communities from Kellogg Biological Station, Michigan, USA - C6-5 metaG | ecosystem: Host-associated > Plants > Roots > Rhizosphere > Soil | place: USA: Michigan...
GTACAGGGTCTGCCGCAAGGAAGCCAGCGCGCGTTCGCCCAGCAGGGTGATGCAGAAATAGCGAGCCGCGGTGGCTACCGCGAGCACCAGCGCCACGCCGAACAGGGCGATGAAGGTCTCGTTGATCGCCGCCTGGCTGGCATGGCCGAAGCCCTTGTCGATGATGTGGCGAAACGCCAGCGGCAAGGTCAGCGAGGCGCCCGAGGACAGCCCGAGGAACACCAGCCAGCCGACGGCCAGCGCGCGGTGCGGTTTCAGGAACGGCCACAGCCCGCGCAGGGCGCCAAGGCGGCGGGACGGGCGGGGCGTGTCGTGGGCGGTGTCGCTCATGGAGGCTCGCAGGATGTCCGTAAGGGATGCGCACGGCGGCACGCAGCCACTGAAGTGGGGCAGAAGGCCGCCGATTCAATCGGCGAACCACACGCCATGTTCTTGCTCTTGCGATTCCCTATTCCCTTCCCGGCCTGAAAGCATCGCCCGCGAGCGGGCTCCTACCCGGGCGGGCGCGAGTAGGGCGGGCACTGCCCGCCATCGCGTCTGGCTGCGATGCATACGAAGAGCCGGCGGACGGAGTCCGCCCTACCCGGGGCGGTCGATCCAGCGAGTAGGGCGGGCACGGCCCGCCATCGCGTCTGGCTGCGGTGCACGCGAAGAGCCGGCGGACGGAGTCCGCCCTACCCGGGGCGCGGTCAATCCAGGCGTTTCGCCCTGCTGCGGCCGCGGGTGAGGTCGCGCACCAGCAGCGCCAGGTCGTCCGCGCGGCTCTGCGGCAGTTGCAGTTGCAGCTCGACGCCGTCGGCGCCGAAGGCCTCGTGTTCGGTCTCGGCCTGCAGTTCCTTCAGCCGCGCCTTGAGCACCCCAAGCACGGCGAATTCCACGTGCAGGCCCAGCCGCGCCATCGCCACGATCGGCACCCGGTCGGCCAGGCGCAGGCACTCGGCGGCGGTGCCGCCATAGGCGCGGGCGAGGCCGCCGGCGCCGAGCTTGATGCCGCCGTACCAGCGCGTGACCACCACCATCACGCCGTCCATCTGCTGGCCCTCGATCGCCTGCAGGATCGGTCGGCCCGCGGTGCCGCCGGGTTCGCCGTCGTCGTTGAAGCGGTAGTCCTGGCCCATGCGCCAGGCCCAGCAATTGTGCGTGGCGGCCGGGTTGGCGACCTCGCGCAGGAAGGCCAGCGCCTGGGCGGGCGAGGTCACCGGCTCGGCGATGGCGAGGAAGCGGCTCTTGCGGATGTCCTGCTGGTGGCGGCAACGCGCGGCGACGGTGGACAGCGGCTCGCTCACGGTTTGGGCAGTTTCGCCTGCAGCTCCGGCGGCAGCGGCCATTGCGGGTGGGCGTGGTGGAAATCGAGCAGGCGCTGGCGTGCCTCGTGCTGCTCGCCTTGCGCGAACAGCTGCTCGATCCGCGCCAGCTCCTCGGCCGGAGTGATGACGCCAGCCGTCGCTGGTGCGGCTTCCTTCGCGACGGTGTCCGCTGGCGGCGCGGGCGGTGCTGCCGGCGCGGGCGCCTGGAGCATTGCCGGCAGCGGCGGTGGCGGCAGTGCCGGTGGGGCTGCGGCCATCTGCGGTTGCAATGACGCCTTGGCCATCGGCGTCACCGGCGGCGGCGGTGGGGCCATCCTTGCCGCGACGACGGCAGGGGCGGCGGCTTGTTTCCTGGCAGCCGTCGACTGGCGCTCGGCCACTTCTGTTGCCTGCGTGCGCGGTGACGGCGCCGCGGCGGTAACGGCGCGATCGGCAGCTTGCCCGGCAGTGGGCAGCGTGACGGCCTGCGCCGGCGCGGCCGTTTCGGTCGGCAGCGGCGAAGCCGGCGACGTCGAGCGCATGTGCCAGGCCAGGCCGGCAACCAGCACCAGGCTGGCCGCGCTGCCCAGCGCCACCAGCCAGTGCGGCATGGGGCGACGGCGTGCGCGCGCGGCCGAGTCGACCGACGGGATCGCGCGAGCCTTGATCGCCGACAACGGCTTGGGGTGTACCCAGTCGCCGGACTCGCGCGGGTTCTTGCGGCGTTCGACGTGCAACGGCGCCCGGTCGACGCCGAGCGCATGCGCCGCGGCATGCAGCACGGCCGCGTCCAGCTCCGGACCGGGCTCGCGCCGCGGCAGATGCCGGTACAGCGCGGCCACTTCGGCTTCGCCGGGCAGCTTCTCGTCCGGGGTGGCGGGATCGTTCGGTGGCAGGGGCGTGCTCATTCGGACAGCGCTTCACGTAGGCGGGTCATGGCATAGCGCAGGCGCGACTTCACGGTCTCGCGGCCGCTGCCGGTCACTTCGGCGATCTCCTCCAGGCTCAGCTCCTGCTCCAGCCGCAACAGGATGGCGGTGCGTTGCTCGTCGGGCAACTGCTCGATCGCGCGCTGCAGATGGCGGCGGCGCTCGAAATCGGACCAGGCGTGCTCGGGTTGCTCGTGTTCGGGGATGGCGACGCGGGACAGCGCCAGTTCGGCTTCCTCGCCGTCGGCGGTGGGGCGCTGGCGGCGCAGCGCATCGACCAGAAGGTTGTGCGCGATCTGCAGCAGCCAGGTGCTGAACTTTGCTTGCGGCTGGTAGCGCGCGCGGGCGGCGATCACCCGGCTCCAGGTTTCCTGGAACAGCTCGTCGGTGCGCTGGGGATCGCGCAGGCTGCGCAGCAGGAACCGATACAGCACGCCGCGATGCTTCGCGTACAGCGCCTCGAACGCGGCAAGATCGCCGCGCGCGTAGGCCAGCATCAGCATCGCATCGGGGTCGACCGGGGCATCCATGGAGTGCGAGGGTAAGACAAATCGGCGGTGTCCGGGCGACCCGTGCAGGGGCGCCGGCGCGACGGGTATCGGCCCCGCCGCGCGCTCGTCGTGGGGGAAGGCGGCAGCGGGGGAGCAGGCTGCGGTCGTCACGGCGGTCGACGCGGCGGGGCCGAATGGCTCAGCGCAGGAAAGTTTCAGGGTTGGTGGGGGCGGGCGTGGCCAAGCCCTCGGCCAGCTTCACCAACTGCACGAAGCCGGCGCGGTAGCCGTCGGCATCCTGGCCGCGGGCACCGTTGGCGAGCTGCGCGATCTGGCGGTAGCCGTAGCCGTCCAGGTACTTGCCGCCGCGCAGGGCATCGGCGAACGCGGCCACCGCGGCGGCCCAGCGCAGCCGCTCGCTGGCTTCAGCCTCGGCCTGCGCGGCGATCGGCTGTTCGATCAGGCGGCTCGCCGACTGACCCGGCAACTTGTAGCGCAGGCGCAGGAAGCCGAGTTCATTGCCGTGGCCTTGCGGCTCGGCGCGGCCGCCGTAGCGCAGCGGATCGATCCGCGCGCCGGCAGAGCCGGCCGGGGTGATCTCGTAGATCGCGGTGACGTTGGCACCGGCGCCGATCTCGCCGGCGTCGACCTGGTCGTTGTTGAAATCCTCGCGCTTGAGCAGGCGCTTCTCGTAGCCGATCAGGCGGTACTCCTGCACCTGGGCGGGGTTGAACTCCAGCTGGATCTTCACGTCCCTGGCGATGGTCAGCAGCGTCGCGGACATCTCGTCCACCAGCACGCGACGGCCTTCGGCGAGGTTGTCGATGTAGTGGTGGCTGCCATTGCCCACGTCGGCCAGCATCACCGCCATCGCATCGTTGTAGTTGCCTTCGCCGAAGCCCAGCGTGGTCAGCGCCACGCCGCTCTTGCGATGGTCCTCGATGGTGGTTTTCAGGGCTTCCTCGTCGACCGTGCCCACGTTGAAATCACCGTCGGTGCACAGGATTACCCGGTTTACACCGTCCTTGATGAAGCCTTGTCCGGCCTGCGCATAGGCCAACTCGATGCCGGCCCCGCCATTGGTGGAACCGCCGGCGCCGAGGCTGTCGATGGCGGCATCGATGGTGGCGTGCTGGTCGCCGGCAGTGGAAGGCAGGGCGACGCCGGCGGAACCGGCATAGGTGACGATCGCCACCCGGTCCTGCTTGCGCAGTTCGCGCACCAGCTGTTTCAGCGAAGCCTTGAGCAGCGGCAGCTTGTCCGGCTCGTTCATCGAGCCGGAGGTATCGATCAGGAACACCAGGTTGGCGGCGGGGATCTGCGCCTTCGGCACGCGATAACCCTGGATGCCGACCAGCAACAGTTGCCGCTGTGCATTCCACGGCGCCGGCGCCAGTTCGGTGATGACGCTGAACGGCTGCGCGCGATTCGCCGGCGGCGCGTAGTGGTAATCGAAATAGTTGATGAACTCCTCCGCGCGCACCGCGTCGGCTGGCGGCAGGCGGCCGGCATTCAACATGCGCCGCACGTTGGTGTACGCGCCGGTGTCGACGTCGATGCTGAAGGTGGACACCGGGTGTTCGCTCACCAGCCGCACCGGATTGGCGTCGCGGTGGGTGTAGTTTTCGGTGTTGATGTCGCCGGGCAATGGCTGGTTCGGGGGCATGATGATCGACGCCATCGTCGGCATGGCGGGGGCCATGCGTTTGCCTGCTGCCAATGGCGCCGCGACCATCGGTGGCGGTGCGGGAGGCGAAGGCGGGGTTGCCCGGCGTTGCACATACGGCGGCGGTGGCAGTCGTGGCGGCGAGGGCAGTGTGGTGTCGTTCGCCGCCCTGGGTGCGGTTTCCTGCAACGGGCGGGTGGAAGGTGCCGGCGTGGTCCGGGCCGACTGGTCATTCTGCGTTGCCGCGGCGCTGGCGGCATGGCCGGTCTTGACCGGCTCGGCGGTTGGCCGGTGGCCGCAGCCGGCAAGCATCACCAGCAAGGCCATCAACACGCTGCGCCACAGGGTATTCGTTTTCATCGCGTCGGTTCTCCTCCGGGTGTGGAAGATGAAACGCAGCGCGAACGGAAAGGGGGTTGAGCCTGTGCCGACTGAAACTCGCCGGACCGTCGCGGTAGCATGGCGGCCTTACGCACGCCCCTTCGGAACGACATGATCAACAACGACGTATTGCGCTCCATCCGCTACATGCTCGACTTGAGCGACGGCAAGGTGGTGGAGCTGATCCACCTGGCCGACGCCGCCGCGCCGGTGACGAAGGAAGAAGTGCAGGCGATGCTGAAGAAGGACGACGAGCCCGGCTACGTCGAATGCAGCACCAAGCTGCTGGCGCTTTTTCTCGACGGACTGGTGTTCCACCGCCGCGGCAAGGACGAAAGCCGCCCGCCGCGCCCGCCGGAGAAGCGCGTCACCAACAACGTGGTACTGAAGAAGCTGCGCGTGGCGTTCGAACTCAAGGATGTGGACATGCACCAGATCCTCGAGTCCGCCGGTTTCCCCGTCTCCAAGCCGGAACTCAGCGCGCTGTTTCGCCAGAGCGACCACAAGAACTTCAAGCTGTGCGGCGACCAGTTGCTGCGCAATTTCCTGAAAGGGTTGACAGTGCGGGTGCGCGGCAACGGCTGAGCACCGTTGCCAGCCGGCGCCGGGCTGGCTCCCAGGGCCCGAGGCACCGCAGCCCTCTGGAGTGCGGATGAGCGAGCGTATCCTCTACCACCGTTTCCCTCTGGCCGGCATCGACGCGATGACGGCATCCACGGCGCGCAGCTATCCGCGCCACACGCACGACCAGTACGGCATTGGTGTCCTCGACACCGGCGGACATGCATCGTCGAGCGGCCGGGGTCAGGTCGAAGCCGGGCCGGGCAGCCTGATTTTCGTGAACCCGGGCGAAGTCCATGACGGCCGCGCAATCCATGGACAGCCGCGGTCGTGGCGGATGTTGTATGTCGATCCCGAGCTGCTGGGCAACGTCCTGGACGATATCCACGACGGCGCCCACATATCGCTGGCATTCGCCGCACCGGTATTCAAGGACGAGCGATTGCGCCGGCTTTTCGATGACATCTTCACCCATGTGCCTGCGGGCGGATCGAGCAATGCGATGGCCTGCGAGACGGCGCTCCTGCGCCTGGCTGCGGGCATGCAGGCCAATGCGGCGGGCGGCCGAATGGCGTCGCCGGGGCCGGTGGCTTCCATCCGCCAGGTCCGCGACAGGATCGATGACGACCCGGCCGCGCCGCTGATGCTGGCAAGCCTGGCCGACGAGGCCGGGCTCAGTCGCTACCAGTTGCTTCGCGGCTTTGCGCGCGAGCTGGGGCTGCCGCCGCATGCTTACATCTTGCAGCGGCGGGTCGCTCTGGCGCGCCGGCTCATTCGCAACGGCCATGCGCTGGCCGAGGCGGCGGCGATTGCCGGCTTTTTCGACCAGAGCCACCTGACCCGCTGTTTCACCCGGCAGTTCGGCGTTACGCCGAGCCGCTACGCCGCCGCCGGTTGATTCCGCGCCCGCACTTTTGTCCAAGACCGCCCGCGTCGGTGTCGTCAGGCTTGCACCCGTCCAACCGACAGGAGTGCGGCACATGCAGAACGCCATCATCGACCCCAACCAAGGCGAAGTTTCCCCGACAACCACCGAAGGCGTCGCGCCGGCGATCATCCGGCGCTGTCGCGAGGACGAGCGCGCGACGATACTTGCGATCATCCAGGCCGCTGCCGAGGCGTACCGGGGCGTGATTCCCGACGACTGCTGGCACGAGCCATACATGACGTTGCGGGAGCTCGACGGCGAGATCGCCGCCGGGGTCGAATTCCGGGGTTATGAAATGGATGGCGCGCTGGTCGGCGTGATGGGTGTCCAGGCGGTGCGAGACGTCGACCTGATCCGCCACGCCTACGTCCTGCCTGGCCAGCAGGGCCGCGGCATCGGCGGGGAGCTGATCACGCACCTGCGCCGCAAGAGTGCGCGGCGCATGCTGGTGGGCACATGGTCCGCGGCCGACTGGGCGATCCGCTTCTATCAGCGGCACGGTTTCGAACCGGTGCCGACGGCGCAGGCGCCGAAGCTGCTGCGGGCCTACTGGAACATATCGGAACGACAGATCGAGGCATCGGTGGTACTCGCCGACGTTCGGCCTATTCCGGCTGGTACGCCCACACGGTTTCTTCGCTGCTGACGCTGCGGATGCGGCCCAGGCGGCGGATGAGGTGTTCCACCGAACGGGAGCGGGCGAGGGTCATGTCGCCGATGCGCATGGCGCTGGTGATCTCCACGGTGGCGGTCTTGCGGTCGTCGGAGAGTTTGATCGACTCGATCTCGAAGTCGTAATCCGGCTCCAGCAGGCCGCCGGTGCGTTCGCTCAGGGTCTTCATCCGGCGCAGGGTACGGGTGAGGTCCGCGCAGGCGCCGGCCTTGTCCTTGGCGCTCGGCGCGCGGGCCGAACCGCGGGCTGTCACGGTGGCCTGGTAGCTGTCGTCCAGCGCGTCGCACAGCGGCCTGGCGTCGAATCGCTGCAGCGCCGCGATCTGCGCCTGGTAGCTCTCGCGGATCGCGGTTTCGGTCATCCTGCGGCTGAGGTCGAAATACCAGATCGCCGCGGCGATCACGATGATCGCGAACACGATTTTCTTCATGCGATGTCCTCCCTGACCTGATGGATTGAGCTGCAGCGTTTGGGCGCCAACTGACCTGCTGCCCGTCAGGCGGGGCTGACGAAAGTCTGGTGACACACCGGTTGATCCCCTTGGCGCGCGGAACCGCGTCGCCGCCCTGTCGCGCATCGTAACTTCCTGCGCGCGACAGGGCCAGTTGCGCTAGCCGATCACCGGGCCGGGCGACGGCTGGCGGAAGTCCTGCGGCTCCAGGTCGCGGATGAGGCGGAACACGCCGGCGTGGATTTTGCGCGAGAGCACCACGTCCAGCACGGTGGTCTGGTGCGGGCCGAGGATGGCGAACAGGTCATCGGCGGCAATGCTGCGCGCCAGCGCGTGATGCACCAGGCCGCCGAGATCCTGCGGCGTGACGCTGGCACCGTAGGGCCGGTGGCTGGGCATGGCGGGGCGCAGTGTCTTGCGCGAGTTGTCCGGATGACTCACGCGATCGGCGCCCGCGAGCAGCGTGTGGTCGAGATACAGCGTGGTGGTGGCGCGATGGCGCGGGTTGACCTGGCGATCGAGCATGAAGCCCGGCGGCATCCGGTCGGGGCTGGCCTGCGGCCCGGCGGTGAGCAGGAAGCCGGCGCCGGCCAGCGCCTCGCCGCTGTCGTCGCTGATGCGCACGATCAGCTGGCTGCGCGGGTCGTGGATGTGCACGCGGGCGGGGAACGGGTCGGCCGGTTCCAGTTCCACCCGGTGCGCGTCGCGTGCGGCGTTCTCGGCGTCAAAGGCGTCGGCCAGGGTGGCGTAGTCGCCGCCGCTGCGCACCTGCAGGCAACGCAGGATGTCGGCCACGGTGGTCGGCGCTGCCTCGCGCAGGATGCCGTGTTCGCTGCCCGAGTGGGCGGCGTCGGCCACGATCTTGAAGGCGAAGCGCGGGCCGCGGGTCACCCTCAACGCCAGCTCGTCGATGCCGCCGACATCGCTTTTGCCATCCCGGCTCAGCACCGCGTGGCGCGCATTGAGATTGGCCGCGGCAATGCGCACCACGCCGTCGGAGCCGTCCTCGCCGGTATAGGGCACCAGGTAGTCGTACAGCGCGCGGTCGGGGCGATCGCCGGTCAGCACGAACTGATACAGGCCGGTGGTCGCGGGGTCCGCGCCGTGGATGGTGTCCAGGTTGAGGGCGAGCGAGGCCGGGCTGCCCAGCGTCAGCCAGTCGAGCAGGCGCTGGCCCGGTTCCACGCCGTGCCACCACGCCTTCAGCTTGCCGAGCACGCCCTTGCCCAACTGTGCCAATGCGGAACCGAAGTTCGCCGGCGCCAGCATCACCAAGTGGGTCAGGCGGATGGTGCTGTGGCGTCCGGGTTGCATGCGCTGCGCGCGCAACCACTCGCGCACCACCGGGCCGCCAAAGGAGTGCGTCACGCAGGCGAAGCTTGCGTCCTGCAGGTGCAGGTCGCGCAGGGCGTGGTCGAAGGCGCGCACCAGGTCGGCCATGGTTACCGCGTCGTCGAAGCTCACGTATTCGGATAGCCAGATGTCGGCCAGGGTCATCGCCAGGCCGCTGGCGGCCGCACGTTGCTGGAGGCGTTGCGGCATCTGTCCGTAGGTGGCGGTGCTGGTGACGCTCCAGCCGTGGACGAAGACGAGGGTGGTCATGGCGACGCCTGCGCGGCACGCGCCGATCGCGCGCGTCGATCATCCTCGCGCAGTTGTCGCCGTCACGAAAGCGCGCCTTGCGTGCGGCCTCGCATCGGTTAACCTGCGAGCCTTCGTGCTGTCGGCCCGACCATGCTGCTTTCGCTCATCGCTGCGTTGATCCTGCTCGCCTGGCTGGCGCTCTGGCGTCGCTGGCGTCGGCTGGGCGGCGGCGCCGCGCTACTGGCGGTGCTGCTGTTGCTGCTGGCCGGATGTGGCGTGTTGCCCCGGCTGTTGCTGCAACGCCTGCAGGCGCCGTATGCGCTGCGTCCGACGCTGGCATGGGCACCGCACAACGCGATCGTGTTGCTGACCGGCGGTTCGATCCATGTGCCGCAGGACAAGGTCGAACCGAGCATCGGCGCGTACGGACGGATCACCGAAGCGGCCGTGCTGTACCACGCCTGCCACGCGGCCGGGACCGATTGCAAATTGCTGGTCAGCGGCGGCGACCCGGAACGCATGGAAACGCCGCTGGCCGTCTCCTACGCCCGCGTGCTGCGCGGGCTCGGTGTGCCGGACGAGGATCTCATCCTGGAATCCCGCAGCAACAACACCTGGCAGAACGCGCAGTTCTCGCGTCCGCTGCTGGCCAGGCTCGACGCACCGAAGGTGTGGCTGGTCAGCTCCGCCTGGCACCTGCGTCGCAGCGTGCTGTACTTCGACCATTTCGGTATCGCAGCCACCCCGGTGCGCGCGGATTACCTGCACGCCAACCTGGGCCTGTGGCCCTCGGCGCAAAACCTGGTGCTGACCGACGTGGCCCTGCATGAGTACCTGGGCGTGCTGCGGTACCGCGTCTACAACGCGATGGGCTGGAACGCACCGGTCATGAAACCCTTGCGGTAGGGCGGGCAATGCCCGCCGGCTTCCGTCGCGGCCGTGCAGCGGGCGGCGACTTTCGTGTGGCGCAGGGTCCGGCATGGATCAGCCTTCGCGCATCACCATCAGGCGGATCTCGGTCATGTCCTCGATCGCGTAGCGCAGGCCTTCGCGACCCAGGCCGGACAGCTTGACGCCGCCGTAGGGCATGTTGTCGACGCGGAAGCTGGGGATGTCGTTGATGATGACGCCGCCTTGCTCAAGCTCGTTCCAGGCACGCATGGCGTGGTCCAGATCGTTGGTGAAGATGCCGGCCTGCAGGCCGTAGTCCGAGTCGTTGACCATGCCGATCGCCTGGTCGAACTTGTCGAACGGAGCGAGCAGCGCGAACGGGCCGAACGCCTCCATGCGGTTGGCCTTCGCGTCGGCGGGCACGTTCTCCATCAGCGTGGCGTCGAGCATGTTGCCCTCGCGCTTGCCACCACAGAGGATCCTGCCGCCGGCCTGTTTCGCTTCCAGAATCCAGCCGTGCAGGCGTTCGGCGGCCGCCTCGTCGATCATCGGGCCGAGGAATACCTCCTTGTCGCGCGGGTCGCCGGCCTTGAGCTTCTTCGTGGCGGCGACCAGCTTGCGCTTCAGCGCGTCGTAGACATCTGCGTGGGCGTAGATGCGCTGCACGCCGATGCAGCTCTGTCCGGACTGGTAGAACGCGCCAAACACCAGCCGCTGCACCACGCGATCGAGCTGCGCGCCCTGGTCGGCGTCGACGATGCAGGCGGCATTGCCGCCCAGTTCCAGCACTACCTTCTTGCGTCCGGCGCGTGCCTTCAGTGCCCAGCCGATCTGGCCGCCGGTGAACGAGAGCAGCTTGAAGCGCTCGTCCTCGACCAGCGGTGCGGCATGGTCGCCGTCCAGCGGCAGGATCGAGAACGCGCCCTTCGGCAGATCGGTCTCGGCCAGCACCTCGCCGATGATCAGCGCGCCGATCGGGGTCTTCTCCGACGGTTTCAGCACGAACGGGCAGCCGGCGGCGATCGCCGGCGCCACCTTGTGCGCCACCAGGTTCAGCGGAAAGTTGAACGGCGTGATGAACGACACCGGCCCCAGCGGCAC
>Ga0157373_10004140_pt1 | contig 10939 bp, 6 predicted proteins | sample C65metaG_FD_113460 | JGI IMG/M metagenome (GOLD analysis project Ga0157373, IMG submission 113460) | Corn rhizosphere microbial communities from Kellogg Biological Station, Michigan, USA - C6-5 metaG | ecosystem: Host-associated > Plants > Roots > Rhizosphere > Soil | place: USA: Michigan...
GTTTCAATGATGCCTACCGGGCTCTCGGGGGACGGTTTGTCCTTGGATACACAGATGTCAAATGGGCTGATGCTTTTTTCCTCGGCTATAATGGCTCGGATTCACACAAGGAAATCCAGCATGGACAAACCATGGGAACTCCTTATAAAGTCAGATTTGCTGATGCAAAAGCGAATGTGTTTAACCTGACCTATAACAAAAGAGACCTGCTGACCAAAGGTTTGAACCTGCAGTTCAACGGGGTGTACAGCGAAAGAAATACTTATCTCCAGGATACAGTAAGCTGGTTGTACAACTGGGATGGCCAGATTCGCCGCGACCTTAACGGAAACCTGATGCGTACCCGCGATGGGGCACAACAGGGTATACCAACGATTACTTCCATCGACAGGCAAATTACGAACATCAGAACCAACCTGAGTTATGATATTTTTGCAGGACACCGGCTTTCATTAAACCATGTCTATTATGACATTGACAGACAGGATGAAAACCTGCTGGTTTTTGTAGGCGACAATGCGGTCAAGGGCTCCAATGATCTTTCAAAGAACGTTTTCTCCCTGAACTACGAAGCGCAATGGCTGAATAACAGGCTGACTACAAATGTTTTCGGGAAGTCGTACCAGCAAAAGATCGGTAGGGTCAGCCCTATTGTGACCGTCGTCAACGGGCAAAATGTAGTGAACATGGAAACGATCAGTGACAGCCGGACAGCGACGGGCTACGGTCTCGCAGTGTCGTATGCTTTAACTCCAAAAGTGATTCTGATCAGTTCAACGGAGCGTGCGGTAAGGATGGCGGCTGATAATGAGATCTTCGGTAGTCCGGATGAGAATATCCAGGCCAATCCAACATTAAGACCGGAGATCAGCGACAACTTTAATGCTGGCTTTAAACTGGGAACGTTCGACTTTAGTGGTCACAGACTTTCACTATCAGGAAATGCATTCTGGAGAAATATCAAGGACAGGATCATGCGCCGTGCAAATATGCTGCTCAATGATCAGGAAATTGAAGTATCTCCCTTTGTCAACCTCGGCAAGGCGCAGTCGAGGGGATTTGAAGGAGAACTGTCCTACAACTACAAAAAGCTGAATGTGCTTTTCAACTTCTCCAAATTTAACTCCCTCTACAAAATACAGTTTGATCCGGCTACCGGCCAGCAGCTGGATTACTACAACAAACAGATTCCAAACGAGCCCTTCTTTACCATGAATGGAAATGTTCAATACAGAATGGATAACCTGATACAGAAAAAATCGATGGTAAACCTGTATTACACCATTGGATATGTAGCTCCCTTCAGGACGATCTGGCCTGAATCGGAATGGTATACTACTCCTGCACAATATGCGCAGAACGTAGGCTTCAGCTATGGCTTCCCCAACAGGAAGTTCCTGGTCAGCTTTGATGCTAAAAATATCCTGAACGCCGAGATCTATGACAATTTCGGGGTGCAGAAACCTGGCAGGGCCTTTTATCTCAAACTTAACTATACAATCAATAAATTTTAACCTTATACTACAAGACTATGAAGATGAAATTCTTTACTATGATGATCTGCAGTGCTGCTGCACTTACTTTCTCGCTGAGCAGCTGTAAAAAAGATAATAATGGCGATAATCCTGACGAAACGCAGGCTGACCGCTGGGTAACGGTATCAGGTGCGCTGATGCAGGATGAGCCTGGAGATGGCGATGGTGGTACAATGATCTACAGCTTATCTGCTGCGGATGCAAAGAACCCCAACATCTCTGTCAACGTATTTGACAACGGTATGCATGTGAAATCATCGCGTACTGCCCGTTTGCAGGCATCTGCCGATGGTAACTCCATCTACAACATCCAGTATACAGGTGATGACGGAGGTAACTTCAATAAATACCTGGTAAAAGGTGGTAAAAACTTTACCATTGATGGCGCAGAGGTACAAACAAAAGATTATGTAACAACCTCTCCACGCTGGGTGAAAGCTGCTGAAGGTATTGGAGTGGCGGTAAACGTTGCTGCTGTAACTTCAGTATACGAAGGTATAAGCCCAAACTTTGTGTTCAAGCACAGAAGGGGAACCGCAAGTATCCTGAGCCTGGATCTGAACAACCCAAAGATTCTGACGACTACAAATTTCCCTTTGGCGATGTCTGCTGAAGATGAAGCTGCAGGTTACAATATCGGTCGTTTAGATGCTCCGGTAATCAATAAAGCAGGAAATAAAGTATTTATCGGTGCTCAGGTAAGTAAAGTAGATCCTGCGAGATTTACGATTGCAGCAAATGGAACTCCAACGTTCACGGCTGACAACGCTACGAGAACAGGATCAAAAACTTTGGTGCTTGACTATCCCTCACTCACCAATCCAAAAATCATTACTTCTACACAGGCTGTTGGTAATACCAATGGTTACCGCAGTACGATGTTATACGTAGGTACTGATGGAAACGTTTATCAGGCAAGTCATGGTGAAGGTGTGGGTAAAGGTGGTTCGAAAATCTTGAGAATCAGTGCAACCACTAACGACTACGACAACACATACGTACTGAACCTGGATCAGGCGCTGAGTGTGTCTGACAGCTATATCGAAACCTGGAGATATGTAGGTGATGGTATCGGTTATGTGATCTACAGTCTGGTAAACAGCGCAGGAACCCGCACCGGCGGATATATTGCCCGTGTCGACCTGAATGCAAAAACGGCTACCAAAGTGAGCATCCCTGGTGAGGCAACTTTAAGCTTTAACCAATACCAGAATATTGCTGTAAACGGTGATGATGTGATGATCGTGGTAACTCCGGTTAGTCAGGATGGAAATATCTACATCTTCAACAGAAAAACTGGTGCAATGACTGTTGGTGCTAAACTGATCAACAAAACAGGTAACCGTTACATCGGAGTGTACTAATTTATTTATCAATTCTTTTAGTAAAAGCAGATGTCGTGTAATGCGGCATCTACTTTTTTGTTTACCATCAAATCATTAAGATGAAAAAAATATTTGTCGCATTATTGAGCATGTTTACCCTCGCTGCCAGCGCACAGCAGAACACGCTGCTGACGCCTGCTTTCTGGCAGGGTAAACCGGATGTCGCTGCCGTAAAAGCTGAAATTGAAAAGGGAAACAGCCCCTCACAGCTGAACGCGATGAGTTTTGACCCGGTGGTGATGGCGATCAATGCTGATGCCTCGGATGAAACGATTAAATTCCTGCTTTCACAGCCAGGTAATGACGTGGCGAAAGTGACGCACGACAGCAGGAACTACCTGCACTGGGCAGCAATCAGGGGTAACACGACCGCGATGGATTATCTGTTGAGCAAAGGCGCAAAAACAAATAACGAAGACAGCCATGGTTTTACACCGGTACTTTTTGCAGCCGGAAGCGGACAGCAGAATACGAAAGTATACGACCTGCTGATTTCACGTGGTGTGGATCTGAAGAAGAGCCTGAATGCTGATGGTGCAAATGCATTGCTGATTGCTATCGCCAGTGACCCTGAGCTGGTGCTGACCAATTATTTTGTTTCCAAAGGACTGGCCCTGAACAGTACTGATGCTGCGGGTAACAATGCATTTAGCTATGCAGCAAAATCCGGAAATATCGATCTGTTAAAAAAACTACTGCAAAAAGGGATCAAACCCAATGAGAATGCCATGCTGATGGCAGCTCAGGGTTCCAGAAGGGACGCAACGAAACTGGAAGTATATCAGTATCTGGAAAGCCTGAAGCTGAAACCAACAGTAACCGGTAAAGACGGTGCCAATGTCTTACATGCGGTTGTGCGCAAGCCTAAACAGGAAGAAGTGATCGCTTATTTCCTGTCGAAAGGAGTGAATGTGAACCAGGCAGATGAAGATGGAAATACAGTGTTTATGAATGCTGCTGTTTCGAACCGCGACACTGCTGTTTTTGCTATGCTGCTGTCAGGGGTAAAAGACATCAACCTGCAGAATCAAAAAGGGATGTCTGCCTTGAGCCTTGCTGTTCGTGGAAATTCATCTGAAGTGATCAGTTTCCTGATCAGCAAAGGTGCTGATGTAAAAGTGCTGGATAAAAAAGGCAACAGCCTCGCTTACTATGCCATTGAATCTTTCCGCTCGCAGGGCGGGCGTGGTGGCGGTCGCCCGGGACAAGATGACTTTGCTTCAAAGATTAAACTGCTGCAGCAACATGGTCTTGACTTTAAGGCTCCGCAGGAAAATGGCGATGGTTTGTATCACCTTGCGGTGGCCAAAAACAACCTATCCCTGCTGAAAAGCCTGGAGCCGCTGGGACTGGACGTAAACGCGAAAAACAAAGAAGGAATCACAGCATTGCATAAGTCGGCGATGATCGCCAAAGACAATACAGTGATGAAGTATCTTCTTTCTATTGGAGCCAAAAAAGATGCACAAACAAACTTCGAGGAAACTGCCTTCAGTTTAGCCAGTGAAAATGAATCGCTTACCAAAAATAATGTATCCGTTACCTTCCTGAAATAATGATGTCAAATTTATATAAAATAACAGTTGTTCTCCTGTTGATGATCTGTGCCAGACCAGATAACGCTGCGGCACAGGGCGGCAATAAATATAAGTGTATGATCCAGATGACCAATTACATGGGCGACGGAGCCTACATTGTCATCTCGCTGATCAACAGCAAGGATGTTTATGAGAAAACCCTGTACGTGATGGGCGCGGATAAAAAATGGTATAAAACCCTCAAAGAGTGGAACAAGTTTTACCTGAAAAAACCAAATATCAGCGCCATCACCGGTGCCTCTGTAACTGGGGGCGACCGCAGTGTAAATGTCATTGAGATTGACCCCTCAAAGATCAATGCGGGTTACAAACTGAGATTTGAAAGTGCCGTAGAGGATCAGAAATACCATGTCAAAGACCTGGAAATTCCCCTGACTACGGCGGCATTGGCTGCGAAAAGCGAAGGAACCGGTTATATCCGGTATGTGCGTTTCAGCGCTAACTAATAAATTTTTTCTATGACCATTTCTGTCTGGAGATACAGCCATTTAGCTTTGGCTGTATCTTCTTTTCTATTACTTACGCTTGCCGCAATTACCGGGATTATCCTGTCCTTTGAACCTGTTGCTGCAGAATTTCAGTCGTACCGAGTAGATGGATTTGATAAGATTACCCTTAATCAGACGCTGCCGCTGCTGAGGCAAAAGTATCAAGGCATCACAGAGATCAAAATTAACCCGAAAGGCTTTGTGGAGATCAAAGGCACAGATGATCAGGGCGGGGACCTGCTCAGTTACGTGGATCCTATCCATGCAAAAAGATTAGGGGTCCCGCAGCAGCAGACCGAGTTTTTTCAGTGGGTAACAGGATTGCACCGCTCGCTCTTTCTACATGAAACGGGCAGGTTTTTTATAGGTTTAACAGCTTTCCTGCTGCTGCTCATCACGGTTTCGGGTACCATCCTGCTCATCCATCGGCAGCGAGGGATCAGGCGCTTTTTTAAGAAGATCACGCGCGACAGCTTTGCGCAGTACTACCATGTGATGCTCAGCCGCTGGTCGCTGGTTCCGATCTTCGTCATTGCCCTCAGTGGTACCTACCTGTCAATGGTCAGGTTTGAGTTACTGAATGTAAAGAAGGAATCACCGAAAGTCGACTTTGATGCGATCCGTACAGAACCAGTCAGAAAGGACGTAGATTTTGAGGTGTTCAAAGGAATACATCTGTCAGAAGTTGAATCCGTTGAGTTCCCCTTTTCGGAAGATGCCGAGGATTACTACACGCTGAAGCTAAAGACCGGCGAACTGGCGGTTAACCAGGTTACGGGGGATCTGCTAGGAGAAACACATTATCCTGCTGCGGTATCCCTGGCCAATCTCAGCCTCAACCTACATACCGGCCGGGCCAGTGGTCTATGGGCCTTTATTCTTGCTGCAGCTTCGGTCAATATCTTGTTTTTTATCTATTCCGGCTTTGCCATTACGCTAAAACGGAGATCCAACCGAACGCGCAATACCCATAAGGCTGAAGAGAGTAAGTTTATTATCCTGGTAGGCTCTGAAAATGGAAGTACCTACGGTTTTGCTGCTGCGATACACAGGCAATTACTCAGAGCAGGGGAGAAGTCATTTATTACCGAGCTCAATAATTATACGGTTTTTCCAAAGGCAACGCATTTTATTATAGTTACTGCAACCTATGGACTTGGTGATCCGCCAGCCAATGCTACGAAATTTATGGCGTTGCTGGAAAAACATCCACAACAGCAGCAGATACACTACTCTGTACTGGGTCTCGGCTCTCATGCCTATCCTGATTTCTGCAAGTTCGCCTTCAGTGTAAACCTGTTGTTGTCTGCACAGGAATGGGCGAAGCCCCTTACAGATATTCATACGGTGAACGACAAATCTCCGGAAGATTTTAGTTTATGGGCAGAAGCCTGGTCGCAGCAGTCGGGTGTTCAGATTGCGGTATCCCCGGAACTTTATGCCAGTAAAAAAGCTTTGCAAAAACTGAAAGTGCTGGGCAATAGTCCCCAGGATGTCGCTGCAGGAGATACCTTTATGTTAAACCTGCATCCCGGCAGGAGCAAACGCGTCACTTCCGGCGATCTGCTGGCAATTTATCCGGCTAACGATCACCGTGAGCGTCTGTATTCCATCGCAGTAATCAATAAACAGATCCAGCTTCATGTGAAACTACACGCAGAGGGTTTGGGTTCCGGGTATTTACAAAGACTTCAACCCGGGCAGAAGATCTCCGCAAGGATCATCAATAATACACACTTCCATTTCCCTGCAGAGGCAGCAGCGGTAGTGATGATCTCTAACGGAACAGGTATTGCACCGTTTCTGGGGATGATCAGTCAGAACAGCAGGCAGATTCCTTGTCACCTGTATTGCGGCTTTCGCGAGTTTGCATCTTACTCAAACTATCAGCCGATGCTGGAAGAGAGTAAGTCAGCTCAGAAAGTCCTGAATCTAAACCCTGCTTTTTCACGCGAGGGAGGCAGACAGTATGTGAACGACCTGGTGGAAAGGGATGCCACGATGATCGCTGAAGTGCTGGCAGCCAGTGGTGTCATCATGATTTGTGGTTCTCTGGCCATGCAAAAGGATGTCATGGAAACACTGGAAAAGATTTGTCAGCTCAAAAGCCAGCAGAGTGTAAGTCATTATGAATCCCGCGGCCAGATCCTGACAGATTGTTACTGATTTTTCTTCCGGATCTTCAATTCCGGAGAGGAGATAAATTGTCCCCCCTCAGTAATCAGGATATAGCGGTACTCAGGATATCTTTTGATAAAGCTGAGTGCTGCATCCTTTCCCAGAACCATCATGGAGGTGCTGAAACCGTTTGCTGTTTCTGTACTCGGACCTACAATGGTCACGCTGGTTAATCCCGTAACGGGATATCCTGTGACAGGATTAATGATGTGCGAGTAACGTTTACCATTAAACATTACAAATTTCTCATAGCTTCCAGAGGTCACCACTGAGCTTTCCCGCAGAGGGAGAGTTGCGATCAGTTTGTCATTGTTCATGGGATCCGTAATGCCAATCGTCCAGGGCTTGCCATCCGGCTGTGTACCCCAGCTGCTGATATCACCGGAACCATTGACAATGCCTGCCCTGATGCCTTTTTTTAGCATCATTTCTCGACATTGATCTGCCGCGTAGCCTTCTCCCAATGCCCCAAAACCAATCTTCATTCCCTTTAGTTTCAGAAATACAGTTGAGTTAGCGCTGTCGAGAATAATGTTTTTGTAGCCTACTTTTTCCACTGATTTCCTGATCAGCTCTGCTGAAGGCATCGTGTCCATAGAACCGTCAAATTTCCAGATGCGGTCCATGGCTGCAAAGCTAATATCAAATGCGCCGCCGGTACTTTCAGAGAGCTGAATCGCCCTTGCTGTCAGTGCAAAAACTTCGGGGTCCACCTTTACGGGTTTGATCCCTGCATTGGAGTTTACCTGAGATACCTGCGAGGCAGGCTTCCAGTCAGAAATGAGGTACTCAATCCGCGAAACCTCCTGGATGACGGTATCAATATTTTGCTCGGCCCTGAGGGAATCTCCGGCAACGATCGTAATCTGCCAGCGGCTGCCCATCAGCATGGTTGTTCTTTTACGCAAAACCTGTGCACTGGTATTGATAACCAGGCTTATGAAAATCATCAGAAACAGTAACCTCATCAAAAAATAAATTTTGGTAAATATATCATTCTATACCCTTCAATGTCTCAAAATGAAGTTAATGTTTGTTTGTACTACTAATTTAGTAGTCTTTATTAAGAATTTAATTATCTTCGTGTCATCTGATTTATGTTCTTTCCAATTCAAACCATAAACCCATCTAAATTAACATTTCCTTTATGAAAATGATAAGGACTCTGGGCGTACTGTGTCTTGTAGGTTACTCGGCATCTTACGCACAAAATGCAACCATCAAAGGCTTTACAGCCGCATCTTCAGCAAAACAATCGCAAACTGAGCAGCAGTTTGACCAGCAGCTCAGCAATGTAAACGTAGGTCAGTATGTGAAAGAACTTTCTGCACACCCTCATCATCTCGGCTCCGCAGGAGGGAAAGCTGTAGCCCAGGCGGTGCTGCAGAAATTTAAAGAATATGGCTGGGATGCAAAGATCGAGACCTATCAGGTGTTATTTCCAACCCCAAAGACCAGGTTGCTTGAACTTACTTACCCTACAAAGTATACGGCCCAATTAAAAGAGCCTGCCTTTGCAGAAGATGCTACCTCCGGACAGGAAGGGCAATTACCAACTTACAACGCCTGGGGTGCCGATGGTGATGTCAGTGGCGAGCTCGTGTTTGTCAACTATGGCCTGCCTGATGATTACCTTAAACTTGAAAAGCTGGGGATAGATGTCAAAGGAAAAATTGTAATCGCGAAATACGGTCGCTCATGGCGGGGGATCAAACCCAAGGTAGCTTACGAGCATGGTGCTATAGGGTGTATCATTTACTCAGACCCTAAAGATGACGGTTTTTACCAGGGTGAAGTCTATCCTAAAGGTCCCTTCAAAAATGACCAGACGGTACAGCGGGGCTCAGTGATGGATATGGTGATCTACCCTGGCGACCCGCTCACGCCAAATATAGGCGCCACGGCAAAGGCTAAAAGACTGGATAGAGCTGATGCAAAAACGATCCTGAAAATTCCTGTATTGCCGATCAGTTATGGCGATGCATTGCCATTGTTGTCAGCATTGGGTGGCCCTGTGGCACCTGCTGAATGGCGTGGCGCACTGCCGATCACCTATCATGTAGGCCCGGGAAAAGCAAAAGTTCATTTGAAGATAGAACACAACTGGGATCTGGTGCCTGCATATAATGTGATTGCCAAAATCAAGGGCAGCCAGTATCCCAATCAATGGGTGATCAGGGGCAATCACCATGATGCCTGGGTAAACGGTGCCAGTGACCCGGTGAGTGGTCTGGCGGCCGAGCTGGAAGAGGCACGGGCCATAGGTTTATTGGTAAAGGGAGGATATAAACCTAAGCGTACCCTGGTTTATTGTGTATGGGACGGCGAAGAGCCATCTTTACTGGGCTCCACGGAGTGGGTAGAGGACCATGCGCAGGAACTCTCGGAAAAAGCTGTTGCCTATATCAACTCTGATGGCAATGGTCGTGGCTTCCTGGAAGCTGGTGGCTCACATGCCCTGGAAAATTTCACCAGTGAGATCGCAAAAGATGTGAAAGATCCTTTAACAGGTGTATCTGTTTTTGAGCGTAAAAGAGCTAAGGAAGCCTTGAATGCAAGCTCAGCAAAAGCACAGAAAACAGCACTGAAAAAAGACACGCTGACACTCTCTGCACTGGGAACGGGTTCTGACTACTCGGCATTTTTACAACACCTGGGTATTCCATCGCTCAATCTGGGTTATGGTGGTGAAGATGCGGGAGGGGATTACCACTCCATTTACGACTCCTATGATGATTATGTACGTTTCAAAGACAGCACTTTTGTCTATGGCGTGGCGCTGGCAAAAACTGCAGGCCGTGCGGTCTTACGTTTGGCAGATGCCGAAGTTTTACCTTTCGATTTTGTGAACCTGAGCGGGGTAATCAGCCAGTATGAAACTGAGATCAAACAGCTGGCCGACCAGATGCGGGAGAAGTACAGTACCGACAATCAGCTGATTGCAAGCAATATTTACCAGCTGGCCGCAGACCCAAAAGAAAAATTCACTGCTCCTGTTAAAAATCCTGAAGTACCGGCATTCGATTTCAGTGCTTTCGATCAGGCTCTGTCACGACTAAAAATATCCGCGGTGAAACTGAACGAAACAAGCACAAAGGCATTGGCCGATCCTAAACTGGCATCTGCTTTTAATAAGACGGTTTATCAGGCTGAAAAAAGCTTGCTGATTTCGGCTGGATTACCGAAGCGCCCATGGTACCGTCACAGCATTTATGCACCGGGATTTTATACAGGATATGGGGTAAAAACCCTGCCGGGAATCAGAGAGGCGATCGAACAGCATAACTGGGAAGAAGCTAAACAACAGATCAGTGCAGCACAGCAGGTGATCGATCAGCTCAGTAAACAACTCGAAAATATTGCACTGGGACAATAGAACGTAACCGGGAGACATGTACTTATCCTGTATTAGTTCGTTATTTAGACTATTTAAAAATAATTTTGTTTACTGGTAAATTAGCCTTTACTTTGTGACCGAAAATATTCTTAATTAAACTTAATGAGCTAATGCAAAAACAACTACTTTCTTTCATTTTATTGGTATTTATAAATATTCAGTTATTTGCCCAGGAAACAGGAAGGATCAGAGGTCGGGTGACTACTGCTGATGGTACCGTTGCCGAGGGAGTAACGGTGAAACTGAAAGGCACAACCTATGGTGCTGTAACAGACGAAGATGGGGCTTATACTATTCATAAAGTTCCAACCGGCGGATATATCATAGTGGTATCTGCAGTGGGTCTGTATCCCAAAGA
>Ga0157373_10004142_pt1 | contig 10934 bp, 4 predicted proteins | sample C65metaG_FD_113460 | JGI IMG/M metagenome (GOLD analysis project Ga0157373, IMG submission 113460) | Corn rhizosphere microbial communities from Kellogg Biological Station, Michigan, USA - C6-5 metaG | ecosystem: Host-associated > Plants > Roots > Rhizosphere > Soil | place: USA: Michigan...
GAGCGCTTCCTTGAGCAGCGCGACCTGCACTTCGAGCTCTTCCGCGGCGCCGACGGTCCGGCGCTTCCGCGCTACCTGCATGTCAGTCAGCTTCTCAATCGCGTCGCGCAGATAATCAGTGGTGGGATTGTCCTCTGCTACGACAACGGCGCGGCCACCCGGATTCTTGGCGTGGAAGATGCGCAGATGATCGATCAGTGCGTCGAGCTTGGCGTCGCCCGGCTCGTCACGCAAGCACGTGTCGATCTGTCGCCACGCGGTCTGGAGGTCGGGAGTCGTGCGCCGGAGCGTGCTGAGGCGTTCGCGTAACGATTGCGGGCTGCGTCCCGCGACTTGGAGCAGCGCTTCGCGGCGGATGTCCAGATTGGCACCACGCGCAGCGTCGAGATAAGATCGCGTCGCTCGCGCGCGATCGACATCGCCATCGGTCGGAGCAAGCTTGATCGGCTGGTAATTTCGCTTGGGCAGGGCATCGGGATAGTCGGTCCGCGCCGTCCGGATGAGCCGACGGTATAGGCCGAACGCCTCTTCGACCGCGCGGCGTCTGCCGGCGTCTTGAAGCTCGCCGCCCCATTCGTCGCGTGCGTGCGCTTCGCGCTCGGCCAGGATCTGTAGGATGTCGCGGTCTTCGGCGCGCGCAATACGATCGGCCTCTGGCTCAAGCAGGGCCATGAGTTCGCGGCGGGTGCGCGCCTGGTGAAGCGCCGGGGTCGCAGTCAGAGCGATGACATTGGGGATGGTGCGCGCGGCAAGGATCAGGTCTTCGCGGACCTGGACCTGCAGCTTGGTGAATTCGTCAACCAGCAGCAGGTCGATGCGGTCGGCGACAATGCGCCCGCCGGCGAGCAATCTGCTCGGTCGCACCAGCCGCATCACCAGATTGCCATGGACTCCCCCTTCGTCGCCGCTCTCGAGTGCGAGGACGTGGCCGCGGCACAGCAGTTCCTCTTCCCATTGCGACACGAGATCGTCAGGCACGACGAGCGCCGCCGTCAGCGGGCGCGGGCTTTGCGCGGCGAGCGCGCGCATGACCATTATCGCCTGGATGGTCTTCCCGAGGCCGACCTCGTCGGCGAGAAGCCAACGACAGGCGGTGCCAGTCACCATACGATGCACGCTGTCAATCTGGTGGGTATAGGCAAATGCGCCGACGCCCAGCGCGCCGAGCAGCGCCTGATCGCGGTCGAGGCGCCGCGCCGCGGCGTGGATGCCGAGCAGCACGCGGTGGAAGTCGCTCATCCCGGCACCCCCACAACGGTGGGACCCAGGCGAAGAGCAGCGTAGCGCGTGGCCCGCGACACGAAAGGATCATTAGCGAGGATATGGACGGCAGCATCGACGTCGTCGCAAGCGGCGGGCGACAACCAGAGCTGCAGCGCGCCAGCGGCGGCTTCGGGCGAGAGATGGCCGCGCGGCAAGGCGTAATTCCGGGTCCAGGCCGCGAGATCTTCCGCCAGTTCCGCGATGCTGAGGTCGGCATAACTGCGCCTGGCGAGAAGGCGGCCGCCTTCGGTCGGCGCCAATTGTCGGACCAGCGCGGGGCGACGGATCGCACGCAGCGCCTCTTTGGCTGCGCTTTCCCAATCATCCGGCGGCGCACCGAAATCGAAATCATCCTCGACGTCTAGAAGCGCGCCTGCATCATGCAGTTTGATGATAGCTTCCGAGAATGCCGCGTTGAGTGCGTCGTCCATCGCGCCGTCTGCGGGTACCGTGCTGGCGATCGGCCAGTCGGGGTCAAGCAAGCGAGCGTGCTCCACAAACGCTCGCGCGAAGAGCGCGGCTTCGTCCGGGCTGGCTTCGGCGGGAACAGTCGTCATGCCGCGCGCGACTGCGATGAGCCAGAGCGAGGCATGCGGATCGGTCGGGCTGTCCTTGCTGTCCTGCTCGGCGAGGGACCAGGCGCGGCCGCATAGATCGATCACCAATGGGTCTTCGAAGTGGCGAACGATACGCCCCTTGGCGCCGATCGCCGGCAGCGTCGTGCACCGCGCCCGCGCCCAGGCGATGCGCGCACGTGCGATATCGCCCACGCCCTTGCCATGGTCGAACATCCGCCGCGATCCGACGTCGGAGCCAAATTGCGCGGTGAAATCGCCATAATCGAAAATGTTGGAACTGAGGATCTGCAACGGATCGGCGATACGACCATCCGACAGCAACAAGCCGTAGGCCTTGGCACCGCGGCTTGGCGGGACGATGGTATCGGAAGCCACGAACCGATGCGGCGCCTGCGCGCTTGCCTCAACCAAAGTGGCGCTGAGGTCGGCACCGACCAACTTCGGCCCGTCCTCGGTCCATTCGACAGAGGCTGCGGGCCGTTCGAGCGGAATCGCGAGCGCCCGCGATCGCCCAAGCGCCAGACGGAGCATACCCTTGCCGGCTTCGAGCAGTTTTGCGCGAACCGCATCGTCATAGAGCGGCGCCAGGAGTTTCGAGCTGGCTGCAATGGTCATCGGCAGGGTGGCGAGCCGGTCGCGTCCGCGCGCAATCAGGCGCCCGTCAATTTCAAGATCGGCGGTCACGCTCACACCGATGAGCGGTACTCGGCTTTCGACCCGCGACTGCAAGCGGCGTTCGACCAGCGCTTCGAAGGCGCTGTCGCGTTCAAACATAATGATATCGACGACGCCGTCCTCGGCACCCGGCGCGGCTTCGGCGCGAAGCCCGGGCCGGCCGGCGAGCCCGGAAACCGCAGCGATGCGACCATTGGCGGACAAACGCTGCGGCACTGCGTCGGACTCGGTGTCTGTGCTGTCGCTGTAGATTAGAAAAGGTCGGTCGGGTCGGACTACGCCCTGCGGAGCACCGATTGCATCGATTGGATGGCGCGCAAGCAACGCCCGGCGCTGGTTGGCGAACACGTCTTCTTTGATCAGAGTCGCCCGGTCGGCCGCGTCGGCCAGATTCGCCTCGTAGAAGCGATAGCCCCCGGCGGTGCCGAGTTGCTTGAGTCCGGCGAGGGCGGCCGTGTCGAGCCTTCTCCCAAGCCAGGCATAGCCCGAAACATCGTTCAACACGCCGAAGCGCTGTTCCGCCTGGCTGCGATCGGCGTTGACATCGAACAGGAGCGTCGCCGTCCAGTCGATGGTCCTGCTCGCAAGTGTCGCGGCAATGTCGGTGCCCGCGCCAAAGACGCTCGCGGCGTCAGCATAAGCGGCATCCTCTTCGCTCGGTGCGGAACCGAGCGCGATCGCAAATGGGCCGGTACCAAGCGCTGTGTCTGGGTGAAGAAAGCTGCCCGCGTTCCACAGGCGCGGCTTCCACCCAGCGGAACGGGCGATGCCGCGCGCCTCGTCATACAGCGCCGGGGGCAATGCGGGCCAGTTCACGAAAAGATGTACGCCGGTGGCGTCGGTGAGCAGCGCGAGGCGCCCCAATGTCTGTTGGGCGGCAGTTGGCGGCTTTGCGGTCCGTCCACGCAGCCGCGCGGCTCGCGCTGCAAAAAAGGCTTCTGGATCGGTTGCGACGGCGTCGCGCAGGCGGGTGTATGTCGCTGACGACAGCAGATTTCCGCGATTCTCCGTGAGGAGCGCGCTCAGTACGCGCCCGCTTGGCGCTTCGAAGCGCAGCCAGTCGGTGAGCCGGGCGCCTTCGGCCGCGCTCGCCCAAGCACGCAAGCTCGGAAAATTGGTCGTCCGTCCCGGTCCGGGGAGCGCGGCGACCGGCGCGCGCGCCATGAGCCGGCTGACCGGGCCGACCAGATCGACGGGTAGCAAGGCGTTGGCGATCGGCCAGGCAATTATCGAGAAATGGCTACTGAACGCACTATCGCTCGGCCGCGACAGATCGTAGCGCTTGGCCTGCGTCTCGAAGATTTCTGCAATGCGCTGGCGTTGCGCCATGGTGACGCCAATCCCAAGCGCGTCGCTGAATTTCGCCCAGAATACCGTGCCGACCCCTTCGAAGCGGAATCCGATTTCTGCAGCAACAGAGCAAATCAGCAGTGGCGCGCGTGTGATGAGATTATCAAGGCTATGCGACGGCGCGATGGGCGCCATGTCATCAAAGGATTCCGGCCAAAGCGATGCGTCGTCAACCGCTTCAATCAGGGTGACAGCGACTGTCCGTTTCTTATTCAGCGCGACGATGGACGCCTCGAGCTCACGCTCAAGCGCATCGATCTCCCCTAAACTCAACATCCCCCCTCGACCATCACACAGAAGTTTCCCCTCGACGTCATGATCCCCATGCGATCACGCACTGTCGAGCAGAAACATTCTCGTCTCGTGAAAAACCCAAGGCTTTGTGGGGAGCATTTGATTCCGCGCCGTGCGACCCAACCGAGCTTCGAGATCCGTATGCGATGCGATTGTCTCGCAGAATCCGTAGATCCTGACCTCCAGTGCGACCCACGGCGACAAAATAATTGCCGTTCAGCGCACATCAGGCATAGTGCTTGGCCATAGTAGGGATGCCACCAGCGGCCATGCGCCGTGATCAACGGAGGACATCATGTCTATCGACGATACCGCAAGCGATCGCTTGCTTACCGAGGTTGAGCGCCAGCAGAAGTATCTTGCACGGCTGCCTGACGACTATCAGTTTCCGCTCTTCAACGCCGCCCAGGCGCTCGAATCCCAGCGTCGCAGCGGTTATCGCAACACCGCCGCCGCCGCCCGCGAGATCGTAGACAACGCGATCGAAGCGAGGGCGACGCGGATCGACATCTGTTTCGAACGCCCCAAACAGTTGAAGGCGCATCAGCGCGCCGACACGATCTTCGCTATGGCGTTTATCGACAACGGCTCAGGCATGCTGCCCAAAATGGCGCGCTACGCTCTGTCCTGGGGATCGGGCACCCATTTCGACGATCCCGGATTCATCGGCAAGTTCGGCTTTGGCCTTCCAAACGCTTCGATCAATCAAACCCGCCTTGTCGAGGTTTATACCAAGACTGCGGACTCGCCGACCATCACCAAGGCGACGCTCGACGCGCGCAAGGTAAAGACCCACGGGCTGCACTCGATCGAAGAACCGGTTGATGCCGCCCTCCCTGATTTCGTGCAGAGCTACCTCGACAAAGCCGGCCTGGCCTTCGATCACGGCACCGTCGTTGTGTGGGTCGATCCGGACCGCCTGACCTACCGCACGCCTGCGCTGATGAAGGAGCATCTGCTCGACGATTTCGGCGTCACCTATCGTTACCTCCTCGACAAGGTCGAACTCCATATCGACAAGACCCGGGTTGCCGCGGTCGATCCGCTGTTTCTGACCGACCACGCCCGCTATTTTCTCGACGAGACCAAGGGCGGCGCGAAGCAGAGCGCCGACTATAACATCGCCGTCAAATATGCGCGCGACCCCGAGACCGGGCAGATGGCCCTAACCAAGATAGAGGATCTCTCGGAGATCGATCGGGCCGATCCCGACCTGGAAGCCGCCGGTGCGATTTATGTCCGAGTCTCGCGCTTTCCTTATGGCTTCGCCGAAGCCGCACCAAAGGGGCAGAAGGCGGCGACCGACGCCAATCGCCGGTTCGAAATCCGCAAGACCCGTCGCGGCATGTCCTTTGTTCGCGCCGGCCGCGAGATCGAGACGGTCGACGTCTTTCCGAAGTCGGTGAAGGATCAGGCCAAGGGGCTCGGCAACTGGCCACTGCTCCAGTCCTATGCCTATCACTGGGGCGTCGAGGTCAAGTTCGATCCCGATCTCGATGAAGTGTTCGGCATCACCAACGACAAGCAGACGGTCCGGCCCATCGAGGATCTCTGGCGGTTGTTCGCGTCCGAGAAGATCGACGAGCAGCTTGGCCGCGAGCAATCCGAACAGCGCAACATCCGCAAGGCCGCTCGCGAAAAGCTGCGCCAAGCGAAGGCCCAGCGGTCGCCCGAGCCGACCGCCGCCGAGACCGCCGCGGCGGCGGCCGACACGATGACCGGCCACAAGCCGCGTATCACGGAGCGTGTGAAGGCCGAGGTTCGCGAAAAGTTCGAAGAGAAGGTCGTCGAGCGCGCCAAGGTCGATGCGTCATCGGTCGATGCCGCTCGCGTCGCGCTCGAGACCGAGGCCAGCAAGCGGCCATACGTCATCGACTTCTACGACGAGCCGCGTGGTCCGTTCTTCAAGCCCGAATGGCTCAACGGTTCGCAGATCGGCGTCATCATCAATCGCGAGCATCCGTTCTTCCAAACGCTGTACAGCCCGCTTCTCAATCTCCCGGCGGGCGGACAGGCCAAGCAAGCGCTCGACGTGCTGCTGATTGCGCTGGCGCGCGCCGAACTCGCGGTCGAAAACGAAGAGACCGCGAACTTCTACGTCACCCAGCGTGAGCGCAAGTGGAGCGAATTTCTCACCGACGCTTATCGCTCGCTGCAGCAGAAGCTGGCCCCTCTCGACGAGGAGACCGCCGAGGCCGAGCAGCAGATCGATGGCGACATCGCGGAACTGGAGGCAGCGGAATGAATGATCGGGCGGGGTGTACCAGCACTCCCGCCCATTTTATTAAGGCTCGCGCACATCGGGCCCACATCGTGGCATATGTGTAAGTATCAGTTCGAGACCAGTGTAGGTGCGGCCATGAGCCGTCATGTCCCCGGGACGCTGCAACGGCCTTCAAGCTGATTTTTGAAGGCTCTAGCAGCGAAAGGAGGACTCCGTCATGCGCGGCGTCTCGTTGAATACACTTATCGAAGCAGCTGTCACTGAACAGCCCTATAGCCACCAGCGCCTCGGCCTCCAGGCCAAGCGCTATTGCGGCGTCATCTCCGGCAAGCTCTGCAGCGATCTGCCCGAGGACCTGCATGACGATATCTTCCAACAGGCGTTCGTCGAGCTTTTCCGCATCGGCGCCGGTGCCCTTGAGCGTCTGAGCGGCCTGGCGCTGTTCCGCCGCGCCATCTTCGTCGCGATCCGCGTCGTGCGCGCCGATTACGCGCCCCCCGGCCGCCGCACCCGCAAGGCGCGCGACAGCGCGCCGCCCGAGCGCGTTGCCGCCGAGGATATCGGTTGGATCGCCGAGGCCGACCACCTGCAGCGCGCCACCGCCATCGGCACCGACAACACGCCCTATATCGACTTCGATCAGTTCCAGAGCCCGGCCGCCGCCGCAGCAATGAAGCAGGTCGAAGATCGCATCGACGCAGACTGGGCGCTCCGCCGCGCACCGCCGAGTGTTGCCTCGGCGCTGCGCCTGATCTGCCTCGACGGCGTCCGCGTCGACATGGCGGCGCAGACGGTCGGGCTCGATCGCTTCAAGCTCTACCGGGAAGTGGCGGCGCTCTCGGCGGCCCTGGCCGCCGCCGCCTGATCGAATGGCCTCGGCATCGGAAACACTACGCGGGGCGGGGATCGGGTCGGTCCTCGCCGCGCAACGCGCCTATGCCGAGGACCGCGGCGAACGGGCGAAGTTCGGGCTGGTCGTGCCCGAGGCATTCGTTCGGGGCATCCGCGACTTGGGTTATCGTAGCAATGGCGATGCCATCGCTGAACTGATCGACAACGGCCTCCAGGCCTTCGCCGACCGCATCGATGTCGCATTCGGCTATGACGGCACCACCTCCCTCAAGAAGCCGCACCAACTTGCTGTGATCGACAACGGCCACGGCATGGAGCCGGCAATGATCCGCATGGCCGTAATGTGGGGCGGCACACACCGCGAAAACGACCGCAGCGGGCTTGGCCGCTACGGCTATGGCCTCCCTTGCGCTTCGGTCAGCCTCGGCCGCCGCTTCACGGTCCTGTCAAAGGTCGCGGATGGCGCGCTCCACGCCGTCTCGCTCGATCTCGATGCCTTGGCTGCCGGTGCCTATACCGACCACACCGGCGATATCATTGTGCCCGAGCCCGTCGAAGCCGACCTGCCGCCCTTTGTGGCCGAGCAAATCGCGTCGGCCCATCCGCGCGGCTGGACGTCGGGGACGGTCATCCTCATCGAAAAGCTCGACCGGCTCGAATGGGCAACGACGCAGGGCCTCCGAGAGAACCTGTGCCGCCAGTTCGGCGTCACCTATCACAAGCTGCGCGGCGAGGCAGCGCTGTTCGTCGACAACGAATATGTCGAGCCAATCGATCCGCTGTTCTTGACCCCCGAATTCCACCTTCACGACTTCGACGACGATCGCGCGCGCCCGCTCGATCCGGTGCGGATCGAGGTTCGCGATCCCGAAACCGGCACTTACAAGGGCGCCATGACGCTGCGCTATGCCTGGCTTCCGCCCAGCTTCGGCTCCGTCGACAAGGCCCGCGACGCGGTCGGGCTTAACGCCAATCCCCGGTTCGCGATCCTCAAGGATTATCACGGCATCTTGTTCAGCCGGAACGGCCGGCTGATCGATGTCCAGACTCGCACGCCCTGGACGAGCTTCATCAACAACGATCGTTACATCAAGGTCGAGGTCGAGTTCGCGGCAACGCTCGACGAACCCTTTGGCGTTACCACGTCGAAGCAGCAGGTTACCATTTCGCAGTTTATCTGGGACAAGCTGCGCGAAGCCGGACTGCCGAAAGCGATCGAGCAACTGCGGATCAAGGTCAAGGAAGCCAAGCTTGCCCGGCGGATCGCCGCCTTCACGCCCAGGCCCGGTGAGCGCCTGCTTTCCGAGCGCGCAATGAGCGGAAGCGCGGGACTGGCGCCGTCCGATCATAGCGAACATCAATTGGCGCTCGGGCTGCGGCTATCACCGTATCGCCTTCGTATCGAGCATCTGCCTGACGCACCGTTCTTCCGCATCGACCTGCAGGATGGCGCGCGAGCCCTCCACATCAATGCCGCGCATGCCTTTTATGAAGACATCTACGCCGGCGCAAACTCATCTGCGGAGACGCGCGCAGCGCTCGAACTGCTTCTGTTCAGTTTTGGCGATGTCTTGCTCAACGATGATGGACGCAGCGCTGCCGATCAGGAACGCCAGATTATCAAATGGTCTCGCCGGCTCGAGCAAGCACTGGGCATGATGGCCTCGCATCTTGCGGCCGGCGACGAAACCGATCCCGAGCCCGATGATTTGAACGATGGAGGGTAGCGGAAGCGGACCAGTTTTGCGATAAGGGTCGGGGGGTGCGCGAAGCCGCCTAATCGATCTGGAGGCAGGGTGTCCGCGAACGAAAAGCCAGTTGATACCGATCGATCGCGCGCGTTTTCGCCCTATCTGGCGCCAGACGAACACAAGAGATTGCAAGAGTTTATCGGATTCGGGAGCCAGCCAGTCCCTGGATTTGCCGAAGAACTGCGCTCGCTCGCCCGCCGTTATGTCGACGATGGCGACAGCCTCAAACTGCGGGCGATCTGCCTGTTGGTCGCCGACCTATTCGAGCAGGGCTGGCAAGTCACCACCAAGGGCGGCAACATCGCCTTTGCGCCGCCCGGGCTGGTCCGCGCGGACACCGAATCCGTCGACGACATCAAGTCGCGTGTCCGCCAGGCGCTCCAAGCCGCCCGGCGGCGCCAACTGGCCGAACCTTCAGTCCGCAAATTTTTCGAGCGATGCGAGCGCCGTCGTATCCGAGTGCATGGTCGCCCGTCCTCCATCGTCGATCTGATCGATGATGGTAGCCAGCTTGCGGCCGAACTCGCGCGCATCAACGCGCTCCCAGCTGAAAAGCGCGACGCAGCCCTGGCGAGTGTCGTGGATCCGGTCATTGAGGTTTGCGAGGCTGGCCTTCGCTGCACCGACACCGGCCTCCCGCTGATCGATATCTGGCGTTACTTCCGCCACACATGGGCGCACGAGTATCGCTCGATCCCCGGGCGGCAGATGATGGTGCTCATCCGCAATGCCGCGCGGCCCAACCGCCCCGTCATGGGTATTGGCATGCTCGCGAGCCCGGTGATGCGTCTCACGGCCCGCGATAACTGGATCGGCTGGCTGCGTGAATCCGCCGAGGAACGCATTGTATCGGGCGAATGGTGCCCCAAGGACTTCTGCAAGGCGATATGGCAGCGCATCGAGGCGTCGATCGCTGACATTCGCTGGGATGATTTGGTCACCCCCACGGAAATCCTCAATCCAACCGAAGCTGTTGCGATGCGGCTTGAACAACGCGCCGCAGGCGCCGCCTTCGCCCGCGAGGTCGAGCTTCGCGCTCATTTCGAGACCTACCGCGAAGAAGGCGATGACATGCGCCCCCATCGCGGATCGCTTAAGACTCCCAGCGCCGACACTGATTGGCAAGCCGCCTCGGAAGACCTTCTGTTCGTCCGCAAGCGCGCCGAGGGCATGGCGAAGCTGCTGTTTGCCAAGCAAGTGTTTCGCGCGGCTCGGCTCCGGCGGTCGCCTGCTAAGGCGCTGCCATTGCTGTTCGCTTCGCGAGATGGCCGGCGCGCCCTCGACATTGTCCTGGCCGAGTTTCGCAAGGCAGGGCTTTCGAGCGAAGTGGCCGACGTAAGCATTTGCGGTGCAGTCCAGCCCTATAATGAATTGCTATCCGGGAAGCTGGTCGCGCTTTTGCTGGCCTCGCAGGAAGTTCGTGATTCCTATGAACGTCGCTATGGCGGCCAGATCAGCGTCATTGCTTCCCAAATGGCGGGCCGGCCGATCATCAAATCCGCGAACTTGCGGATCGTGACGACCACGAGCCTCTACGGCGTCGGTTCGAGCCAATATAATCGCCTGTCGCTCCGGGCGAGCGAGCATCCTGGCCTGCCGTTCGACCTCAAATGGGGCGCGATAGGCAAGAGCCTGACAGGCGGCTTCGGAACCCTTCACCTAGGTGCGGAAACCGCACACGCCTTGCGCAGCATGGCCTTCGCACGGCACGACGCACGCCGCGTCAACAACCGCTTCGGCGAAGGCACCAGCCCGCGTCTCCGCCAGATCCGCGAGGGACTCGATGCGCTGGGGCTGAAGAGCGACACAATCCTGCACCATGCGACGCCGCGCATTTTCTACGGCTGCGAACTCAGCCCCGGGTCTCGGGCGGCCCTCCTCGGCCTTGGGGGCGGCGGGCATCTCGCCGCGTCCAGCGCCGATATCGCCGCCGCCTGGCGCCGCCGC
>Ga0157373_10004148_pt1 | contig 10927 bp, 7 predicted proteins | sample C65metaG_FD_113460 | JGI IMG/M metagenome (GOLD analysis project Ga0157373, IMG submission 113460) | Corn rhizosphere microbial communities from Kellogg Biological Station, Michigan, USA - C6-5 metaG | ecosystem: Host-associated > Plants > Roots > Rhizosphere > Soil | place: USA: Michigan...
GGCCCACACCTCCGTCGACTTGCCGAAGGTGTCGTCGAAGCAGGCGGTGGCGTAGGCACGCAGCTCGTCAGGGGTGGTGATGTGCTCGCTCCACGGGATCAGGCCGAAGCGGCTGTAGTGGCTGGAGAACAGCACACTGAGCCGGGCGCGGCGGTTGATGTGCTCCGCGAGCAGACGTTGCAGGGTGTCCAGCGCCAGGGTCGGAGCGGCCTGACGGTCGGCGATGAACCCGGCGCTGCCCAGCCAGGTGCGGCCACGGGCGTCGCAGCGGGACAGGCCGACGCCGTTGGCGCCGATCACGGCCACGTAGTGATCACGAAATGAAAGTGACACGATTGATCTCCTCCAGCGTGGTCCGACCGTCACGTACCAGTTCCAGCGCCGAGCCGCGCAACAGGCGCAGGCCACGGCTGCAGGCGTACTGCTTGATCTGGGAAATGGGTTTGCGCTCGACGATCATCTGGCGAATCTCGTCGTCCAGGTGCAGCAGCTCGGCGATGGCGGTCCGACCGCGATAACCGGTGCCCCGGCAGCGACCGCAACCGGCGCCATGAACGAAGTGGTAGTGGCTGCTGTTCTCGCGGGTCAGCCCCGAGGCCTGCAGCTCCTCGTCTTCCGGGGTGACGCTGACCGCGCAGCCGCTGCACACCAGGCGAATCAGCCGCTGAGCCAGCACGGCGTTGAGCGCTGAAACGAAGCTGTAGGGGTCGACTTCCATCTGGGTGAACCGGCCAATCACGTCGAACACGTTGTTGGCGTGAATGGTGGTGAACACCAGGTGACCGGTGAGGGTCGACTGCACGGCGATCTGTGCGGTGTCCGGGTCGCGGATCTCGCCGACCATGATCTTGTCCGGGTCATGGCGCAGGATTGAGCGCAGGCCACGGGCGAAGGTCAGGCCCTTCTTCTCGTTGACCGGGATCTGCAGCACGCCGGGCAGTTGATACTCCACCGGGTCTTCGATGGTGATGATCTTGTCCACGCCGTGGTTGATCTCGGTGATCATCGCGTACAGCGTGGTGGTCTTGCCCGAGCCGGTCGGTCCGGTCACCAGCACCATGCCGTAGGGCTCGGCGGCCAGACGGCGCAGGCTGATCAGGGTCGCATCTTCAAAGCCCAGGGCTTCCAGGCGCACGCCGCTGACGCGGTCGGCCAGGTCCTGTTTGTCCAGCACCCGCAGCACCGCGTCTTCGCCGAAGATGCTCGGCATGATGGAAATCCGGAAGTCGATCTGCCGGCCGTTGATGCCGATCTTGAAGCGGCCGTCCTGAGGCACGCGCTTCTCGCCGATGTCCAGTTCGGCCATGACCTTGATCCGCGAGATCACCTGATCGGCGAACTCGGCGCCCTGCACTTTGCTGATGTTGTTGAGCACGCCGTCGATGCGGTACTTGATCACCAGCCCGCTGCCGGTCACGCCCAGGTGGATGTCACTGGCGTGCATCTTCAGGGCGTCGTAGAGGGTGGAGTTGACCAGCTTGACCACGGCGCTGGCGTCCTCGCTGATGCTGGTCAGCGACAGGGTTTCCAGGGCGTCGTATTCGTGTTGCTCGTCGCCGTGGTTGTCCAGCGCGGCGACGGCGTGAAAGCCTTCTTCCTGCCGGGCCAGGTACGCGGCCAGGTCGGCGGCGTGGCACAGGTACAGGGAAGCGCCTTGCAGGCATTCGTCGATCCAGGCCAGACGCGAATCGTCGAAGGGGTCGGCGAACACCCCGATCAGGGCGTCGTCGTGGCGCAGCATGACGAACTCGCGTTTGAGCGCCTGAGCCAGGCTGACCTGCTCGAATTCAGGGGTGCATTTGAACAGCGCGGCAGCGTCGAGCACCGGATAGTGCAAGGTGACGCCCAGGGCGCGGATGAAGGTGGAAGGTTCGAGTTCCGACAGCGCTTCGAGCGCGTCGACGGGGCGTTCGCCCTGCTCATTGGCCCGTTCTCTGGCGGCGGCCAGGAGGCAGCCGGGAAAACGTACAGGTGACTCGACTGGCTGCGCCAGCGACGGTCTTTCGACTGCAAGCGTAAGACTTTCCATCGAATGCACTCCTGGACCCCAAAAAAGGAACCACACATTCGACGCGCCTGACGCTCCCTGTCCGGTGTGCCGTTTCCGGAGCGCATAACCACTGCCAAGCAGTGTTTACCGACTCCGGTCCCGGCTAGAGTTTGCCCTCCCCATCAACAGTCACCGTGTCGTTTTCAGACGACGGGGTCTGTCTGTTGCCGCGACGGTCCGTATGAACCCAGGTACCGTCGTACAACTGCAACGGGAACTTCTCAGCCGGGCTGTGTCGCCGCTCGATGAACCCGGCCGCTGGTGGCGCCTTGCTCGTCGACCGTCGCTCAGTACCCAACAAGTCACAGACAGCTCGGGCCAGTTCGGCCAGCGGAAACGGCTTGAACAGAATGTGGCTGACACCCAGATCGGTGGCCCGACCGCAGACTTCGCTGGTCGGATGGCCGGTGATCAGAATGAAGAAGCAGTCCTTCTGTTTGCGTACCGCATCGAGTACCTGAAACCCTTCCATATCGGGTAGGCGAAAATCGAGGACAACCACGTCCGGCCCGAAACCCTGTGCAAGGTCGATGGCGCCAGCGCCATCGTTCGCGACCCGGACATCCAGGCTCTTGGCCTCCAGATACGACTGAAGGTTCTGCGCCAGGATCTGCTCGTCCTCGACAACCAATACTTTGTTTAACAAGGTGGACTCCTGAAATCGGGACAGGTCCTGTGGCCCGGTCTGGGGGTTACCGCCTTGTAGTGGTACAAGAGCACTGTTCATGCCAGACCCTCCACGTGAAAATGAATGCGCTCATGCCACTGATTTTCTTCGATAAAAAAGAAAACCCACGGACCGTACCGCAACCCCACTGCTGGGGGCGATCGCCATCGAGTCCCGGTTTTGTCCCCACATTCGGGGGTTACCCGGGTCATCGCTGCGCCGCCCGTTCGATGGTGCTGCCCGCTCGCAATCGCTGCAGTGCCGCCGAGGTCGCCTGGGCCTGTCGTTGCTGATCCAGCGCCTGGCGGGCCATGGCCAATCCTTGTGAATCATCGACGGCCTGCCCGGAAACACTGCGCTCAACCTTGATCAAATGCCAGCCGTAAACGGTGCGCACCGGCTCGCTGATCGTGCCAGGCTTGAGGCTGAAAGCGACATCGGCAAACTCCGACACCATGCTTTCACGAGAAAAATAGCCCAGATCGCCGCCTTCGGCTGACCGGCTGTCCTGTGAGTACTGCTGCGCCAACCGGGCAAAGTCTTCACCGGCGACGATCCGCGCGCGCAGTTGCAGCGCTTGCTGACGCACCGACTCGACCTTGCTCTCGTCTGCGCCGCCGTCCACCTGCAGCAGGATATGCCGGGCGTGAATGCGCGGCGAAAGCTGGTGATAGAAGGCTTCGACGTCGGCATCCCGAGAGGGCTGCACCTGGCTCAGTTCGCTCAGCATGCGCTGACTGGTCAGCTCCCGACGCAGGTATTCCATGAAGGAGGCGCGGGTGAACCCGGCCTCATCCAGACGCCGATTGAAGATGTCATCGGAGGTGAATTCGTTGCGCAGGGCCGTGAAGTTGTCTTCAACGGTGCGCTCATCGACCCGCAGCCCGCGCTTGCCGGCCTCCTGCCAGAGCAGTTCCTTGTCGATCAGATCGTCCAGCGCAGCGCTGCGCAGACGGTTGTAGGCCACCGGATTGCGAATGGAGCCGACCATTCGCCCCTGAGCCTGCAAGTAGTCGGTGAAGTAGTGCTCAAGCTGCATTTGTCCGATCTCCACGCCGTTGACCCGCGCCACGGCCATTTCCCCAAAGGTGGGCTCGGCCACGGCCTCGGTGCGTCCCACCGTCAGCAGCAAACCGGGTAACACAAACGCCAACACCATCAAAACAAGCCTGAGCTTCATGGCCAATACTCACTTCAGTTAGCGGCACTGATCCTGTTGTAGGGGCTGATCAGTTCGAAACGCTGCTGCTGCAAATCCACGGTCACCACGTGGGCCCCGGCCATCCCCAACCTGCGCCCGGGGCCAAACCCCAACATCGGGGTGAGGCCGGTCTGCACATCGTGCAATCCCTCAAGCGCCTTGATCAGCGGCTCGCGGGCCGGGGTGCGACCGATCTGCCTCAACGCCTCGGCCAGCAGCAGCACCGAGCAGTAAGCGTCGACCTGAAGCACCGCGTACTGCCCCTTCAACCCCCTGCTTTCACGCACTTTGGCCAGCGCCGCCTTGCCGTGTTCCGTCCAGTCACCGGGGATGAACGGATAGGCCAGGAACACCCGACGCGAAAACGCGGCCGGTATCTGCCACACGTCCGCAGGCACCTGGGCTGACGCTGCAAATAAATACGGCCCTTGAGCGTGACCCTGAGTGGCATCTTGCAATTGCAGTGCCTGAGTCATGGCCCCGAAATCGGTGGAACGCCCCAGAAAAAACAGCGCCTTGGACTGCGCCATCCCGGCGTCCACCGGCACCGGTTGATCCACGGGATAGGCCAGCAGGTTCACGTCGCTCCAGCCTTGATGGTTGAGGTCCTGCTTCAACCGCTGCGCCTGATGGCGGTCCAGCGGGTTGTCCTGAAAGACGATCAGGGTCCGTTGCGCGGCCAGCTTCAGCTGCGTCTGGGCATAGCGGGCCAGCGAGCGCAGTTGTTCGGCAGTGCCGGGCAGTGGCTCGAAGATCAACGGGCTGTCGTTCTCGCCCCCCAACAGTGAAACCGAGCCGATCAGCGGCACTTGAGCCTGTTCCAGCAGCTCGGCCATGCGCCCGTCCAGCGCGGGCGCCAATGGCGCGATAAGGGCGAAGACGCCGTCGTCGCCAGTCAGGCTCTGCAACGCGGCCTTGGCGGTTTCGGCATCGGGGCCGGGGTCGACGATCGTAAGTTCCAGCTGGCGACCATGAATGCCGCCCGCTTCGTTGGTGTTCGCCAGCGTGCCCTTGAGCACAGCGGCCACGGTGTCTCCCAACGGCGCCATAGGGCCTTCGCTCGGCAAAAGCGTGCCAAGGCGCAGGGTCGAGGCCTGCACGCCGGGGTCGGCGTCGTCTTCGATGCGCTTGAGGTAGGCAATCAGGTTGAGCTGGTCCTGGGTGGACATGACAAAACGCGGCATGGCGCTGTCCAGCGGGTTACCGCCCGGATCAACGCCTTCGGTGATGGCGCGGGACAGCGCAGCGTCGCCGTACGCCGGGTGACTGCGCCCTGTCCTGACCTGTTGACCGTAGGGCGTGCTGAGCCGCCGCCAGGTGATGTCCGGCGGACGCACGCCGCCTTCCGGTCGCCCACGGCCATCGGCGCCGTGACACCCCGCGCAAGGCACGGTGGAGGCTGGCACCGCCGTCGCCGACACACCGATGCGCGCCGACACCTCAGCACCACTGGCCGACAGCCCCTGGCGGTACAAACGTTTGCCCGCCTCTTGCGCAGGGCTCAGCTCGATGCCATGAGCCAGTCCGCTCAGGCACCCCAGCAAGCTGAACAGCGCCAGCGAATTCATCGATGCCCCCTCAGCGTTTTCATGGGCGACCCTCAGCGTCCGGCAACCGGCAGTGTCAGAAATTGCAGGCGCTGGGCGATGGCGTCCACCGGCGCATCCGGGCGAATCTTCACCCAGCGCTTGGTCGCCACATCGCCCACGATCAACTGCGTGGAATGCTGCTCGGGGCTTGGGATCAAATGCCCCAGCCGGCCCAGCACCAGGTCCATCTGCGCCTGGGTGCCGGTGAGAAAGCGCCAGTTCGGCCCGTCCACGCCATGCTTGGCAGCAAAGGCCTTGAGCACCTGGGGCGTGTCGTTCTTCGGGTCGCTGGTCAGGGTGATGAAATACACCTGACGCGCCACGGCCTCACCCATGGCCTCACGCACCTCCTTGAGCTTGCGGGTGATCAGCGGGCAGGCATCCTTGCAGTGGGTGAAGACCACGTTAAGCAGGACCAGCTTGTCTTTGAGCGCGTCGCTGTAGAAGCGCACGGTGTTGCCGTTCTGATCGGTGAGCGGCGTGTCGGTGAAGTATTCCTGAGCGTCGTGAGTGCCGCTGGACGGCGGCGCGACCTGCACGGGTGCGGCCTTGGCAAGCGTTGGCGCTTCGTGGGCCATTACCGGGACGACGGCCATCAAAGCCAATGCAACTAACCCGATTTTGGCCAAGGCCCCGCGCACCAGCTTCTGCCCTGAGGGCGTAGGAGCTTTGCTTGCATGCGATCTGCCAGGCACTGGCAGCCAATCCTGAGAGCACGATCCAACTGATACGACCGGGGTGAATGGTTTTACTGCCGGTGCCCGGCAGATCGTCAGCAAACTGGACTCCAACGGCCTGCGGCCAGAATCAAAAACAGCGAGGCTCATGGCTGCACCTCCCCCATCACATAGGTCCCGCGGCGCCCGGCCTTGGATGCCCGATCCCCACGCAGCTGCTCAACCCGCTCCACCAACAACGCAGGGTCGGTAAAGCCGTTGAAGCGGGTCCAGTGGCTGCTGCGTCCGTCCCCCACCAGAATCAGCGGCGCATGGTTTTGCGGGTCGGCGGTCCAGGTGCCGAGGCCCTTGAGGGTCGCGTCGATGGCCTGGGGCGTGCCGGTCAGCCAGGCCCAGCCGGGGCCGTGCTGGAACTTGCTGGCATAGGTGTGCAGGCGTGGCGCGGTGTCGCGCAACGGATCGACCGAGATCGAGACGATCTGCACCTCGGTGCCGACCTTGGCCCCCAGCTGTTGTTGCACCTTGGACATGATCGAGGAGATCAGCGGGCAGACCGTGGTGCAGGTGGTGTAGATGAAGCCCATGACCACAATGCGATCGCTGACCAGATCACGCTTGAGGCTGACCGGGTCGCCGTTCTGGTTGGTCAGCGACACGTCAGCGAAATGCACCACCGTGTTCTCCTGGGTCACGGCAGTCTTGGGCTGAGCGTGGTCGGCGCCGCCGTGGGCCAGCGCCGGGCCGTTCAGGGCAAGGGAAACCAGCGAGGCCAACATCGATACGGCAATGAGGTGTTTCATGGCGTTGTCCTGTCGGAAACAGCAGGGCTTTGGTTGCTCAGGTGCACCGGCGAATTGTCCACCGGCATCACCCGCAGACTGGCGTAGGACTGCTCGCTGGCGCGAATCCCCAACGATTCGGAACGGGCATGCAGGTAGTAGGCACCGGTTTCGCTGAGGTCAGCCTGGGCTTCGTAGATGCCCTCGCCGACTTCCACTGCCAACACCTCGCGAGGCCGCGAGCTGGGCGCCAGGAAATAGCGCAGATAAACGTCCTTGGCGCCGGTCATGGGCGTGTTGTTGCGGCCCTGAACCAGGCGAATGCGGATCGGCACCAGCTTGCCCACGGGCTCGAAACGCCGCTCCAGCAGGAAGGTCACGCGGGGAATCGCCAGGCGTTTTTCCAGCGCCGGATTGACCTCGATCTGCGCGGTGAAGCAGTGAATCACCTGCGGCTGGTTGAGCATGAACGCCACGTCGAACGTACCGGCGCTGGGCAGGCGCACCCGCGAGCTGTACACGCCGGGCTCCACTTCCCGCAGGCTGCGGTCGATCACCCGCACTGCGCGCGCGGCATTGCCGCGGTTGGGGTAGCCGGACATCGGCGCGTTCATGCCTTCGGCGTAAAAATAAGTGGTGTTGTCCACCGGGTTGACCACGAACACCGCGTCGTTGTCCCGCGCCGGGCTCAAACCCGCTGCAAGCGGCAGATCCCCCGCCAGACGCGGCGCCGCAGGCCCTGCTTCGAACGATTGCAGGATCGGCTTGCGGTCCTTGCCCAGGCTCGACAGGTTGACCATGGTCACCCGTGGCGAAGCCAGCCCGCGAATGTAGGCGTAGTTCTGAGTGACGGTGACCTGGAACGGTTCGGGCGAGACCTCAAGATCGTGCAGCACGCTGTCGCTGGACGCATCGATCACCAGCGCGTGGCTGTTCAGGGTGTTGAGCACAAAGCCCCAACGGCCGTTCTCGCTGAAACTCATCGGCCCCAGCCCTTGCTGCGAGGCGATGACCTTGCGCACCTCAAGGCTTTGGGCGTCGATCACCGTGACCGAGCCGTCCTGACCGTCGGCCACGTACACCGCATCCGACAGCGGCGAATAGGCCACCGACAGCGGATGGCTGCCGGTCTGCAGGGTCTTGCTGTGGCTCAGGCTGGCAATATCGAACACGTCCACCGTGCCGGCGTCGCGGCTGCTGACAAAGGCAAACCGCGAGTCCTTGCTGAAGGCGATCTCGTGATGGCCGGGGCCGGTGGGCAGGAATTTCGTCAGGTTCATGGTCTGCGCATCGATCACGCTGACGCCGCTGCCCTCAGCTTGCGCCGCGTTATTGCCGACCCACAGATAGCGCTCGTCAGGCTGCAGCACGACCCGCAGCGGATGACTGCCGGCCGGAACGTTGGCCAGCACCTGGAATTTCTCGCCGTCGATGATCGCGACTTCTCCCGCCGAGGGCATCGACACGAACACGCGCTTGTCGTCGTTGGTGGAAGTCCAGTCCATACCCGGCTGCTTGAGGGCGATGCGGGTCATGGTGCTGGTGATGCCGCCCACCGAGACCGTCGGGTCGATCACCGTGGCGCTGGCGTCCTTGTTCAGCACCATCAGGAAATAGCTGTTGAGGTCGAGCAAGGGGCGCGCGCCGATGGTGCTTTTCAGGTACAGCCCGACCCGCGACTTGCACTGGGCATCACGAGAAGTGGCCTTGTCATCGGCGACCGTCGGGTCGAGCCAGGCACCGGGGGCTACACCGGCCAGGGGCTGCCCGCTGGCGCTGTCGGTGACGCTGAAGCGCACGTCGGCGAACATGCCTTCCATCAGCGGGCCGCTGTTCAGGGGGCGCGCCTCGAACTTCACGGTCACGCCGTTCCTGACCAGTTGCTGGCGGTCGTTGCTCATGCCGGTGATGGTCTGCGGCCCCTCGCCTTCGCCCATGGCCAGGCTGGCGTCCTTGAGCGGCTCGCCGCTATGCCCCATGACCACCAGCGCCGCCGCCAGTGCGCTGCCTGCACATCCGCCTCTGATCCATCCATTCACGCTGCACCCCCTGTGGAGCCGGCGTCAGTGCGTCGGCTCCGATAGTTGTGTCGGGTGCGCCCGGATTGTTCTTGTTGAGGGCGCACCGCTGTTGGCTGCTCAGGCGTCAGGGCGCTGTGGCAGGCTCTGGATCGTTGGTCACACGCAGGATGCCCCACAGCCCCGAGAGGTTGCCGTAGCCGGCATAGTCGCGGAACAGGTAGTCACCCGGCACGGCGTTGGTGCCCCCGGCGCTGGGCAGCATGAAGCTGAAGTGCGCCGCGGGCAGTACGCTCTCCTGCGCCCCGACGTACATCGACATCGGGTTGTAGGCGAACTTCACCGAACCCACCCCGGACGGCCCCATGGGGTAGCCACCGCTGTCGGACTTCTCGGCCTGGAACGGATGCATCGGCCAGACGTGCCCGTCCAGCTGGAAGGTGGTGCCACGGCTGCCTCCGCCGGGCATCGTCACGTGGGCACGGAACGGCTGACCCGGCTTGGCGTACAGCACCGGCGTCTGCGGATCGCCGCCCACCAGCGCGTTGCTGTAGGCCATGTGCGCGTTGGGCACGTCCGCCAGGCCGTGACCGTCGGCGTGCCCGAACGGCGCGTCGGCGGCCTTGGCGAAGCGGTACCACAACGGTTCGCTGCGATAGTTGATGGCCATGCCGGAGTTGTCCTTCGGATCGGACGGCACGCCATGCCCTTCAGAGGCGATGTTGGCCACAGGACGCCCGTTAGCCCAGCGCATGTTCAGCGACTTTTGCATCACCAGCATGAAGTCCCGGTAAGCGCTCTGGCCGCTCACGTTGACCGTGGCGTTGGCCCGCGAGCGGGTGTCCTCGGTCCAGGTGGCGCCGAACGGCATGATCGCCATCGCCCCGCCCAGGCCTTTCTGCGGCTGCTTGATCACGTCCGACGGCGTCAGGTTGAAACCGCCGAACTCGATCGGCGTGGCATCGATGTTGTCCACCGCACGCCCCAGTTGCGACACCGGCTTGCCTTCACGTTCCAGATGCCCGGCGTAGTACTGATAGGTGCGGGTCGGCCAGGCGCCGCTGTTGCCTGCGCGCGGGGCGACGGTCTGGATCGGGTTGATGCCGACGTTGGCGCCGTCCGACTTAGTGATGTCGTAGGCCACCAGTTGCGCGTGCAGACCGACGTGGGACGAGGGCCGCATCAGGTTGTTGTTGAAGGTGGTCGAGCCTTGCGCGCTGTTGCGATCGCGTTTGACCGCCCCCGCCATCACCGCCACGTTGGGCAGGTCAGGCATGGCCGCTGGCAGGCGGTTTTCCAGGGTCACGTTGATGCAGTCGCCCGCTGCCGCACGCAACACCAGAGGCTCGATCGGCACCCCGGCCTTGAGCTTGCCAGTGGTCGCGTCGAGGTCGGCCTTGCGCACATAGAGGATCGCGGTGGGGTCATGCAACGGCCCGGACTGCCCGCCGATGGTGAAGCTGATGCCGTCTTCCGGATCGGTCACTGTGGCCTGGGGAATGTTCACCGCGCGCTTGTTGAACACCAGCGTGCCGCCGGCCAGGTTCAACGGCGCGCCGACGTGCTGGCCCTGCCCTGCGGCATCGCCCAGCGCCAGGTTCAGCGGGTTGCCGAGGATGTCGTTGGCCAGCGCCGCGACCACTTCGAAATTGCGCTGCACCGTTGGCCGCGTGCCGACACCGCTGGCGTTGAGGGTGTAGCGCGGGCACACGCCGTCAAACGCGGTGGTGTTGCGCGCGATCACAGGTTTGGGGTTGTTCGGCAGCGCGAACAGGTCGCTGCGTTGCGCGCCGTAGCTGCGCATCACGCCCCACATGCCGTTCCAGTAGCCTTCCAGCGCGGCGTCCATGGCGTACAGGTAATCGCCGGTGTCGCTGGCCGAACTGGACATGGTCGAGACCGGCGCGTTGAAGCCCATCTGTTCGGAGATGCCGACCATTTGCGAC
>Ga0157373_10004149_pt1 | contig 10927 bp, 11 predicted proteins | sample C65metaG_FD_113460 | JGI IMG/M metagenome (GOLD analysis project Ga0157373, IMG submission 113460) | Corn rhizosphere microbial communities from Kellogg Biological Station, Michigan, USA - C6-5 metaG | ecosystem: Host-associated > Plants > Roots > Rhizosphere > Soil | place: USA: Michigan...
CACAGCGGTGGAAAGCCACCGGAAAAAAGGCGGGGACTTTGCAGCAAGCGGCGCCAAGCTGCAAGGGCCGTGCGGCGGGTTTCGGGGTGTTTTCAATATTCAAAATCACCGCAGCCCCCTGTGGGAGCGAGCCTGCTCGCGATGGCGGTGTATCAGATTGCATCAAGGTGACTGACCCGACGCCATCGCGAGCAGGCTCGCTCCCACAGGGGAATTCGGTGCGATCAGCGCCGGGGCAGTTCGATCAGGACTTTCAGCCCGCCCCACTCGCTGTCGTGCAGGGTCAGCGCCCCGCCCCAGGTGTCGACGATGTCCCGCACGATACCAAGCCCCAGGCCATGGCCGTCGGTCTGCTCGTCCAGGCGCGTGCCCCGGCTGAAGACCTGGTCGCGCCGCTCCTCGGGAATGCCCGGGCCGTCGTCTTCCACCGCCAGGATGAATGCCTCGGCCGTCTCGACCACGGTCAAGCGCACTTCCGCATCCGCCCACTCGCAGGCGTTGTCCAGCAGGTTGCCCAGCAGCTCCAGCAGGTCTTCGCGGTCCCAGGGCAGGTGCTGGCCTGGCGAGGCAACATAGCTCAAGTGCAGATGCTCGCCATGGATCATGTTCAGCGTCGCCAGCAACCCAGGCAGTTCCGCATCGCAGTCCAGCTGTGCGCCGGGCAAGGCATCGCCGGCCAGTCGGGCACGGTTGAGCTCGCGGTGCAGGCGCTGTCGCACCTGCTCCAGTTGGTCGAGCAGCAGTTTGCGCAGCTCGGGGTATGGGTCGAGTTTTTCGTTCGAGGCCAGGCTCTGCAACACCGCCAGCGGGGTTTTCAGGGCGTGGCCCAGGTTGCCCAGGGCGTTGCGCGAGCGCTTGAGACTGTCTTCGGTGTGGGCCAGCAGATGGTTGATCTGCGCGACCAGCGGTTCCAGCTCGAGGGGCACCTGTTCGTCGAGTTGCGAGCGTTGTCCGCGCTGCAGTTGCGCGATCTGTTCCCGGGCTTTCTCCAGCGGACGCAAGGCGCGGCGCACCGTGAACCGTTGCAACAACAGAATCAGCAACAGCCCCGCCAGGCCGAGGCCGAGGCCGATCTGCTGCATGCGCAGGAAACTGTCGCGCACGGGCGTGTAGTCCTGGGCCACGCTGATGGAAATCGCCTGGCCCAGGCGCCGATAGTCGGTGCGCAATACCAGCAGTTGCTGGCCTTCAGGCCCCAGTTGCAGGTTGGCGCGCAGGCCTGGATGGTCGAGCCGGGGCAGTTCCTGGTCCCACAGGGAACGGGAACGCCAGTGCACGTCGGCAAAATCGATGCGGAAATAATGCCCGGAGAACGGCCGCAGATAGGCCGGCGACAAACGCCGCTCATCCAGTTGCAGCCCCTGGGGACCACGCACCAGGGCCACCAGCAGGCTTTCGCTGTCGTTGCGCAACCCGGCTTCCAGATAGCGCTGCAACCCCAGCTCGAACAGCCACAGGCTGGTCTGCGCCAGGACCAGGCCGACCACCACCATCACACCGATCAGGCCCAGGCTCAGCCGTCGCTGGATGGACCTCACTGGGCCTGTCCGCCGAACAGGTAACCCTGGCCGCGACGGGTTTCGATCACGCTGCGTCCCAGCTTGCGTCGCAGGTGATTGACGTGGACTTCCAGCACATTGGAATCACGCTCGGTTTCACCATCGTACAAATGTTCGGCGAGATGGCTCTTGGAAAGGATCTGCTCGGGGTGAAGCATGAAATAGCGCAGCAGGCGAAACTCAGCGGCGGTCAGTTGGATGTCGGCGCCGTCGCGAACCACGCACTGGCGCCCTTCATCCAGATGCAGCCCGGCGGCCTGGAGCGTCGGCTGGTTGGCCTGGCCGTGGGAGCGGCGCAGCAACGCCTGGATCCGCAGGTGCAGTTCCTCGGGATGAAACGGCTTGGTCAGGTAATCGTCGGCACCGGCCTTGAGGCCCTCGATGCGTTCGGCCCAGGAACCGCGGGCGGTGAGGATCAGCACCGGGGTGCTCAGGCCACTGGCGCGCCATTGGGCCAGCACCTCGAGCCCCGGCACACCCGGCAGGCCAAGGTCGAGGATGATCAGGTCATAGGGTTCGCTGCTGCCCTGGTACACCGCGTCGCGACCGTCGGCGAGCCAGTCGACGGCGTAGCCCTGTCGTGTCAGCCCGGCCATCAACTCATCGGCCAGGGGAACGTGATCTTCCACCAGTAGCAGGCGCATCAGTCTTCCTTATCTTTGAGCAAGCGGCCGGATGTGGCCTCCAGGTCCAATTCGCGCACAACGCCGTCGGTATCCAGCAGCTCGACCTCATAAATATAGACCCCGTGTTTCTCTTCCAGCTCGGCCTCCAGCAACTTGGCGCCGGGGTGCAGATCCAGCGCCTGTTGCAGCAACTGTTCCAGCGGCAGTATCACGCCCCGCTGGCGCAGTTGCAGGGCCTCGTCCTTGTCCAGGTCCCGTGCCATGACCACCGAACAAAACGCCAGCAGCACCAGCGGCCATCGACCGCGGGCGCAGAGATTAAGCTTCATTAAGTATCCTGATGATTCTTGAGCACCTTGCCGGTAACGGCGTCCAATTCCATATCCCATTCAACGCCCTGGGGATCGCGTAGCTCCACCTGATAGATGAACTTGCCGTACTTTTCTTCCAGCTCGGTATCGGTCACGGTGGCGCCGGGGTGTCTGGCCAAGGCGACGGCATTGAGTTTTTCAAAGGATTGAATGGTACCAGCGTCTTGCAGTTTTCGGGATTCGTCGGGGCCGAGGTCCCGTGCGTGGGCAAGACTGGCGCCCAGGGTCATGAGCGTTGCGATGAAAAAGGCAGTCAGGCAGTTCAAGGGTTATCTCCTTTTTATAATCGTCACCGGGCGACTGTAGCCGGGTGAACTTAACTGAAACTGAATTGCCATCATGGAACACAGATCAACGCCAGAGCCCTGTGGGAGCGAGCAGGCTCGCTCCCACAGGGGGTTGTGTCGCTATAATCCGTTGCCTGCCCACGCCAAGAGACCGGTATGACTGCCATCCACATCAAGTTTCCCGCCCTCACCCTCAAGGCCGGCCCCCGGGCACTGGCGCGGATTCGCGAAGCCGGTCTCAAGGCGGCCGACGTCGGCATCCTGCCGGGTGCCGCCGGTGGTCCCAAGGCCCTGGGCATCCAGGGTCTGGACCTGGCGTTGTTTGGCGAATGGCTGCCCGCCGCTCCCCGTGAGCGTTCGTTGATCGGGGCTTCCGTAGGTTCCTGGCGCTTCGCCAGCGCCTGCCTGCCGGATGCCGCCGAAGGCATCCGACGCCTGGGCACCTTGTACAACGGGCAAAGCTTCGCCAAAGGCGTGACCATGGCCGGGGTCAGCCAGAGTTCGCAACGTATGCTCGACGATCTGCTCGAAGGCCGCGACGCGACGATCCTCTCCAACCCCCATTACCGGCTCAACATCATGGTCGTCAAAAGTCACGGCTTGCTCGCGCAGGATCATCGCGGACGACTGGGCCTGGGCCTGTCTTCGGTCATTGCCGACAACCTGCGAGGCCGTGCGCGGCTGTCGCGGCATTTCGAACGGCTGATCATCCACGACCCGCGCCTGGCACCGCCGCTGCATCCCTTGAACGATTTCCCGTCACGTTTCGTGCCGCTTGCGGCCGGCAATCTGCGCCAGGCGCTGCTGGCCTCGGGCTCGATCCCGATGGTGATGGAGGGTGTGCGGGACCTGCCAGGAGCCGGTGCCGGCACCTATCGCGATGGCGGCTTGCTGGACTATCACCTCGACTTGCCCTACAGCGGCGAAGACATTGTGCTGTATCCCCATTTCACCGACCGGGTCATCCCCGGCTGGTTCGACAAAAGCTTGCCATGGCGTCGGGGTAACATTGAGCGCCTGCAAGATGTCCTGTTGGTGGCGCCGTCCCGTGAGTACCTGGCTCGCCTGCCCTACGGCAAGCTGCCAGACCGGAACGACTTCAAGCGTTTCATGGGCGATGACGCGAGCCGCCGCACCTACTGGCAGACGGCGATGGACGAGAGCCGCCGCCTGGGCGATGAATTCCTCGAGTTGGCGGCCAACGGTGGGTTGGGCGAGCGTTTGCTGACCCTTTAGTCAGCATGAGCGCGCAACGCCGGAGCCAAACTGATAAACTCCGCCGCCTGCCTCGCGACCGCTACCATAAAGAGCCTGAACCTGTGGAAATCTTCAAAGAATTCACCTTCGAATACGCCCACCGCCTGCCCCACGTGCCGGACGGCCACAAGTGCGGCCGTCTGCACGGCCACTCGTTCAAGGTGGCGATTCACCTGAGCGGCGACATCGATCCGCACACCGGCTGGATTCGTGACTTCTCGGAAATCAAGGCGATCTTCAAGCCGCTCTACGAACGCCTGGACCACAACTACCTCAACGACATCCCTGGCCTGGAAAACCCCACCAGCGAAGTCCTCGCCAAGTGGATCTGGAACGAGCTCAAGCCATTGCTGCCGGAGCTCAGCGCCATCCGCATCCATGAGACGTGCACCAGCGGTTGCATCTATCACGGCGAGTAACCCGCGGCCCCAATCTTGAAAACAGCTTCTGTGGCAGGGGGATTATCTGTGGCGAGGGAATTCATCCCCGCTGGGCTGCGAAGCAGCCCCAATTTCCAGCATCAATTCGCTTCGTATCTTTGGGGCGCGCTGCGCACGCCAGCGGGGATAAATCCCCTCGCCACAGGTGTGTTTTCCCCAGGAAAACTGCAATGGCCTATGCTCTATCCCCTGAACCCTCTTCAGTGGAGCATCGACCATGACCGACTAGCCGCTGGATCAGGCATACACCTTCAACGGACACGCCATTCGCTACGCCATCCACGGTGACGGCCCGCCATTGGTATTCGTCCATGGCACGCCCTTTTCCTCATACGTGTGGCATCGCATCGCCCCGCTCTTGAGCGCCACCCACCGGGTGCATTATTTTGACCTGTTGGGTTATGGCCAATCGGCGCAACCCGATGCCGATGTCTCCCTCGGCGTACAGAACCATCTGTTCGCGCAACTGCTGGAGCACTGGGGCCTGGATTGCCCCGATGTGGTGGCCCACGACTTTGGCGGCGCCACCGTTCTGCGCACGCACCTGCTCAATGGCAAAAACTACCGCAGCCTGACGCTGATCGACCCGGTGGCGCTGTCACCCTGGGGCTCACCCTTCGTCCAGCATGTGCGACAGCACGAAGCAGCCTTCAGCCGGCTGCCCGACTACATTCAGCGCGCCATTGTGCCGACGTATATCCGCGGCGCGATCAAGCGGGAGATCCCGGACGCAGAACTGGCGCCCTACGTGCAGCCGTGGCTCGGCGAGACGGGCCAGGCCGCGTTCTATCGACAGATTGCGCAAATGGACGAGCGTTACACCCGCGAGGCAGAAGGCCTGTATTCGAGCGTGCGCTGCCCGACGCAGATATTGTGGGGCGAGGATGACCAATGGATCCCCATCGAACGCGGCCGGGCGCTGCATTCATTGATTCCAGGCGCGCAATTCCATCCGGTGCCGAACGCCGGGCATCTGGTCCAGGAAGATGCGCCGGAAGCCATTGTGGCGGCGGTATTACGATTCCTGCCACTGCCCCGCCCTCTCTGAGTATTCCAATCCCCTGCTCGCGATGACGGCCTATCCGTTGAAACGGATGTGACTGATCCGGCGCCATCGCGAGCAGGCTCGCTCCCACAGGGGAATGAGAACCGTGTTCCAACTTGAATCATCGCTGCACCACTTTCACTCCGCGCCCGCCCCCACTTCCCCGGATTGTCTATAAATAACCTCGCGATCATTCGTTTGGCACGACCGCTGCACGCTTGCGACATCTCCCCTTCTGCGCAAGGACCGCCACATGACTCAGAACGATCCGGGCAACGACTACCCACTGAGCGAAGTCCCGCTGCATGCCCGCAAGGGCCTGGCCTCCACGGCCATGGTGCTGCTGGGTTTCACCTTTTTCACCGCCACGATGTTTGCTGGCGGCAAGTTGGGCGTCGCGTTCGGTTTTGCCGAGATGCTCACTGTGATTGTGATCGGCAACCTGCTGCTGGGGCTCTACGCCGCGGGGTTGGGTTACATCGCATTCAAGAGTGGGCTCAATTCGGTGCTGATGGGCCGCTTCTGTTTTGGCGAGGTCGGCAGCAAGCTCAGCGACCTGATCCTGGGTTTCACCCAGATCGGCTGGTACGCCTGGGGCACGGCGACCGCCGCGGTGGTGCTGGGTAAATATTTCGGGTTGAGCGAAGGCGCCGTGCTGGGACTGATGGTGCTGTTCGGCCTGGGGTTCTGCGCCACGGCCTACGTCGGTTATCGCGGGTTGGAAATTCTCTCGTACATCGCCGTGCCAGCCATGATGTTGCTGCTGATGCTGTCGATGTGGGTAGCGACGGTGAACGTCGGTGGCTTCGACGGCTTGCTGGCCGTGGTGCCCACAGGCAGCCTCGATGGGTCCACCGCTATCACGCTGGTGTTCGGCACCTTCGTCAGCGGCGCGACCCAGGCGACCAACTGGACCCGGTTTTCCCGCTCGGCGAAAGTCGCAGTGCTGGCGAGCCTGATCGGTTTCTTCCTCGGCAATGGCCTGATGGTGTTGATTGGTGCTTACGGGGCCATCGTCTACCAACAGCCGGACGTGGTCGAAGTGCTGCTGTTGCAGGGCTTCGCCATGGCGGCGATGGCGATGCTGCTGCTCAACATCTGGAGCACCCAGGACAACACCATCTACAACTTCGCCGTGGCCGGTTGCAACCTGCTGCGCACCCGGCGACGCAAGGCCGTCACCCTGGGCGGCGCCATGATCGGCACTCTGCTGGCGCTGCTGGGCATGTACGACATGCTGGTGCCGTACCTGATCCTGCTGGGTACGGTGATCCCGCCCATTGGCGGCGTGATCATGGCCGATTTCTTCTTCCGCTGGCGCGGGCGCTATCCACGCCTGGCCGATGTACGGCTGCCCGCCTTCAACTGGCCGGGGTTGCTGGCTTATGGCCTCGGCACCGTCGCGGCCTTCAATTCGCCCTGGGTGGCACCGCTGGTAGGAATCGCCACTGGCGCGCTAACGTATGTGCTATTGATCGGCGTCATGGGTACCCGGACCACCGACGCGCCACTCCAAGACCTATAAGAAGGACTCGCCCGATGCACATCATCAACGCCCGCCTGCGCAACCGCGAAGGCTTGCATGAACTGCACCTGGAAAACGGCCTGATCGCCAGCATCGCCCGCCAGACCGAAGCTCCCAGCCTCGGCCCCGAGGACCTCGATGCCGGCGGCAACCTGGTGGTGCCGCCCTTCGTCGAGCCGCACATTCATCTGGACGCCACCCTCACCGCCGGCGAGCCGCGCTGGAACATGAGCGGCACTTTGTTCGAAGGCATCGAGTGCTGGGGCGAACGCAAGGCCACCATCACAGAAGAAGACACCCGGACCCGCGCGACGAAAACCATCCAGGCTCTCGCCGCCCATGGCATCCAGCATGTGCGTACCCACGTAGACGTCACCGACCCCGCCCTCACCGCTCTCAAGGCCATGCTGGAAGTGCGCGAACAAAATCGTCATCTGATCGACATGCAGATCGTCGCGTTTCCCCAGGAGGGCATCGAGTCCTACCGCAACGGCCGCGAGCTGATGGAAGAAGCCATTCGCATGGGTGCCGACGTGGTAGGCGGCATTCCGCACTTCGAATACACCCGCGACCAGGGTGTCAGCTCGGTGAAGTTCCTGATGGACCTGGCCGAACGCACCGGCTGCCTGGTGGACGTGCACTGCGACGAAACCGATGACCCGCATTCGCGTTTCCTCGAAGTGCTGGCCGAAGAAGCCCGCAGCCGCGACATGGGTGCCCGGGTCACCGCCAGCCACACCACGGCCATGGGTTCCTACGACAACGCCTACTGCGCCAAACTGTTTCGCCTGTTGGGACATTCGGGCATCAGCTTCGTCTCCTGCCCCACCGAAAGCATCCACCTGCAAGGCCGCTTCGACACCTTCCCCAAACGCCGCGGCGTCACCCGGGTCAATGAACTGCTGGAAGCCGGGATGAATGTGTGTTTCGGCCAGGACTCCATCGTCGATCCATGGTATCCCCTGGGCAACGGCAACATCCTGCGGGTACTCGAAGCCGGCCTGCACATCTGCCACATGCTCGGCTACCGCAACCTGCAAAGCGCCCTCGACCTGGTCACCGACAACAGCGCCAAGGCCATGGCCCTGGGCGAACGCTATGGGCTGGAAGCCGGGCGTCCGGCGAACCTGTTGATTCTGTCGGCCGACAGCGACTACGAAGTGATCCGCAGCCAGGGGTTGCCGCTCTACTCGATTCGCAACGGTGAAGTGTTGATGAAGCGGCAGATGCCGGTGGTGGAGTTCGGGCCGCAGTTGGGCTGAGCGAGCCGACGATAGCGGTCTGTTCGTTGACCGTGAGGTGGCCGGCCCGACGCTATCGCGAGCAGGCTCGCTCCCACAGGGGGGCTGCGGCGGACGCAAGATGTATGTTTGCGAAGATCCAATGTGGGAGCGAGCCTGCTCGCGATAGCGTCATCAGCCACACCGCAGGACGCTAAAGAAGCCGCGCCGTCCCAAACAAACTGACCCGCACCAACTCCCCACCCGCCTCTGTCAGCAGGATCGGCGCCGTCCCCCCCGGCATCACCACACTCACCGGCCCTGCTTTCACCCAACCCACCCGCCACGCGGCGCTGGCCACGGCACTGGCGCTGGTACCGGAAGAAGCGGTCGGCCCTTCGCCCCGTTCAAACACCCGGGCGGCGATCCGTCCTTCGGACTCGAGCCAGGCCCATTGCAGGTTCACACCCGCCGGGCATGGAACTCCGGCACCACCAGGCATGGCATAAGCGATGCGGGTCAAGCTTTGGGAAAGTGCCGGGGCGCGCATCTGCGCGTTGCTCGGCAGCGCTTCGGCGCTGTCCACCAAGGTCACGCAATGGGGATTGCCCATGCTCACGAACTGGCTGTTGCCCCACGCCGGGTTCAACGCTTGCAGTACCGCTACGCGACTGACTTCGCGCTGGTTGAAGCGCACGCTTTCCATCGGTTGGGCAGCGACGGCTTGAGGCCCGAACAGCGGTTGTCCAAGGTTCAGCCAGAAGCCTTGCGAGCCCTCGAACTCAGCGGCACGAACTGACGTTTGCAGCGGCGACGAGCCTGCGGGTTTGTCGTGATGAACCTGCAACACACAGTCGTCCTCTCCCGGCATCAAGCCTTGCGCCTGCAGGGCATGGGAGAAAATCGTCAGGCCGTTGCCACTGCGCTCGGCCAGGGTACCGTCGGTGTTGACGATCAACACGTCAAAGGGCGGTTCGTCCTGGAACGGCCCGATCAGCAGACCGTCGCAGCGATGAGCCTTGGCGCCCGGAGGCTGCTCACCCGGTGCCCAGGCGCAAAACCCATGCACCGCAGCCGCTGCCCAGGACTCACGGGCCTGTGCCGCCTGGGCCGCCGATGGCGGCAGGTCCACACCTTGGGCACGGACCTGTTGCGGTGAAACGACACCATAGATATTGCCGCGAGCATCATAGAACTGCGTCATGAATCGGGTCCGGAATCAGACAGCAAGGGCGCCACTGTATGCTGCCCTGGCCCGTGGGAGCAAAGCTTGCTCGCGATGCAGCACCCTCGGTTGGCACCTAGAGGTCGCCGTGAGGTCAGTGGATATGCCAGCATAGGGTTCCCACCCGCATCACAGCACCGCAAAACCAAGGACGATTCATGACCGCCATCACGCCCCCACCCACGTTTGTTCCCGGACGTCTGGAGCAAATGTCCACCCGCATCGCCTATCTCATCGCCGGCGTCGGCATCGCCGCCTGGGCACCACTGGTGCCTTACGCCAAGGTGCGGGCGAACCTGGATGAAGGCACCCTCGGCTTGCTGTTGTTGTGCCTGGGGGTTGGGTCGATCCTGGCGATGCCGATTTCCGGCGCATTGGCGGCACGGTTCGGCTGTCGACGGGTGCTGAGCGGTGGCACGGTCCTGATCTGCCTGGCGTTGCCTTTGCTGGCGACGATGAGCACGTTTCCCTGGTTGGTGGCGGCGTTGTTTCTGTTCGGCGCCGGACTCGGCACGGTGGACTCGACCGTGAACCTGCAAGCGGTGATCGTCGAGCGAGCCAGTGGCAAGACCATGATGTCGGGCTTCCATGGGATGTTCAGCCTCGGCGGGATCATCGGCGCGGCCGGCGTAAGCGCCCTGCTCGGCCTCGGGCTGTCGCCGCTGGGCGCGACGCTGGTGGTCAATGGATTGCTACTGGTGGCACTGTTCAAGGCCGCGCCGCACTTGCTGCCTTATGGCAGTGAAAGCTCGGGCCCGGCGTTCGCCGTTCCCCACGGCATCGTGTTGTTTATCGGCATCCTGTGTTTCATCGTGTTCCTGGCCGAAGGGGCGGTGCTGGATTGGAGCGCCGTGTTTCTGGCCACAGAGCGCGGGGTCGAGACCGCCTATGCCGGGTTGGGTTATGCCGCGTTCGCGCTGACCATGACCGTCGGCCGCCTGACCGGCGATGCGGTGGTGCATCGCCTGGGCGCCCGACGGGTGATCATCTATGGCGGCACCACAGCCGCCGTCGGCTTCCTGCTGGCCACCCTGGCGCCAATGTGGCAGGCAGCACTGTTGGGTTATGCGTTGGTGGGAGCCGGCTGTTCGAACATCGTGCCGGTGTTGTACACCGCCGTCGGCAAACAGACCCTGATGCCCGAAGCGATTGCCGTACCGGCCATCACCACCATCGGCTACGCCGGCATCCTCGCGGGCCCTGCGCTGATCGGGTTCATTGCCCATGGCAGCAGCCTGAGCATGGCCTTCGGACTGCTGGCGCTGTCGCTGGTGGGGGTGGCGGCCAGTGGGAAGATCCTGAAAGTCTGAATCTCATCGAAACCTCTGTGGCGAGGGGCGGTGTCGCTTCCATCAGGCCCGCAGCTGGCGGA
>Ga0157373_10004150_pt1 | contig 10927 bp, 14 predicted proteins | sample C65metaG_FD_113460 | JGI IMG/M metagenome (GOLD analysis project Ga0157373, IMG submission 113460) | Corn rhizosphere microbial communities from Kellogg Biological Station, Michigan, USA - C6-5 metaG | ecosystem: Host-associated > Plants > Roots > Rhizosphere > Soil | place: USA: Michigan...
CCACGGAGCAGCAGGATAGATAGGCTGCTTATGATAACGGCGCGCGTGGGAATGAAGCGTGGGAAAGTAAAACTATTTGCCGGTCAGTCGTCGTTTTGCCCGGCGACCAGGTGTGTGGTGACCAGTGCGGCGAGGGCATTTTCTTCGGTGCCGAAACGGGCCAGCAGCGCGGCTTGTTTCTCGGGTGAAAGGCGCATCCAGATTTCGACCATTTTTTCAGTGGTGCCGATCAGCACGCTGGCCTGGGCTTTGCTGAAGGAGGAGGTGTCATCGGTCATCGTATGGGCTCGGGATTCAGGCAGTATGGAAAGCGCATCTTAGGCTCTGTACGAAAAGTCTTGAGACGAAGGTCAGGCAAGGCGAAAACAGCCGAGGAAGCGCAGTGTACTGGAGTACATGAGCATTCCGAGGCTGTTTTCAACGCAGCATGAACGAGTATCAAGGCTTTTCGTCCAGAGCCTGCGCTTTCCACACGGTCTGGTGGTGCGGGTGGATCAGTCTTCGCTGTCGGCCTGGCGGCGTTCAGTGGCTTCCTTGGGCTCGGGTTGCCGGGCGTCTGGTTGCCCTCCGGCCTGTAGCGTGGTCGTCTGCTCAGTGTCGTGCAGGCTTGGGAAGGGGAGATTAGGAATCTCGTGCATATCGCGCTCCTCGCAAAGTCTGTTGGTAGATCTGGTAGATCCTCGCTTTCATAAAGCCCGGGCAGGATACCGCAGGAGAGATGACAAAAAGACTTTTAAATCCCGGTGCACCGACAAATGGGATTGTCTAGACAGGTCAATCTCAATGGTCCTTTTGCTTGCGAAACGCCCAGCGACCGGCGATCAGCGTAAAGGTGGCCACCAGCGCTACAAGAATCCAGAAGCCCTCGGGATCAGTGGCCAGTGGCACGCCGCCGATGTTCATACCAAAGAAACCGGCGATGATGTTGATCGGCAAGGCCAGTACCGTGACCACCGTCAGGGTGAACAAGGTGCGGTTGGTCTGTTCGTTGAGATTGGCGGCGATCTCTTCCTGTAACAGCTTGATCCGTTCACCCAGGGCAGTGAGATCGTTGATGATCAGAGCGAATTCCTCGGTGGATTTGCGCAGCTCCTTAACGTCTTCTTTCTGCAGCCATTGCGGCGGTCGGTTGAGCAGGCGCAGCAATGAGCCCGGTTCCAGCGCCAGCAGGCGTTGCAGGCGCACCAGTACCCGGCGTTGGGCGCCGAGTTCGGCGCGGTTGGTGGACAGTCGCGAAGAGAGCAATTGATCCTCGATCTGGTCGACGCTGAGGCTGGTCTTGCGCACGATCTGGGTCAGCACTTCGCTCTGGTCGCGCAGCAGATGGACGAGCAGTTCCAATGGCGAGCGAAAGCATTCGCCGGCCTTGACCGATGAGCGCAGCTTGTCGACCGAATGCAGGGGTTGCAGCCGTGCGCTGACGATCAATCGACTATGAACGCAGACCCACAAGGTGGAGACGTCCGAGGAGACCAGGTTGCTCAGGTTGAACACGACATCGTTCACCACGGCCAGCAGTGCCGAGTCCACATGCTCGATGCGGGTCGACCGTGAGCCTTCGTGCAAGGCTTCGAAAAACTCCTGCGGCAAGGCCAGCTGACTTTTCATCCAGCGCTCGCAGGCGGCATGGGCCAGGTTCAGGTGCAGCCAGAGGAATTCATCGGCGTCTTGCGGTTGTTGCAGGCTTTGCAGGGCTTGGGCCGAATCGATTTCCCGTCCGCGCTCGCCGGGACGAAAACGAAACCCGTAGAGCAGGCCGAACAGGTCCGGGTCGCGGTGGCTTTGGTCAATGCTGTGGTTCATGAAGGCTCGCTGGCGGGAAGTGCCTGTGGTGGCTACAGGTTCACTTGGGCGAGATCATGGCAAGACTTCTTGATGGTTTTGTGACAGTTGTGGGTAGCCGACAGGTTTCTGCCAGGCAAAAAAAGAGCCGCGCAATGGGAAGTTGCACGGCTCTTTTCCAGCGGATGAATCAAGTATCCTGCTTGTTGCTCAGGACTTTACCGGTAGTGGCGTCGAAGTCGACATCGAACTCTTTGCCGTCGGCGGTTTTCAGTTCAACTTCATACTCATAACCGTTGAAGTGATTGTCCAGGTCGGTATCGGTGATGGTCGCGCCCGGATGCAACTTCAGGGCTTCTGCGTTCATCGATTCAAGGGATTTGATTTTGCCTTCCTTGACCAGCTGGGGGATCTGGTCGACCCGCACGTCGGCTTGGGCCAGGCCGGCAGTGAGAGTCAGGGCAGCGGCAGTGAACAGGGCAGTCAAAGTTTTCATAAGGTCTTTCCTTGGGGGTGTCGTTTAAGTGGGACCAGATTAGCTGTGGCAACTTAATTCACCCTTAATTCGAAAACCTTTGCGCGGGACTGCTGAAGTAGGGTTTGTTGGGACAAGAACAGTGAAGTCTGTGGGAGCAAGCATTGCTCCCACAGTTGATCAATAGCCGTTCTTTTCCAGCAACTGCGTCACACTGCCAGTTTCGGGACGCTTGAAGTACTTGAGCAATTCACTGGCCCGGTTGGTGAAAATGCCATCCACGCCGGCATCCATCACTTTCTTGAAGTCCACCGGCTCATCCACGGTGTAGACATGCACCAGCAAACCCTGGTCGTGGGTGTATTGGTTCATCCATGGCTGCACCAGGTCCGCATAGCTCTGGCTGCCGCCGTGGGTCAGCGCGGCGGACGGTCCGGTACCAATGGCCCCCTGGGCCTTGGCGTACTGGACCCATTTCTCGAACTCGGCGCGGTCCTTGGGTTGCTGCTTGGCGTAGTAGGCCGCCTTGTCGGTTTCACCGGACTCGGCGAATGTCACCTTGGACTTGGGCTCGATGTTGCCTTCGCCCACCCACAGCAGCAGGACCTTCGGCACCTTCGGCATTTCCTTGTGCAGCAGTTCCAGGCTGCTCTTCTCGAAGGTCTGCAAGACCACTTTGCCTTTGCCCTGGCCTACGCCGGTGGCGCTTTTGGCCAACTTGGACCCGGCCGGGCTCAGCCAGCCGCGGTCCTGCAATTTGTCCTTCAGGTCGCGTTCGATGCCGGGGAACAGCTTCGGCTCCTTGGTTTCGATGTACAGCCCCGGTTTGTGCTGCGGATTACCTTCGGCGATGTCGATGACTGCATCGAGGGTCAGGATCTTCAGCCCCGCGAACCCTGGGCGCGCGCGGTCCGGGTAGGCGGTGTTGAACCAGCTGCCGGCATCGAGGGTCTTGAGCTCGGCCATGGTGAATGCGTTGGCGCTGCTGTCCTTGCGCTCGGGGAACTTGGTCGCGACGTCCGTGGTGCGCAGCAGGCTGTCATCGTGCAGGACGAACAGCACGCCGTCCTTGCTGCGTTGCAGGTCCAGTTCCAGGTAATCGGCACCGAGGTCGCGGGCCAGCTTGTAGGAGGCTGCGGTGGATTCCGGCGCATCGAACGAAGCACCACGGTGGGCGATGACCGCCGGGTGGGGGATACCTTGGCGGGTGGCCAAGGCCTTGGGGTTCGGCGCCTCGGCGGCCTGTGTCTGACCGAAGCCGAGCAACAGGCTCAGCATCAACGCGCTACGGGTGAAGGTTACGGGCATGCTCGAGATCCTTTCGTCGTTGTGCAAAACCTATCTTTTAACAACTGAACGCTCTGAGCGCTATCGCCAGCCCGACATAAATCTGCGGGAAACAGATTTTTCCCACGCCTTTGCAGGCAGGTTTGCAGTACCCTTGGCCGCAGCAGTTTCCCCGGCAGAGGGAAACCTGAACCAGCATTCGCCTGCCCTGCGTGTAAACCATCGATCAGACGTCCAGCGGGACGCATCCATGAGGTTTACCATGCGCACCACTTCAACCTTGATCTGCCAGGCCGCCGACCAACTCAAGGGTTTTGTCGGCCTGAACCGCAAGACCGGCCAATACATCGTGCGCTTCAGCGAAGATGCCTTTGGCATGGACGTGGCGGACGACGGCATTATCCCTACCTGCGAATTCGTCTGGGCGCCTGTCACGGACGGCACCATGACCCTCAAGCGCGACCGGATCCAGTTGCTGCTGGACCAGAACATCGATGATCGCCTCACCCTCACCGAACCTCTGCGGGTATACATGGCGCGCAGCGACCTGCCGGAAATCGTGGCGGTGCGGCAGTTGGTCGATGGCTGATCCCTCGCCGCAAGTCCTGTGGGAGCGAGCCTGCTCGCGAAGGCGTCGGCACGATCAGCATGGGTGCAGGCAGACCCACCGCTATCGCGAGCGGGCTCGCTCCCACAGGGGACTTGTGGTGGGCATGATTCGGGAGCACCACGCTGAAAAAGTGTGGGAGCGAGCTTGCTCGCGATGGCGTCGGCACCGTCGGCATGGATGCAGGCAGACCAACCGTTATCGCGAGCAGGCTCCCACATAGGATTGGCGGTGGATGTCAGGACTGGCGTCGGAACGCGTAATCCCGTTCGACCTTGCACACCCGTGTATGACAATAGGCATACCAGGTAGAACGGCCGCGCTCGCGGATTGCGCTGTGTTCGGGATGCTGCTTCCAGGCCAGAATCGCCGCCTCGCTGCTCCAGTACGATACGGTAATACCCAGGCCTTCTTCGCCCCGGGCCGATTCGATGCCGAGAAATCCTGGCTGCTCTCTTGCCAGCCCCACCATGCGCTCGGCAGCTTCGGCGTAACCCTGGTCTCCCTCTGTACGCAGGGAGGTGAAGATCACCGCGTAGTACTGACCGCTCATGGCCTCTCCCTCGCACACGCTTCGACAAAGGCCCTGACCAGCGGTGGCACCCGATTTTCCAGCGCTGCGCGTTCGGGTTGGAACAGCGTCGCGACAAAAAACGGATGATCCCGCAGTTCAACGGCCCGCAGCTCGCCGGCCGAATCCCGGGCCACGGCCTGCAGGCGGTCGTTCAGCAAATCCCGCTCAAACGCTGGGTTGACCCCATAGCGGCATCGATAGCCTTCGAACACTGTCCGACGACCATAGGCTTCGGCGATCAACGAATGCGCATCAAGCTGAAGGCTGTCGATGGTTTCGACCAAGGCACAGCTCAGCGGCGTCAGCAGTGTCCGTTCTGCTTCCGGGGAGGTTTCGCCATGGGCGGCATTGGTCCAGCCCATCACGTGGCGCGCGTATTCCAGCACGGCGTGCTGAAACCCCCCGCAGGTGCCGAGGAACGGACGACGCTGTTCACGGGCAAAGCGAATGGCGTGCAAGGCGCCATGTTCGTTTCGGTAGGGGCTGCCGGGTACGCACCAGATGCCGTCGAAGTCATCCAGAGGGGTAGCGTCGGTGATCAGATCCGTCGCCAACCATTGAAAGCCAACGTCATGGCCGGTTTGCCTGCTGGCTAGCTCAAGTGCGATGGGGATAGCCCGATGGGCCGTTATTTGCGGATCGTGGTCGCCGATCAGGGCGATGTGCAAAGGACGCTGGATTTCCATGGAGGGCTCGCCGCTTGTTGATTCCTGGCCGCCACTATAGATTGGCGTTCACGCACTCAATATTGGCGTTTATCCAAGTGATCAATGCAGCCGCGCACTATCGTCTGGACTATCCCGATCTCTCCCTGATCCTGGCGCTGGTCCGTGGTGGCTCGCTGGCCCGGGCGGCGCGGTTGCTGGACGTGGATGTATCCACGGTATTCCGCTCGGTGCGTCGGCTCGAGGCGGCCCTGGGCCAGCCCTTGTTCGAAAAAAGCCGTGCCGGGTATTTGCCCACGAGCCTGGCCCAGACGCTGTCCGAACAGGCCGAGCGTGCCGAACAGGCCCTGGAGGCGGCGCGTATCGGTGTGGAGCAGGGCGGTGAGGTGGTCACCGGTACGGTGCGCCTGACCTGCACCGATGCGGTCCTGCAAGCGTTGCTGTTGCCGGCACTGGCGCGGTTCATGCCGGCCTATCCAGCATTGACCCTCGAATTGAGCACCTCGAACGACTTCGCCAACCTGAGTCGCCGCGATGCCGACATCGCCTTACGCCTGACCCGCACGCCGCCGGAACATCTGGTGGGTCGGCACCTGGGCGATGTCGTCTACCAAGTCTGTGCAAGTCCGATTTACCTGCCCGGCGCGAATCTGGATGACTTGGCGTCCCTGACCTGGATCGCCCCGGACGACTTCCTCCCCGATCACCCCACCGTGGCCTGGCGCCGACAACATCTCCCCGGCGTGATGCCGGCCTATCGCTGCAACAGCATGCTCTCAGTCGCCGAGTTGGCGCGGGCCGGTTTGGGTGTCGCCGCGTTGCCGGACTTTCTGATCGGTGAAGGCCAGGGCCTGATCCCCTTCGGCGGACCGCTGGCGGGCTATGACACGGCGCTCTGGCTGCTGACACGACCAGACTGTCGCGCCTTGCGTTGGGTGGTGACACTGTTCGACGAGTTGGGGCGCAGTTTGCGGCAGTGCTGATGTTTCACGAGCGGAGCGCGCTGGGTTAGATGATGAGCGTCCAGCGGTTATAGTGCCTTTAGCACCAGTCCAGGCGGAGAACATCATGGCGACCCCTTACCAATCCACCCCCGCAGCTCCCGTTGATCACTTGCGTTTTCATCGGCCTCACGCGCACTTGGGGCCGACCTTCGGGAATGATCGCTTTGCGTTGCGAGCGGAGTCGTTCGCGCGTTTTTTCGGCACGCCGATGTTCCTCGGCGCGCAGACCCTGATCGTGCTGATCTGGGTCGGTTTGAACCTGTCAGGCGTCGTTCATTTCGATGCCTACCCGTTCATCTTGCTCAATCTGGCATTCAGTCTGCAGTCGGCCTACGCCGCCCCGCTGATCCTGCTGGCGCAAACCCGCCAGGCCGCTCGGGATAAAGCCCAGGCGGAAGCCGATGCGCAACATCGCGAAGCCCTGGCCGTTGCCAACACCGAGCGTCAGGCCCAGGCCGCGCACAATACGGCGCAATTGCTCGAATTGTTGGAGCAGAACACCCGCCTGACGGAAATGACCAAGGCACTGACCGAGCGTATCGACAGCCTGACCACCGAGATGCACCAGAAATTCGTGAACACTCCCTCGGCGCAGTGACCCGCCTTACCGCGACTCCCGGTGGCAGGCACTCAAGCCTGGTAGCGAACCAGGAACATGTCGAGGGCTGACTCGATCACCTGTGCTTGCTCCTCATGGGTCAGGCTTGGCTGCCCCATGGATACCTGCGGCCAGAAGGCGAAGGTCTTGATCAAACCGTGCATTTGCTGGGCAGCAAATTCCGGCTCCACGGGCTTTAGCCGGCCGTCGACCTGGGCTTGGCGAATCCAAGTGGTGAGGCCTTCTTCACGCTGGCCCATGCGCGACACCATGTCTTGGGCACGCTCGGGAGAATGTATGGTCGCGGCAATGGCGATACGCGCCAGGTCGAGGAAGTTCTCCTCCGACAGCAGCTGCAGTTTGGCTTGCAGCAACTGACGCAACTGCTCACGTAAAGGCTCCAACGGGTTATAGGCCATCTCCTGTTCAGCGGTGATGCTGTTCCACAGCCGATTCAGGATTTCAGCAAACAATTCTTCCTTGCTGGGAAAATGGTTGTACACCGTACGCTTCGACACACCGGCGGTCGCCGCGATCTTGTCCATGCTGGTGATCTCGAAACCGCTGCTGCGAAACTCGGCAATCGCGGCCTGGAGAATAGCTTCGCGTTTTCGTTCGGTAAGGCGTTGCGGTGCGGTCATGGGCATTCGTCGGTTGAGAAGGGTGGGGTTACACTCGGCAGTTTACTTACTCCCAGGATTCATGCAATCTAGAAACTACACCGAGTGGTGTAGATTTAGCGTGAGCGATTGAGCGTGAACGCTCGCAGCCACTCATGTCCCGCAACGGCGAAGCGCATTTTCGGCGACGTCCTTGGAGTTATCGCACCATGAGCATTCCAGCTTCCTCGACCGACAGCACGGCTGCCAGCCCTGCCTCCCGACACGAACAAGGGAAGTATCGCAATCACGCCCATACCCCACGAGAAGGGTTCGGCCAGATGCTGCGCATCATCTGGAACATGCTGCTTCACAAACCGCGCACCACCCGGCCGGCGTGCGCCATCAACGTTCAACCGCTGACACGCGCCGAGTTGCTGGCAGCACCGAACCAGAGTGTGTTCCGTCTTGGCCATTCAACGGTTCTGCTCAAGCTGCGCGATAAATTCTGGATCACCGACCCGGTTTTCTCCGACCGTGCATCGCCCGTGCAATGGGCCGGTCCCAAGCGTTTCCATCAACCGCCCATCAGCCTGGAGGATCTGCCGCCGATCGAGGCGGTGATCCTTTCCCATGACCATTACGACCACCTCGACCACCAGGCGATCCTCAAGCTTGCCGCCAAGACCCGGCACTTCCTGACGCCCCTCGGCGTGGGTGACACCCTGGTCAAATGGGGTATCGAGGCCAGCAAGGTACGTCAGCTGGATTGGTGGCAAGGTACCGAAGTGGATGGCATCGAGTTCATAGCCACGCCGTCGCAGCATTTTTCCGGTCGCGGTCTGTTCGATGGCAACAGCACGCTATGGGCGTCATGGGTGATGATCGACGGCGGCACGCGGATCTTCTTCAGCGGCGACACCGGCTACTTCGACGGTTTCAAACGCATCGGCGAGCGATACGGCCCCTTTGACCTGACGCTGATGGAAACCGGCGCCTATAACGTCGATTGGCCCCATGTCCACATGCAGCCGGAGCAGACCCTCCAGGCGCATATCGACCTCAGGGGCCGTTGGCTGCTGCCGATTCACAATGGCACGTTCGACCTGGCGATGCATGCCTGGTTTGAACCCTTCGACCGCATCCTGGCCCTGGCCTGGGAGCGCAACGTGCCCATCACCACGCCGCAAATGGGTGAGGCCTTCACCCTGACCCATCCACATCGTGGCCATGCCTGGTGGCTGGATGTGGAGGCCTCGGCCTATCAGAACCAGACAGGCGCGGCCTGATGCAACGACCCCGCTATTCGATCATCGCGTAGTCGGGTCGCCCCGCCGGGTCCGGTGTGGCGCCCTTGATGTTCATGCCTCGCCCCGGTGCAAAGCCGGGGAAGAACACCAAGCCTTCGGCTTCAAGGCAGAACGCCAGCGCCAGGCGTGTCACATCGAGCAACTCGCCTCCCGCTTCGAAGCGCCGGATAGCCTTGACCGAAACCCCGGACTGCCGGGACAGCTCCTCGACGCTCCAGCCGAGCATGGCTCGGGCCTGTGCGCTGTGGGCAGGGGTGAATTGATAGACAGCGATGCGTTCCAGGGTGGTTTTGATTGCGAGAGAGGCCATGGGATTCTCCAAAGCAGTGGATTCAAAAATACTGTGTTTTTGTACAGTTGTTTTGAAGCCGGATCAATCTCATTTTTTTGATCAATGACCGGCGGTCTTCAGCATGGGCGTGAGGCTGGCCGCTAGCCCTCAGCCAACCCCGGTGCTTCACGAATAATGAAGTGATCCAGGTTCTCAATCTGGGCACTGAACACCCCGAACGTCTGCTCGGGGTTTTTCTTGCTCGGCACCTGTTTCAGCTCCGGCGTCACGCCATAGAAGAAGCAATACAGATCCCGCTCGCTCTCGGCGGCATGCTTGATCTCTTCCAGGAACGCTTTGCGCTTACGGTACTGATCAATCAGCTTCTTGCTCAGGTAAACGTTGACCGAATAGGGCCGCTTCTTCGCCTCGCCCGGTAACTTGACCCAGACCTTTTGCTCGAAGTCGACGCGAAAACTGGCGCTGTGATAATCCTCGATCTTCTTGATCTTGCCCCAGTAGATCAGCCCCTTGTTGTCCAACAGGTATTCGATCTTCTTGAAGAACGATGCATAGGGCGCCGTGTGCTCGCCAATCTTCAGCGGCATGCGCTTGAGCAGGTCCTTGTCCGCGAAGTTCGATACAAAGCACTCCACCGGATGGGCGAAGACACTGGTCTTGTCCGGCGCCGAATCACGGCTGGTGTGCTCGCGATGGCTGGCGGCTGAAGGCACTCGCTCATCGCGCATCACGTCCGCCGCCACCGCCGGGCTGGAAGGCTTGCGCACATATTCACGCCGGGTCAGCAACAGCTCCGAAGGAAAGTGTTCCTCCCGACCGTCATCCGCTTCCGATGCGTCCGCCTCCAGACCGGTTGTCGGGGTTTTCAAGCTGGCATAAGGACAACCCTCGACATGCCGCGTGCTGGGGATGTTCTTGAAATGCGGCGTGCGCACATAATTCAAATTCTTGGCGTTGAACGTACCCAACACATTCGCCGCATCGAACGCCGCCCGACAGGCATCGTTGGGGCACTGGAACTGTTCCTTCGCGGAATCGAAAGCCACCGTCTCGTCGAAATTCAAATCGCGCACGTCATAGATCGACAGCTTGTCGTCGAGGCTGCGGCAATAGGCGAGGTCGAATTTCATGAGGGGCTCAGATCCTTGAAGGGGAGGGTATTAATAGCGGGTGATGGGGCGGGTTGCACTGAATGTTTTCAACCCAATTCAAAATCACAGCTATTCACCCGACAGTGGCCAGGGTGTGTAGGGCAGAATGCAAAAAACCCCGTTTTCACGGGGTTTTTAGTTAAGCGTTAGCTGACAGGTCAGCTTGGGATTTTTCTCTCGACATCAATCCCAGCTAAGCGCACCACCCGTCTGATACTCAATCACCCGGGTCTCAAAGAAGTTCTTCTCCTTCTTCAAGTCCATGATCTCGCTCATCCAAGGGAACGGGTTGGTCGTCCCTGGGTACTCTTCCTTCAACCCAATCTGCGACAACCGACGGTTAGCGATGAACTTCAGATAGTCTTCCATCATCGCCGCGTTCATGCCCAATACGCCGCGAGGCATGGTGTCGCGGGCGTATTCGATTTCCAGCTGCGTACCCTGCAGGATCATCTGGGTCGCTTCTTCCTTCATTTCGGCATCCCACAGGTGCGGGTTTTCGATCTTGATCTGGTTGATCACGTCGATGCCGAAGTTCAGGTGCATGGATTCGTCGCGCAGGATGTACTGGAACTGCTCGGCG
>Ga0157373_10004153_pt1 | contig 10919 bp, 7 predicted proteins | sample C65metaG_FD_113460 | JGI IMG/M metagenome (GOLD analysis project Ga0157373, IMG submission 113460) | Corn rhizosphere microbial communities from Kellogg Biological Station, Michigan, USA - C6-5 metaG | ecosystem: Host-associated > Plants > Roots > Rhizosphere > Soil | place: USA: Michigan...
GTCATAAGTTGTTTTATTATGAACAAGGGTTTAGGAATTGGAAAAATAGCTATAATGCTTTTCTAGCCTAGTTGGTTCATTATTTCTTTAAGATTCCAATATGATGTTTTAATAGTTTTAAGAGTTTGCTGTTAGGCGATTTTTTTATTTTTCTAGCAAAAATAGCATTAGAATTCTTTAAAATGTCAAAATCCGTTTCGTCTAGAAATGCGGGATCACTTCCTCTTTTGCTATGCCAATCAATATAACGCAAATTAGAATTGGTAATTTTATGTGTAAGTGGCGAATTTAGTAATATCGAATGGAATATATACTCCTCTGCACAGAAGGTATATTTTAGGCGAGCAAGTAGGTTGTTATCAACTTGTTGTGTTGTAAAATTTAAAAGCTGTCTGCTCAGACTCCAATAAGTTGATCCGCCATACATTTTTGAAAACGGAAGCGCTTTCCGCTTTATTTTTAGACACTTCTGTATTAAAATAAAAAGATATATTACCCTTGACCCAATTTTGGTCTTAGCATCAAAAACATCATAGAGGTGAAAGTAATTGTATCTGTCAGAACCGCCATTTTTGTCCCAAGTCATCTTTGGAAAAGGGAAATAATGCAGATATGATTGTGCTGTATCCATATCTAAGATGTATTTGCTATTCTTAATTGGATAATCTTCAGCTGTTATTAAATGAAAGAATACATTCTCATTGTTTTTTAAGGCCCTTTCACTTAATTCAAGAATCGCTCGAAAGTGGTTAAGACCGCCCCAATTAACATTATAAGTATTTGAAACTTCAACGTTTTTTATTTGATTTAACGTTGATGAATTTAGCTTTCTTTTCCGATCTAAGTGTATATAAAAATTAAAACTATCACCCATCGTATCAATTAAATCTATAAGTGATTCGATGTCCTTATATGCTGTGATTAAAATAGCGTGCTTCATTGTATTTAATTGAGATAAAGTTGGCCAAATAATAATTTGTTGTTGTTATGCTATGAAGTGTGAAAATGCTTACAAATTCCTAATACTTCCTAAAAGTATTAGGAATTTTTAGTTTATACAACATTATCGTTAAGTGGTGACGTTTTTTGTCATTTGAGGTTTATTTTATTATAGAATGAAGTTTAAGTATTCATTTCCAATTAATTTATGAAGTTTGGAATTCAGAAAGAAGATATAAACGATCATCGTGTATTGTTCAGGAAATTGTCAATTTAGGTTTTAATTCTCAATTCTACTTTATATCTTGTTCATATTATTCAGTTTGGGCATTATTGTTGCATGCAAGCATATAATTGATTACCTAACTTGTTTAGATCATTTACCCTTCACTTTTGGTTTCATATCGCCAAAAGGGTATATATTGAAACTGTAATTGACTTTTCATTTTAGTGATTGACCATTATTGGTTTTATTATTATTATTTTTGGCCGAAATGCTCACAAACGATTATGTTTACTAAACTGGATATTGTTTCACGCTGGATCATCTTTACAATCGACATCTGTCTTTGTATCATAGCACTGATTTTTGCGAAAATCTTAAAGAACAATTTTATCATTGAAGATATCAATGGTATAGCGCTTTATAAGGCTATTGTTGTACTTGTGATCGTTAATAGCATGGTTTTTTATAATATTAAAACCTTCGCTGGTATTGTTAGATATACTAGTGCTCAAGATTCATTTAGAATTCTTTTCTCGGTTTTGCTTAGTTCAACTGTGTTTTTCTTTACGAACGCTTTGTTCATCATCTTTAATTTAGGGTCATTTGCCAGTAACGTTACTATCATCATTTATTCATTATTTAGTTTTTTATTTCTCATTACATATAGAGTAATTGTAAAGTACTTTTTTATGTACATAAAAAATTCCCAGTTGGATAAGATCAGAGTTATTATCTACGGAGCAGGGGAAGCAGGGGTTGCAACGAAGAGGACGTTTGATCACGATGCCAAAGTCAATAAGAATATTATTGCGTTCGTAGATGACGATGTTCGTAAGGTTGGAAAAACTATTGACGGAATAAAGATTCTTGATGCAGCTGAACTTGAGCGTTTGATTGTTGATCATGGGGTTGACGAGATCATTCTTGCCTCCTACACTTTACCCTCTGAGAGAAGGGAACATGTGGTTGATATTTGTCTTGAGAATGATGTCAAAGTATTAAACATTCCGTCTCCTGAGGTTTGGGCTAAGGGTCACGTGACTACAGCCCAGATTCAGAACCTCAACATCGAAGATCTACTCAATAGAAAACCAATTCAAATTGATATAGATGGGATTCAGAATCAATTAAAAGGAAAACGCATCCTGATCACTGGTGCGGCCGGATCCATTGGAAGTGAAATCGTCCGTCAGCTTTTAAAATTTGAAACAGGCTTGATTATCCTTTGTGATCAAAGTGAGACTGCATTACATAATATTTATCTGGAGCTCGAAGAGTCACACGCAAAGACCAATTTTCATGCATTTATCGGGGATGTGCGTGATGAAAAAAGAATGGAGTTTCTTTTTGAGACTTACAAGCCTCATTACGTTTATCATGCCGCAGCCTATAAGCATGTGCCATTGATGGAAGATAATCCGGCGGAGGCGATTAAGACGAATGTATTCGGAACAAAAATGATTGCTGATAAGTCTGTGAAATATGGGGTTCAGAAGTTTGTGATGATCTCTACCGATAAAGCTGTCAATCCGACAAACGTAATGGGAGCTTCCAAGCGGATTGCGGAGATTTATGTTCAGTCGCTGAACAATTCATTGCATCATAAAAATCACATCTTCAGCAATGGCTTGAGTTATATCAATGAGCTCGAAGTTAAACCAGTAACGAAATTCATTACTACAAGATTCGGAAATGTACTCGGATCTAACGGATCGGTAATTCCGAGATTTAAACAACAAATTGAGAAGGGGGGGCCGGTTACGGTAACTCATCCAGAAATTACAAGGTATTTTATGACTATACCTGAAGCCTGTCGCTTAGTGCTCGAGGCTGGTTGCATGGGTAAGGGTGGAGAGATATATGTCTTTGATATGGGTAAATCTGTAAAAATTGTCGAGCTGGCAAAAAAAATGATCAGGTTAGCCGGATTGATACCAAATGAAGATATCAAAATCACCTATTCTGGATTGCGTCCGGGTGAAAAGCTTTTTGAAGAGTTATTGAATGATAATGAGAACACAATGCCTACCCACCATGAAAAAATCATGATTGGGAAGGTTAGGGAGTATAATTTTGACAATGTACAGGGCCATATGTCTGAGCTTATGAAATATGCCGTTGTGAATAATGTGACAAAGGTAGTTCAGCAGATGAAAACTATAGTGCCTGAGTTTAGAAGCAAGAACTCCATCTTCGAGGAACTGGATATAGCCAATGAGGAAATTCCAGCTGGTCATGATAACTAGAAAATAATTTAATGAATTTTAAGATTAAACACCTATTGTGCCTAGGAGGATTCCTGTTGGCATTTTATAGTGCAGAAGCACAAACTCCAAATGTCAACATCCCTTATTCTTACCAGTTTTATCAGAAGCTCAATAAATCTGTTTATGATGTAAATGCAAAGACGCACTCATCTATAAAAGGCTTCTATAGTGACGAGCCAAACCTCATCAAACATTACGATAGTTTGATGCGAATGGGTACAGATTCGTTAAACAGAAGATCTTGGGTAAGAAGAAAAATCACTGAAGAACATCTGTTCAATTTCAAAGGCGATGATTATGAGGTATATGCCGACTTTCTTCCGGACTTTCAAATTGGGCGCGAATTCAATGAGAGCAAAACAACCTGGTTGAACACCCGTGGTTTTCAGGTTGGAGGTAAAGTAGGAGAAAAGTTCTCTTTCTATACAAATGGATTCGAAAACCAGGCTGTATTTGCCAATTATCTGACCGACTTTATTGATCAGAACCAGGTAGTGCCCAGCCAGATGGCAAGCAGTAAACTAGGAAACAAAACTAAGGATTGGTCATACGTCACTGCCCTGATCTCTTACACTCCAAATAAGCACCTGAACCTTGCCTTAGGATACGATAAGAACTTCATTGGAGATGGGTATCGTTCTATGTTGTTATCAGATGTTGCCAGTAACTATTCATTCGTGCGTTTGAGAGCATCTTTAGGTGATGTACAATATCAGACTATCATTGGATATATGCTTGATCCTGGAGCTCCTAAATTAACTACCGACAGAAGGCTTGGCGATCGTGGGAAATGGGCTGCGATGCACTATTTGGATTGGAATGCCACAAATCGTTTCTCCATAGGTTTCTTTCAGGCTGTCACCTGGGCTGATGCTGAGGTCGAAGGTAAAAGAGGTTTTGATTTCAATTATGTGCATCCATTTATCTTTCTGCGTTCAGTGGAAAGTGCAAATACCACATCGCCTGATAAAATGCGTATAGGTATCAATGCGAAATATGAAATCTTCGATAAGACAACTGTTTATGGACAATTCATGATTGATGAATTTACTGCGAAGGAATTCTTTAGTAATAACGGATATTGGGCAAATAAATGGTCTATGCAGCTTGGTTTCCGAGGAGCTGATCTGTTTAAAGTTGAAGGTTTAAATTATCTGGCAGAATTTAATACGGCACGACCGTACACTTACGCTCACTTTGATCGTGTATCCAATTATGCGGCGATGAATCAACCGCTTGCTCATCCAATGGGTGCTAATTTTCGCGAGTTGCTGGGAATTATGAATTACAGTTACAAGAGGTTTGATTTCCAGGGACAGCTAACTTATGCAAGATATGGTTTGGACACGGATAGTTTGAATTACGGTAAAGATATTTTCAAATCTTATGATTCACGTTCTGTTAACTATGGCAGTCACGTAGGTCAGGGACTAAAAACTAATTTTTATTTTGGAGAGGCCAGAGTGTCATATTTGTTGAACCCTAAATACAATCTTCGTCTGGAGTTGGGTGGGGTTTATAGAAGAGAAAGCAACGATCTGGGTGTAAAAAATACCGGGTTAATTACGTTTGGGCTTCGCAGCACTTTCAGAAATTTATATCAGGACTTTTAATCGAATATTCATCTCATAACTCTACAAATTTGAACGTACTAATTTTAGGTGCATCCGGTCAGCTTGGCCAGTGTATCAGAAGCATTTCGGAAAACCATGCAACTTTAAACATTCAGTTTCCTGAAGAAGGAGCTGCAAACATTCTTGATCTTTCTCAATTGAAAAACCTGTTCGAAGAGAAAAAGCCTGAGTATGTGATCAACTGTGCAGCTTATACAGCTGTTGATAAGGCAGAAGATGATGTGGAAGTCTGTAGAAACGTCAACAAAACTGGTGCAGTAAATATCGCAGAGCTGTGCAGGGAATATAGCGCTAAACTGGTTCATGTATCCACAGATTTTGTTTTTGAAGGAAATGTTCCTGTGTTACTCAAAGAAGAGGATGAGGCTAATCCTATCAATATATACGGCCTTACCAAGCTCGAGGGTGAAAAAGGAATTGCCGAAATTCTGCCTGAGCACTTTATCATCCGTACAAGCTGGTTATATTCAGAATTTGCAAATAACTTCGTGAAAACCATGTTAAGGCTTGGAGCTGAAAGAGATGAGCTGAATATCATTGCCGATCAGATTGGAACTCCAACATACGCTGTAGATCTTGCAGAAGCCATACTCACTATCATTGAATCACGAAAAGTAGATTATGGTATCTATCATTACAGTAATGAAGGGGTAACCTCATGGTATGATTTCGCTGTAGGAATTTTTGAATTAAGTAATACCAACGTAGTTGCAAAACCTATTCCTACTTCGATGTATCCTACAAGAGCGCTACGTCCTAAATTTTCAGTAATGGATAAGGCGAAGATCAAGAATGTTTTCGGCATCCAAATACCATACTGGAGAACTAGTCTGGCTACTTGTATTTCGAGATTGAACAGTTAAAAACACTATTTACCCATTCCCGGCAGTTCCGGAGCCCTTTCCTTCCATGGAGACATCGAGATCGCTTCCATAAAAGCAGCAACTGCATCTTTTTCCGCTTTGGTCAGATTCAGCCCTTTCAATAATGGATCATTCTTAGGTAGCAATGGATCGTTTTCCTGTCCTTCTCTGATGCGCTGGTGCGGCATACCCACATTGTACATATTCATCACACCATCCATATTATCAAACAATCCATTGTGAAACCAGGGCCTCGTTCTCATCACATTCCTTAGTCCGGGTGTTTTAAACTTACCCACATCTTCAGGATTCCTGGTAATGTTGTATCTGCCCAGATCTTCATACTTGCGACCATAATAGGTCAGTCCCAGATTATGAAATTCCCCATCGGTAAACAATGGGCCATTATGACAATTTACACATCTCGCCTTCGTCCTGAATAAATGCATGCCTAACAATTGCTGATCAGTCATTCTTTTATGATCACCCAAAAGAAAATAATCAAAGTCAGATTTCCTGCTGACGATGGTGCGTTGGTAAGTTGCCAGTGCAGAACGAATCCGCTCTTTCGTAACTTTACTATCACCAAAAGCCTCTTTAAAAAAAGGAGCATAATCTTTTATCTTTTGAAGCTTTGCCGGCAGTTTTTTTAGATCCTGGTGCATCTCTATTGGGTTGGTAATCGGGTTCGAAGCCTGATCTTCCAGTCCATTTGCACGGCCGTCCCAGAACAGCTGCTTAAAAAACCATACATTCTCTAACGAGGGCACATTGCGCCTTCCTGCCGCATGATCATGACCAACAGCGACTTCCAGTCCATCTGCCCAGCTTAAGTTTGGTGCGTGGCAGCTGGAGCATGAGATCTGGTTAGAGCCCGACAAGCGTGGATCAAAAAATAAGATTTTCCCCAAAGCAATCACTCCTTTAAGTTCCGTCTTCCGGTCTTCAATAGGAGATTCCGGGACAACACCCAGCTCTACAAAACGAACCCCGGAGTCAATATGAGGCGCCGGCCAATGATCAGGCGACAGTGAATAAACTTTACGCAAAGAATCTATAGGCAGCGTATCCCCTGTAAAAAAGGTTAGGGGACGAAAGGAGATCGCCAATAGCAAAAATAAGAAGCCGCCAAGCGACACACATACTTTCTTCATGTATTAAAAATAAAAGTTTAAAGATAGATCTGCCCATACTCTGTTATTGCCGGGAACCGATGTCACCATACTATTGATGGCTCTAAAGTTCAATACATCCTGGTAACTAACCGCTGCCCGGATGGATGTCTGAATCTTTTTATAACCTGGAAAACTGTATTCCCCTGACAAGGTTCCGCCGAAAAAATCTGAAGTATGGTACAGATAATCATGAAGTATCACTTGTTGCGTAAAACGATCCGTCATAACTCCCGGCACAATAAAGCGTTCGGCTACTGCCATAGAATAAATGCCGCTCAGATGAACACCCCAGCTTTGCTCAGCACTGCGCTGCAGGATCAGTCCCACACCTGGTTTGATATTAAGTCGTTCATAACCGATTACATTTCCATAAATCCCATCTTGCCGCTCCTCGCCATTTTTGCTAACTTCCAGCAGGTAATTCCATGCAGTCTTTCCAGCTTTGTGATACAACAGCTTTGCCGACCATTGATTCTGGTTATACAGATAATTGTTAGCGCCATAACTATAGTTGTAATCGCTACCATCAATGTTGGAGTAATTGAGAATGGCAGTAAGCTGCTTATCGCCAATCTTTTTGTTCCATACAACATCAATCAGATAGCTGTTGAGCTGATAGTCGTTCAGCTCTTGGTTAAGTGCCGTGGAAGTCGAGCGAAACCTATAATCCTGATCTTCTCTGGTAAGGGATGTTTTGATGTTGATATCGCCTAAGGCATCATCCACAAACCCCAGGAAGGCGTCAAAACCCATGCGTGTCTGATTATTTTCAAATCGCCGGTCACCGGCACGGGGGAACGGAGCTCCATAACCATTGACGATGTAATTGACATAATCTGGATATACTGTGCTTTCAAAATATGCGCGGTTTTTATATGCTACATTCGTACGTTCCTGGCCATATCCATAGTGCGCTCCCGCACCCGCTTTGAAGCGACTAGAGAATTGATAACCCAATGTAGCTGATAGATTAAACTGATAGTCTGATACCTGTCCTCTTGGGTCATTAGTGGAGTAGTGATCACCGATCCTGTAGTCCAGCCCCAATCCGACAGGCAGTTTATTGCCAATCATGTTACGATTTGCTGCCGCGCGGAACTGATAAATTCTTCTATTATAGCTGACAAGAGCTGGAGAGCCAAAATAGAGTGGTGCGGAAAGATTGTTTCGTGTCTGATGTGCCCAGCGTGTGCTGTCCTCCTTAATATTTTGAAAACTGAAGGCTCCCCATAAAGCAACATCGCCAAGTATGGTTTTTCCTTCTGTCTGCAAATAGGTCTGCTGTATTTTTTCTGCATCCTGACCGGCAATATAATCACCATCGGCATATTTATGTCCAATGGTGATTACATTGAATCCCGTAGGAATGGCATTCATGAAAAACGAACTTTTTATGGCAAAATTGTACAAAGCAAAGGATGCCGAGTCGGCTGCAAATGACTTATTGCGAACGCTGACTGCAACACTGGTAGAATCCTGTTGTTGTGAAAAACTGCTGTGAAAACACAGCAGCAGAGAGACGGCCAAAAAAGCATTTTTCATTTTCATTATTTAAAACCGCGGGGTTGTGCAATATCGAATACATCAAAATCCTCTGTTGAGTTATTGGTGTCCTTTAATATTCTGCGGCCATTTACCGTGCTTTCTGTTTTACGAATGACGGACTGAGAGGTAAAAGACCCCTTAGGTGTCAAAGTGAACCCTGCATCAATATTGGCTGTCAGTTTTTTAGGAATTCTGCTGTCGGTAGTGTTCGGTTGAACATCTATGCCGTCAATGATATATTTTCCTGGCAATTGGAAGTATTTATTTGCTGTACTGGAAGGTACTAACAAAGGCTCGCTGTAAGAAGGGAGGTTGCTGACCACACTGGTGCCATCTACTTTAAAGATGATGTAGCTGTCACGTCCTGGATTATCCAATACCATGTCATTTCCATAAAACTGAATGACAGTAAGGTTGGGCACATTTGGATTGTCAATGTCTGAAGCAAAAGGTGTTCTCCCTGGAAGGTCGCCGTAGTAGGCTTCAAAGTCAGCTGTACTTAAGTCAACTGTAAGTGCAGGGTTATTTACAGATACGGTTTTACCATCGTTTCCGGTAAAAGGCGATTTGTGGTTTAGTGCGGTCTGCGCAATCACAATGCTCTCTCCTGGTTGTACAGGGTGCTGTTTACCTGTGCCTGGGATCATGAAGATCGAACGTGTATACACATAATCGTTATTGGCATCAATATTTGCAGGCATACCTGTAGATTTACTCCAGTCATATTGACCATTTGCCTGGAAATGATGTCTTGCCGCAGTTGTACTTTGTCTGCCCCACAATTGGGAGAAATAAAGGCTGTCTGCATACATCACTGCATCTGTGTTGTTATAGATCTCGATAAACTGGTCCCGGAACAATGCCCCGTCCGTACGGTCAGATCCTCCATAGTAAACTTGTTTAATCAGCCAGTTGCCAGCAGTGCCACTGATCAGCTTCAGTTCCAACTCACCGGAAAAACCGGCATCTATCTGCTTGCCTTTCATTGAGGCATTAAAAGTGACCTTTTGCGTGGTTGGCGTTCCCGTAAGTTGTGAATATTGGGCTGCATCAATTTCCATTACCGCGTCAATGTCGTATGTTCCGGCACTGATCTGCTGAAAGTTTACCTTACCATTTGCGTCGGTACTGGCTTCAATAACGGTTTTGGTATTGATGTTGATCAGCTTAACTTTAATGTTATTAACCGGCAAGGTATAAGCGCTGGTGCTGAGGTTATAAGAAACGGTGACAGGCAGGTCTACAGGGGCAATCCCTGGCGTTTTGTCTTTTTTACAGGCGACCAATGCTGTAGCGAGTAGGAGGATAGATAGTAGTTTTTTCATTTTATTTTGATTATAATTTCATGGATAGCTCTGCCCCAAAAGAAGGCTGGCTGTTTGGATAGGTAACCGTGCCACTGGTTGTGGTATAACTTGGCTGATAATTGAAAACGTTGTAGACATTGAAAGAAAACTTGAACCGCTTTTTTATTTCTTTACCGATGCTGAGGTGATAGTTGGCAATGACCTTAGGCAGGTTATTCTGTTCCAATTCTGATGATGGAATATATAAATGACCGTAGTTTGGGTCGTTCTGATTAAAGTTTTCAATCGTAACATATTTTAGGTCATTGGTGTAATAAGCAAGCGGCACGCCGTAGTTTGCGGCCTGTTTATTCTTCTGCATCAGACTGAGGTCAGCTGTAAACTGTGCAATGAGACTAATTTTTGGGATATGAGTAGTTGCGGTAATCCTGCCATTGCTCAGGTAAGAAGTGTAATTGGTCGGACTGTAAAAACCAAATAGGGCGTAATCAGGATTCGTATTGGATGCTCCTGAGCCATCGGCCGTCCGGTTAGAACGGGAATGATAATCTGTGATGAACAACCCTGCGCTGATATTGAATGAAGTGGAAATTTCAGGTATAGCAGGGGTGTTAAGGATCATTTCCAATCCTTTGTTGTTGGAACTCAGGTCATTCTGAAAGCTATAGTAATTCATCATATAGGCTTTGCTCCCAGTAACCGTCACAAGCGGTTGCTCCCCTGGCCTGGGCGTAGCAGAATAGGTAGGCAGCTCCATCACCTGCCGTTGAGCCACGGTGTTGATGCCATTCCTGGAATTCTTGCTAAAGGCAGTCATCGACAGGTTGAACTTGTTGATTTTTAGCTGTGAGCTGAACTCGAGGGTCTGACTGCTGGACGATTTTAAATGTACGGAGGAAGGCTCATAACGTTCTATGTAAACCAGGTAAATGCTTTCCCTTACATCTCCATTGTAACTGTTCA
>Ga0157373_10004156_pt1 | contig 10918 bp, 5 predicted proteins | sample C65metaG_FD_113460 | JGI IMG/M metagenome (GOLD analysis project Ga0157373, IMG submission 113460) | Corn rhizosphere microbial communities from Kellogg Biological Station, Michigan, USA - C6-5 metaG | ecosystem: Host-associated > Plants > Roots > Rhizosphere > Soil | place: USA: Michigan...
GCTGGCTGGACTCGCTCCGCGTGAGTCTGAGGTGCACGGCCTGGTCGCTTTAATGGAGATTCAGGCTTCGCGATCGCGAGCACGCACCGGGCCGTCCGGTGAACCGGTGTTGCTGCTGGACCAGAACCGCGCCCACTGGGACCATCTTCTAATTCAGCGCGGACTGGCCGCAATCGAACGCGCCAGAAAGCAGAGGCAATCACCCGGAACCTATCTGCTCCAGGCTGAGATTGCCGCCTGCCATGCTCGGGCGCACGACCCTGCAGAGACGGATTGGAATCGCATTGTCTCCCTCTACACTGAACTGGGAGAGGTTGCGCCCTCTCCAATCGTCGAACTGAACCGCGCGGTTGCGGTCTCGATGGCATCCGGACCGGCCGCCGGCCTTGAGCTGGTGGATATGATCGTCTCTGGTGCTGCGCTGAACTCTTATCATCTACTGCCGGCGGTCCGCGGGGATCTGCTGTTCAAGCTCGGACGTTTTGAGGAAGCCGGCGAAGAGTTCGGACGGGCGGCGTCACTCACACGCAATGAACGCGAACGTGAATTGCTTCTGGCCCGAGCGGCAGAGTGCGCGGCCTCAAATCCGGGTTAATGCCAATTCGAAAATCGCGTTCAACAGTGCGAGCCATGGTGTAGTATCTCCTACCGGTATGACTCATTCTCGATTTTTTCTCGCACTTTTCCTGGTAAGTTGCACTGCGTCCTGGGCGCAGGCCCCGCAAGCTCCACATTCGGTTGTCCTGCACGCCGCGCGGTTGCTCGATATTGAGAACGGCCGCATCATCACTCCCGGCGAAGTTCTGGTCAGTGGTGACAAGATCAAAGAAGTTGGGGCTTCCGTCAGTCATCCCGAGGGCGCGGAGGTGATCGACCTTGGCGACCGCACCTTGATGCCCGGCTTGATTGATGCGCACGTGCATCTATTCCTGCATCCGGGAGCGGAAGACTTGCAGACCGTTCTGGAATCAGTGCCAGAGCGGACGATCATGGCGACGCTTGGCGCTCGTGACGATCTGATGGGCGGCTTCACCGCCGAGCGCGACATGGGGACGGAAGGCGCGGGCTCCGCCGACACCGCTGTGCGTGATGCCATTAATCGCGGCGAGATTCCCGGGCCGCGAATGCGAATCAGCGGAAACGCGGTGAACATTCTTGGCGGCCATGAAGACGCAATCGGATTCAACCCGGAGCAGCACGTCCTGCCTAATGCCACTTACGCGAATAGCGCGCAGCAGTTGATCGAAGTTATTCGCGAGCAGTTTAAAGGTGGCGCTGACTTCATCAAGATCTACGAGACCGGGCCGGACTCCGTCCATAACGGGCAGCTTTCCACTCCTTACCAGTACAGTGAAGCTGAACTCAGCGCGGCCGTCCACGAGGCGGCGCGCGTCGGCAAACGTGTAGCCGTGCACGCGACCGGTGAGCCGGGGACTTTATACGCGGTGAAGGCAGGAGTCGAATCGGTTGATCACGCCTACCAGCTCAGCGACGAAACCATGCGGCTGATGAAAGAAAAACGCATCTTCGCGGTGCCGACATTCACGATTTCAGAATACTTTGGCGTGCATCCACTGGTTCCGGGAACGGAGGAGCGTGAACACCAATTGCTCGATCTTCACGTGCGCGAATTCCGGAAGCAACTGGCGGCGGGAGTTCCGATGGCGATGGGATCCGACGTCGGCCCATTTCCGCACGGCACACAAGCCCGCGAACTCGCGCTGATGGTGAAATATGGGATGACGCCACTGGCCGCGCTGCAAGCTGATTTGATCAATGGCGCCAAGTTGCTGGATTGGGACGGTCAAATCGGTGCACTCAAGGCTGGCTACTTTGCCGACGTGATAGCGGTTCCGGGCAATCCGCTCGACGACATCACTGCCACACAGCACGTTGATTTTGTGATGAAGGGCGGAGTTACTTACAAACGGCCGCAATGATCACCAACTAAGGCCTCGCGTCGGGCAGATTCACAAACTCTGTTCTTACTTTTCCATCCGCACTGATAGTATGCATGGCGAAGCCGAGTTCACCGCCCCATGGCAGCCAACTGGTCGAGGGAGCAACGTGCCAGTTGATTCCATCCTTGTCGAAGACGCGGCCATTGTGCCAGTGCCCCACCAGCATGTCTTTTATTCCGAGATCATGCAGAATCTTCATTTCCTGCCCGCGATAAGGATCACTGATGACCCAGTAAGGCTTGGTGTCAGGGGGGAAATTTCCATCGCGAAAGACCGGAATGTGCTGGATGCCGATAAGGAGACGTTTCTTCGATTCGTCTCCGTGCTTCCGGTCATCTTTCCTGTCCTGCTCAGATGTTCGAAGTCCCGCGAGCCACGACAGCATCCGTTCTGATTCTTCTTCCGTTCGTGGCGGCAGTGGCTCCGGATGCTTCGCGTCAAACGAGTCGAAGTTGCCCAGCAGCTCTGAATCGATCACAACAAAAGTGATGTCCTTCACCTGAAAGGTGTAGTAGTCCTTGCCGAAGACACGACGATAACGTTCCACATCGTTGCTATGGACATCGTGATTCCCAGGCGCGTAGTAGAGCGGCGGCTTCAGGTCGGCGAGAATGGACCGCGCTTCTTCCCAAGCTTGCGGATTTTCGCCAATATCGCCGGAGAGAATTACCGCGTCAGGATGCCGGGCATTGATCATCTGCACCGCTTGCCGGAGGTTTGCGGCAGCGTGGGGCGCGTGTTTGTCTCCGATGTGTGTATCGCTGATTTGCGCGACCGTAATCTGAGCGACGGTGACTGAAGGTAGGGATATAGCGAGCAACACCACTGCTAGTCCGAGCCGCTTGCCAAATGAAAAGGTGTGCACGTTCATGCACACCTAGAAGCACAAACCGGAGCCTTAGGTTGTTTCAACCGCCACGGCTCGGCGAACATTTCCCCCAGAGGATCAACCTACTCGTGAGGCGGATTCGAGTTTTGCGCAGGCGCCTGCGGACTTCCCTGCTGCTGACCCTGCTGTTCTCTCATGCGCTGCTGAATCGCCGCTAGCTTTTGCAATTGGTCGGGAGTGAGCACGGCTTTAATTCTCGGAGTGCCCGCTTGACGAATCGCCAGGACCTTTTGCTGCTTCTGTTCCAGGCTCATCGAGTTGTCGTCGCGAACTGCCGAAATCTGTTTGTTCTCATCGTCCACGACCACAGCAATTTTCTGCTTCTGGTCTGGAGTGAGTTGCAGCTCATCATCAATCGAAGTCGAGCCGGACTGCGCATTGCCTCCGGAATTCGCGCTCGGCGGAGCCGACGATGGCTGTTGGGCCGCAGGCGGCGCGCTCTGGGCCGGAGGAGCGGCATCGGGTTGAGAACTGCTGGGAGGCGGCGGAGATGCCTGGGCGGCTGCGCCTACGCTGATAACCAGAGCGAATGCTAGGCCCAGCGAAATAGATATCACTTCTGATGTTTTTGGGATTTTCATGTTGCTCCTTTGACGAGTAGGCCGGGGATTCAAATGCGCCTTGCTAGTTCCGCCTCGTGCGGCGCGATAAGGCGACTATGATGTGCCCGAATGGGACGGGGTTGGCCTGAGATGGATTTATGACAAGCCTGTCTTCTACTCACGACTTCGCAGCGGATTCAGAGTTCCATGGGATAAACCTGGTCCACATAACACCAGACCCAGCTCTCACCCCGCTCTGCCGACCTGATTAGAGGATGGGTTGTGGCGTGAAAGTGCTTGGTAGCATGCTTGTTCTTCGACGAGTCGCAGCAACCTACATTCCCGCAGATCAGACACAGTCGCAAATGGACCCAGCGGTCACCCATTTTTACGCATTCTTCACAAACGTGAGTATGAGTGCTTTTTACTTTTATCTGATCCAAGTGCGAGCAATTTTCGGCCATATTATTTCCTCTCCAAGGCACTGCGGTCCCACTTCGCGAGATCCGCTCCAGACTCATACGTTTTCTGTGCGAAGTTTAAAATTTCCTGGCGCGGCGAGGCGGAACGGCGCACATCGTCGTAATTTAAAAAACACTCATGCTTCTGCGAAGAATACGTGCCCGGGGCTGAAGCCACGATCGAACCATAGCCTTGGGGCTCTGGCGCCATATACGAGTAGAACATAGGGCTTTTTACATCGCCGCCGCCCGGCCACCAGCCCAAGCTACTGCATTCATGCGAATACGCCTCGCTGGTAATGATTCCCTGTCGCGACGGGGCTTTGCGGCCGCTAAAACGGGTGCAGCATAGATCAAAACTGCCCCAGAAGAAATGCACCGGGCTGCATTTGCCGATGAACTTCGCGCGGAATTCCTGAAACACATGTTCGGTTGAAAGCAATATGCGCCATAAACGACGCGCGTATTCGGGGTTGTACGAAGCGTGGGTTTCATCCTGATCGAATAGGACCGGATTGGCGATTTCCTGCGGCTTGGGATTGATCTTCACCTCGATTCCCGCAGATCGCAGTGCTGCAAGCGTTTCTCGATAGAAGGCTGCGACCGACTTCGGAGCCAGAGGCACGGCGCGTTCCTCGCCGCGTGAAGTTTTTATTTGCACAAGGTGATTCAGAAAATCGAATTGAATCTCGAATGATTGGTCGTCGTAAGGAATTGCTGAAGTGGTCAAGCCGCGGGCGTTGACGTACAGTGCGACATTCCACCAGTGGTTTTGCAGCGGCGCGAGCCCCAGGCGAATCTTGCCCACGACCTGCGACCACATGTGCAGGGTCTGGTAAGTATCAATCCACTCATCGAGCGGCAACTCAGGCCAGTCTTCTGCGCGATCGTGCATGATTTTCGATTATGCACTGAAACGTACGATCCTGCTCGGCGTAGGTATCTACTTCGGTGGCGCAGTCATTTCCATCGCCCAGATCGCCGCCGGACGCATATACATGGACGCCCGGTAGTGGCCAGTGATGTCCCAGGCTTCCGGCGTGCGGAACCAGTAGCCTTCTGTCTCGTAGTTCGTGTGATAGACGCCCCAGGCGGTGCGGTAGCCTTCGTCTTTCAATCCATCGCTGAGCATGAGCGCGGCCGCGCCGAATGTGGTCCCGGTCCAGACTTCCTGCACCTGCTCGTTGGTCGTAATGAGCGTGCCATCGGGCGCAATTCCGTTCACCGCGCCCATTTCGCCGTTGTGAAACTTCATCACGTTGAGGTCGAAAATTTTCTTGAGCGCCTTCACCTGCATGTCATGCGGAACCAGATCGCCAAGCCCAGTCATATTGGCGTACCATTGCCCGGCTAGCTGATCGGCCTGGACGTTGTCGCGATATTCGCTGAGCGTGTCGTAGCGGAAATAGTCGCCGGTCCACAGTTTGCTGATGTAAGTCTTCTGCCCCTTCTCAAACCACTCGTGATACTTTGTCGCCGCCGCCTTGTCACCGAGCGTGTCGCCGATTTCTTCTGCTGCGCGCAACGCTGCCAGCCACAACCCGCCGCAATAGGCGCTTTCGCCGTGAACAATCCATTCGTCGTACGTCTGATCGGGATAGTTATCGCCCTGTGGCAGACCGTCGCCGGTCCGGTCAAATTGCCGGAGATGCTCCAGAGCCTCCTGAATCGCTGGCCAGGTATATTTCAGAAAGGCGGTGTCTTTCTTCCCGGTAAAAATGTAGTCCTTGTAGATCATCAGAACAAATTTGCTGTTCAGGTCCTTCCAGTCGTTGGTGTTCTGCCAACTGAAGGCGTTCGGCAATTTGAATGGATCTTCCTGGGGTACGCCTAGATCATGCGGGACTGCGCCCTTGGCTTTACGTTCGCGGAATTGCAACGACTTAGTCTGTTGCATTTTCCATGTCCACTCGTATTTCTCAGTGAGGTCTTCAGGAACGGTATCGGCGAACTGCCGCATGATCTGCTTGTCGAGATCGGGCCAGAATTTGGTCAGCGGCATATCACCGTAAAAAAGAACATCGAGGGTGGAATGAAATGGATAGTCGAAACATTCCATGAAGGAGAATGTTTGCCGGGTTTTTGGCGGGGAATCCACCGGCCGACCCCAGAAGGAGCCGCCGTCAGTGAGGATGTACATTTCGTTGAACAACTCCCCCCGATACCAGAGCGGCTTGCTCTCGTCGTTCACATAAGGCGCCTGCCAGGCATCGATTTCGTCGCTCCATTTTTCTGCATTCTGTAATCCGTCTTTAGCAATTTTGAAGGCATTGGTTCCGCTGGTACCGTAAAAATCGGTGTAGTGGCGATACCACTTTCTACCGCTACCAAACTGAACAACCGGCATGTCCCACGCGATCGTCATGGGCACCACTCGTTTTTCTCCGGGTTTCAAAGTGAACCGGACCGCGATAGCACCCGCCAGATTTTCTCCGCTGCTGACCCACCGCCGATTGTTGTTTGATAAGCGGCCGTCTTTGGAAAACGGCGTCCACACGTCATTGCCACTGGTGGGCTCAAAGGTGGTTTGGTAGGTGATCTCGACGCCGGGCGATTCAACTGAGGCAATCGCCCACTGGCCATCGAAGTCGTCCTGCACGTCCGAGTGCGGACGAGTACGATCGAAGACGATGCCCTTGACTCGATTCCCTCCTGCTTCGGCTTCGTCGGCGAACACATTGAAATTTCCATGATCGAGCGAGCTGCGCATGTTGGGCCCGAAGTCGCGGAACCATCCCAACATGTTTGTCCATGAAAGAAGAACTGAAACGGTCACCGGCTTGTCGGTTGGATTTTCCGCATGCCAGCGGTAAACCGCGACGGGATAGCAGCTCTCGCGATAATTGTTGGGCAAGACCGGGGAGAACTGCTCAAGCACGACATGCGCCGGAAACTTCTCCCAACGATAGTCGTACCAGGATTTGGGATACAGAGCGTAGTAGTCGCCGGCGCCGGTTGGATAGTCCCATTTCCATGAACTCAACTCTCCGCTTTCGGGGTGCGCTGATGTCAGCACCTGGGCAACTGCATCGCCGCCTTCCTGCTGCTGAAACATTGCGAACTGGTTCCCCCATACCGTCTGGTACTTATGCACGCCGCTCTTGATGTGCCAGCGGGCAAAGTCGCCACGGTAAGTTCGCGAGAAGGTCCCAGCGCCGAAGCCGCCGACCGGAGCACCCTGCCAATAACCGTCATCGATCATTCCGGTAGAAGCCAGCGCGGGCTTGCGACCGCCAGCGTTTTCAAGCGGTTGACCTAGTCCGCGGCTCCACGCGGCCTTGGGAATCGAATCTCCAGCCAAGGCAAGCGATGCACCCCCAAGCATGGACGCCAGAACCACAAGCACAAAAATTCTCATGAATCCCCTTCCGGCCCGGAATTACATATGCAGTTAAATTGTATGGAAAAACGTTATTGTACACGCGCCGGAAGCTACTTCCAGCAACAATATCGCGCCGAGTGATTTCAGTCGATGGTCCGAGTATCAGGTTTACCCAGGTTCGGCCGCACCGGAGAGGCCGGACGTGTGTCGCGTACTGGAGCCGGAGTTCCGGTTACTGGTTTGGGGGCCGGAGTCGCATTAGCTTGCGCGATCTGCAGCCGCATCGCGGGATCCCCAAATAGAATGAACGTCTTTCTGACATCCTGATCGGAGATGCTGGATTTCGCCGCCAGCACTGCATCGCCAAGTCCGAGGGTGGAATTGGAGAATAAGCTCTGTGCCAGCTTGCGATCCATCGCAAACTGCGGGTCGGGTGCAGTGAGGCCGGAAGAGGCCCACACGGCAACGGCGCCTCCGTTTGGAGCTAGCATCAGGGCTTCTGCCATGCTCTGCGTGTAAACGTCGTGGAAGAATCCGTTCAGGCAATTCATGATCACGAATAGGGGCAACTTGTTGCCGTTGGTCAATGCAGCCGCTTGGGTGTCATTGAACAAGCCTCCGCCTGACCACACTTCGACCGAGCCATGGCCGTTGTAGTTGACCAGCAATTGGCCATTGTTGATTCCATCCAGAAGATTTTTCTGTGCAGTGGCGGTTCCGAGTGCGCCCGCAAAAACATCGGTCGCGCTCATGTTCCGGGGCAAGAGGTTCTGCACGGCTTGCGATTGTTGCGAAAAGCTCATCGCCGGATCATCGACATCTGCCACCATCAACGCCCTGCTGTTCCAGGTGGAGGGCGTTCCCTTTGCGTAGCCAATAATCTTCGCGACCATTGTCTGTGCGTCGTCTTGAGTTCGCGCCGGCAGGCGCCCGGTGGCGATTTTCGCCGAACCGTCATTTTCAAAATCAGAGAACCAGTCGTCAGACGCGGTCATGAGCTCGGCGGTTGGGAGAATTCTGGTGGGCACGAAATCGAATGAACCGAAACCCAGATAGTTTCGGGGATCGACGGAGGCATCTCCGACAAGCAACAGGTATTTGGGTTTGTCCTTCCAGGCCTCAGTTGCAGCCTTCAAAAATGCGCGGATGGCGAACGGGGTCCGCTCGCCGAAATTGAATTCATCATAAACGTCGTCCACGCTGACCAGCGCAACCGTCTTGCCCTCGGTCCGATGAAGCGAAGCGAGCGGCTGCACTTGCGCGGTAAACTGCGGAGCGGTCAGGACAACATAGCCCGCTCCGGCTTGCACGGAGTGCAGTTTGCTGGGATGATGTGCGGCCAGCGCGACCGGAGTCGCCATCTGCGCTTCCGAAGAAGCAAGCAACGTGTGCGGCCCGGGGGTCGTCCAGGGAATGGATGCTTTCAGAGTGTAAGAGCCATGCTCGGCAACCGCTTCGTGCATAAGTTCGCGCGGTTGCAAGGGATTGGTGACATCGATCAACCGGCTCGGCCGCCGTGAAAATCCGCCTATGCTCACGCTTTCGCCGGCATCTGCCGTGAACTTCAGCATGTCAGACTCAGCCGTGAAAGTATGCGGGAAGCTGAGATCGATCGTATTCACCAGACTGAAATCGTTGTCGCCGCCCTGAGCCAGCAATGTAATAGTGTTGCTTCCGTTTGTGAGCAGGCCGCTCGGAATCTGGAATTCTTCACGGCCTTCGTTTTGATTGGCAAAATTCAGTTCGCCCATCGTCGAGCCGTTCAGCATGACGGTGACGGTATGCTGCTGGCCATCGGTCACCCCCTGGAGGACCAATGCTAATTTGGCGTCACCCGAAGCAAGGTTGGCGACATTTACGATCTCGGATTCAGGCACGGAAGAAATCAATGAGCCAAAGAAATCGTCGATATTGTCTCGCAGGAGCGTGCCAAAGTACGTTGTGCGCGGCTTCAGTTCCAGAGTCTGCAGGAAGCTTTGCGCCTGCGGACCGGAGCTTCCGGCACCGGAGACGTGGCCAATCCGGAGACCCGGGCCGCGACCCTGGGTGAGCCAGTAGACGCGTTGGCCTGAATACGGTGTGTCAATCGCGGTCCCATAAAATTCGATAGCCGATTGCGGACCGAAGCGCTCACCTTCAGTAATTTTTATCGGCTGCTCGATGCCTTCCGCGTACAGGTGTAAAAATTTGGCCTCGCTATCGGTGCTTAAGCCTGCGGCAACCAATTGCGGCTGCGTGACGCGGTACCAACCTTCATGATCAACATAAATCTTCACCGCCGGTTCGGCCGCCAGTTTGAATCCGATTTCGGCGGAAGTGGGACGCAACTCGGCATGCGCCAGCAATTCACGTACCCGCGCCACCGGACTTGCGTTTTGGGTGATCGCGACATCGCTGTTCGGCGCCAGTTTCGCCGATGCCACCAGGTCTTGAATCACGGCCGAACGTGGCATTATCGAGGCGCTGCCCAAAGGGGACGCATTGAGTGCAACAGGTCCGTGAAGCGTGCGGGTCCCATTCAGGTCCACATCTTCCAGCCAATAGAGGCCGCCTGCACTCGGCGAATTGTCAATCCAGCGATAGGTTTTGGCCGCGTGCTGCTCCACCGTGTCGCGCATAAGCAGGGCCGAACCGGCGATGAGTGAGGAGTTCAGCTTAACTTTCTCGCCGCTCACGTCGCGATAGACGTTGAAGCCAAGATTATGCAACTCTCCACCGCTGTTCCAGGAAAGCAGCGCTCCCTTTCCTGACGGAACTGCCATGAAAGAATTCAGTCGTACCGAATTCGGAAATGTAATCGTGCTGGTGAAGGTTGCCGTGTTATTGGTCAGGTCAGGATCAACTGCGGCGACGGGGCTCACCACCGCGGTGTTGAGGGCTGCCGAAGGAGTGAGCGCTGTCGCTACGATGGAAACGGTCGCGGTCGTCCCATTCGCCATGGCTCCAAGGACGCAGGAAACGGTTCCGGCAGTCTGGGCGCAGCTACCCTGGCTTTGCGTAGCCGACACGAAACTGACTTGCGTGGGCAAAATATCAGAGACCAGCACGCCGGGAGCATTCTGCAGGCCGTTGTTGGTAATGGTAAGCGTGTAAGTGACGTTTGCATTCTGTAACACAGGGTCGGGATTTCCTACCTTAGTGATGGAAAGATCTGCGCCGAAGCCGCGAATGGAAATGACAGCTATGGTCCATACAGAGCTGCCGCTCAGGTTTTCGGACATCGTAGCGGTCGGCGCGGTTCCAGTCTTCGACGAAGCAACGCCGGTCGCGTCCTGCCCGGTGGCGGCAGACCTGGTATTCCATCGTGATGTCTGACCACTTGAACTGGTAACAGTTATCGTGCCGGCAACGCAAAGCGTATCCAGCACAAAATCGGCGCCTGCACTTGAAACAGACGCTGATGCCGTAGCGGAAGTTCCGGAAGCAGCGGTTGACGATCGCACGGGCGAAGTCTGGTCAACACCCGTAAAGGTGATAACGCCTGCCACCACGCCTAACTTATTGTTATTGGAACCAGTCTTATTCCCCTTGATGGTAACGTTCGCGGTGCCCGCGCTCGGCGCAAGCAATTGCCACATCTCCACCCGCCTTGCCGCCGTCTCCAGGACTGTAGCCGTAATTTTTGTCAAGGACTGAGTCCCGTAGGTAATACTCGAAACAGAGCTGCCGGCATTGTTTCCCTGCGTACTAATAGAAACGCCCACAATCATCAGGCGATTTGTCCCGACCGGAACAACGTAACC
>Ga0157373_10004159_pt1 | contig 10913 bp, 11 predicted proteins | sample C65metaG_FD_113460 | JGI IMG/M metagenome (GOLD analysis project Ga0157373, IMG submission 113460) | Corn rhizosphere microbial communities from Kellogg Biological Station, Michigan, USA - C6-5 metaG | ecosystem: Host-associated > Plants > Roots > Rhizosphere > Soil | place: USA: Michigan...
CGTTCGCGGCAACTGCGGTTGCGCCGGTGCTCGAAACGGATCTGCGCGAAACGATCGAAGCGCCCGCGCCGCCCGCGGTTGCGTTGTCGAACATCGATCGCGTCAAAGGGGTTTTGGAGAGCCAGCGAAAGATGCTTGTGGTCGCAGCGCTCGATGCCGCGCAGACAGCGGTCGTTGAAGATGGAGAGCTACGCGTCGAGTTTGCGCCGGAGTTGCGGCATCATCGCGATACTCTGTCGAAGCCGGAAAACGCGAAGTTTCTCCGCGATGCGTGCCGCGAAGTGACGGGCAATGAGATTGGCGTTCGAATTCTCGTGAAGGATCCGATGGCCGACGGCGAGCCACCGAGCCGCGAAGACGAGGCGCGACTCGAAAAGCAACGTCTACGCGAGGCGGCCGAGAACAGTCCCATCGTCCAGCAAATGCTCAAGACCTTCCGCGGCGAGATCGTCGACGTGCGCCGCACCAACAACGACCGTTAACGAACAAAACTCAGCGTGTCGTCGTATGTGGTTGCATTGTGGAGGTAAGTTGAGACGATGCGCGATCCAGTGTTAGCGGGTATTTTGAGTTTGATTATTCCGGGCGTTGGCCAGATTTACAACGGGCGGATTTTAGCTGGGATTTTGTGGCTGATCTTCACGCCGGGATTCTGGATTGGCACCGGTGGCACGCTCGGCTGGATCTGCCACCTCGTCTCCGCGTACTGCGCGTACTCCTACGCGAAAGAGCACCCAGTCAGAATTTAGCCGCAGATTTCCGCAGATGAACGCAGATCAGCGTTTATCTGCGTGAATCCGCGGCTAAATTTATTTCGGCCTCCCAGGTTTCTTGGGTTTTATAGCGGGCGGGATGTCGCCGGGATCAACTACTTCTTCCAGCTTCGCCGGCCCTCCTCTTAACACAGGCGGTAACTTCGTCACCGGAATACTCACCGTCGCAATCGGATCGACACGACGTAGAATCGCACCGCCACGTCCCGCCACCCAGATGTTCGTCCCACCACGATAAGCAATCGAAAACAGCGACGTGCTCGTGATCGAAGGCTGCACTTCCCACGTCTGACCCGCATCCCTGCTGTGAATAATATTTCCCTGCTCGCCAACTACCAGCACATCGTTTCGGCTCGCCAACGCGACTCCAAACAAGTTGCCGTTCACGCCAGTCTCGAGATCTTTCCACGTCTCACCGCCATCGTCAGTTCGCAAGACGAGTCCGCGCGCCCCAACGATGTAACCGCGTTGCGCGTCGGCAAACGTGAGCGCGTACAACCATTCTTTCAAATTCTGATCGACGCGCTTCCAGTGTTCGCCACCATCTTCGGTGCGCAGGATCGTCCCAGCCGATCCGACCGCAATGCCGTGCGATGCATCGACAAACTTGACGTCCTCGAGCCAGTTCAGTGAGTTTGTCTGTTGGAACTGCCAACTTACGCCTTCGTCCCTCGTGTTCCAGATCGCGCCGCGCGCGCCGACCACCCATCCAACTTCCGGCGAAACAAACGAAATTCCAAACAGATCTTCTTTCGCCGGACTCGTAATCGAGTCCCACGTCACACCGCCGTTGACTGAATGAAGGATCGTCCCTTTGTCGCCGACCACCCAACCGGATTTCTCGGTCGTGAAAGTGATGGCGTTGAGCGTCGCTGTAGATCCGGAAGGCCTGATGGTCCAGTTCTTACCGCCGGTGTTCGTGTAGAGAATTCTGCCGCGCTCACCAACAGCCCAACCGCGACTGTTGTCGATGAAGAAGATATTGGCGAGATCGTCGCGGCCGCCTTCCGTGAGCCTGTGCCACGACAATCCTCCGTCCTGCGTGCGCACAACCAAACCGTCTGCGCCCGCAGCCCATCCGAGTGATTCATCGGAAAAATAAAGCGTTGTGAGCTTTGGACCAGTTCGAAGGTTGACCGGCAACCAGATGTTTCCGCCGTCGCCGGTCGTCAACACGACGCCACTGTCACCCGCGGCCCAGCCGTGCAGTTCGTCAGTGAAGAAAACTGTGTAGAGATCGGTCGTGACGAGCGCGTCTATGGTGGTCCATGTTTCGCCCAGATCGTTGGTTTGGAGAATAGTGCCACGATAACCAACGGCTACCGCCTTCTTGTCGGTCGTGAAAGAGACGCCTGTCAGAGCGAAGTCAGTCAGCTTTTTCGCGGGTTTCCACTCTTCGCCCCCTGTCGAGGTGACGAGTAGCGTTCCCTGCGAACCGGCAGCGATTCCATGTTTCGCATCGACAAACGAGATCGAAAACAGGTGCGCTGATGTTTGACTCGCCTGCGGTTTCCAGGTCTTGCCGCCATCCGTCGTGGCGATGATCGAACCAAACGTGCCGACAGCCCAACCGAGCATCGGGTTCTTCGGTGCGAACGTCACTGCAAAAAGATGATCGCGAACGCCGGTTTCCCGGACTACCCACTTACCGCCTGCGTTTGCAGTTGTCAAAACGAGTCCGTTCGCGCCTGTGGCAACAACACGTGAACGATCTTTGACGTAGAGACCGTACAGCGTCGTGTTTGCGGGCGTGAGCTGTTCTTCCCACTCGAAGCCGCCGTTGTGCGTTGCGAGCACAACGCCATTCGCGCCGACGGCCCAGCCGCGTTTCTTGTCGGCAGCAAATCTGATCGCGTTGATCGAATTTCCCTGCGGAAGCGGGTTTTGCCACTGCCAGCCGCGAAAGGGATCCTGGGCGTTGGAGATTAGGGGCGCGGCGGCGATTATTAAAAAGAGAACCTTAATTCTTAAAGTGAGAGGCACTATTCACAATCCAGCAGTTCGGCGAATAAGGGGAGGCGGAATTATAGGGCCACCGATCTTCGCGGATCAATCCGGGACATCAGTGGTTCCAATCTTTTCTTCAACGTCGCGCAGTATCGACTGTTCAACTTTGCCGGCCGCGGCAATACGGCGCGCGCCGCTGTCGGCCGCTTCCTGCAGCACGTGCCCGGCGTGTCCACGCGTCCATTCCCAGCGAATTTCGTGCGTTGCGGCGGCTTTGTCGAGTCGTGCCCACCACGGGAGATTTGCCTTGCGGCGAAAGCGTCCACTCATTGTTTCGACAACGTAACGCGAATCAGTAAACACGCGTACTTCGCAAGGCTGTTTCAGCGATTCAAGTCCAATTGCGGCTGCGGCGATTTCGGCTTGCTGGTTTGTTGCGACGCCTAGATACTCACCGACCGCGCGCCAGAGACCTTTGTATCCCAGCAACGCCACGGCGGCCGCGCGGCTCGCGACCTGCCCATTCCCAAGGCTCGATCCGTCGCAAAAAATCGACACCTGCTTCAGCTTTGGTTTGTCTTCGTTCGGCACAGTTGAGATTTGAAACGGTGAGGGGTAGCCTATCGCAATGACTCCGCAAGAACAACTATCCGTGACTGAACGTGAACGCATTCGAGATCAGTTTCGCCGCGCATTTGATGGCGAAGCGTGGCATGGACCCTCAGTGCTCCAGTTACTCAACGGCATCGACGCACAACAAGCTGCCGCACATCCGATTCCGGGCGCGCACTCGATTTGGGAGTTGACGTTGCACATCGCAGCGTGGGAAAGCGCGTGCAAACGACGTCTCGAAGGCGATCCAGCGCAACTCACGGATGCGGAAGACTGGCAGCCGGTTGACGACACGAGTGACGGAGCGTGGGAAAGTGCGAAAAAGTATTTGCTCGATACTCATCGTGAACTGCTGGACGCGATCACGCGATTGGATGAGTCGCGATTGGATGAACCGATAATCAAGGATCCGAACACGCCGTTTTCGAGCGTTTACGTGACGCTTCATGGCGGCGTGCAACACACGCTTTATCACGCGGGACAGATAGCAATGTTGAAAAAGGCGCTGGAGAATTTATGAGCGGACTATCATTGAAAGAATGTGTGCCGTGTCGCGGTGGCGTACCGCCGCTGACGGGCGAAGAGATTGCGAAACTCCTGCCTGAGCTGGAAGGATGGGAAGTTGTCAACGAGCACCATTTGAAGAAGAGTTATCGATTCAAGGACTTTCGCGAGTCGCTCGCGTTTGTGAATCGCGTTGGTGAGCTCGCGGAGGAGCAGGGGCACCATCCGGATATTTGTTTTGGGTGGGGGACGGCAGAGATTACGATCTGGACTCACAAGATCGATGGACTGACCGAAAGCGATTTCATCCTCGCTGCGAAGATCGATCAATTTAGCCACGGATAACACAGAAAAAATCCGGATTTATTCCGTGTTATCCGTGGCTAAATAAACCTTTTCGATTTCATCAACCATTCGTTTCAAACTGAACCTCGCATTCGCCGCTTCCTGCGCACGCGTGGCGAGGTCGTGTCGCTTCTCTGAATTCTTCAGCAGCTCACTCACGCTTTCAGCAATTCGCTCGACATCTCCGATCGGAACCAGCAATCCAGTCTTCCGATCGTCAATCACTTCGCGCGCGCCCTCAGTCTCGGTGGCGACGACCGCGGTCCCCGCTGCCATGGCTTCAACGATCGCCAACCCAAACGACTCCGTTTCAGACGCAGAGACGAACACATCCATCTCGCAAAGAAGTCTTTCCGCATCGTCAACCCAACCCAAAAACGAAAAACGCTCCTTTAATCCCAGGTCCGCCACCAGCGTTTCGAGTTGACGCCGCACTTCGCCCGAGTCTGTCGTGTCAACGCCCGCCAGCACGAAACGAGCTTCGGGAAACCTCGACGCAATCACCGCCGCGGCGCGAATGAAATCGTCGTGTCGTTTCAGAGTCCGCAATTCACCAATACTTCCGACCAGCGCGTAATCGTTATGAGACTCGACACACGCACGCGCAAAACGATCGACGTCGATGCCGTTCGGAATGATCGCGATCTGACGTTCATCGAGTATGCGCTGCGCCCGCAGCTCCTTCGCAACAGCCTTTGAAACTGCAATCACGCGAGTCGCTCGCGAAAGCGTGTGTCGATGCAGTCGACTGAGCTGAAACAGCACGTGTCGAGTCGCAATAAACTTCGTTTGCGGATTGCGGCGCGCGGCATAAGACGCAAGTGAGTAATCACGCGCCATGTGTGCATGAACAACTTCGATGCGCTGCTTTCGCACCAGCCGCTCCAACTCGTACGCGCTCGGAACGTCGAGCGCATTCCGCAACCGCACCGTAAAAATTCTTTCCGGCGGCAAATTCAAGTGGCGAATCAACGGCGATCGCGGTCGCAGCGCCGCGAAGACGTTGTGCCCGCGCGCAGTGAGGCTATTCGTGAGATCAGCAACATAACGTTCGCCGCCGCCGAAGGATGATGCTGAACTTATTTGCAGAATGTTCAAACTTTAAAGTCCGTACGAAAGCGAAACAGCGGAGAGCATGGGTGTTTGATTTATCAGTCTCAGAACTGTCAGCGTCTGCACAATTCTCTCGCAAAACTGAAGCATTTGCGTAGTCCAGCAGTCGGCACGACTGTTGCCGTCCTTAATTCGCAAGACACTGTTTGTTGGGAGGATTGTATGGCTAAGACAAGGTTAGTGACAGCACTTTTTAAAAGCAAAGTAGCTGCTGAATCCGCGGTCGACGCACTATTGAAGCGCGGCTTCTCGCGAGATGACATCAGCGTACTCATGTCTGACGCTACTCGATCCAAAGAATTTGCTCTCCAAACACGCACTCACGCAGCGGATGGGCTGGGTATCGGTGCTGCGACGGGTGGAGCGGTCGGTGCGGTTCTTGCCGCTATCGCTGCTGTAGGAACGACATTGTTTCTGCCCGGAATCAATCTGGTGATTGCTGGTCCAATCGCGGCGGCACTCGCCGGCGCGGGCGCGGGTGGTGCAACGGGTGGATTGATTGGAGCTTTGATCGGCGCAGGAATTCCGGAGTATCGCGCGAAGGTTTACGAAGCAGGAATCAAAGGCGGCGGAATCCTGATTGGCGTCGAAGCGCGCTCAGACGAGGAAGTTGATCGAGTTGAGGAGCTACTGGGCGAGCTTGGAGGCGAGCACGTTCGGACCGAGTAAGTTTTGAAAACAACTAAGGAGGGTTAACACATGGGTTTACCAAACAGGGATGAGTTAGAAGGAAAACTGGATCAGGCAAAAGGAAAGACTAAAGAAACTATCGGCAGGGCCATCGACGACGATGAGCTCGAAGCAGAAGGTCGAGCCGATGATGCGGGTGGCAACATCAAAGAAGGCTTTGGCAAGGCCCGCAGGAAAGTTGGCGAAGCAATCGAAGACGTTGGCGACGCAATCGGTCACTAACGTTCTTGGACGCACGAGGATGTGAAAGTTTGTAGGGGCGGCCCTCCGTGGCCGCCCATCCTTGGGGAAAGGAGACTTTTACGATTATTTTTTGGCCAGCAAGGGGTGGCCACGGAGTGCCACCCCTACCAAACTACGCGAGTCGCTCACGCGCCAGCTTGTCCCACTTCCGTTGTTCTCGATATCGATACGAAGGCATCGTCTTCACAGCTTCAATACAACGACCAAACATTTCGCGCGCTTCCGCGGGATGACCGAGTTGTTCGAGCGTCTTGCCGTAATAGTAAAGACCTTCCGGATCGTAAGCACGTCGCTCGAGGAACTTTTCCAGCGCTTCCTTCGCGTCGGTAAACATCGACGCTGTGAAGTAAGTTGCGCCAATTTCGCGCCAAATCTCGCTGTGTGAATGTTTGTCGTCCTGTTCGAGAACTACACTGAAGTGGTTGATCGCGTCTTGAAGACGATCCTGTTCCCGCGCGATGCGACCGAGTTGAAAATGCGCGTCAGTTTCGTCGCTTGCGATCTCGACTGCTTTCTCAAAACGTGAGATCGCTTCCGCGTACTGGCGCCGATGCTGGTAGATCAAACCGAGTTGATAATGCGCACTGCCATCGCGCGGATTGATTGTTGCCGCCTCCATTGAACGACGGAAACCCTGTCGCTGTCGAAAAGCGAGTCCAAGGTCACCGACGCTATTTCGCACCATGAAATAAGCGTAGGCGAGTAGGCACGGAGAGACGAAGTAGAAGGGCAGAGCGAAAACAAAATTCGCTTGCATGGGAAACGTGAACAATGCCGCGACGGATGCAATTAAAAGACTTTTTGGGTAACTGGGACCGAAGAGCATTCGCACGCCAACTGCCATCAAAACCCCAAAACAGATTGCGCTCGTCACCCAGAGTCCGAGTGCAGTCTTCTCTTCTAAACCGAGCGGTCGAATCGCCAGTCCCGCAAGTGCAAATGGCAGGTGCGACGCTGCCCACGCCATCAAACTGCACGTGGCGAGTGGTCCATAATCACGACGCATGAGCACACCGAAGCTCGCACTCACACCGCTCATTGCCACGAACAGAATCACACATGGGACGTACAGGATTGCGATACCCAGCAGTGCGCTAACGAAACTCGGCGGCGCAAACGATACAAACCACCAGCCATGTTTTCCGACGAGCGGCAGCGGCAGTCGCTCAAAGTAGAACCTCGGCGGCGCCCCGCTCGCAGTCTCACCTTCGACATCGACGTACTGGTAAGCCCAAACGTTGATCTCGTCCGGCCTCGGCCAGGCTTTCCGCGCTTCCTCATCACCCATCTGCTCAACGTTTGGTAACTCCCGGCGAACCGCTTCGTAGTTGTCGTAGATGAGCCGGCTTACTGTGACGTGAAAGATCATCGACAGCGCAATCACAACCACCGCGGCATACAGCCAGTTCCCTTCATCGACGATTCTTCCCATCGAGGAGACTGGACGATAAAGCAGGCCGAGCAGGAGTTTTGTGTTTTCCCAGATCATGATTTGCCGTGTTGAATGAGGCGGATTCAGGGCTGAGCACCGCGTAAGGGTCAAAACCAGAGTAGGAATTCGAGACGAAACTTGTCAAGACATTTGTGCTTTTTTGTGGCAAGATCAGTACCGACGATGGCTCAACAATCCCCTGAACAATCCGCAAAGAAAACCAGGACAGAAACCGACTCAATGGGCGCGATCGAAGTGGCTGCCGATCGCTACTGGGGTGCGCAAACCGAGCGCTCCCTGCATCACTTCAACATCGGCGACGACCGCATGCCGCGCGAGATGATTCGTGCGCTCGGCATTCTCAAGAAAGCTGCAGCCCTCGTGAACGAGGATTTGGGCAAACTGCCGCACGACAAGGCGGAGTTGATCGTACGCGCCTGCGACGAAGTGATTGAAGGAAAGCTCGACGACCACTTCCCGTTGCGCGTTTGGCAAACGGGCAGCGGCACGCAAACCAACATGAACGCCAACGAGGTGATCTCGAATCGCGCGATCGAGATGGCCGGCGGTGAAATGGGGAGCAAGAGACCGATCCATCCAAACGACGACGTCAACATGTCGCAGTCGTCAAATGACACGTTTCCGACTGCGATGTACATCGCCGCCGCGGAACAGTTGAACAAACTCATCCCCGGAGTTCAGGGACTGCACGACGCGATCGACGCGAAAGCAAAAGAGTTTGCGGGCATCGTGAAGATTGGAAGAACACATCTTCAGGACGCAACGCCGCTGACAGTCGATCAGGAAATGGGTGGTTGGGCGAGTTTGGTTGAGCGCGACGCCGATCGATTGAAAGCCGTGATGCCCGGGCTTCTTGATCTCGCTATTGGCGGCACGGCGGTCGGAACCGGACTCAATTCACATCCGGAGTTTGGCGAACGGGCAGCGAAGAAGATCGGTGAGTTGACAGGTTTGCCGTTCAAGTCGCACCCGGACAAGTTTGCGGCGTTGTCGGCGCACGATGAGCTCGTGTCCGCGAGCGGTGCGCTGAAAACACTCGCCGGGTCGCTGATGAAAATCGCGAACGACGTTCGCTGGCTCGCATCTGGGCCGCGTTGTGGTTTGGGTGAGTTAGTTTTACCGGAAAACGAACCGGGCTCGTCGATCATGCCGGGTAAAGTGAATCCGACGCAGAGTGAAGCCCTGACGATGGTCGCGGTGCAGGTTTTTGCGAACGATCTCGGGACGAGTTTTGGTGGATCGCAGGGCAATTTCGAGTTGAACGTTTTCAAGCCCGTCATGATTCACAACTTTCTGCATTCCGTGAGGCTGCTGAAGGACGCGATTCACAGCTTCGTAGAGTTTTGCATCGATGGAATCGAGCTCAATCGCGAGCAGATCGATCAGAATTTGAAAAGCTCCCTAATGCTCGTTACTGCCTTGAACCCTCACATCGGATACGACAAAGCCGCCCAGGTTGCGAAGAACGCTCACAAGAAGAAAATCAGTTTGCGCGACTCAGCGATCGAACTCGGTTTTCTGACCGGAGAACAGTTTGACGAGATGGTGATTGCGGAAGAAATGACGCATCCCTGACAGCGTGCCCGATAAAAACGACAAAGTAAGAGAGAACGTGTGCGGATCGTTTTATGTGGATTCGTCGTGCATCGACTGCGACGTCTGCCGCGACACCGCGCCCGACAATTTCATGCGCTGCGACGAGCACAACTATTCGTTCGTTTACAAGCAACCGCAGACGGATGAAGAAAAGGCGCTGTGTGAAGAGGCGATGAGCTGCTGTCCGGTTGAGGCGATCGGGAATGATGGATAGCTTGAATCCTGTTAATCCTGTTAATCCTGAAAATCATGTGAGACAGGATTTGCAGGATTTACAAGATTAAGCAGGATTTACAAGATTAACAGGATTCGACCGTCTTCGACCTTCACGTTATAAGTTTTGATTCTCTCCGGGACAGTCAAACACTCCCCAGTCCGCACATCAAACTGCCACCCATGCCACCAACACTCAATCACGTGCCCGCACAGCGCACCCTCGGAAAGCAGCGCGCCACGATGCGGACAGAAATTCTCGGTGGCATAGAATTCGCCATTCACGTTGTAAATAGCTAGCTCGTTGCCCTCGGGCAGCTCAAATCTGATGCACGCGCCTGCCGGCAGGTCGTCAATTCGGCCCACAATTAAAGTCTGTGTGGGACTGGCGGATGGCGCTCCGTCATTTGGATTAGTATCGAATGACTGCATCGTATGGATGGTAACAAAACACGTTTTGGTGAACCAAAAGCCCAATTCGCCGGCAAGTTTTCGTCGCTCGCTCGTTCCTTCTCTTCGCGGCCAGTTTCAACTCTCCTCCGGCTGTGAGATTCTAGGACCAGAAAGAGGAGAGACTATGAAGCGACTATTACTCATCACCGGCGTTATCGCCGTTGTTCTCAGTGCCGCGACCGTCCTGCACGCAAAAGAAATCACTGTTCGCGGCAAACTGCAAAAGACTGTCGAAGCCGGCGGCTGGCTGATCGTCGACGGCGATTCCAAGTACCTGATTTTGAACTCGAAAGACTACGAAAAACAGTCGTGGTTCAAAGAGTCGACGAGTGTCGAGGCTGTCGGCGAAACGAAAGACGTGATGACCACGTTCATGGAAGGCAAGCCGTTCGAAGCCAAATCAATGAAGCCGCTCGATAAGACAGACGCCCAGGGCGTTGCCACGAGTGGCGATAGCAGGCGCGTTACGCGCGTGATGGTTGCAGGCGATTCGATCGTCCAGGCCCAACCGGACACCGCGATCGTGACGATTTCCGTCGTCACGCAAAATCGCCGCGCCATCGATGCGCAACAGGAAAACGCGACCAAAACCGACGCAGTCGTTCGTGCGCTGAAAGCCGCGGCCGGAGCGGGCGCCGAAGTGAAAACGAGTGGCTACAACGTGCAACCGATGCGCGTTTACAAGGAAGGCCAGCCACCGGCAATCACCGGGTACGAAGTTCGCAACCCCGCCACCGTCACGATGAGCGAACTCAACAAGCTGGGATCTGTCATCGATGCTTCGTCGCAAGCCGGTTCGAACGACATCGGCGGCATCGCGTTTACGCTGCGACAGGATCGACAAGCACGCGATCGCGCACTCAGTGAAGCGACGCGTGAAGCGGTGAGCAAGGCGAAGGTGATTGCACAGGCACTCGGCGGTCGAGTAACACGTATCGTCGAAGTGCAGGAAGAAGGTTTTCAGCAGAGAC
>Ga0157373_10004160_pt1 | contig 10912 bp, 10 predicted proteins | sample C65metaG_FD_113460 | JGI IMG/M metagenome (GOLD analysis project Ga0157373, IMG submission 113460) | Corn rhizosphere microbial communities from Kellogg Biological Station, Michigan, USA - C6-5 metaG | ecosystem: Host-associated > Plants > Roots > Rhizosphere > Soil | place: USA: Michigan...
CCCGTCAACGTTACTGGGGCGCGCCAATTCCAATGGTGACGTTGGAAGATGGCACCGTGATGCCAACGCCAGAAGATCAGTTGCCGGTCATCCTGCCAGAAGACGTGGTGATGGATGGTATCACCAGCCCAATCAAAGCCGATCCTGAGTGGGCCAAAACCACCGTTAATGGCCAGCCTGCGCTTCGTGAAACCGACACCTTTGACACCTTTATGGAGTCATCCTGGTACTACGCGCGTTATACCTGCGCCAACTACCATGAAGGCATGCTGGATCCGGCGGCGGCAAACTACTGGTTGCCGGTCGATCAGTATGTTGGCGGTATCGAACACGCCATCATGCACCTGATGTATTTCCGCTTCTATCACAAGCTGCTGCGTGATGCTGGCCTGGTAAACTCTGATGAGCCGGCCAAACGCCTGCTGTGTCAGGGCATGGTGCTGGCTGATGCGTTCTACTACCTCGGCGTGAACGGCGAGCGTAACTGGGTTTCTCCGGTTGACGTGACCGTAGAACGCGACGAGAAAGGCCGCATTATCAAAGCCACCGACAACGAAGGTCGTGAAGTGGTTTACGCCGGCATGAGCAAAATGTCGAAGTCAAAAAACAACGGCATCGATCCCCAGCTGATGGTTGAGCGTTACGGTGCAGATACCGTTCGTCTGTTCATGATGTTTGCTTCGCCAGCAGAGATGACGCTGGAGTGGCAGGAATCGGGTGTTGAAGGTGCTAACCGTTTCCTGAAGCGCGTATGGAAACTGGCTTACGAGCACATTGCGAAAGGCGCGACCGTGGCGCTGGACGTCAATAACCTGAATGACGACCAGAAAGCGCTGCGTCGCGATCTGCACAAAACCATTGCCAAAGTGGCCGATGATGTGGGGCGTCGTCAGACATTCAACACCGCCATCGCTGCCATTATGGAGCTGATGAACAAACTGATCCGTGCCCCGCAGGAGAGCGAGCAAGATCGCGCGCTGCTGCAGGAAGCGCTGGTCGCGGTGACGCGTCTGCTCTATCCATTCACCCCGCACGCCAGCTATGTATTGTGGCAAGCGCTGGGCGGCGAAGGCAGCATCGACGAAGCCAGCTGGCCGGTAGCCGATGAAGCGGCCATGGTGGAAGATTCGCTGCTGGTGGTGGTGCAGGTGAATGGCAAAGTGCGCGGCAAGATTACCGTTGCGCCGGATGCCACGCAGGAGCAGGTGCAGGCGCGTGCTGCGCAGGAGCATTTGGTGGCGAAATATCTGGATGGCGTCACCATTCGTAAAGTGATTTATGTCCCTGGCAAACTGCTTAACCTAGTCGTAGGTTAAGTTCAGGAGGAACTGTGCGACAACTGATTATCAGGCTGTTTGTCCTGTTTGCGGTAGTGATTACCGCAGGCTGTGGTTTCCACCCGCGCGGCACCACCTCGGTGCCGAGTGAGATGAAAACCCTTATCGTCCAGAGCGGCGATCCCTATGGCCCACTGGCGCGTGCCGTGCGCCAGCAGCTGCGCATCAACAATGTCACCATCATTGAAGACAGCAAAGCGGCCAGCGCCAAATACCCAACGCTGCGTCTGGGTGCTGAAGGCCAGGGACGTGATACTGCATCGGTGTTTATCAGCGGTACCACCGCGGAATACTCGCTGGTGATGACGGTCACCGCACAGGTTCTGCTGCCGGGTAAAGGTATCTACCCGATCAGCACCACCGTGTATCGTTCTTTCTTCGACAACCCGAACGCCGCACTGGCGAAGGATGCCGAGCAGGATATGATTGTGCAGGAGATGCGTCAGCGCGCGTCCGAGCAGTTAGTACGTAAACTGCTGACCGTGCATGCCGCGCAGGAAAGCAACAAAGATACTTTGCCGCAGCCTGAGACGATTGCACCGGGACAGAACTCACCGGAAGTGTCCTCTTCGTCAGCTACCAGTCTGCAATGATCAGGATTTATCCTGAACAACTGAGCGCGCAGCTTCGAGAGGGGCTGCGCGCCTGTTATTTTCTCACCGGTAATGAACCTCTGCTGATTCAGGAAAGCGCGGATGCAATCCGTGCTACCGCTAGCGCACAGGGATTTGAAGAGCACTTCAGCGTCACCATTGATGCGCAAACCGATTGGGATGCGATCTTCGTTAGCTGCCAATCGCTCAGCCTGTTTACCCAACGCCAAACCCTGACGCTGCAACTGCCCGAAAACGGCCCCAATGCCGCTATCGCCGAGCAGTTAGTGAAACTCTCCACGCTGCTGCACAGCGATATTTTGCTGGTGCTGCGCCTGGCGAAACTGACCAAAGCGCAGGAGAACAGCGCCTGGTTCAAAGCGCTGAGTACGCAGGCGGTAATGGTTCCGTGCCAGACGCCTGAACAGGCACAGCTGCCGCGCTGGGTGGCGAGTCGCGCCAAAGCGATGAAACTCAGCGTAGATGATGCGGCGATCCAGCTGCTTTGCTACTGCTACGAAGGGAATCTGCTGGCGCTGTCGCAGGCGCTGGAACGCTTATCGCTGCTGTGGCCGGATGGCAAATTAACGCTGCCGCGCGTGGAAGCCGCCGTCAACGATGCTGCGCACTTTACCCCGTTCCATTGGGTGGATGCATTGCTGGCAGGGAAAAGTAAACGCGCCCTGCACATCCTGCATCAGCTGGAAAAAGAGGACAGCGAAGCGGTGATTCTACTGCGCACGCTGCAACGCGATTTACTCACGCTGCTGCACCTGCAGCGGAATCAGGCGAAACAAGCGCTGCGCACGCTGATGGATCAGCAACGTATCTGGCAAAACCGTCGCGCGCTGTTTACTGAAGCCTTGCAGCGCCTTGATGCACAGCGTTTACAGCGCGCGGTGCATTTGCTGGCAGAGCTGGAACTCAGCATGAAGCAGGATTACGGACAAAACCTGTGGCCGCAGCTGGAAACACTGTCGCTGCTACTGTGTCACCGCGATTTCCCATTGAGCTTTACTGATGTCTAAACTCTACGCTCTGTTTGGCGGCACCTTCGATCCGATTCACTACGGCCATTTGCGCCCGGTAGAAGCGCTGGCACAGCAAGTGGGATTAAAAAAGGTCACGCTGCTGCCGAACAACGTGCCGCCGCATCGCCCGCAGCCGGAAGCCAGTGCGCAACAGCGCGTTGAGATGCTGCGCTGTGCTATTGCCGATCGCCCGCTGTTTGATATCGATACGCGCGAACTGGCGCGTGCAACGCCGTCCTGGACAGTTGCCACGCTGGAAGCACTGCGTGCGGAACGCGGCCCAGAACAGCCCCTCGGGTTTATCATTGGTCAGGATTCTCTGCTAACGTTAGCCAAATGGCATCGCTGGCAGGATCTATTGTCGCTGTGTCATTTGCTGGTGTGTAAGCGTCCAGGTTATGCCGCGCAGATGGAGACGCCAGAGATGCAGCAGTGGCTTGATGAGCATCTCGCCGATGAGGTGCAGCAACTCCATCACGCACCGGCGGGACACATCTGGCTGGCGGATACGCCGCTGTTCGACATTTCCGCCACCGAAATCCGTCAGCGCCGCCACGCAGGCATCTCCTGCGCGGATTTACTGCCAGATGCAGTGATCAGCTACATCGATAGCGTTGGCTTATATCGCAGCTAAAGGCAGCATGCTATACTGCGCCGCTTCATTTTCGGCTACCTTTCTCGCATCGTTAGCCCGTCCGTAATCACCTGTTTTTAAGGGGAACCTTTTGCAAGGTAAAGCACTCCAAGAGTTCGTTATTGATAAGATTGATGATCTCAAAGGCCAGAACATTATTGCTATCGATGTTCAGGGCAAATCCAGCATCACCGATTGCATGATCATTTGCACCGGCACTTCAACACGTCACGTCGCTTCTATCGCCGATCATGTGGTGCAGGAATCGCGCACTGCGGGCCTTAAGCCGCTGGGTGTAGACAGTAAAACCGCCTCCGATTGGGTGGTCGTTGACCTGGGTGACGTGATTGTGCACGTGATGGAAGCAGAGAGCCGCCAGCTGTACGAGCTGGAAAAACTCTGGAGCTAAGACGTGAAACTGCAGCTTGTGGCCGTCGGCACCAAAATGCCCGACTGGGTTCAGACCGGTTTCATGGAGTATCTGCGCCGCTTCCCGAAAGATATGCCGTTTGAACTGATCGAAGTAACTGCCGGCAAACGCGGCAAGAACGCTGACATCAAACGCATTCTGGAAAAAGAAGGTGAAGCGATGCTGGCCGCCGTGGGTAAAGGCAATCGTATTGTCACGCTGGATATTCCCGGACAGCCGTGGGAAACCCCACAGCTGGCGCAGCAGCTTGAACGCTGGAAACTGGATGGCCGCGATGTCAGCCTGTTAATCGGCGGTCCGGAAGGACTGGCGCCCGCGTGCAAAGCCGCTGCTGAACAAAGCTGGTCACTGTCAGCGCTCACGTTGCCACATCCGCTGGTGCGTGTGCTGGTAGCGGAAAGCCTGTATCGTGCGTGGAGCATCACCACGAATCATCCTTATCATCGTGAATAAACGCCTGACAACCCCAGACAATAAATGTAGCGGATGAAATTACAGAGCAACGCCTTTCGCGATTACACTGCCGAACAGAAACTTTTTGTCCGCCGAGCATTGGTGGCTTTTGTTGGCATTCTGCTGCTCTCCAGCATTCTGGTGGTCAACATGTACCACCTGCAAATTCTGCGCTTTGACGACTACAGCACCCGTTCAAATGAAAACCGCATTAAGCTGGTGCCGGTGGCACCGAGCCGCGGCATTATTTTCGATCGCACCGGCGTCCCGCTGGCAGTAAACCGCACGATTTATCAGGCCGAACTGATGCCGGAAAAGGTCGACAATCTGAAGCAGACCTTACAGGATCTGCGTCCGGTACTGGATCTGACCGACGACGATCTCGATGCGTTTGACAAAGAGCGCAAACGCTCGCGCCGCTTTACCTCGATTCCGGTCAAAATCGGTTTAAACGAAGTGCAGGTGGCGCGTTTCGCCGTCAATCAATACCGTTTTCCTGGCGTGGAAGTAAAAGGCTATCAGCGCCGCTACTATCCGTATGGCCAGACGCTGACGCACGTAGTGGGCTACGTCTCCAAAATCAACGATCGCGATGTTACGCGCCTCGATCAGGAAGGCAAATGGCCGAACTATGCGGCTACGCATGATATCGGCAAGCTCGGCATCGAAAACTATTACGAAGATGTGCTGCACGGTAAAACCGGTTATGAAGAGGTTGAAGTTAACAACCGTGGCCGCGTCATTCGACAGCTGCACGAGCAATCTCCGCAGGCCGGACGCGATATCTACCTGACGGTTGACCTCAAACTGCAGCAGTACATTGAAACCTTATTGACCGGCAGCCGCGCGGCAGTGGTGGTGAGCGATCCACGCACCGGCGAAATTCTTGCACTGGTTTCTACCCCCAGTTACGACCCGAACCTGTTTGTCGACGGTATCTCGAGCAAAGATTATAAAGCGCTATTAAGCGACGAAAATCGTCCGCTGTATAACCGTGCGCTGCAGGCCTCCTATCCCCCAGCGTCAACGGTGAAACCTTACGTTGCCGTGTCGGCGCTGAGCGCAGGCGTGATCAACCGCAATACCAGCCTGTTCGATCCCGGCTGGTGGCAACTGCCCGGCTCGGAAAAGCGCTATCGTGACTGGAAAAAATGGGGCCACGGTCGCCTGAACGTCACTAAATCGCTGGAAGAATCGGCGGATACCTTCTTCTATCAGGTTGCCTACGATATGGGCATCGATCGCCTGTCAGAGTGGATGACCAAGTTTGGTTACGGCCATCGCACCGGCATTGATCTGCCGCAGGAGAGCGCGGGTAACATGCCCACGCGCGAATGGAAGCTGAAGCGCTTTAAGAAGCCGTGGTATCAAGGTGACACCATTCCGGTGGGTATCGGCCAGGGTTACTGGACCGCGACCCCCATTCAGATGAACAAAGCGATGATGATCCTGATCAATGACGGTGTGATCAAAGTGCCGCACTTACTGCGCGCCACGCGTGAAGGTCAGGTCATGGTGCCCTATCGCCAGGTTCCGGATGCACCGATTGGCGATATTCATTCAGGTTACTGGGAAATTGCCAAAGACGGCATGTATGGCGTCGCCAATCGCGCTAACGGTACCGCACACAAGAGCTTTGCCGATGCGCCATACAAAATCGCCGCCAAATCCGGTACCGCGCAGGTTTACGGGTTGAAAGAAAATGAAGTCTATAACGCGCACAAGATTGCCGAACGTCTGCGTGACCATAAATTAATGACCGCCTACGCGCCTTACGATAAACCGCGCGTGGCCGTCACCATGATTCTGGAAAACGGCGGCGCAGGCCCGGCTGTCGGCACCGTGATGCGCCAGATTCTCGACCACATTATGTTAGGCGACAACAATACCGTGCTGCCAGAAGCCGCACCGACACCGCCCGGCTACGAAGGTGAATGACAATGTCCATGAACGATAGTCCGCAGAAAAGATCGATCTGGACGCGCATCCATATCGACCCCCTGTTTATGCTGATCATTCTCAGCTTGCTGACCTATAGCGCCATCGTCATCTGGAGCGCTAGCGGACAGGATCCAGGCATGACCGAGCGTAAGTTCGGGCAGATTGCCATGGGCATCATCGTTATGCTGGTGCTGGCGCAGGTGCCGCCGCGCGTCTATGAAAGCTGGGCGCCCTATCTCTATATTGTCTGCGTGATATTGCTGATAGCGGTGGACGCGTTTGGTCACATCAGTAAAGGCGCACAGCGCTGGCTCGATCTTGGTTTTGTGCGTTTTCAGCCCTCGGAGATTGCCAAGATTGCCGTGCCGCTGATGGTGGCGCGCTTTATTAACCGCGATGTCTGCCCGCCGACGCTGAAAAACACCGGCATCGCGTTGATTCTGATTTTCATGCCGACGCTGCTGGTGGCGGCACAACCCGATCTCGGCACCTCGATTCTGATCGCTGCTTCCGGCCTGTTTGTACTGTTCTTATCCGGCATGAGCTGGAAGCTGATTGGTATCGCGGTATTGCTGGTCGCCGCCTTTATCCCGATTTTGTGGTTCTTCCTGATGCATGATTACCAGCGCGCCCGCGTGATGATGCTGCTGGACCCGGAAAGCGATCCGCTCGGCGCCGGTTATCACATCATTCAGTCGAAGATTGCTATCGGTTCCGGTGGCCTGCGCGGCAAAGGCTGGCTGCACGGTACCCAATCGCAGCTGGAATTCCTGCCTGAACGCCATACCGACTTTATTTTTGCCGTTTTAGCGGAAGAACTTGGTCTGGTTGGCGTGTTGTTACTGCTGGTACTCTATTTGCTGCTGATCATGCGCGGACTGATTATCGCGGCGCGCGCGCAAACCACCTTTGGTCGCGTGATGGCGGGCGGTTTAATGCTGATTTTATTCGTTTATGTTTTCGTTAACATTGGCATGGTAAGTGGTATCTTACCGGTGGTTGGCGTACCGCTGCCGCTGGTGAGCTACGGCGGATCGGCATTGATTGTGTTAATGGCTGGATTTGGCATCGTGATGTCGATCCATACTCATCGAAAAATGTTATCTAAAAGCGTTTAAGAGGCTGCACATGCGTAAGGACTGGCTTGGGGTTGCACTGGCATCATTGGTACTGGCTGCCTGTTCCACACCGGAACCGCAGAATAATACTGCGCCACCGCAACCGGCCTATAACGGCCCGGTAGTGGAAATTCCTGGCGTGGAACCACGCTATGAACCGATCAATCCCTCCACCAGCCAGGACTACAGCGTCAACGGTAAAAACTACCGCGTAATCAAAGATCCCTCGAACTACAGCGAAGTGGGTTTAGCCACCTGGTACGGTGACGAAGCGCAGGGTAATCGCACCGCTATCGGTGAATCTTACGATCCGGAAGGCATGACTGCCGCGCATCCAACGCTGCCGCTGCCGAGCTATGTGCGTGTCACTAACCTCGCCAACGGCCGCCAAATTGTGGTACGCGTCAACGATCGTGGCCCTTACACGCCAGGCCGCATTATCGACTTGTCGCGTGCGGCGGGCGATCGCCTGAATATCTCTAACAACACCCGCGTGCGCGTTGATTACATTAAAGTGGCGCCGGATGGTTCCGTTTCCGGTCCCGGCACCATCGGTACCACCGTTGCCAAACAGAGCTACGCCCTGCCCGCGCGTCCCGATCTCGGCGGCGGCATGGTGATGATGGGCGGCAGCGCCAATGCGGCGCCTGCACCGCAGGATGTGCGCGCTGTCGATAACAGCACCTTACAAAGCAATGACAGCATGGGTGCGCCCGTCCAGAGCAGCGGTTTTCTCGGCGCGCCACAGCCGTTAGCCACGGGCGTGCTGGAAGGGAACGAGCCGGTTGCCGCGCCAGCCCCAGCAACGTCTTCCGCGCCAGGCGCTGCTGCCGCACCAGCTACCAGCCAGAATGCCCATGCCGGCAGCGGTTATGTGGTTCAGGTCGGCGCGATTAACGATCCGGCGCGTGCACGTCAGCTGGCCGAAAGTCTGGGTAAACGCTTTGGCGTGCCGGGCGCGGTTGAAGCCAATGGCAACGTCTATCGCATTCAGTTAGGTGGCTATAAAAGCCGTGCCGAAGCCGCTGCCTTGCAGCAACGTCTTAACACTGAAGCGAAAATGAGCTCATTTATTACCACTGCCCGTCCATCGATGTAACGGACAGTGACATTTCCTGCTGAAACTGATTTGCAAAGCAAGATGTCGCCCGATCGGACGTTTGCTATAGTTAGGCACTTTTTTCACTCTAAACCCACGGATGTTGTAGTCCTGAACATGAATACGCTGAAACCTTCTCGTTTTCTGAAACGCCTGACAGTGGGATCACTGGTCGCCCTTTCTCTCAGCCATGCCGCATTTGCGGACGATGTTAATCTTAAGACTATGATTCCGGGTGTACCGGACATTGATGCTGAAGCTTATGTGCTGATCGACTATAACTCCGGCAAAGTGCTGGCCGAAAAGAACGCGGATGCACGCCGCGATCCGGCAAGCCTGACCAAAATGATGACCAGCTACGTGATTGGTCAGGCGGTCAAAGCGGGAAAAATCCATAACGATGACATCGTGACCGTGGGTAAAGATGCCTGGGCAACCGGTAATCCGGTATTCAAAGGTTCATCACTGATGTTCCTCAAGCCTGGCGATCGTGTGCCGGTTTCTCAGCTGACGCGCGGTATCGTGCTGCAATCAGGTAACGACGCTTGTGTAGCGATGGCGGATTACGTTGCTGGCAGCCAGGACGCATTCGTCAACCTGATGAACAACTATGTTGGCGCGCTGGGTCTGAAAAACACCCACTTCCAGACCGTGCACGGTTTGGATGCCGAAGGCCAATACAGCTCGCCGCGCGATATGGCGTTGATTGGCCAGGCGCTGATCCGTGACGTACCCGATGAGTACGCGGTTTACCGTGAAAAAGATTTCACCTTTAATAACATCAAGCAGACCAACCGTAACGGTTTGCTGTGGGACACCAGCCTGAACGTCGATGGCATTAAAACCGGCCACACAGACGCAGCGGGTTACAACCTGGTCGCCTCGGCAACAGAAGGCCAGATGCGTTTGATCTCCGCGGTGATGGGCGGTCGTACCTTTAAAGGCCGTGAAACCGAGAGCAAGAAGTTGCTGACGTGGGGCTTCCGTTTCTTTGAAACCGTCGCACCGCTGAAAGCGGGCAAAGAGTTTGCCTCTGAGCCGGTGTGGTTCGGTGACAGCGATCGTGTCCAGCTGGGCGTGGAGAAAGATGCCTATCTGACCATTCCGCGTGGCCGCATGAAAGATCTCAAAGCCAGCTATGTGCTGAACAACACTGAACTGCATGCGCCGCTGCAGAAAAATCAGGTAGTGGGCAGCATCAACTTCCAGCTCGACGGCAAAACGGTGGAACAGCGTCCGCTGGTGGTGCTGAATGAAGTGAAAGAAGGTGGTTTCTTCGGCCGCATCATCGATTACATCAAACTGATGTTCCACCACTGGTTCGGCTAAGGCGCGCTTGAAAAAAAGCCAATTTGCCCCCAATTAAGTTACTATCTTTGCTCCCGCCTCGGCGGGAGCCTGTTTTTTAAGCACCGGAGTCAATGTATGAAAACCAAATTGAATGAACTGCTCGAATTCCCGACGCCTTTCACTTACAAAGTGATGGGTTTGGCGCAACCGGAGCTGGTTGATCAAGTGGTTGAAGTGGTGCAGCGCCACGCGCCAGGCGATTACAAACCGGACGTTAAGCCAAGCAGCAAAGGCAACTATCACTCTGTTTCCATTACCATCATCGCCACCCACATTGAGCAGGTTGAAACCCTGTATGAAGAGCTGGGCAACATCGAAATCGTGCGCATGGTGCTGTAATTCTGGCGCTGGCAAAGTCCGCTTTGCCAGCGTTATACTCTGCCTTCCACTCTTTACCGGATCTCTGCTTTGTCAGCTAATACGCTTCTTGTTCGTCAACTCGGCCAGCGCGATTGGCAACCCATCTCCGATGCCATGCATCACTTTACCGATCAACGCGACAGCAGCACTGCCGATGAAATCTGGCTGGTGGAACATCATCCGGTGTTTACCCAAGGCCAGGCAGGGAAAGCTGAACATCTGCTGATGCCGGGCGATATTCCGGTGGTACAAAGCGATCGCGGCGGCCAGGTAACCTATCACGGCCCCGGCCAACAGGTGATGTATGTGCTGATTGACGTGAAACGTCGCAAGATGGGCGTGCGCGAGTTAGTGACGGCGTTAGAAGAAACGGTGATCGCCACGCTGGCCGACTATGACATCAGCGCGCGGGCGCGACCGGATGCGCCGGGCGTGTACGTTGGCGATGACAAGATTTGTTCGCTGGGACTGCGTATTCGTAAAGGCTGCTCGTTTCACGGCCTGGCACTGAATGTGGCGATGGATTTAGCGCCGTTCCTGCGCATCAATCCGTGCGGATATGCCGG
>Ga0157373_10004162_pt1 | contig 10908 bp, 8 predicted proteins | sample C65metaG_FD_113460 | JGI IMG/M metagenome (GOLD analysis project Ga0157373, IMG submission 113460) | Corn rhizosphere microbial communities from Kellogg Biological Station, Michigan, USA - C6-5 metaG | ecosystem: Host-associated > Plants > Roots > Rhizosphere > Soil | place: USA: Michigan...
CATCCCGATATTCGCTTTATAATAGCGCCGCATGATATTGGAGAATCGCGTTTGAAAGAATGTGAAAAATTATACCATTATTCTGTTCGTTACTCTCAATTCCTTCAACAAGAACACAAAGTTGAAGTGCCTACTTTCGATATTCAAAACAGAGCTGCCAACACATTAATTATTGATAACGTTGGCATGTTGAAATATTTATATTCCTACGCTACTATCTGCTACGTAGGTGGTGGTTTTGGAGGAGATGGCGTACACAATGTTTTAGAAGCTGCTGTTTATGCAAAGCCTGTTGTGTTTGGACCTGTTTATGAAAAATACCACGAAGCAATAGAATTGATTGAGCATGGAGGAGCATTTTCTGTTATTGATGCAATTGAGTTGGAAGATACGCTAAACGAGCTTTTCGATAATCCATCACAATGCAATACGGCAGCAACGAGCGCCCGCGATTATGTGTATTCAAAGGCAGGCGCTACTGAAAATGTAATGAAATATATTCAGGAAAAACGTCTTCTTACCAACTGATCGAAATGATGAACCGTTTCACTGCTGTCGCTCCAGCCTATCTTTGTTTTTAATTCACGTTGTATCCAAAATTCAGCTTCGGGAAGCGCATTAAATGAATTGATCGTTTTTATACTACGTTCATACATGTTCTCATCCCCGCGAAACAATTCATTTATAAAAACAAAGCGATCATTAATACCAATCGCTTTTCTAAGATCGCGAACAGGAGACTCTTTTAAAAGACTTCCCAACTCTTTCTTTTCCGTTTTCAACTTGTCATTCAAACTCTCAGCATCTTGCGCCATTGCATCATTCAGCTCCTTCGCATCTTTCTGTTGATACGCGAAAGTTGGAATGTCTTCAATGTTATACCGGAATTTTTTTTCTGTTGGTAACGATTTCTCAATTACAGAGGAAACAGCTTCTTCATCAAATATGCTTTCTTCAATGTTTTCAGGCGAAAATTTTTTTTCAAAATTATCTTCCTGCTGCTTTATAACTTGTTCACTTATTTCCACTTTCTTTATTGATGGTAGAATTACCGTCACTTTTTTTCCTCCGACGGAAGAACCATTATTGTTTTCCTGAAGTTCATTAAGCAACATCTGTGCGGTAAGAATTAAACTATTCCTATCAGCATTGGAGTTATATTGCTCAAGCATTCGTTGTATTAAGGCACCAATTCTTTCCATAGGATGACATAAATTTGATGATTGACTGATTTTGCAAAATGCAAATATGCAAAACCGTTTTGTAAAATTAACGTTTTAAAAATTACTTAGCTTTTCATTTACTATTTTATTCCGCTTATGTTTCTTGAACCAAACATACACGGCGAACAACGAGGATGGATAGAAGTTATCTGCGGCTCAATGTTCAGCGGCAAAACAGAAGAGCTTATTCGGCGTTTAAAACGTGCACTCGTTGTTAATCTTAAAGTAGAAATTTTTAAACCAGCACTGGACAAACGTTATCATGAGATAAAAATTGTTAGTCATGATGCGAATGAAATTCACTCCGCTCCTGTTGAAAATTCGCAAAACATTTTACTGCGTTCGCAAGGGGCAAATGTTGTTGGTATTGATGAAGCTCAATTCTTTGATGATGGCATTGTAGATGTTTGTGAAACGCTTGCTCTCAATGGTGTTCGCGTTATCGTTGCCGGTCTTGATATGGACTATCTTGGTAACCCTTTTGGAGCGATGCCACAATTACTTGCAGTTGCCGACCATATTACGAAACTTCATGCCATCTGTGTAAAGTGCGGCAATATTGCGAACTTCTCTTATCGAAAAATTCCTAAGAGTGGGCAGGTTGTTTTAGGTGAAGCGGAAATGTATGAGCCGAGATGCAGGATTTGTTATCACAGAAATCTGTAACAATAATTCTTCCTTACACAATTCAAAAAATCTCACTTCATTCCTTCAATTCATTCAATCAATTTCTCAATTCATCTCTTAATTGCTTTTCGCAGCCTGATTTTCACTGCAACTTGCACTGCAATTAAAACACACTATTATGAAAAAATTATTATTCATCTTCACCTTATTGATCAGCGTTGCGGCCTTTGCACAAAACGACAAAATTTATTTGCACAATGGGAAATCAATTGAAGGTTCTGTTGTGCGTGTTGCAGAATTTACAGTAGTTTTTAAGTATGCAAATGAAGATGCAGAACAAACTGTTGGAAAATATGCTGTTGAAAAAATTTCTTACGGCAAAAGTGGACGTGAGGAACAAGTAACAGAAAAAGTAATTGTTAACTCAAAAGATGATTGGCAAAATGTAGTATTGCTTGAAGACAAAAGCCAGGTTGCCGGTTTAACAAAAGTTGATGAGATAAAAGGTAAAACAGCTTTCATCAATTATCGCACGGCAGCGGGAAGTGATAAAAAAGCAGAACAAAAATTAAAAGAGGAAGCTGCGTCAAAAGGATGTGCGTTTGTGTTGATGACTTCGGATAAAGATTTGAATTTAGCAGGAGCAGGAAGTGCCAATAGTCTTGGTAACACACAATCGCTTAAAAAAGGAATTGCTTATAAGTATTGATTTTATTGATGGGTGTATATTTAAAAAGTGCCTGCGGATCACAGACACTTTTTTTATTTTTTCTTCTTATTGCTGATAAATGTTCAGAATGTACAAGTGAGTGACACAACAGGCGATGCCATAAGCACTGCTGTTCGGTTCATAAAAATTTTCATCTCAATATTTAAAAGGCTTTCCTCCTGCCATAACTTCTTGCGTGTTTTCGTCGAATGTTACTTTCTCACCTGTTCGGTATGCAGCATTTGTCATGATCACTGCAATGGAATGATGATATCCCGCTTCAATCGGCGCATTGGGCTGTTTGCGGCTGCGAACGCATTCCATCCAATTACGAATGTGAGCCTGTGTAAGCGGATCTCCGCCGGTACTTGCACCGGTCTCAACTTTTGTTGCATCACTCAGAGACAATGCGGGTAGCAGGTTCGGCTTCATGTTCATTGCACTTGCATACTGCTCTGTTAAACCGCCGTCTGAAGTAATTTGATTTGTATCAAGGTTTAAAGTGCCGCCATTAGAATAATAAATTTCTTTTACATCGCCCGCAGAATTTGTTTGCCGCGAAGTAAACACAACCTGGAAGCCACTGCTCATATCATTAAGCGGACCATAATCAAACGCAGCAGTAAGTGTATCCGCATTTTTTCTTCCATCTTTCCAGACGTAGATGCCGCCATTCACTGCAACGCTTCGCGGATGCGGCAAACCACTAAACCAATGTACAGTATCAATCTGGTGACACATCCACTGCCCCGGAATGCCTGATGAATAAGGCCAGAATAACCGAAACTCAAGATAGTGTCGGGGATCGAATTTTTCATAAGGGCGATTTATCAAATATCTTTTCCAGTCTGTATCTTCTTCTTTCAGTTGTGCAACCAAATTAGGTCTGCGCCAACGCCCGGGTTGATTTACATTCCATGTTAATTCAACCATTACTATCGGACCAAATTTTCCTGAATTAATAAAATTATATGCGGCCAAATAATTTGCGCCGCTTCTTCTTTGCGAGCCTATCTGCACAATTTGTTTTGAATCTTTCACTGCCTTCAACACAGCCCTTGCATCTTCCATTGTTTCGGCCAAAGGTTTTTCCGCATACACATCTCTTCCCGCTTTCACAGCTTCAATCGTGTGAGTTGCGTGTTGAAAATCTGCGGTGCTCATAAACACTGCATCGACATCTTTTATATTATACAACTCATCGTTGTTTACACACGCTTTAATATCGTGTCCCAACTTTTGTTTCCACAATGCCGCGCCTTCTTCTCTGCGTTTATTCCAAATGTCACTTACAGCGATCACATCAAAATTCATTTCCTTGTACAAATTCATAAATGAGGACATGTGTGCATCTTTATGCCTGTCTGAAAAGCCTACCACACCTATGTTTACGCGATCATTCGCCCCTATAATTCTTCGATAGCTTGATGTACTGAAACCAATTGATGCTGTATAGGTGGCAGCACCGGTCATGATTGTTTTTTTGATAAAATCTCTTCGTGAGTTTTCCATTGTTTGAAGTTTAATGAGGATATTTTATGAGTTCTACGAATATACGTTGCAGCAGATTAAAGAAATATTTTTTAAGGATCTAGAAGATTGTGCATTTTACTACTTTGATTGATAAGTTGTCACTCCATAATGATGCAGGACCGTTACTTTCAGCTTATCATCTTTTGCAATTACTTCTTTATATTCTTTGAAATTATTTTCTGGATCAAAGAAACCAATAATGCAGGAATAATCTTCTTTGCCGGGATGAATTGCAACTTTCGGCCATATACCTATGTTCGGAATTTTAAGTGTGTCAGTTTCCCGCAGTTCCATGTATTCGAGTTTTACGAGATAACGAAATGTCTCCTTCGTTTCATAAACATTCACTGCAAAATGCCAGTTGTTAAGCGAATTCGGAATTGGTTTGGAAAAAGAAGCTATGGCTTTTGGATTGACATCTCTTCTTATAGTCGGAATAGTGTCGTTGGTTACAACGGTTGTATTGTTGCTATTATCGGGAGCATTACCATTATTACATGAAATTATTATTGCTAACAAAAAGATGACGGCATATTTCATTTTTTATTTGCAAATTAAGATTGACTTGTGATAAACCAATAAAGAAGATAGCCACTTGCAGAATATTGAAGAGAAAGTATAAGTGTGCGACGCGCTCCGAAGGTGCATAGTACTCCTTTGGAGAGTCCTTCGGACAAGTAAAGCTTAAGAGTAGCAAGGCATCCTGGTTAATAAAAGAAATAATCAACCAACTAAACCTACATTAATTTCTACATCAGGATTATCAAGAAGATAACCCGCCATTTCATCATTCATCGTAAAACCTTTTTCAAGCGTGTACATTGTTACTTTCAGATTTTCCGCCGGTTCATAAAGGTTGAAACGCAGAGAAGATTTGCCCGGATTTTCACGAACATTTTTTTCGAGGAAGGTTACAAGCTCTTTTGTTACAGATGCAGGTTCAATGTTTATTTCAAGTTGTCTTGTTAATGTTTGCTTTGCCATCTCAAGCAAACATATATTTGTTACTTTAAACTCAAATTGATCACTATTGTATCGCTGTTTAAAGAAACCGTTGATGAGTAAGTTTTTTCCTTTCTCGAGATAATTTTGAAAACGAACATAATCATCGCTCCACAACATTAATTCTGTTTTACCGCTGAAGTCTTCAATGGTAAGCGCGCCAAAGTTGCGCCCTGTCTTTGTTACACGATGTTGTGCATCTATAACAAGACCCGCAATTCTGAAATGACGATTTGCATTTGCAGAGATAAGCGTTGTTGATTCTTTCACTTCATTGAATTCGCTCAACTGCATGATGCCATAATATCGCAACTCAAATTTGAAATGATCAAGCGGATGACCACTCATGAACATTCCCGTTACATCTTTTTCATGATCGAGTTTTTCTGTAAGCGTCCATTCTTCACATGCAGGAAGTTTCGGCGTTGCAATTTCAGGCATTACACTGTCGCCGAACAAACTGTTGCTGCTTTGTTGTTTATTAGTTTGAAAAACATTTCCAAATCGAATGATGCGTTCAATGCCGTTTGCCGTGTCACCGGCAGGCACATAAAAATATTGTGCACGATGAATGTCTTTGAAACAATCAAAAGCACCGGAGTATGCAAGACTTTCAATTGATTTTTTATTTACAGTTCTTTGATTAACGCGTTTGATAAAATCAAAAACATCTTTGTATGCACCATTCTTTCTTTCATGAATAATACTTTCGATCGCTGCTTCGCCAACGCCTTTCAAGCCACCGAGACCAAAACGTATCTCACCTTTTTTATTTACTGCAAAACCTTTCAAAGATTCGTTGATATCAGGACCAAGAACTTTTAATCCCATGCGTTTACACTCTTCCATGTAGAATGTAATTTTTTCTATGCTGCCCGCATGATTCAATACCGCAGCCATATATTCACTTGGATAATGTGCTTTCAAATATGCTGTTTGATATGCCACAAGCGCATAACATGTAGAGTGAGACTTATTAAATGCATATTGGGCAAATGCTTCCCAGTCTGTCCAAACCTTTTCAAGAATTTCTTTTGTGTGATCTTTAGCAGTTGCGCCTTCAATAAATCTCCCTTTCATTTTATCCAGCGTCTTGCGATCTTTTTTTCCCATCGCTTTACGCAACACATCTGCTTCGCCCTTTGTAAATCCTGCAAGCTTTTGACTTAACAACATCACCTGTTCCTGGTAAACCGTAATGCCATAAGTATCTTCAAGATACTCTTTCATATCTTCTATATCGTAAACGATCTGCTCTCTTCCATGTTTGCGTGAAACGTAATTGGGAATGTATGCCATCGGACCCGGTCGATACAATGCATTCATCGCGATAAGATCATCAAATTTATCAGGCTTTAATTCACGCAAATATTTTTGCATGCCCGGGCTTTCAAACTGAAACGTTCCGTTCGTTTCGCCTTTTTGATATAATTGAAAAGTTTTTTCATCATCAAGAGGAAGCGCATCAAGATCGACATTAATGTTGTGATTTTGTTTGATGAGCTCCAATGCAGTTTTTAAAATGGATAAAGTTTTCAATCCAAGAAAATCCATTTTAATTACGCCCGATTCTTCAATCACACTTCCTTCAATTTGTGTAACCCAGAGATCAGAATCTTTTGCAGTGGCAACAGGAATTAATTCTGTTAAATCTTTCGGTGCAATGATTATTCCCGCTGCATGAATGCCTGTATTGCGTACGGAACCTTCTAATCTTTCTGCTTCTTTCAACACCTGCCCGCGAATATCATTTCCATGATAAATTTGACGAAGCCGTTTTATATTTTCCAATTCATCGGCACCATAACCTTCTTTGTCTTCCAAAGACTTCTCTCCTTCTTTTGCTTCTTTGGAACTAAACGGTGCAGTAAGCACACGACCAAGATCAGTGCCCGGTCTGTCGGGAACCATCTTTGCAAGCGCATTACTTTCAGGCAACGGAAGATCCATCACACGTGCAACATCCTTGATGCTCATCTTCGCAGCCATCGTGCCATAAGTGATGATCTGTGCCACCTGGTGCTTGCCATATTTTTCAACAACGTAATCAATTACTTTTTGTCTGCCCTCATCATCGAAATCTGTATCGATATCAGGCATTGATTTACGATCGGGATTTAAAAATCTTTCGAAGAGTAAATTGTATTTGATCGGATCGATATTGGTAATGCCGATGCAATAAGCAACCACACTTCCTGCAGCAGACCCGCGACCAGGACCAACAAATACACCAAGTTTTCTTCCTGCTTTTATAAAGTCACTCACGATCAAAAAATATCCTGCAAAGCCCATTGTTTTGATCGTGAATAATTCAAAGTCAAGTCGTTCACGAACTTCCTCCGTTATTTCACTGTAACGTTCTTTGGCACCTTCATAAGTAAGATGATGCAAATAATTCCATTGGTTTAAATTGCTGTCATCACTTGTCTGAAATTCTTTTGGAACGGGAAATGCGGGAAGTAAAATATCTTTCTTAAGATTCAACACTTCTACCTTATCAACAATCGCATTTGTATTATCTAATGAGTGAGGAACATCACTGAAAAGATCTTGCATCTCTTCAGGAGTTTTAAAATAAAATTGATCATTGGGAAATTTAAAGCGTCGGTTTTTTACAATGGCATCATCATTTACAAAATCGTCAAAGCCCGGTGTGCTTTGCTTTTCACCGGTGTTGATGCAAAGCAAAATATCATGTGCATTGTAATCATCTTTCTCTGTATAATGACTGTCATTCGTTGCAATAACAGGAACATTGTACTTCTTTGCAAACTTTAATAATACTTGATTAATGATCTCTTGTTCTTTAATATTGTGTCGCTGCAGCTCGATATAATAGTCTTCACCAAACATATCAAGCCACCACTTAAATTCTTTTTCTGCTGCTTCTTCTCCGTGATGCAAAATTGTTTGAGGAACATAAGCACCAATGCAGCACGTTGTAGCAATTAATCCTTCATGATATTGTTCAATTAATTTTTTATCAATGCGTGGATACTTGCTATACATGCCTTCAATAAAGCCAAGCGATGTAAGCTTTATCAAATTCTGGTAACCTTTTTTATTTTTCGCAAGCAACACCTGGTGATAACGTTCATCTTTTTGTTCCTTTGAAAAATTTTTTCTGAAACGATCTTCGACAACGTAAAACTCACAACCAAGGATTGGTTTGATCACAGGTTCAACAACGTCTTTCCCTTCTGATGTTTTGCCTACAACTTTTGTGTTGTTCCATGCTTGTTTCACAAATTCAAAAACACCAAACATATTTCCATGATCAGTGATCGCCAATGCAGGCATATTATTCTTTGCAGCTTTTTTATAAAGGCTTTCGATTGAAGCGGCTCCATCGAGCAGAGAATATTGCGTGTGTACGTGTAAGTGAGAAAATCGCATAATGTATCAGTTACCGGTTACCAGTTGCAAGTTGCCGGGTAACAGGAAACAGGCATCCGGCAACAACTACAGCTTGCAATATCGTTATTTCTAACGTTCCTTAAATGCTAAAAATTTATCCACAATTTTGTATAATTCTAAGACGTTTTATAAAAGTTATGCACGATTATTGCCTTTAGGAGCGAACAATTTTTGCGAATATTCATGAAGAACTTTTTCTATTTTTTTATTTTGATTATTTCACTTAGCAGTTGTAAAGCTTTAAAAAACGCTACTGCAAAAGACAACTCTTCTTCATCTCCCCGTAAAACTATTGACCACACAAATAACAATGTATTTCTTGATGATATAAGTGTTACGCCTGGTTCAAAAAAAACAATGGCTTCGGAATCTTCTGATTCAAAAAAGACTTATGGAACTACTGTTAATGCTTCAAAAAAAAATTTGGAAGCAGAAAATTCTTCCGAAGTACAATCGAAATACGCATCAATACTCGATGTTCCTGCGGATCAATTGATGAACACAAAATTGTTACTTGATATTGATTATTGGTGGGGAACAAAATATTGTCTTGGCGGTTCTACAGAAGATTGCATAGATTGTTCTGCTTTTACTCAAAACCTAATGCGTGAAGTTTACGCAATAAATATTCCGCGTACCGCAAGAGAACAATACGATAATAGCGATCATATCAAAAAAGATGAACTGCAGGAAGGTGATCTTGTTTTCTTTCAAACTTATCGTCACCAGATATCGCATGTTGGCGTTTACATTACCAACAACAAATTCGCACATGCTTCTGTAAGCAATGGTGTAATGATAAGTGATCTTGATGATCCATATTGGCAACAGCGGTATGCCGCTGCGGGAAGAGTATTAAAGTAGCGTAATAAGTTGCTGATTTTGTGATTGAGTGATTTCTTGATTTAAAACATCCAATCTCAAAATCTCGAAATTTCAAAATTCCAAAATGGTATTTCATCTTTTCTTTCCATTTCCTAACCACAACAAAGCATCAACGATCAGTTTATTCTGTTCATCAGAACTAAATGTTGATGATAATTCTTTGTTGGTTTTATTTTCATAATCGATATCATTATGCCCCATGTTGAAGTAGATCATCCGATAATTGATGTTTGTCCAAACCACAGGATAATAACCGCTGTGCCATATTTCACTTGGCTTTGGTCCTGTGCCAAGAGGAAAGCTTGTTGAATCAATTGATAAAAGTATTTTGATATTTGGATTCAATCGAAGATCATTCTCCCATCTGTACCATTCACTTGGTGCAGATTTAAATGTGACAGGCAAGTGTTTTGTTGCAGGATGCTTTCTGTCTTCAACACGCAATATTGCAGATACAGGTCTCCATGTGTTGCTTTTATATTGCCCTGCTCCTAAAAATTCATTGTGATACCAATTCCAATTTTGAGGATAGTCCGAAGGCGTAAGCGCAAACCCTGCAAAATGAAAACCCATCCACGCTCCTCCCTTCTTCATGTATTCTTCAAAAGCAATTCTTTGTTTCATTGAATCCGGTCTTGTATCCAAAAAAATCACAACCTGGTATAGAGTTAAAAATTTTTCATTCATATTATTCCAGTCATTGGTTGAATCATAACTGAAATGATATTTCTTACCTATTTCAGAAAACCATTTATTTGCTTCATGCACAAAGCTGATATGTGCAGCATCATGTTTGGCAGTATAAAATGCAATCACTTTAAACTTTATCTTTTGAGCAACAGAATTATTGTTCACACCAAAACAAAGAAATATCTGAAGCAGAATGCAATGAACAAATGTTTTAACCATTTAAATATAAATTCAAGATGACAAGTTCTGTTGAAGATAAAAAAATAAAGTTCATCGGGGATAACACATTTCGATTTTCAAATACATTAAGAGTGATAAAAATTTAAAGAATTATCTTTCGAGTATGAAAAAACACAAATTCGAAAGGCGGGAATTTGTCAAGTCAACTTCTATTGGTCTCGGCAGCCTTGCTTTATCACCTCTTTTTACCACCGCAAATAAAACTTCACAACAAAACGTTGAAACCACTTCTCAAAAAAAATTAAATATTGTGTGCGTGGGAGCGCATCCCGGTGATCCTGAATTTGGATGCGGCGGAACAATGGCAAAGTATAGCGATGCGGGAAACAATGTGACTTTTTTGTATTTAACGAGGGGTGAGGCTTATAAACCAACTCAGTCATACGCTCAGTCTGCAGAGTTGCGAACGAAAGAAGCCGAAACCGCGTGTAAAATCTTAAATGCAAAAGCAATGTTTGCAGGGCAGATTGACGGGAATACAGAATTAAACAACCAGCAAAACGAGGTGATAACAAAATTGATTCTCTCATTACAACCCAATGTTGTTTTTACACATTGGCCTGTTGATGCACAGCCTGATCA
>Ga0157373_10004165_pt1 | contig 10906 bp, 5 predicted proteins | sample C65metaG_FD_113460 | JGI IMG/M metagenome (GOLD analysis project Ga0157373, IMG submission 113460) | Corn rhizosphere microbial communities from Kellogg Biological Station, Michigan, USA - C6-5 metaG | ecosystem: Host-associated > Plants > Roots > Rhizosphere > Soil | place: USA: Michigan...
ATGGTATAAAATATTTCATCCCCTTTTGGGGAAATTGCCATATCCCTGTTCCCAAATTCATCAGAAATAATATTAGGTGCAAACATGGTTATTTTATTACCCGGAATAGTTTGATTAAACCAGGCATTATTCGATTGGGCAATTAAGAATAATGGTGCTAAAACAAATGAAATAAAAAATAGTCGCATAGATGCAAAAATAATGCTGTGATTAAATGGGCGAAAATCAATAAAGCTAAAGGCTGCGCAAAAATTAAAGCATTAATCCCAGTCAAAATCATAATAATTATTTTTTTTTCTGAAGGCTGAAAAATCTTTGTTGAAAACAATCTTTTTTCAGGCACAATTAATGTAGGATTGATTTTTAACTAATCAACCGTTTTTATGAAAGCTATTCAAATACATAAGTATGGAGGCCCCGGGGTTTTAAAATATGAAGAGGCGCCAAAACCCTCACCCGGCGCAGATGACGTAATAATAAAAGTTTTTGCCACCAGCGTAAATCCAATTGACTGGAAGATACGGGAAGGACATGCCAAAGGCATGTTCCCGGTTAAGTTTCCTTTAATTCCCGGCTGGGATGTTTCCGGCGAAATAGATGAAGTTGGCAGCAACATATTAAACTTTCGGAAGGGTGATGAAGTGTACAGCAGGCCCGATCCTACGAAAAACGGCACTTACGCCGAGTATGTAGTTGTAAAAGCCAACCTTGTAAATGGTAAGCCGCAGAGTATTGATCATGAGAAGGCAGCAGCAGTGCCACTTGCAGGACTTACCGCGTGGCAGGCTTTATTTGACTACGGCAAGTTACAGCAGGGACAAAAAGTTTTGATACACGCTGCCTCCGGTGGCGTGGGTACGTTTGCTGTTCAATTAGCAAAGTGGAAAGGGGCGTATGTAATTGGTACCGCATCTAAGGAGAATATGGCTTTTGTAAAGAAACTTGGCGCCGATAAGGTAATTGATTATAAGAATGAAAAGTTTGAAGAAAAGTTGAAAAATATTGACCTGGTAATTGATTTAATTGGCGGAGAAACTCAAAAGCGTTCCTTAAAAGTTATTAAGAAAGGAGGGAGACTTATTACCGCCGTCCAGTTGGGAAATCAGGAAGAAGCCAAAGAAAAAAATATACACATCGAAGGATTTCTCACACAATCTTTACCTGAAGAGCTGGAGCAAATAAAACAATTGATCGACTCTGGAAAAGTAATGCCCGTAATAGCCAGCGTTATGCCGTTGAAAGATGCTGCAAAAGCACAAAAATTAAGTGAAGAAGGACATGTAAGAGGCAAGATCGTATTGCAGGTTGTGTAACTTGTCGTTAAGTGATTGTTATTATCGTTAACCAAACAAAATATATATGCGCAACTTGTTTAAACTTTAAAATAGATTGATGAGTAATAAATCCAGGCTGCTGGTCATATTAAATACAATTACGCTGGTGATAATGTTATTCGCAAATTACGCAGGTAACACCGGATTTTATTCAAAAGTAAATGTAGCCGATATAAGTCATAAATACGATACGCTTTTTGCCCCCGCAGGTTATGCGTTTATCATTTGGGGTGTACTATTTTTAATGGGAACCGGCTTCGTAATTTATCAATGGATTTTAATCAAAAGAAAAGACCCCAATCAATATATCGAACATACAGGAATATGGTTTGCTCTTAGTAATATAGCTAATGCCACCTGGTTATATTGCTGGCTAAACGAACGAATAGGCTTATCCGTTATATGTATCTTTCTGCTGTTAATGAGCCTCGTTGTATTAACAATGAAGCTGCGTCTTGAACTGGATGATGTTTCTGTTCGCAATATTTTTTTTGTTTGGTGGCCGGTATCGTTTTATCTGGGCTGGATAATGGTTGCAACGATTGCCTGTGTTGCCGCATGGCTTACGTCAATAGGTTGGAGCGGTTTTGGGCTTAGTGGAAGCTTATGGACAATTGTTCTTATAGTAATTGCATGTTTCCTTTACCTGCGTTTAATTCAAAAAAGAAATATGAGAGAATCGGCTGCTGTGGGAATATGGTCGTTTATTGCCATCGCAGTCCGGCAGTGGAACGATCATAATAATATTGTGTATGCAGCCCTGGCAGCGGCATTGATATTAATGGTGTCAAGTGGCTTACACTTGTATAAGAACTGGTCGTATAACGCAGTCTCAAAATTAAAACGCGGAGAGTGGTGATGAGGAGAACATCTATTCGCCTTCAAAAGCCAACTTCATAAATTTTATTACTTCATCATTTAGATCTTCTTTATAAAGCATTCTAAAATGATGATTAAACTGGTGAGCATCTCCCGGCACCTGGGCTATTTTTTGAAAACATAAATTATCAGGATAGGCTTTTGAAAAAGGAAAGACAACATGAATAAAATTTTTTCCGAATTGCGTAATCCATGCAATTCGTTTTTTATCATTAGCTATGCCAATCATTGTTTTTGCAGGATGTAAAGTAACGAGTCCAATCTTCCGGTATTCATTAATGAAATGTGTAAAGAGCAATTTTGTGTGATCAGATTTTCCGGTGAGGAAGTCCTGGATGGTATTATTAGATTTAGCTTTTGACATTGCAATAAAATCTTATCATTTGTAATTGAAATTAAATCTATTTCTTTACTCCTAACTTATTACAAACGAACTTGATTAATTTTATTAAATACAAATAATCTCACTTACACTTAAATGAAAAATAATTTATATCAATTTATAATAGCCTTTTTTGTGTTGCTCACATTTAACGGTGCCGCAAAAGCACAAGATGAAAATACAGCAACAGAAGCTAAGATTAACCAGCTTATAAAAAAATTGACGCTTGAAGAAAAAATTGCGATGCTGCATGCCAACTCCATATTCACAACGAGTGGAGTTGATCGTCTCGGCATTCCCGGCTTATCCACTGATGACGGGCCTTTGGGAGTACGTGAAGACCTGAGTTCTAACGGTGGTTGGGAGTCGGCATACCTAACGACAGACTCTGCTACTTTCTTTCCTAACGGTTCTGCACTGGCTGCTACCTGGAATCCATCGCTGGCAAATAGTTATGGTGTGGCGCTTGGCGAAGAAGCAAGGGCACGCAACAAAGACATCATTTTGGCACCGGCATTTAATATTGCCCGAACTCCGTTATGTGGCCGCACGTATGAATATTATTCGGAGGACCCTTTTTTAAATGCACAGTTGGCAGTTGCCGCAGTAAAAGGAATTCAAAGCCAGCATGTGGCTGCATGTGTTAAACACTTTGCACTAAATAACCAGGAAACCGACAGGGGTAGGGTGAATGTGGAAGTGAGCGAAAGAGCGTTGCGGGAAATATATCTTCCTGCATTTAAAGCATCGATTCAGCAAGGTAATGCGTGGACGATCATGTCGGCGTATAATAAATTTCGTGGCGAATATTGTTCTGAAAATAGTTACTTGTTGAATACGGTATTGAGAGAAGAATGGGGTTTTAAAGGAATTGTTATTTCTGATTGGGGCGGTACACATAGTACCGTAAACGCAGCCAATAATGGACTCGATGTAGAAATGGGGTCACGGCCGCCTTACGAGAATTATTACTTTGCCAAACCCTTACTTGATTCTGTGAAGGCTGGTATTGTTAGTGAAAAAACTATCGACGAAAAAGTGCGTCGCATACTGTGGGTGATTTACAAAACATCTTTAAATAGCAACCGTCCTGCCGGATCAATCAATACCCGAGCCCATAGCAAAACTGTTTATGATATTGCTTCGGAATCGATTGTGTTGCTAAAAAATGAAAATCATTTGTTGCCTTTGCAAATGGATAAGCTTAAAACAATTGCTGTTATCGGCGACAATGCCATTCACAAATTTCAATCAGAAGGATTTGGCGCCGGCGTAAAAGCTAAATATGAAATCACGGCTTTGCAGGGTTTGCAAAATGCATTAGGAAAATCTGTTGCAATAAAATTTGCGCAAGGCTATAATGCTCCCAAAACCGGCAGCAAAAATTATAATGAGCATGTGAACAGCCCTGATAGTACATTAATTAAAGAGGCGGTTAATACTGCCAGGAATTGCGACGTGGCTATATTGTTTATCGGTGGCAACCGCGACTACGAAAGTGAAAGCCGCGACCGCAAAGACCTGGGCCTTCCTTTCGGAGAACAGGCATTGGTGGATGCGATAACTGCAGTTAATGCCAATACTATTGTAGTTGTAATCGGCGGAGCGCCTTATGATATAAATAAAATAAAAAAAGACAACCATACAATCGTTTGGTCGTGGTACAATGGATCAGAAGGTGGTAATGCCCTGGCCGATGTATTATCTGGTAAAGTAAATCCTTCCGGAAAATTGCCGTTTACATTTCCTGTCGCATTAAAAGAGTCACCAGCCCACTTCCTGAATACCTTTCCTGGCGAGAATCTTACAGCAGATTATAAAGAAGGCATCCTTGTAGGCTATCGCTGGTATGACACAAAAAAGATAACTCCGTTATACCCCTTTGGTTATGGTTTGTCGTACACCACTTTTAGTTATTCCGGCTTGCAAACGGATAAAAAAAGTTATTTAGTTAATCAAACCATAACAGCAACCATCAAAGTAAAGAACACTGGAAAATTTGCGGGCAAAGAAACAGTTCAGTTATATGTTGGTATGCCCGGTTCCTCGATAGAGAGGGCTGAAAAAGAATTAAAGGCGTTTAAGAAAGTGATGGTCGCGGCAGGGCAACAAGTAATTGTCGCACTAAGTATTCCTGTTAAAAGTCTTGCTTATTATGATGAACAAAACAGGAAATGGGTTGTTGAACCTGGCGATTATAAACTTTTCGCTGGCACCTCATCACAGGATATTAAAGCAACTTCAATCATTAGTGTTAATAGTGAAAATAAATAAATACGTCTATTTGTCACCGTTAGTCTTTCCGCCTGATAAATAAATGGACAAGCATTTTTATTGTCCGTTGGTTTTGCTGTTGATAATTGTATGATCCTTGTGTTGAAGAATAAAGTGGTTGGTGAAGCAAATGTTTTTTACAAGTATTTGCCTTGAATAATCCTTTTTTCTTATTTCATCGTTATCTTATCGAGAAGTAAATACCGCTCACGGTGCTTTTCTTTCCCTGCTTTTGTAGTTACATTAATATGCATAACCTCCGCAGCATCACCGCTTTTAACCGCCGGCCATTCGGGTACGCCTAACCCGTTAGGATTGCCGGTTTTAATAAAGTTGGCAAAGAAAGATTGCAATATTGCCGATACTTTATAATCATCCGGTTGCCAGTCGTACACATGGTTAGTCGGTAAATTACCCATCGCATATTCTATTTCGGCTGAATGCACAGCAAATGCTTCAGGTAACGCTTTAGTTGTGTCTTCGTTTATTGCTGGTCGTGGGTGAGCATAAAAATAACGATACACGGGGTGGCCACCGGTTTTGCTTTGCAAGTCAGACCACTTCCAGGTATTAAGGCCGGTAAAAAGATCGCCGGCAAGATCAGTTGCCAACTGTTGTATCGTTTCTTCATCGTTTATATTGTATACTTTCAATAATTCTTCAGCATTATCACCAAATCTTTTTTGTATTGCCTTTGTAAAGTTTTCAGGTGTAGGGGCTTGCTGTTCCAGTATGCTTTGGTAGCTTCCTTCCCCGGAGTTCCATCCCACCAGTAAGGGAACTTTAGCCTGGTTGCCTGATGTATAAATTTCAACAGGTGATTTTGGAAAAAAAAAGCCATCAACATCTACCGGAAATTTTGATAACCCGGGTTTGGAGGTTTCTTCCAGGATTTTTTCGGCAGACATTGCGCGAAGGCCAGCCAAAGTAATGGCACCAATGCTTTTAAGAAATTTCTCACCTAGTTGTTCTGCTTCTGAAAGTGAAACAGTAGAATGTTTCCCCAGCAACGATCCGCTTTCCCCGATAGCGCCCGCAATAATATTTTTAGAAAGTGGCGACGCCATTTGAGCGCTAACAGAAGAGGAGCCTGCCGACTCGCCGGCAATTGTTATTTGCTGAGGGTTTCCACCGAAAGCACTGATGTTTTTCTGCACCCAGTGTAACGCGGCACTTTGATCCATAAGACCGTAATTGCCTGATGCATGATGAGGCGATTCTTTGGTTAATTCGGGAAGTGCCAGGAAGCCAAAAACGCCCAACCGGTAATTTACCGTTATGGCTACAATACCTCTCCTGGCCATGCTTTCACCATCGTACCGATATTCTGATCCATCACCTGCATTAAATCCCCCTCCATAAAAGTATACGAGTACCGGCAGACGATCATTTACAGATTTGGCGGGGGTCCACACATTCAGGTAAAGACAATCTTCGCTAATGCCGTTAGAACGAAAATTCATATCGCTGTAGATAGGTCTTTGCATTGCCCGCGGGCCAAATTTGTCTGCGGCTAAAATGCCTTTCCAGTTTTTAGCAGGTTGTGGCTCTTTCCAACGCAATTCGCCAACAGGAGGTTGTGCGTAAGGGATGCCTTTAAATGATCGAACACCAGATTCGTCTACGCCCTCAAGGATACCGTTAGCAACCTTCACTTGAAGATTATTATGAAGAGAAGTTTGTGTATATGATTTAACGGATAAAAGAAATATTGTCGGAATAAGGATAAATAGTTTTTTCATAAATGCCGATTGAGATTAAATAGTTGAAGATAATTACAAAATTAATAACAAGGCATTTTCTAAACCCAGGAGCCAATTAAAACTGTGCATTAATGCTGAAATCATTCTATACGTCATTAAAATTTCATTTTTTATTTTCCTTCAGGGTAATTTTAATAAACTGGAGAGTTCCTGTGCATAAATTATATTTATAAAAGGTTTGAAATACATAAAATTTTATTTAAGTTTATCTTCTCTTGATTATTACGTAACCCCTTTACCTTTTTCCACAGAAAAAGTTTGCCATCACTGCCTGTTTTGAGATAATTATATTTTGGTGATCCCAGTGATTGGAATATTTTATTCAATACTGAAATTTATTCTGAATGGAAAATTCGGACGTTACAAATCAACGATTGCAAAATTCAAAAACTGATTCTCCAGCTTCCAACTCAAATAAAGGAGATTCAAATTTCGCAATCCAGGCTCCGACGATAACGCTTCCTAAAGGTGGTGGCGCTTTGAAAAATATCGATGAAAAGTTTAATGTAAATGCTGCCAATGGTATGGCATCTTTTTCTGTGGCGCTTCCTTTCAGTAAAACCAGGAGCAATTTTATTCCAGCGATGTCTTTGAGTTATAATTCGGGTTCAGGCAATTCTGAATTTGGATTGGGATGGAACCTGGATTTTTCTTCCATTCAAAGAAAGACCGATAAAAAACTTCCTGAATATAAAGATGCAGATGAGAGTGATGTATTTATGTTTACAGGAGTGGAAGATTTGGTGCCTGTATTACAAAAAGATGGAGGAGGCAACTGGCAGATCGATGAGATAAAAGACACGACTACCGGTTATACAATTAAAAGGTATCGTCCCCGTATTGAAGGAAGTTTTAACCGTATTGAAAAAATTACACCAAAAGATACCTTCGCTTTTTATTGGAAAGTAACGGACAGGAATAATGTTGTTACTATTTACGGAAGATCACAAGCTGCACAACTTTTTAATCCTGCCAATCCTCAACAGGTTTTTAAATGGTTACCGGAAATAAGTTATGATGACAAAGGCAATTGCTTTGAACTGGAATATATCAAGGAGAATTTTATTAATGTTCCTCATATATTATCTGAAGGTAACCGGCTAAATGGAAATGCATCTTGCACCAACATCTACCTAAAAAGAATTAAATATGGAAACGAAAATCCATATTTCCCTGATTTAGCTAATCCTTATGATACGCCTTTACCCGTTGATCCAAAATATTATTTTGAGGCTGTGTTTGATTTTGGCGATCATGATGATTTAATTCCAACTGCGGTTATACAAAAAGATTGGCCTTGCCGTTTAGAACCTTTTTCACAATGCAAGCCTGGATTTGAAATGAGGACATACCGGCTTTGCAAACGCATTTTATTCTTTCACTATTTTAAAGAATTAAATGATGGTATAAATGCTGCGCCATGTTTGGTGCAATCCATTGATTTAAACTTTCAGCTTTTTCAAAATCTTTCAGCCACTCACTCGCAGAAAAGAAATGCAGAAGCCGATTATATAATTGCATTGCAGCAAAGTGGTTATATCAAAAAGCAGGACGGTTCGTATTCTAAAAAAAGTTTCCCGCCAATAGAATTTTCTTATCAGCAATTGAATTGGAATAAAACAGTTCAAAATGTTTCGGCCGACAATTTAATAAACGATCCTGTTGGCTTAACTAACGGTTATCAATGGACTGATTTATGGAGTGAAGGAATTTCTGGTATTCTTACCGAGCAGGCAAATGCATGGTATTATAAAAGCAATTTAGGTGATGGAAATTTTTCTATTGCGCAGCCCGTAATTCCGAAGCCATCATATACAGGGATAAGTAATGGCTCTTTGCAATTGCAGGATTTGGAAGCCGATGGCAGAAAATTTCTTGTGAGTTTACAACCCGGAACAAAAGGATTTTTTGAATTGAGTGATGACGAAGAATGGCAGCCATTTCAATCATTTGCTCAAATGCCTAACATTAATTTTTCTGATGCCAATACAAAATTTATTGACCTTGATGGCGACGGGAGAGCCGATCTCATCATTTCCGAAGAAAATGTTTTTACATGGTACGCAAGCAAAGGGATTGCAGGCTATGATTCGCCGGAGTTGGCCGCAAAGCCTTATGATGAAGAAAAAGGCCCGGCATTATTATTTGCAGATGCCACCCAAAGCATTTTTTTATCCGATATGAATGGCGACGGCCTTACGGATATTGTCCGCATCCGCAACTGCGAAATTTGTTACTGGCCCAATATGGGTTATGGAAAATTCGGAGCTAAAGTGAATATGGATTTTGCACCTTTATTTGACACTCCTGATCTCTTCGATGCATCTTACCTGCATCTTGCAGATGTAAGCGGGACGGGAGCTACAGACGTTCTATACTTAGGAGAAAATCAATGCAAAGCATGGATTAACCTGGGTGGCAATGCGTGGAGTGAAGAACAAACTTTCGACTCTTTTCCAACAACGGAACAGCCCAACAAGGTCGCCGTGATTGATTTCTTAGGCAACGGTACAGCATCTATCGTATGGTCTTCCCCGCTTCCAAAATATGCGAATACGCCTATGCGTTATATTGACCTGATGGGTGGCAATAAGCCTTACATAATGAGCGGTTATAAAAATAATTTTGGGAAAGAAGTAAGCTGGGAATTTAAAAGTTCAACTCATTATTATCTCCAAGACCAAAAGATGGGAGCTCCATGGATAACCAAACTTCCATTTCCTGTGCAATGCGTAAATAAAACGGAAATTAAAGATGTTGTGGCCGGAACTGTTTTTACAAAAAGTTATTCATACCACCACGGATACTACGATCATGCCGAAAGAGAATTTCGCGGCTTTGGGAGGGTGGAGCAACTGGATACAGAAGATTTTACTAGTTTCAAATTGTCCAACGCGAATAATGTTGTTGAGGAAGATTTGCACCAACCACCGGTGAAAACAATTACATGGTTTCACACAGGTGCGTATTTTAATGAACAAAATATTTTAAACCAGTTTGAAGAAGAGTATAGCAAAGGACCATTTGAGTTTAATCTACCAAAACCCATTTTGCCAGATGGGTTGACAGCCGATGAAAACCGAGAAGCGTTACGTGCCTGCAAAGGAATGGTGTTGCGTGTTGAGGTGTATGCGAGTGATGGCAGCGCTGATGAGGCCAAACCATATACCGTGAGCACCCGCAATTGTATTATTAAATTACTTCAGCCACAAAGTATAAACAGGTATGCCGCTTTTTTGATGCACGAAAGCGAGGCCATGAACATTAATTACGAAAGGAATTTAAACGATCCCCGCATTGCTCATTCACTAAATATTGAAGTTGACGATTTTGGAAATGTGCTACAATCAGCCGCTGTTGTATATGGAAGAAAAACAAGCGATGCACAATTGCCGGCTGAAATACAAACAGAGCAAAGTAATGTTCATGTGGTTTACACGACAAACAGCTTCACCAATTTATTTGATATACCCGAAACATATCGCCTGGAAGTATTGGCAGAAACAAAAACATATGAACTTACTAACAATACATACAACGCGATTTCGACGTTTGCTATTGATGATTTACTCAATGACTTTGCAATTGCAGCAATTATTCCTTATGAAGTAAATGCAAATGGTTCTTTACAAAAAAGATTGATTGAAGATGTGCGCAGAATTTATCTGGGTAATAACCTGGTAACACCTTTACCGTTACAGCAAATGGATTCGTTGGGCCTTGCGGAACAAACATATAAACTCGCATTCACACCTTCACACCTTACAAATTTATATGGTGCAAGAGTTACCAATCAAATGTTGATAGATGGAAAATATGTGCAGGCAGATGGAACAAATTGGTGGATGGCATCTGGCAAAAATATTTATTTGGCTGGAGTAGAAAACGTTTCTAACGCCAAACAAAGATTTTATTTACCAATAGCTGTAAAAGATCCGTTCGATGCTGAAACGAAGTTCTCTTATGATATTTATAATTTGAATATCGTAAAAACTGAAGATGCGCTGCAAAATATTGCGGCGGTTGAAACGATTGATTACAGGACGTTACAGCCTGCTGTATTAAAAGATTTGAATGATAATGTCAGCGAATCGATAACCGATGAGCTTGCAATGGTTATCGCGACTTCTATCTATGGAACAGAAGGTGATGGTAACCATGGCGACCAACCATTGACAAATTATAATGTTATTATTCCTGCAGACTTAAATGAAGTAATAACTGACCCGAGTAAATTTTTGCAACATGCAACAACTTTTTTTTACTACGATTTA
>Ga0157373_10004168_pt1 | contig 10902 bp, 5 predicted proteins | sample C65metaG_FD_113460 | JGI IMG/M metagenome (GOLD analysis project Ga0157373, IMG submission 113460) | Corn rhizosphere microbial communities from Kellogg Biological Station, Michigan, USA - C6-5 metaG | ecosystem: Host-associated > Plants > Roots > Rhizosphere > Soil | place: USA: Michigan...
AATGACTATGGTCAGTTTTCCATTATGCCAGTTACAGGTAAGTCCGTATTCAATGAGGACAAGCGTGCGAGCTGGTTTTCTCATAAAGCGGAGATTGCAAAACCTCATTATTATAGGGTTTATCTCGCTGATCATGACATTGTGACTGAGGTTAGCCCTACAGAGCGGGCAGCGATGTTTCGTTTTACCTTTCCAAAAAGTGATTCCTCTTTTGTGGTTGTGGATGCTTTTGATAAAGGCTCGTACATCAAAATTATTCCCGCCGAAAATAAAATCATTGGCTACAGTACCAGGAATAGCGGTGGTGTGCCAGAGAATTTCAAGAACTATTTCGTTGTTGTTTTCGACAAAGCCTTCACTTACAATGCTGCAGTAGGAGGGCAAAGTATTGATGCCAATGCCCTGGAGAAAAAAGAAGACCACACGGGCGCCATCATTGGGTTTGCCACGAAAAAAGGAGAACAGGTACATGCCCGCATCGCTTCGTCCTTCATCAGTGCTGAGCAGGCAGAGCTCAACCTGAAGGAATTAGGTGGCGATACTTTCGATCAGCTGGTGACAAAGGGTGCTGACAGCTGGAATGAAACACTGGGCAGAATTGCCGTTGAGGATGACAACATTGACCACCTGAGGACATTTTACTCCTGCCTGTACCGCTCTGTGTTGTTCCCGAGGAGTTTTTACGAGATTGATGCCGCAGGCAAGCCGGTGCACTATAGCCCATACAATGGCGAAGTGCTGCCAGGTTATATGTTTACTGATACCGGGTTCTGGGATACCTTCAGGAGCCTGTTTCCATTCCTTAACCTGATGTATCCTTCTATGAGCGTAAAAATGCAGGAAGGATTGGCAAATGCTTATAAGGAAAGTGGATTTTTACCCGAATGGGCCAGTCCGGGTCACAGAAACATTATGGTAGGGAACAACTCCGCATCCGTAGTTGCTGATGCCTATCTGAAAGGACTCCGGGGCTATGATGTGGAAACCCTTTGGGAGGCATTGAAACATGGTGCCAATAACGTACACCCTAAAGTGCCCGCTTCCGGACGTGTCGGTTATGAGCAGTATAACAAGCTGGGTTACATCCCGAATGACATCAAGATCACCCAGAACGTAGCCAGAACACTGGAATATGCTTATGACGACTGGACGATTTACCAGCTGGGCAAAGCGCTGAACAAGCCTAAAAAAGAGATTGAGATTTTCGCGAAAAGGGCAATGAACTATAAAAACCTCTACCATCCAGAATTTAAATTGATGAGTGGCAAGTCTGAGGATGGTAAGTTCAGACCTGGGTTTAATCCGGTAGACTGGAGCAGGGACTTTACCGAGGGGAACAGCTGGCACTACAGCTGGTCGGTATTTCATGATCCTAAGGGGCTGATTGCGCTGATGGGCGGTAAGCGTGAATTTAATGCCATGCTGGATTCTGTGTTTGCCGTTCCTGGTTCTTCGGGCATGGAAAGCCGCTCGATGATCCATGAGATGCGTGAAATGCAGGTGATGAACATGGGACAGTATGCACATGGGAATCAGCCGATTCAGCACATGGTTTATATGTACAACTATGGGGGCGAGCCATGGAAGGCACAATATAGAGCCAGGGACATCATGGAAAAACTCTATACATCAGCTCCGGATGGTTATTGTGGTGATGAAGACAATGGACAGACTTCTGCATGGTATGTGCTTTCTGCTCTTGGATTTTATACTGTATGCCCTGGAACGGATCAGTATGTGTTGGGATCACCCTTGTTCAGATCTGTGAAGTTATCTATGGAAAACGGTAAACAGGTCACCATCAGCTCTAATAAGAATAGTCTGTCGAACCGTTATGTGCAGTCGATGCAATTAAACGGTAAAGATTATACGAAGAACTATCTGACACATGGAGACTTCCAGAAGGGTGCGAACATCAGCTTTGAGATGTCTGCAGTGCCAAATAAAAACAGAGGTGTTCAGGAATCGGATCTGCCCTATTCGTTTTCAGATGAATTAAAAATTAAATAGAGATTGAGACTTAATGTCATTGGTTTTCAAGTCGGCAATTGCCAGCCTGAAAACCAATGACATTAGATTTATTTCTTTCCGCTCATCGCTTCAATGACCTTATGGTAGAGCTCATTGTTTTGGTAAACACCGCTGAAGGCTTTCGCTCCGGGACCATAAGCAAAGACAGGGACCATGATATTGGTATGGTCGTCGGTGCTGAAGTTCCCCCTCACCAAATTCTTGTGATGGTCGGCATCAAGTAAAGACAAGCCGCCGGTTTCGTGATCCGCAGTGACGATCACCAGTGTCTCTCCATCGCTGTCCGCAAACTTTAATGCTTCAGCAACCACTTTATCGAAATCATGCAACTCTGATACTACATAAGGGAGGTCGTTTGCATGTCCTCCGTAATCAATCTGGGCACCTTCAGCCATCATGAAAAATCCCTGTTTGTTTGGTGCCAACAAGGCTACAGTTTTCAGGAATGCTGTTTTTAACATTTCCCCCCGGCCTGAACGTACTGGTCTTGTGGCACTGTCGTCCAGCAATACCAGTTGTTTCCCTGATTTGGAAGCCTGAAACGCTTCCAGGCTTGTTACATACTGATATCCTTTTTTCGAGAGCTTTGTCAGGAGCTCAGCATCTTTATTTTTAGTGAAACTTTTAGGGTTGGATCCTACAAGTATATCCACATTGCTATGCTGGAAATCAGCAGCAATGGCCTCTGATAAAGACCTGTCGATCTGGTGTGCATAAAATGCAGCCGGTGTGGCGTCAGCAATGTCTCCGCTACTGATTACCGCACTTTTGACCTGCAGTGCGGCGAGTGTATCCGGAATGTTGGCACTGGCCTTTCCCTGCTCATCGACACCAATATACCTGTTGTTGGTTTTTTTACCGATCGCCATGGCTGTTCCGCCAGCTGCGGAGTCTGTAAAATCTGAGTTCAGGGCTTCGGTTTTTGATAAGCCGATGTGCTGCATCTTCAGGATGTTGAGCTGTCCTCCGTTGGCGCTCGATGCAGCCTGAATCTGGGCAAGTCCCATTCCATCACCAATCAGCAGGATCACATTTTTAACCTTTCCCTGTCCGCCATCATTTTTGTAGGTCGGCTGGTAAGGGGTGTAAGGTTTCGGGTTGATGTACTCGACCTTATCCCTGCTGTTGTAGTAAGCCTGCAGCTGCTGCGGATGGTCTGTGCCAATCCAATCGGCGCCCATATGCTCCAGCTCCTTCCAGCTGTTTGGATTGTCTTTCGTAGCCCAGAAGCGGAAAGGTTTGTTCATGGCATGGCTTTTCGCAATCACCGCCTTCATCTTTTCCAGATCTGGCGGGCTGGGCGTACCTTTTCCATTCCAGACCGAATAGCTACTGATCTCGTCGCTGATCATGGCGATTCTCCTGAGCTGGTCTGCGGTATACTGATGATAGGGCCTGCCATCAAAAAAGAGGTAGTCGGGATAGTTTTTGTAATCTGCCGGAGGAGGAGTATCTCCGCTGATGACAATGCGTACTGCATTTTTGTTCAACTCGGGATTGAATACTTTCAGATGGGGCTTTAGCGCTGCGATGAGTACAGGAAGTACCGCTTTGTAATCGGCCTTGATGTCGATGACCAGTTGCATTTTTTTGCTGGTATCGGCATAGATATGTCCATTGTGACTGTGGAAAGCTTTTACCACAGGCTCGAGGTACATGGTCGTCAGCGTCTTTTCAAGATCAGTATCTTCTTCATTGTGGGCCACCAGCAGTTTGCCACTTTTCAGGTAGATGTCTGCTTCTACGGAACCCATACCGGCATGATAAGCCGTAAAAAAAGGAAAATTCTGGTTGTAGTCGTTATGACTATGACCAGAATTTGCTGTGCGCCCAGCCTGTTGGGCATTTGCCGACAGGCTGAGTGCTAAGCATGCAAATAGTATATATTTCATTCAGATTGATTTTACCATCCAGGTGTTTGCTTGTAGGTATTGTTGCTTTTGGCAATTTCATCCGGACTGATTGGCCATGCCATATGTCTGTTTGGATCGAAATTTCTTGCGGGCCATACCTGCTGAATGGTGTATGGTGAAGCAGGATTTGTCGTTGTTGCATGGATACGGCCATGCAGCGGTGCGTTGATCTTTGCGTAGTCGCCCCATCGCTTCAGGTCGGCAAACCGGTCGGTCCATTCACAGGCAAGCTCCACACGACGCTCATGTTTAAGGTCAGCCATTGTTGGCGAAGGAATGCCGGCGAGGCCAACACGGGCACGTACTTCGTTAAGAGGCGTGGCAGCATCGCCATTTCTGTTCAGTTTAATCAAAGCCTCAGCTTTGAAAAGCAGGATCTCTGCATAACGCATCAATGGGAGGTTCAGGGTAGTGGTCGGATAATCGCCGTTAGGGTTTACTGAACCTGTTCCCTTTTCAAAAGGCTCCATATACTTGTTGATCTGGAATCCTGAAAGGCTGTTGGTAGAGAAATAGGTACGCTCATTGCCGAAGAAGGTAAACTTATCTCCAAATTTGAGGATGGTTACCTCTCTTCTTGGGTCATTTGCTTCGTACTCTTCATAGAGCTCTTCCGTCGGCTGGAAGTAACCCCATCCGTTATAGATGCCCCATCCTTTGTTTTCCAGGATCACACCCGGGAACTCTGAACCACCCTGAATACCTGAAGTAACAGACCAGATGTATTCGGAGCTCCAGTTGTTTTCTGTTGTAAATACAGAGCGGTAGTTCAGCTGACTGGTGGCTTTTCCTGTAATCAGCTTCCGGCCTCCTTCATTTGCGATTTTGTCGCACAATGCGGGAATCAAGGCCCATTTGGATTCGTCATATTGCGCCCAGTAGGCGTAGGCTTTGACCATATACCCCCATGCAGCAGCTTTGTGTGCACGCCCACGGTCGGCAGCGCCATAACTTTCGAAAAGCGGCAGCATGTCGGCAGCTTTCTCCAGATCACTGATCACCTGCGCATAGTTGTCCGTTACCGAAGGCAGCTGAGGAGGCATACGGGTTTCAAACTCGGGATTTTCCGGCTTGTCGAAAGGTACGCCCTGATTTTTATGGCCCCAGATGTACGCCAGCCAGAAATGTGCAAAGCCCCTCATGAAATAGGCCTCGCCCATCACGCGCTTGCGGAGGTCTTCAGAAACATTTGTGGCAGTGGGTGCATTTTCAATTACCTGATTGGCCTTGTTGATGATAAAGTACAGGTCATTCCATCCACCTGTCAGGTATCCTTCGCGTCCTGTAGGAATAAAGTTTTTGATGTTCTCACCGTCAGCCTTTACACGGCCAACAATGAGGTCATCGCTTGCATTCTGTACCCAGAAAAGGTCCCTTCCCCAGGTGGCTTCATTTTTCATTGGCTGATAGATGGCCGCCGCCGCCTTGTTCAGGTCCTCGTCGCTTTGCCAGAAGTAGGCAGTAGTAGGACTGCCATTAGGTTTGGTATCTACCCAACTCTTCTGACAGCTGCTGATGGTTAGCAGGAGGGGAATTAATGCCAGTATATGATTGATTTTTAATTTCATGATATTTTTCTTATTCGTTTGTTGAACTGAAGCCCGGTTTAGAATTTTAGGTTTACACCCAGAGAATAGGTACGTGATATAGGAAATTGACCGCCATCAAAACCAATTCCGCCTACTTCAGGATCCATGCCCGAGTATTTGGTGAAGGTCAATAGGTTGTCGCCACTAAAGAAGACGCGCAGGTTGGTATTCCAAGGCAGCTTCTTGAACGTATATCCCAGGAGTACGTTTTTGATCCTCAGGTAATTTCCATTTTCCAGGAAGAAGTCGGAGGGCTGCTGGAAGTTCTTGTTGGGGTCGTTAGCCCTGATGCGTGGAATGGTACCACCTGTATTTTCCGGCGACCATGCTTCGAGGATTTTGTTCCACCTGTTGTAACCCTGTTCAGCACCGTTCAGGGTAGACTCCTTGAAAGCATGGAACAGTTTTACACCACTTACACCCTGCAGGAAGATGCTCAGGTCAAAGTTTTTATAGTTCAGGTTGGTCGTAAAGCCGTAGGTAAAGTTAGGGAAGGCACTGCCCATGTATTTACGGTCACTGTCATTGATCTGTCCGTCGTTGTTCAGGTCAACGAATTTAAGGTCTCCGGCTTTTGCCTCTGGCTGGATGCGTTTTCCATCTTTTACGTAAGCTGCAGCTTCGGCATCGGATTGGAAGAGGCCAGCAGTCTCAATCAGGTAGTAAGAATACAGCGACTGACCGATTTCTCCGCGATAAGGACTCAATACACCTCTCCAGCTGTCACCATTCAGCCAAATGGATTTAGGATTGTCGTCAATGGAGATGATCCTGTTTTTCAGGGTAGCGATATTCCCACTCAGCTCGTAAGTGAGTTCGCCGATCTTGTCTTTCCAGCTTGCTGACACCTCAAATCCCTTATTGCTGATTTTTCCCTGGTTCACAATAGGGGAACCAAGGCCATAAGAGGCAGGCCACTCGTTTTGCTGAGTGCCAATCAGGTCGAAAGTTTTCTTGTCAAAATAATCGGCCGTAAGGTTCAGCCTTGATTTCATCAGGCTCAGGTCCAGACCTATATCTGTCTGTTCAGACGTTTCCCAGCTCAGGTCAGGGTTTAAGCGGCTACCCATGTACATTGACGGAGTTTGAGGAGCCCCGTTTCCAACCTGATAGATTGAACCTGCATTCAAGGCTGCGTAGCCATAGTAGTAGGGCACGATACCGAGGTTACCTATCCTACCCCAGCTTGCCCTGAACTTTAACAGATCAATGCCTTCAACCTGGAAGAAAGGCTCAGAGCTCAACTTCCATGCTGCAGTTACGCCAGGCAGTCCTTTACCGCGGTTGACTTCCGCAAAGCGACCGGCGATGTCATAGCGGTAACTTCCAGTCAGGAAATAGCGGTCTGCCCAGCTGTAGGAGATCCTGCTGACGTAAGACAGGTTACGGTCTTTAACGTCACTGGATCCCGGGCGGTCGAGACCAAATTCAGCTGCATTGGAGAAAAATTGTGCCCAGTCGGCTTCGTTTTCAAATCCCTGTGCCCTTACGTTGAAACCTTTGTTACCTTGCTCCTGGGCGGTCATGGATACCATGGCACCAATAGCATGTTTGTTAAACTGGCGGTTGTAATTGGCCGTATTTTCCCAGATGTAGTGATATCCGCGGTCGGTAGAATAATTCAGGTAGTTTTGAGTGATCGGCTTTCCTGGCTCTGTTCTTTTAGGCTCAAAGTTTTTGTACAGGTTGTTGTTGGTGCGGTATGAAAATCTGGAGATGAAGTTCAATCCTTTCACAATGTCCGATACGGTCAGTTCGGTAATTGACTGCAGGTCATTTGCTTTATTGTAAGGCTTGTTGCGCAAGAGTGTCGCCACCGGGTTTACGGCGTCACCATGTATACCCAGGTATTGTGAGTCTCTCGGGCCCACACCACCAAAGGAACCATCAGGATAATAGACAGTTGCTGAGCTTGGCATATAGATGGCGGATAGAATGGTGCCGGTATAGCCTCCGGCAGTAGTTGTTCCCCTGTTGTCATTGTTGTTCCAGAATAAGTTCTGACTTAGTTTTACGTGTTTATTGAACTCGTAGCTGGTATTGAAGCGCAGAGAAATATTCTGGTTATAGGTGTTTAACAATGTTCCTTCTTCACGTTCGTAACGTCCCTGTAACAGGGTTTTGAACTGATCTGTTCCTCCATTGATGCTGATGTTATGACGCTGTACGATACCTGTACGGAAAATCTCATCAACCCAGTTCGTACGCGTTTGTTGTGCATAAGGATTCTTGCTGATGTCCCAGCCATCTAATGGAGTCAGGCCTGCATTTTGATAAGCCAGGTTGGATACCCTTGCTTCTTCTTCTGCAGTAAGTGCTTTGGGCAGTTTCCAGGCAGTTTTTGTTCCGGTGAATCCAGAATATTCAATCATCGCCTTTCCTTTGGATGCCTGTCTGGTAGTAATCATGATGACACCCGCAGATCCCGAAAAGGCGCCGTAGATTGCTGCTGAGGCCGCATCTTTAAGAACGGTAATGGACTCAACGTCAGCTGGGTTGTATGGTGCATTGGGTACCCCGTCAACTACATAAAGTACATTTTCTCCGTTCATAGAGCCCATACCCCTTATCGTCACGGCAGGCGTTGCATTCGGATGTCCACCACTGCTGATTACAGTAACGCCGGGAACTTTACCCTGGATCATGCTCTGCACATTTAATACGGGCCTGTTTTTGATCTGTTGCATATCCGGAACAGTGGCAACGGCGGCAGAAAGATCCTGCTTTTTCACCGATCCGTAACCGATTACTACCACCTGGTTGAGGTCGTTCTGTTCTTCCTTCAGCACGATGCTGAGGCTCGACTTTCCATCGGCAGCAACTTCCTGCGTTACATATCCTGTGTAGGAGACAACCAGTGTGGCATTGTCGCTCACATTCTGGAGGCTGAAGTTCCCATCACCATCAGTAACGGCACCGATGGAACGGTCTTTTACCTTGATGGTGGCACCCGGCAGGGGAGCGCCTTTTTCATCGGTCACCTTTCCTTTGATGTTAAGGAATACTACCTTCTCTGGTGCCGCGGCTCCTTTTCTGGTGATGATGATGGTTTTGTCTTCAATAACAAAATCAAATGGCTGTCCTTTCAGGCTTTCCTGAAGGGCCACTTCCAGGGATACATTGCTCAGGGCAACATTCACTGGTTTCGCCTTTTTGATCTCATTGTATTTATAAAAAAGATAATAGCCGCTTTGCTTTTCAATGCTGCTGAGCACCTGCTCAAAGGCGATGTTTCTGCCCTTTATGCTGATGCGCTGCGAATATACCTTCGCGCTGAGCTGAAGGCAGGTAACCAGGACCAATATGGCGGTTAGTTTCATCATTAGAAACGTTTTAAATGATATCAACGGCGTCTTCAACGCCATTTTACCATAAGGATTAAATTGCATACTTTTGTTCTGTTTGGATTAAAATGATAGTTTCTGTCAATGGTTATTATTGATCATCCAGATTCCCTGTAAGGGGATTTTACTGAGCCGGGGGTGTTCGCTGCACTTCCGGTTCTTTTTTGGGATCATGAAGGCCGGGTAGTTATGTTTTCATATTCCTGTTGATTTTAGCGTTCTTTATTTACATTTAGTTCTCTACAATAATTCTCTTTCCTTCCACCCTGAAGTTGACTTTGCTAAGCTTAAGGATCCTCAATACGCCGGAAACATTTTCACTGCGTTTGATTTTACCCACATACTCGTCCGTTGGTATATTTCCGGAGTAGCTGATTTCGACATCGTACCATCTGGAAACCTGACGCATGATGGCCTGAAGATCCTGTCGGTCAAACTTAAAGTAGCCGTTTTTCCAGGCTACAGCATCCTCCGTGTCGGCAGTGGTTATGGTTTTGAATAATCCAGAAGCACTAAGGACGGATTGCTGTCCGGGAACAAGGAACCGTGCTTTTCTGTCCTGTCCGCTTACCTTTACGCTCCCTTCCAGTAAGGTTGTCCTGACATCATCCTCATCCTCGTAAGCATTGATGTTGAAATGCGTACCGAGTACTTCGACCTCCTGGTTGCCGGTGACGACAACAAAGGGCTGATGTTTTTTTGCGACTTCGAAATACACCTCTCCGGTAGTTTCCACACGGCGATAACCTTTTTCAAATGCTGTGGGAAAACTGATGGAAGATCCTGAGTTTAGCCAAACTTCCGATCCATCGGGTAAAGTGAGGTGATATTGTGTGCCGCGCGGGGTGCGTACCGAGTTGTAAGTGTTGGCAAGCCTTCCCGGTTTATTGATCATTTCATACATCAGGGCTTCATCATGTTTGTCTTCCAGCTTTACGGTCGTGCCATCAGCGAGGGTCAGGATGGCTTTGTCCACACCTGGTGAGATGTCGTTCTGCTGATGTGCGGCAGCCTGATTTGGCAATACCACTTTTTCTATTGAGCCGTTGTGATAAAAATATAGTGTGACAGAGCAGATCAGAATAACTGCAGCTGCGGCGGCCATGACTTTCATTCTCTGAAAATTACGCTTTACGATGTTCTGCTGGATGAGCTCATGCCTGATCTCCTGGTGCATCCCCGTTTTCAGCTGATGTTGTTCGGCAGGGCTCATTTGTTCAAGAATGTTTTCGTGTATATCGTGCGCTTCGTAATAAGCATCAAGAAAAGCCTCCTCTTCAGAAGTAGATTTCCCCTGTCTGTATCTGGATATGATCTCCAGAAGCTCCGCTTTTTCTATGTCTTCTCTTCGTGGCATATATCACCATGACAGGCCAGATGATAAAAGTCCCACGGAAAAAGAGAATATTTTTTAAAGTGTCGTAATGTGCATACCCGAGCCCTAAAGGAAACCGGGAAAAATAGATTTGTTTTGACAACTAAAACGACCTGATCAGCAGTATCATCAGAGTAAACAGTGCATCGCGCAATACGAGCAGACTTTTGCCCAATTGATTCTGAACGGTCTTTCTGGAGATCCCCAGCTTCTGGGCAATTTCGCTGGTGCTTTCGTCCTGATGAAAACGCATCTTAAAGATCGCTTGCTGTGCATTGCTGAGTGTCTTTAACAAGGACTCGTAGGTTTTGTAAAGTTCTTTGCCCAGTAAATGAGCATCTGCCTGTTCCCTCGCAGCCTCTGTCTCCATGAGCAACGTGCTGACAGGTGTGTATTTCTTTTCTTTTTCAAAATGATTGACACGGCATTTTTTACGGCCGTATGAAGGTAAGCGGGAAGGTTTTGGATTTTACTGCTATGGCGGTTGGTCCATAACTTCAGGAAGATTTCCTGGGTGATGTCTTTGGCCTGATCCTGGTCTCTTAGCCGTTTATGAGCATTGACATACACAATGTCCCAGTATTTATGATATAGCGCATCAAAGGCAAGACTGCTGTTGTTACGCAGTTCAAGCAATAATAATTCCTCAT
>Ga0157373_10004169_pt1 | contig 10902 bp, 10 predicted proteins | sample C65metaG_FD_113460 | JGI IMG/M metagenome (GOLD analysis project Ga0157373, IMG submission 113460) | Corn rhizosphere microbial communities from Kellogg Biological Station, Michigan, USA - C6-5 metaG | ecosystem: Host-associated > Plants > Roots > Rhizosphere > Soil | place: USA: Michigan...
TCCGCTGCAAACTCAAAAGCGCCGCGCGGCAACATCTCACCAAACAAAACCACGTCGGGTCTCAAGTGGTTTCCGCATTCCAGACACGCGTCCGGACGTGCGCGTGCCGCCGAGTTGTCATGATTGGAACGGCAAACAGTACATCTCGCGCGCCAGATGTTGCCATGAAGCTCGATCACGTCGCGCGATCCAGCCTGCTGGTGCAGGCCGTCGATATTCTGCGTAACAAGCGTAAACTCGGCAAAGCGATCCTGCCAGCGCGCAATCTCCTCGTGCGCCGCGTTGGGTTTGATCGCGCCCATAAAGTCGCGCCGGTAATCGAACCACTCCCACACGGCAGGCAGATCGCGTTCGACCATTGCAGCCGAGGAGATGACGTCGAAAGGCATTCCCTTCCAAACGGCTGTTTGACCGCCACCGCGGAACGTCGGCACGCCCGATTCCGCGGACACGCCTGCGCCAGTCAACACAAGAACCCGCTGTGCGTCAGCAAAGCGCCGCCGCAATTCCGACGAGATGTGCATGCACGAGCGATGGTAACAGATGGGACCGATACGTTCTACAGGACCTATACTTTGCTATACTCTGCCCTTTTCACTTATGACCCTGAACGATCTGCAACAAAAGCTTCGAGAGCGAATTCGCTCCGCCGCGCGCGAAACATTCGGCGTGGAAGTGCAACAGCTCAACGCTGAAGCACCGCCGCGCCCTGAACTCGGCGATCTCGCTTTCCCTGTCTCTTTCGAACTCGCAAAACTGATCAAACAAGCGACGGGCGAGAAGCAGGCGCCGCGCGCCATCGCCGAAAAGCTCAAGCCGGCGCTGGAAGACATCGAAGAAGTCGCGCGCGTCGAGATAGCAGGCGCGGGTTATGTCAACGTTTTCTTCGATCGCGTCAGGCTGCTTGGACTTTTTGCGGACCAAACGCGCACGGCTGAGTTTCCAAATCTCGATCAGCCGAAGAAGATGGTCGAGCACACGAGCATCAACCCAAACAAAGCAGCGCACATCGGTCACGTTCGCAACGCCGTTCTCGGCGACACGTTTCAGCGAATCCTCAAAGCCGCGGGCGATCGCGTCGAAGTTCAAAACTACATCGACAACACAGGCGTGCAGGTGGCAGACGTCGTCGTCGGATTCATGCACATCCAGAAGATGGACCTGGACCAGATCAAAGCTCTCGATGCGTCGCTGACGAAAGATTATCCATTCGATTATTACTGCTGGGACCTCTACACAAAGGTCGGCCTGTTTTATAACGACGACAATCGAAAACTGCGCAACGAAGTGCTGCACGCGCTTGAAGAAGGAAACAATCCAATTGCCGAACTCGCCGACTACGTCGCTACGCGAAACGTCGAATGCATCATCGACACCATGGAGCGACTCGGTATTCGTTACGATCTGCTCGCTCGCGAATCAGACATTCTGCACCTGCACTTCTGGGAGCGCGCGTTTGAACTGATGAAGACCGCAGGTGTGATCAGGTACGAAACTGAGGGTCGTCACGCTGGCTGCTGGGTCATGCCGTTTGAGTCGCACACGGGCACCGACGAGCACGAATCAGACAAGATCATCGTGCGCTCGAATGGAACCGTAACCTACACCGGAAAAGACATCGCGTATCAACTCTGGAAGCTTGGCAAGCTCGGTCTCGATTTCAACTACCAGGTCTTTCGAAATTATCCCGATTGTCACGATCTATGGGTAAGTCAAACCGATCCAGGACTGGATCATCCACACTTTGGCGGCGGCGTGAAGGTCTACAACGTGATCGACTCGCGACAATCGTATCCGCAGGAGATCGTCGCGCGTGGCGTTGCCGCTGTTGTGCCTGAGATCGGCGAAGACGCGAGCATACATCTGAGCTACGAGATGGTCGCGTTGTCTCCCGCGGCTTGTGACGAGCTCGGAATCGAGTTGAGCGCAGACGATCGCGCGCGGCCATACATCGAGATGAGTGGCCGCAAGGGACTTGGCGTCAAGGCAGACGATTTGATCAACCAGCTCGAAGCGGGCGCGCTTGGGGAAGTTGAAAAACGCAACCCGGAGTTGTCTGACGACGAAAAGAAAGCGACAGCGCATGAAGTTGCAGTCGCCGCGTTGCGTTACTTCCTGCTGCGGTTTACGCGCAACACAGTCATCGCTTTCGATTTCAAGGAAGCACTTTCGTTCGAGGGTGAAACAGGTCCTTACTGCCAGTACGCAGCGGTACGGACCAACTCGATCTTCCGTAAGCTGGGCGGTGAAACTGTTGCTGCTGCCGATACGTTAATGAAAGAGGTAACGCGAGACGACGCCTTGCAGGCGAGAGTGGCAGAGGTGTTGTCTGGCGATGCGGGCACGGAGATCTGGTCGTTGCTAATGTTGTCGCAACAACTCGACGAAGTCATCGCGCAGTGTCGAAATTCCGCGGAGCCTGCTAATCTAGCGAAGTGGACTTTCTCCCTCGCAAGGACGTTCAGCCGTTTCTATCACGATCATCGAATTCTTGCCGAGCCGGATGAGGTGCGGCGCGCCGTGCTGATCACCGTCACGAAAGTCATAAGAACCCAATTGATCGCGGCTTTGGCGATCCTTGGAATCAACGTACCCGAACAAATGTAGCTATACTTTCAGAAAGTCACAGAGTATAAAAACATCATGTTAATCGTAATGAAAAGCGACGCCACCGACGGCCAGATCGAGACTGTCCTGAGCGTGATCGAGCAATTAGGTTTCAAAGCGCACCCGATGCCCGGCGCAACACGCACGGCGATTGGCATCACCGGGAATCAGGGCGCGGTCGATCCGTCGCATTTTGAAAACCTGGCGGGCGTTGCTGAAGCGATTCGCGTCAGTAAGCCTTACAAACTGATCACGCTAGATCTGAGGCCGGAAAAAACCGTGGTGCGCGTCGGTGATGCGACGATCGGCGGCGACGAGTTGGCGATTATTGCTGGTCCATGTGCGATTGAGAGTCGCGCACAGGCGTTCTCGATTGCAGAAGCGGTGAGGCGCAGCGGCGCTCGATTCTTCCGCGGCGGTGCTTACAAGCCGCGCACTTCACCGTATGCGTTCCAGGGGCTTGGGGAAGAAGGTTTACGAATACTCGCAGACGTGCGCGAAGCTTACGGACTGAAGATCGTCACGGAAGCACTTGACGAAGCGGGTGTCGATCTGGTTGAACGTTATGGTGACATGATTCAGATTGGCGCGCGCAACATGCAGAACTTTTCTCTGCTGCGACGGGCCGGCAGAGCTCGTTTGCCTGTGCTGCTCAAGCGCGGGTTGTCGGCGACGGTGGAGGAGTGGTTGTTGGCGGCGGAGTACGTGATGTCTGAAGGCAACTATCAGGTCGTTCTCTGCGAGCGCGGGATTCGCACCTTTGCGCAGCACACACGAAACACGATGGACCTGGCTGCGATTCCGGCTGTCCGACGCATTTCACACTTGCCTGTGATCGTCGATCCTTCGCATGGTACGGGGAAGAATTTTATGGTCACACCGCTGGCGCGCGCGGGCGTCGCGGTTGGCGCCGATGGTTTGATAATCGAGGTTCACGATCAACCCGAGCACGCGCTGTCCGACGGTGCACAGGCGCTGACGCTGGTCCAGTACGAGGAGTTGTGCAGCGAAGTGCGGTCCATCCACGAAGTGATCTCCCCAACACCCGTTGGCTAATCCGTAATCAATCCGCGTCATCCGCGGTTAAGATTTTCGGTAAATCACGCACGAACGCTGACCGCGGTAAAACCTGGGCGTACCCTGCCTCAACCGCTTTTCGTTGCAGCTCTACCTCAACATGTGAAAAGAACCCTATCAACTTCATTCCGGACAGATCTTTCGCTAATTCCATCGGATCCATCTTCTGATTGTGCAAATCAACCAGTACCACCCGCGCCTCACGCGCCTTTTCAATTAACGCGTCTTTGTTGCGCGGAAAACTGATCTCCACTCCAAGAGCCTCGGCAACGGCTCGAATCTTCGACGCAAAAAACATATCATCGACAACGACGATGACGACGCCACTCATCATTCCCCCTTTAACTGACTCCGAGAAACTCGAGTTTGGAGAAAATTCCAACCACCAGCCGCTTGCTAACGAAAACAAGTTCGTCGTTGCATCATACAACATCCGCTACGCCCGCGGCCCCTACCTGATCTGGGGCGGCCTGCGCCGGAAAGCCGGCTTGATGAGTCTCGCGCGGCGCCCGAAACACATCGGTCAAATGATCTCAGCAGCGGCACGCGCGTTTACCGATGGCCGTTTTCTCCCGCGCGCAGACGTCATCGCGCTTCAGGAAGCGGACAAAGGAACGACTCGCACGGGCGGTCATCACGTCGCAAAGGAGCTCGCCGCTGAGATCGGCATGCAGTGGGTACACGCTCCTGCTGGAATCCCGCGCGGCGTCGCACCAGTAAAGCGGCAGTGGTGGCTCGACTTCGAAGAACCGATCGACCTGCACGACACTGGCGACACTGGAGTCGCGCTGTTGAGTCGACTGCCGCTGAGCGACGTCAGTCGCATCGATCTTCCGTGGCAGGAGTGTCCGTGGCGGCCGCGACTCGCGATGTCGGCGACTGTCTCGCTTGGTCCAAATCAGGTTCGACTCTTCAACGCGCACGTCGATCCGCATGCGGCAGTCGACGGGCAGTTGGCCCAGCTCGAAGTCATAGCCGCACAGGCGGAAGCAGCAACGGAGCCCACGATCATCCTCGGCGACTTCAATACTCTCTCAAATCAGAAGTGTCTCGACACGCGTCGATTTCTCGAGGCTCGCGGTTACAGGACGCCGTTGCGGACTGGAACTGCGACATGGCGCGGCGCCGGGCTGAGAATGCATGCGGATTGGATCTTCACTCGCGGCGTTCGGATTCAGCGTTGGGGAGTTGCGCGGCTGCTGTTGAATGTGTCGGATCATTGGCCCGTGTGGGCTGAAGTGGACTTAGGTCTTGGGACTTAGGTCTTTACAAAGACCAAAAACCAAAGACCAAAGACCAAAGACCAAAGACCAACAAAAGATGCACATCACGAGCCGCGACAATTTCCTTCTCCGACAGGCGCGTGCCGTTCGCGATGGCAAGATCGAAGATCTGATCTTCGTCGAGGGGTTGCGGCTGTGTGAGGAAGCACATCGATCGAACCTCGACATCGAGGCGGTGATCGTTTCTGAAGAGCTGTTGCGAAAGGAACGTGCTGCGGCCGCAATCGATGAGCTCTCGAGCACCGCGAAGCGCGTGGCGTCAGTCAGCGAAAAGCTGTTGGAATCAATCTCCTACACGAAGACGCCGCAAGGCATAGTCGTTCTCGCGCAACGGCCGGAATCATCTGAAGCGCGGTTGAGTGCGAGTCTTGGGACCAATTCCCTTCTCGTCGTGCTGCATCAGATCAACAATCCCGTCAACGTTGGAGCGATTCTGCGCACGGCGGAAGCAGCCGGAGCAACGGGAGTTATCACGACAAGCAACACCAGCGATCCGTTTTCTCCGAAATCCCTCCGCGGCGCGATGGGATCGGCGTTCAGGCTGCCGATTTGGAGTGGAGTTTCTTTCGAGCAAGTGATCGACTGGTGTCGCGCGCGCGGGATGGTGTCTGTTTGTGCAGATGCTGAGGCGAACACGGATTACACGGATGTTGATTGGAGCAGGTCGAGTGCATTGATTCTGGGGCCTGAGTCAAGTGGATTCACGGCGGATGAGTTGGCCAGTGCTGACGAGCGGATACGCATTCCGATGAAAGGTGCTGCGGAGAGTTTGAATGTATCTGTTGCCGGTGGGATTCTCTTGTTTGAAGCTGCAAGGCAGAGGACAGGATTGCAGGATTAAAAAACAGATTCGCAGGATTTCACTCGACGCGTACGCAGACTTCTGTTGCCGGGAACGCTTTTTCTGATTTCTTGGTCCTGATCCAGGCCACGATCGTGTAGATGCCCGGCTCTTTCTTGTAGAACCTCACGGGCGCACTGAAGAGTCCGATCGTGGAAACGTCAACAACTCCCTGCGTCCTGTCGACATATAGTTGCGGCGGCAAAAGTTTCGGCCAGAGCATTCTCGACTCATTTGGCAGCGAGTACGAACGCGGCTGTCGCAACCAACTCAACTCGGGCGGCTGTGGTAAAGGCTCATAAAAGACCTCGACGTTGTTCAGAACATGATCGCGATTGATGATATTGCCGACGACCGAGATTTGATCGCCCGGTTTTGCCTCGCGTCGAAACGGATCGACCTCGACGTGCTTCGCGACAAACAGCTCCACCAGCCTCAACCGCAACTGGTCGACAGCAAGCCCGAACCCCACGTGCGTGTGCTGAGGTGCGAGGATGGCCCGGCGGTGACCATCGTACGGCGGCTTCTCCTGGTACAGCCGTACGTGGAAGTAAGCAGTGTCCTGTATCAAGTCCTCTAACTTTGTGGACCACGTGTTGTCGGCCGAAGATACATTCTCCTGCGTGGCGTCAGTTCCACCTGCAAACGAATAGCGTTGGTATGGCTTGAGGCCATCGCGCCCCCAGTGACTCGCATACTCTGCGGCGGCCATGTCAACTGCATGACTCGTAGCGACTTTCGTCGCCAGCTCATCTATCGCAACCGGCGGCACGTTCGCGACTGCGCGCTCCTCGTTGACCATCTTCAGCAAGTTTGCGCGTATCTCTTCAAACGTTTTTTCGAGATCCGATTGTGCGAGTGCGAAAGGTACGTGGTCCAACAACACGGCGCCGGCAGACGCAGTTGCTGACTGCAAAAAGACACGCCTGGAAACCGTCATAAAACGCTAGACTGCGTTACTGATCGCGCCGCGGTACGCGGCTGCCAGTCCGTCGGCATTGTCGATCGTGATGCCGAGATCGCGCAGGAGTCCGTCCTCCAAATCGTAAATCCAGCCGTGGACAACGAGGTCCTGGCCACGTTGCCATGCGCTCTGCACGATCGTGGTGCGGCCCACGTTCAAGACCTGCTCGATCACATTCAACTCGCACAACCGATCGAGACGCTCGTCTTCGTCGTGGACCTTCGTAAGTGACTTTTCGTGTTCGTGCCACACGTCCTGCACGTGGCGCAGCCAGTTATCGATCAGGCCGAGTTGAGAATTATTCATCGCGGCTTTCACGCCGCCACAACCGTGATGACCACACACGATGATGTGCTGCACCTTCAGCACCTCAACTGCATACTGCATCACCGACAAACAATTGAAATCGGTGTGGACCACAACATTCGCTACGTTGCGGTGCACAAACATCTCTCCAGGCATCAAGCCGACGAGTTGGTTCGCAGGCACGCGGCTGTCAGAACAGCCGATCCAGAGAAAAGTCGGTGATTGTTGTTTGGCAAGGTTGGGAAAAAACTGCGGATCCGTTGCCGTAATGCCCTCTGCCCATTCTTTGTTGCTGTCGAGAAGACGTTTGAGATCTTTCATACAGTCAATTGGATAATCTATTCCACTCAGGTTTCGGGTAGACCTTCAACTTTCGCCAGATCAACGTGAGACCTCCATTATCGTCGAGACGCACGACACGAAAGCCGACGAGCAGATCAGCGCGTTTATTACTCGTCGATCGCAGAACGTACGTCGTGTTCAGTGCGGCTGGAAGTGATGAACCGTATCTGAAGCGCTCGAGCGCGAAGCCTGCCCGGTTACGCCTGCTAAGACTCGCGGCTTCAAAATAATCAGCCGGCGGGATAATGCCGGCCAGGCCTTCGACGCCGTACATTTCAGGCGTTACGGTTTCGAGAGGAACGTCGCCGAGCGCGACGAGTACGCCGAGTGATTCGCCGGTGAATCCCGTAATGAACTTACCGTTGACGAGCCGCAGTTCCGCCCAGCCCAGCCGCGGATCGACGTATCCGTTCAGGCCGTTGCCGTGTTTCTCTTTCGTGAATGAGTACATGCTGGCGTAGCCACCAAAACCGGGTCTACGTCCACTCGCAAGGTCGGCAATTGAAACGACTCGACGTCTGCCGGGCGGAAACATTTTGATGATGCCGGTGTCGGGCAGTCGAAGAAATTCCGCGAACTGTTGTTCGTCTTCAAGTGAAGGTGCGAGGAGTTGTTTCTCGAGTGAGTTGGGTTCGTACTCGCTGACCCAGACATTACGTCGCGCCAGCGAAGGCGATTGCGCCGCCGCGGAAAAGCAGAGACTCAGACCCGTTAACAGAATGAAAGGGCGAACTCTCACACCGACGTAATCACCGGTCGCAAGAAATCTCTTACTTGAGGTCGCGCGAGTTAATCCAGGTAAAGCCGCTCTGGAATGTGACGGTGCCTACGCGCAACTTCATACCCTCAGCCGCAGGCGGTAGAGAAATCGTGCGCGATTCTTCGGGACCGAGCATCTCGAATGACCTGAAGCTGAAGGTCGTATTCTCACCTTCCGCGCTGTGCGATGTCCACATTCTCTCTCCGGTTAACGTGTAACCGGAAATGACCTGGTCTCTTTGGTTCTCGAGAGAAAATTCCAACTGGCGATCTGGCCTTGAACCCAGAAAGATGAGCTTCACCGGGTCACCTACTTCACTATCGACAGTGACGAGCACGGGTCTGACCTGTCGCATCTGCCGCGAACAGGACGAACGCCGAACGTAGACAAAATCAGAATGGAACTGATGAGGTTTGAAAAGACCTAAGGCCAGGCTTAGAGCGATGCCAATACCGAAGGTTAGAACAGCGACGGCAAAGCGAACAGCATATCGACGCATGACAAGCCTTTCTAACGCCGAGGCGTATTGCAGTGGTTCTGGTGCGATGATTTTACGCCAGGTTAGAGGCCCGAGCACAGGCCGCGCGTTGTCTCCGGAACCTAAGCACGCTCAGCGGCCAGCGCGCGTGTGGCGACCGGCGGCACATATCCGACCGGCAAATCGCCGTTGTCCGCGCGTAGATATTGCCAGTCTTTTGGCTTCAGAGAAGCGAGCAGTTCCTTTCGGGTTTTAACTTTCAGCGGTTTACCGCGATAAATTTTTCCCATTCGCTGCAGATTCTTCTCTGAAATCGCGCCCGAAAACATCAACAACGGCCAGGTGAAGTTGGGACCGTTAAGACCACGCAGCTTGTAAAGCCACATCGCAATGGATCCGACACGCCACGCCATTGGTCCCCACCAACTGTACTGGCCGGGCCTCAAATTCATCTTCCAGCACTTCATCATCAGTTGCCATTGTAGCGGCGTAAGCTGTCGAGTTTGTGTCACACCTTCTTCTTTTTCCATGCGAGTGTCGTGGAGTGGTGTGAAGATCGACGGAATCAGGAACGCAAACAGCCCGCGTCGTTCGATTTCGTAGACGAGATCGATTGTTTCCATCACGTCCTGATCGGTTTCGCCGGGATTCCCGACGATCAGGGTCATCGCTGGAAACCAGTTGTTCTCATTCAGAACGCGCAGTCCTTCGAGCACGACGCTTGGCCAGTCTTCGATCGAGAACGGGACGCCTTTGCTCGACATGATCTGTTTCGCCATCCGCACTGAGCCCGTTTCGAGTCCTATCAAAGGCGCCAGTGCTTTCTTTTGTGGATGACTGCTGAGGTACGGAAAATGGATCGGGCTTTTCGGCAGCAACAGCTCCGAGAGTTGTTTGATCAATAACGGGTCGACTACTGCCGGCGCGATCGTGCAGTGACTCAACACGTGCTGCTCGACGCCCGGCGTGTTCACGATATCGGAATAAAGATCCACCAGCGCTTCGCGGTTCGGGAAATAGAACGGCGTGTCAGTGTGGACCTGGCCCCAGATGAACATGTCTTCGGTGGCAAGCGAGATTTGCTTGTTGCCGTTTCTGATGTTCGCGCGCACCGCGTCCATGATCTTGTCTTTTGGAAGATCGATCTGAGGATTTAGATCGGGCACGCAAAACTTGCAGCGACGTCCGCAGCCAGTGGTCATCTCGACGACGCCGAACGTCGTGCGCGTGTCGGGAAAGAGTATTCCCTCGCGGTCCAGCGGATGTTTCACTTCCACACGCAGCGGCAAGTCCTCTCCCTCGATCGCCTTGCGGAAGAGCTCGAGCGTTTCGACAGACTCGCTGCGTCCTTCAACCACGCAATCGACGCTGAGCTCTTCGTAAGTGTTCGTCTGGACGATTTGCCAGCCACCCGAACCACCGACGATGACTTTGAAGTTCGTTCGAAACGGATTCGATTTGATCTTCGCAAACAACTCTCGCGAGTAATGAGAGTTGATCGGCATTTTTGAAGAACCGAAGATCGAAGTGTAAACGCCGGCGGCGAACGTCACGCCGAGTGGATTGTGCGTCGATACTGCGACCACGCGTGTGCGCGGTCCAACGAACTTGTGCAAGTCGTCGGGAAAACAGGCGACGATGTCGTCGCTGCGATATTCACGCAGCAAAGACTTCTCGACCAGCCTCACGCCCGCGGGCATGTAACGCGCCGATCCGTCAGGGTTGTGTTCGACCTCGCGCCACTTGGGATATTTTCTGTTGATGACGCCTTCCATCCAGATTGGTATCGAAGCCATGGCCATCTGAATGAAATAACCGGCGTGATCGATCGCTTCCGTGAGCGGAGCGGTCAAGACGATCATGCGGCCGCCGTCGGCGGGTGGTTCGAATACAGGTTGTGAGTTTCCGTTAGTGCGTGCGGGGCGTTTACCGGCGAATGACATCAAATTGCTTTTCCTGGGGTTCAAGGTCAAGAATTGCGTGCCTACACTAATGAAAAGCTGCAAGGTACGCAAGCGCACATCGGTTGTTCTTACATGTCAGTGGCCGCCACCGCTTCAATCTCGATCAAAAAACCGTGATGCAGCGGGCCAGATGGAATGGCGGCACGCGCCGGACGGTTTTCACCGAGCACGCGTGAATAGACCTTATTGACGGCTTCCCAAAGGTTGATGTCGGCCAGGGATATGTTCACCTTGAGAACGCGGTCCCAGTCGCTGCCGGCAGCCTTGAGAATCGCGTGCA
>Ga0157373_10004171_pt1 | contig 10900 bp, 4 predicted proteins | sample C65metaG_FD_113460 | JGI IMG/M metagenome (GOLD analysis project Ga0157373, IMG submission 113460) | Corn rhizosphere microbial communities from Kellogg Biological Station, Michigan, USA - C6-5 metaG | ecosystem: Host-associated > Plants > Roots > Rhizosphere > Soil | place: USA: Michigan...
ATCCTTTCGGTTTCATGGGCGTTGATCGCCAGAAATTTACCGCATTAAAGATGAGCTAAAACCTTATGCAAGAGCCAACCGAAAAGGACTTTCCTTCTCACACACCCATGATGCAGCAGTACCGAAAATAGCATTCAACTAGTTGAAAAATATAAATATTTCAAAATTAGTTAAAACATAAATTACTTATAGGCTACTTTTTATCAACAATGGTAACTATCATAAGCAAATCCCCAGGTTATTAATAAAATACCTATCCTAAAGACATTTAATAAAAAATTCAGAAGCATGAGCGTGTTACTCAACATTCTAAATCTGAACGTTGATTTTGAAATAAATATGATTATAAACAATGACTTAGTTTCTCTTGTGTGATTTTTGTAATTATGCGACCCAATTAGTTACCCACGAAGAAGGTGGTAAAGTAAAAATAATGTGGATTTGATCACGTAAGAAGGATACCTGACTCACACAAACCCTAAGCAAACAATTAAGTCCATGTTTTATAAGGTTTTATTTTATTTAGATGTGCTTGAAAAATAATTTTTTTAAAGATAAAGTCTTATGGAACGATAATAATAACTTAACATTGAAGACTTTAAAATTTATACATTCACAAATTTATAAGGTCGGAGACTATAAATGTTTCTAGACAGTAAGGAAGATTCTAATGACGGAAATTAACTCATTAAGTGAATTACCAAATCTTTTTGCTAAAGTTGATAGCGATTCTATAGATTACGGTTTTTTGAAAGAAATTTTTAAAATAGAATCGGCTCCATCAAAAAAAATAAAGGCACTATTTAGAAAAATCGATAGCGATAGTATAATCCGACAGGGGGATATGCTTATAATACTCTCGAATAAATTGATATCAGGGAAGTTTAGGCAGAAATGGTATGATTTATTTGAAGATAATTCATATGGAGGGGCTATTGTTCCATTCTATTCTTTAGTAATGAAATATATTACTCAAAACAACAAAGATTTAGATATGGATTCTAATTCTCTATCAGAAGTATTTGAGGTTAAAAAGCAAAAAAACCATAAAAAATATTACCCTAAAAATGAAGCTTTAGGAATATTGGTTGATAAGACTATCAATGAAGGTAAGATTGGAATTCTATTCCTTTGGTACCTCATAGAAAATACTGAGTATGCTATTTTAAGAGGGGATAGGGATAGCAGACTAATTAATTTTAAGCAAAATTTAATGGCTGCACTAAAGGATAAAAAAGCTAATGGAGTTATCAATTTTTTAAGTGAAAAAAAGTGGGATAGTGAAGACACTGATTTGATTGAGAAAAACATTCCATTGTCTTCACCAGATGTTATTAGCATAAGCAATAATTTTAATTTATTAGAAAAAAAGATAAATCCATTACATGAAGTTTTTGATAAAACTAAATCGTTAATAAATGAAGTTAATCCTAAACTAAAAAATAACATCAATGTTTTACTGAATAAAAGTAATAGTTTATTGAGTAGCGCTGCATATGATAATGTTTTGGAGCAAATTAATAGCCAAGTTAAATCATTGCAAGAAGACTTTACTAAAATTGAAGCGGCAATCAAATCGCTTAACGAAAAAATATCGGAATACGTAATTCCTAAATTAAGTAGGATTGGTTTTTTTTTAAATGTGGAAATGCCAAGATTTAAATGTATAAATAATATTTCTGATTTATTAGCAGACTTGTCGAGGTTTGAAAACGAATCAACAAAAGCTTTTTTGAATTTAAAAAGAATAAGTGAATCGCACCTCATAGAGGAGATTTACGAAGACAAAATTGCGAAAACTATAGTTTCATTTAACGAGCTGGATGAAATATGTGAAAAAACTATTATCAAGATTGATATACTTGACAATGGCTTAAAGTCTCTTGACGAATTAGCTAGCGATGTGAAAAGAAATAGTTTAAATATTTCTTGGAATCCATGGGCACAAGATATTTTAAATGATAAGTTATTCAATATCTTCTCGTATAAACGAATAAAAAACGACATTGACGAGTTGCTTGGTATTACGTCAGCTAAACTAGGTAGTAGAGTTAGTAATGATTTAAGTAGCATAATCGAAATTACAATTGATAGAGAAGATCTTAATAGTGTAAGTAAAGTAATAAAGCTAATAAGTTATTTATCTTTGCAAGTTTCTGACGAAATAGCCCAAAAAAATAGCAACCTGAAACAAATAATTTCTCTGGCGTATATTCACCTCTCGTTGCAACCAAAAGTGTCGCTCAGTAATAAACATTTTTTAATAAATTCTAAGATTTTATTGGATTTCAAAAACAATACAACTAATACATTATCAGCTTTTTTAGATGAAATATGCAACTTAGTAAATACCGCTGCATTCAAAAATGGGTATTCTTTTATTATAAGAAATATGAATGCTTTGAATGAATATGAGGAACACCTTAATTTAAAAGACAAATACAGGAACGATCTTAAGAGGATTTTGACATTTTACAAAAAAGGAGGTGTAACAACCTATGCGCATATCTGGAGTGAAGCCTATAAAGATTTATTTGAGCCGCTATTCAAACTTATCGAAGAAAACGAGTTAGAGAAATTTATAACTAAGTTCTATAAAATGATTGAAGATCTTGATTTGGATTCCAGACTCAGCACTTGGAAAATAAACATTCCTGACCATTTAAAAAAGAATTCAGAATATAACAAGAATATTAAGTCTTCGGTAAAGACAAAAATAGATGAAATTGAAAACTATTTGGAGGAAAATAATTACTTTAAATTAGGAGGGAAAAAGGAAAATCTTAGTTTTTTGATTAAAGGCGTTTTAGATGATAGCAGTCCTGATGCAAAGTTTTTTCAAATATGGTTGAAAAACTTGATTCACTTCGAGGGACTGAATACAGATTATTCTAACTTACGGGGATTAGGTGACGATTTGTTTGAGTTACGATCTGAGCAAGTCCCTGCATACTGTGTTAGAACTTTTATCAAGGCGGTTAAAGGCCAAAAAATAAGTAATGATGACTTGTTATTGGATGCATTAGAAAATGTGATAGAAAATAATACGCCAACAAAAATTGCCAATAAATACCGCGAGTATGAAATGCTCGAAGGCTATGCAAAACTAATAGGTGAAATTGAAAGTGAGGAAATAAATTTAGAGGTTGAAAGAGCTATTGAAAAAGAATTAGATGATAAAAATGATTACTACAATTTGATTGTTTCAAACATTGAAGAGCAAATAAATACTATTTCTATTGAGGAGAAGGATTATCATATCGCAGAACTCAAAAGCCTAGAGGAAATGATCCAACAACAAAAATGGTATCATGCGGATCATGCTGCGAAAGAACTTATTAACTTAATTGATTCAACTAAAAATTATGAAATTGAAAAATTTGAAATCGAAAAGTTACAGAAGAGAATAAATTTACTGTGTGGAATTAACACTTCGTCAAATGTCTTAAGTAAATTAAAATTAGAGCATGAAAGGGTAATGCAGGAAATGGCTGGGCGATTACTACATATCAATCAGCTTGAAAAACTTAAATTAAATGATTTGAATGGTACTAAACTCGAAAAAATCATAAATGAAAGCATATGTTTTTTTTATGATAAAATTCCTTATCCTTCTCCTGGCCAGTCACAGGTGACCGCTTTTATATGGCAACAAGCAATAGACCCATTAATTCTCGAATTATCAAGGTCAAAAACTTTGCTACCTTCATATTCCACAAAACTAAAATTACTAACTGAGAGTTTCATTTCGAACTTATCGAAGTCCGATACACTTGAAGATGATTCTAAGTTTAACGAAATGATTTTTTCGATTTCTGATATCTGGTCTTCGTTACCATCGTCTGGTGAAAGAGGTATCGACAACATATATTCAGTATTTATTGATAACAATTATGAAATAGTCATTAGTAATAACGTAGAAGAAGAAAAGGTTTATGATGAGAATAACAAAGTATCATTAAGTGAAATTATCTTCCAGAAAGACTATGAAAAAGAAAAAGAGAAATTAGAGCAAATTAGGCAATCTTTGGTCCAACTAATATCCCTAACAAATAAAAATTCAAAGAAGAAATTAAATGACAAGATTGCATTGAAACTTTTCGATGAAGCTAAATGGAGTGATATTCTAAATTCACAACCTGAATCATCCGGAGAAAATCAGCTCAAAATAGTTGAGAGTGATTTGCAGCTATTCACATGGGGTTACTCAGCAATAATGGATAACAAGGGATTATTAAAACCAATCCACGTCGCATACCTTTGTTATCTTATTAATAAAAATAAAAACCTATATGACAATCTGAAAATAAAGACAGTTCTTGCTAACATTTTGCATGATTTTCTAGCATCAATTTGCAAAGAAGCAAATAGTGAAACGACAATCAAAGTACAGGATATCAAAAATATCAATGATGCAATTATTTACTTATCTAATAACATAAAGAATCTGCATAAATATGAACATGATTTTTATTTATCGTTTAATAGCGTAAGTACTCTCCCATCATATACACTTAAATTCCTATGGGATTCATTTTCTGGGGACCCTAAACAAGCTGAATTGCGTGCTCATTTTATGTTCATTTGCTGGAGTTTAAATGCTACTGAAATACTAAGTAAATGTTTAACATTTTCACCAATTGATCTGGATCCTAGGAAAGCAAATGCTTTATCTGAAATCGCAAGTAGGTCATTGATTGAAAAAGACAATGAACTTTTACAGCCATTGTATGACTTGAAAAATACACTTTCTTCTAAACCGTATGCCATTTTTGTTGATCAGTTACGAAAAGTAGCACCTGTTTATGATGAAAATGCGGCCTCGTTAAAATTGATAGGTCCACTGGAAGAATTAGATTCAAATAATTTATTAGGTAGGCTTTGTATTACTCCGCGTAAAAATGACGCTCCAGACAGTCTAGTTATTACATTACCCCCTAATGGACCGCTAAGATTCGAAAACAATGATCTTAAAAAACAATTAATCGGTCCTTTTTTAATAGAAAAGATAGTTCCTATGAAGTTTATTCTTCTTATTGAAAACTTGGAAAATTTCAATATTGAAGTTGACATTGATTCAGTATCAATTACCGGTGTCAAGAAGTCTTATAGTTTAAAGATTAACATTGAAGTTGCTTCTTATAAAAACTTTATAAATATGTCTCACGAGGATATTGAAGATTCTTTCGAAAATTTTCCAGAACAACAAATGCGTGGTGAAGAATATGTGCCACGTATTATAGATGAGCGTAAAATTGAAAAGGCATTGATAACCAGTAAGTCATTAAGAAGTATATGGATGACCAGCCCGAGACGTTCGGGTAAAACAACAATGCTTTATCGTATACTTGATGGTTATTCTCATAAAGCAGATAGAGATGTAATTGTAGCTTACTTTACTTTGGATGAGCAGTTTTCAAGCACAACAGATTTCAACAAATGGTTATGGAAAAGACTGCGCACTATCCCAGCAAATAAAGAATTAAGAAATAACTACTATAATTTTGACGATATAGGTAAGACATTGGACTTTGAGAATGATGTCGGAACTTTTATATCAGACCTTTCAGATTTATTAATTTCTAATTTTAATAAAGTTAGCTCCGCAACACGCGTTATATACATGTTTGATGAGGTTGATAAATTTGCCTCAATGTATTTCTACGGAGTTGATTATAGAGATACTGCTAATAATATTCTGTGGCAAATTAGATCCTTGATATCTAATAGCAGAAATGTTGGAGTGGTTTTTGCAGGATCGACTGCGGCAAGAGAGATATTTATTACTAACCCTGAGTCTCCATTTTACAATAGTATTGAACATATTGAGCTAACACCATTTTCTTGCAAGACAAAAGAATCAGAGTTTGCTTCTAGGCAAATTGTAGAGCCCTTAAAATTACGTGGTAAGTTTGAACTTAATAAGCAAACTCTAGAACATCTGCTATGGGTCTGTGCAGGTATACCTTACTATATGAAATTATTAGCTGGTGCGACATATGCCACAATTAGGCAAGGTAAAGTTATTGAGTCAGATGTCAATGACGGTTTATATGCTCTTTTAGATAAACGCACAGGTATAGCAAAACTTGATGGAATGGGAGGAGCTCCCGGAACAGATGATCTTAGAACAACGCTTACCGTAAAAAAAAGCCAAGATGGAATAATTGCGAGGGCAGTTTTGTATACCTTGGCGGAGCTTTACAGCCCTGTAAGTGGTCATTCAGTGCTTAGAGGCAAGCTAACTGCTAATGATTGCAAGTTAGTTTATGAATATAGGCTTACAAAGAAACAAATCAATGATGGTATTTCAACATGCATCAAACTGGGATTGATTTTTAATGAAAACAAAGGGAGCATAAGTAAATTAACGTTCGCGATACCAATTTTAGGCGAATCTATTCGGTTCAATTCACATAAATTTTGGGCAGAGATTCATACTGAGTTAAAGGAAATAACTGACCATGCAGGAGAATAATATGATTCCTAATTATTTCATAGCGCTATCTGAAGAGATTATTAAGTCTTGGATGAAGAGGAAAAGTAATTACATAATTATTTCTCCCCCTATGTCCAATTCATATCTTTTCTTCAAAACTTTAACTAATCCATCAATTATTAGTAAAGTGTTGGGAGAAAACTCAAATAAACTATCTCTTGCAATATTAGATAATCAAGATTTCAAAGATGAAATTACTTTTGCAAGAAAAGTGTGCCATTGCTGGGGTATTGATGAATCCAATATCAACACTAATGATGCTAATGAAACTCTTAATTATGCTTCTTCTGAGATAAATGATAGAGGTAAGATACCGGTATTAATAATTAAGCGATTCCATGATGCACTTGTGAAGCTCGGTGAAGATTTTGGATCCACACTTAGAAACCTTGAGCATGATTATTCATTAAAAACTGTAGTCGAATTACCTGTAAGTATTAGTACCTTAAGAACGAGAAGGGAACAAGAAAATCGGCAAATGACACCCTTTCTCGTATCTGATTGGGGACAAGGACACACACATAAACTTTTAAAAGGCTATGATAATAATGAAATTGTAGAAATTTTAAAAGATAAGCATTTGCATGAGGATATGTCAGGTCTTTTCTTTAATATGACTGCAGGATTACATGGTATTGTTGAAAATTTAGTTGAGGATATGGATGGTAAAAACCCAAGGAATTTGAGTCAGTTTTGCAATTCTAAAGCAAAGGATTTATGTGGTGCAGTTTGTGATTGGTTCGAAAGCTCGAACAGTGATTATTATAAGAAAGCGTTTATTGATTTCGTTGATGAAAAAGAAGTCAATAAAAATTTATCTATATTAAGGTCTCACGATTGGAGTGATTTGTTAGTCGATAAGCGTGGTGACAACAAGTTTAAACTACTTTCATATCAGATAAGATCAGTTATAAGCAATAAGTTAAATACATCTGACGAATTCGAAAAAATACGGGCGCTCGTTGATAAAAGTAACTTCCAGAAGATATCACAATTACTGGAAGATAGATCAAATATGAACTTAGATTTTAGTAATGACTTAGTATATGGCATTGAATTGGCCAATTTATGCAATGTTCTTAATAACATCCATAATAATGATCCAAACTGGAAGGAGATAGAGAATAAAATTGGCAGAGTATCTCTAATTGAAAGCCCAATAAACAACTCACTGAAACCTCATCTGGATTGCTGGAAAAAAACTTCTAAGTTACTTAGTAAGTATTTCGAACAAAAAGGACTGGATCCTAAACTTAGAATAGAAAAATTTATTTGCAATTCACCAGAAGTAGAAGTTTCAGATTTTTTGTTATTACTTCAAGTTCGTATAAATGATGCAGATAAGCAAGAGCCTTTCTATGCTTTACAAGGAATAATTTCTCACCCTGAATCATTATTGCAACTTTACAGCTATAAAAAATTAGGAATTAGATTCTGGGATTTCGAGGGGATTGATTTTTCACAAGAGGAAATATCACAATTCATTAGTAGACCTTTTAAAATGCCGCCGAAAGGAGCAACACTTGGATTTGCTGAACTAATGTTTATGAGTACCTTTCTTGCATTTAAAAAAAATGTAGATAAAGCAGTCATTAATTCAGTCGAGAAAATGGAATCATATCTTAAGATGTATGAGTTACGAAAAGATCAAGTCCATAGTACAGCATTTATCAAACCTAACGAGTGGTATGAATACAGAGATTTTTGTAATGACATGGTTTCAGCAGTTTGGATTTCACTTGATTTTGGAAAACTAAACCGTTTAATGCTTCCTAAAGATATTTTCAATAAATATTTGGCTTACATAGCTCATTGATATTTAATATTTAACATTAATTTATTAAGCAAGGGCTAACTCAGCGAAGCTGAGTAGCCTTGCTTTTTATGCCTTGCAGTTTAAAAAGGGTAGACCTAAAAGCTTCAGGCTTAAATGAGTGAAATTAATTAACAATGTGTATTAGGCATTGAATTTTTTATAATTATACCGATGCAGAACAATGCAAGAAAGGTCGAGAGGCCACCTTGCGGCAGCCTCTCCAGTTCCCCATATATGGGGCAAATTAATAGTTAACTATATAAATTCAAAAATATCATTAAGTCGATATCGTTGAAATTACAATTATGTTTTACATCATAATAAAAACTTGTCAATACTAAAAAACCAATTTCTTAAGGACTAGCATAAAATAAATTTAACTTTAGCATATATATAAATTATTACGCACCACATTGACACAAACTCTATATCATATATAAATATTTCAAGCATAAGGAAAATGCTAATCTATATATTAGAAAAGGAGCTTCTATGGATACCACCTATCAACCTCCCCTTGCAGAGAATCTACGTATTCATTGCGTCAGCGTTAGACTGAATAAAGCTGAGTTAAATACTTTGGATCATGAAAGACAACAGTACGCTAAGGGCGAATGGCTTCGCATGTGCTTAATGAAAAACCAACCTGTTGTCGTTCCCGAGATCAACAGAGCAGCATGGAAAACGTTTGGCGAAATCAACCACAGGCTTAACGAGATTGTTAATCACCTCAACGCGAAGCAATCATGCAGCCCTCTGACCAAAACAGAACTCTTTGCTGTGAAGCGTCAAATCACAGATCTTCGCTCTCGCCTACTTACCGCTGATCTATGGAGTATCCCCTCTAATGAAGGGCATGCAGAAGATCAAACGAGGTAAGAGCTTCACAGGTGTTGTCCTATACGCATTGAAACCAGGAACGCACCATAAAACTGATCCCGTAGTCATCGGCGGGAACATGCTGGGCGCTTCAGCTGCTGAGTTGATCCCTGAGTTCTGCGCTTCTGCTTCACTTCGTACAGACATACTGAAACCTGTATGGCATAACTCACTTCGTCTACCCCACGGTGAATCACTTGCTACAAAACAATGGGTTTCATTTGCTGACGACTACATGAATCAAATGGGGTTCAGTGAGACGCACCTGCGCTGCTATGTCATACATGACGATGAGGCCGGCCAGCACATTCATATCATTGCCAGCAGAGTAGACCTCATTGGTGGAAAGCTTTATCTGGGAAGGAATGAAAACTTGATCAGTACACGTCTAATCCATGAACTTGAAAAAGATCATTGCCTGACAAGAACTAAAGGTCCCTCTCCTTCGCATAGCTCTTCCCCTACCAGAATGCGCAAGAAGCTGTCTCGCAACGAAGAACAGAAAGAGAAGCGCGAAGGTCAGCCAAGCCCCAAGACGTTCTTACAGAACACTATCGACAAGATCCTTACGAGTGCCAATGATATCTCGGGCTTCGTTGAAACACTTGCTGAGAACGGTATAGCGACTATACCCAATATTTCCTCCACGGGCCGCATGAATGGTTTCTCTTTTGAGTATGCCGGAATAGCTTTCAAAGCCTCCCAGTTAGGTAAAGCTTACTCATGGGCGACTCTACAAGAGAAGCTCCGCTACGCACCTGAACGTGACAATCCCTTGCTCTTTGCTTTGAAAGATTCGGCTATGACATGTAGTGAGACGACTGATTCAGTTACTCAGGTGACCTTAGGAGAGCCTGCGCTCTCCTCACCGGCTGCTTTAGAGGTGGAGGCTGAGGCTATTACACATTCTCAAGTACATGAACAAGGAACTGAAGCGCAGACACTGCTCAACATTACGCTTACGCCAAGGGAGCAAAACAGCAGTGCTGACTACTTCATGACAAGAGTATTAGAGTGGCTTTTGAGCATTCCTTATCTGGCCGCTTTCGCAGATCTGCTCAAAAAGGCAGGTAAGACGTTTCTCCACCAAAAATCCTCATTTTCAACAATTCATAAAGTCCTCTCGGCTGAGCCTGAGTTATCTGAGCCATCAGGTAACAGCCAAACACAGATTGAGCGCGCAGCAGTGCCCTTTCGATAACTTCCTGCTACAACGCAATGTTCCAGCCTAAGTTCTTATTTGCACAAACAATTGATCGTTTTTACAGATCGATAAAACGCATATGATAGTCAATACCTATCAAATGAGGATCATCGATCGGTACAAGTGATTTGCTTAAGTTTTGAACTCGTTCAAAAATGTGTCGTAAAAGCAGTTACCAATCAGCAAGTTATGAATCACATAACGTCAAAGGTATATAAAATGGATACAGCGGCTTTGAATAGTCAGAAAGTACGTAAACCTTCTTTCTTTCGTTCTATCAGGTTATGGATTGTTGTACTGGTGATTGTCTGGATACTGACTGATTCAAACCCCAAGGACACTGCAGGGTTCCTGTTCATGTGGACAGTACCTGCCTTCTTCTTACTCCTTACGGCATATGTGTCATACACACATAAAAGGGCAAACGCCTCCACTGTCGACCTGCTGAACGTCAATGACAATGGATTGTGGAGCCATGAATTTCAGAACACCAAAATGACCA
>Ga0157373_10004172_pt1 | contig 10899 bp, 9 predicted proteins | sample C65metaG_FD_113460 | JGI IMG/M metagenome (GOLD analysis project Ga0157373, IMG submission 113460) | Corn rhizosphere microbial communities from Kellogg Biological Station, Michigan, USA - C6-5 metaG | ecosystem: Host-associated > Plants > Roots > Rhizosphere > Soil | place: USA: Michigan...
CAGCGACACCACCGAGGACAAAGACGACTTCCACCAGGGCTACCGCAACCGCTTCCTCGCCACCCCGTGGGACGTGTTCTACCGCCCGGCCCTGGAACACCCCAAACCGCGCGTCCTCGGCAGCCAGACCGCCATGGTCACCGGCCCCAAAGGCGAAGAGATTCACTGCGACCAGTACGGCCGCATCAAGGTGCAATTCCACTGGGACCGCGAAGGTTTGGCTGATGACAAAACCAGCTGCTGGATGCGTGTATCGAGCAGCTGGGCCGGCGATCGCTACGGCGCCATCGCCATACCGCGTATCGGCATGGAAGTGCTGGTGACGTTCCTTGAAGGGGATCCTGATCAGCCGTTGGTGACTGGGTGCCTGTATCACAAGGAAAACCAGGTTCCGTACGATTTGCCGGCGAACAAAACCCGCACCGTGTTCAAAACCCTCAGCTCACCGGGGGGCGGCGGGTACAACGAACTGCGGATTGAGGACAAGAAAGGTGCCGAGCAGATCTTTATTCATGCCCAGCGCGATTGGGATGAAAACGTTGAGCATGATCAGAAGATTCGGGTTGGGAATGAACGCCATGACACGGTTGTGAAGAACACCTACACCGAGCTGAAGGCGGAAGAGCATCGCACCACGATTGCTGATCGCAAGATTGAAGCGCGGATGGATGATCACCTGACGATTGGGCAGAACCAGCATGTGAAGCTGGGGACTGCGCAGCTGACTAGCGTTGGGAAAGAGATTCACCTCAAGGCTGGGGACAAGATTGTTATCGAGGCCGGGATGGAGCTCACGGTTAAGGCCGGGGGGAGTTTCATCAAACTCGACGCAGGCGGGATTACGGTTGTTGGGCCGGTGGTGAAGATTAATGCCGGTGGGTCTGCTGGGAGTGGGACCGGGATCGGGATTAAACCGCCGGTGCTGCCGGGGGCGGCGGATAAGGATAAGGCGGGGAGTTTGATGGATCAGGCGTTGGGGAATGCGGTGCCAGAGAAAACCACCACTCGACCGATGCGAATGATGAAGTTCTCGGGTTGACCTCCAACGGATCACACAGGATTAGGTAATAGGAAAAATGACGGAACCAGTCAAAGTTAAAAAATGGTCTTATCCCCTCAAGATAGGAAATGCCAGTGGGGCAGACCCACAGCAGTACTACGCTGCTCTGGCCAAAGCGAAGGATGGTTATTACCCCCTCGGTGGTAACGGCCTGTGGCACGGTGGAGTGCATTTTGACGAAGCTTCGGGATTAATTTCGGCACAAAGCGAAGTGCGCTGTATCGCCGATGGACAGGTGATCGCCTATCGTATTGATGAAACCTATCTACCGACTGTATACAGCGACCGTACTGCTGTTGCCTCATCAGGATTCGTGTTGGTCAAGCATCTACTCGAGGTTCCCGCTCCTCCAGCACCCCCTGCTACCTCGGGTGGATCTCCTGCCCCGGCGGCGGGGCCTATATTGACGTTCTACAGTCTTTATATGCATCTGTTGGACATGGCTGGATATAGAGAAAAGCCGACTTTGGACCGCCCGTCTTACTGGGCCGGTGGCAACTATCAGGTCAAAGCAAATGTAAACGACCCTGTTCAAGGGTTGAATGTGCGTGCTGCGCCTAGTGGTAGCGAAGGGTACAGCCAGGTTTTGACTACATTGCCGCGCGGCACCACCGTTACGACAGGGGAGACGAGTGCAGATGGCAAATGGGTAAAAATTGTCAGCGTAATGCCAGACGCGGGCCAAGCAGCTGCGATAAACGGCTGGATATTTAAAGGTCAAATGACAAGTCAAGGTGCGGACCAATACCTTATTGGCGAACAGGCGAACGATATCCCTGTGAACCAAGCCAAAGGTTTGAGAGTACGTAGTACTGCGGCCACCAACGGTAGCGTGATCTCGGTGTTGCCTGCAGGCACTCAAGTCCAGATCAGTCAGGAAGGGGGATCTGGCAACTACCGAAAACTAATTAAAGTAGTAAGTGGGACGCCAATCCCCGCTCTCACCGCTGATGCAACTGGAAATGTCCCAGGTTATGTGTGGCTTCCGTCGCTTGAAACTAAAACTGAGCCGAAGGAGGTAGGGAAAGTTGTTCTACTCGACGAGCCAGTTCCCATCAAAGCCGGAGCATTGGTGGGCCACGCAGGCCATTATCAAGAACACGATGAAAGTACCGCTCGTAACGTGGTTCACGTAGAGGTTTTCACATGCGATGACATTGAGACGTTTGTTGCTCAAAGTCGGAGTAAAGCCGCTGCCTTGCCAGCAGACCAAAAAAGTCTGATGAAGGTTTACAAGGAAACGAGGTTAATTACACACCGCGCCGACATCAGTGCGACTAACCCACCACAGGCTAACGATGGTGGCGTGGTGATCGGATACGATCTGATCATTCCGATTGGCGTGTTAGAAGCCTTGCCGGCTTCAAAAAAAATCAAACAATCTGTCACTACCCCAGCTGCGGGCTCTAGTCCTGCAACCTCTAGCACTACTCGTTGGTGGCATCTCGAAGGATTGCTAGGCGATGCACAAGGTAACCCTATTAGCGGTTGGTTGGGTGAGAAGGACTTGATGACCACTCGCCACAATCCATGGGAATGGGACGGGTTTAAATTCATTGAAGAGACCGGTAGCAACGCCGAGCATCTCGCTTCCTATCTGCATGATCGTGATCTACTCACTGAAGAAGAAAAGGCTACTTTCGTTCCGAAAGCCAGTAATTCGACTAAAGGGCCGGTAAAGGAAGGGCTATACGACATCATTGACACTGACAAGAACGATAAACTGACTACTACAGAAATCCTGGCAGCACTGGCTAAGCCTTGGTTTGCGCAATCTATATCCCAGCTAATTACCAAGTATGAAAGCGAATGGTTCTATGACGCTACGAAATGGGATGCACTCGACGAATTGATGGGGCATACGACTGACAGACCCAATTTGAACTGGGTTGCGCAAAAGCAGCGAATCAAGGACCTGTCTTGGTGGAAAGAGGTTGCTACAAGGGAGGCTCTAAGTCCGGATGGTAAGGTTTGGCATATTCATTCTATCGGGCTTATAGGTAACTTTGACCAGAAAAAACAATGCACCTGCAATGCTGTAGCCAAAGTAACTCGATGGGGTACTCATTATGGTCCTGTAGTTTGGGGTGAGGTTAAACTAGGGGATGTGCCTCAATGGGCCGCTTTAGAAACCGCAGGTAAAGTAACAGCGTTTGAGAAGAAAGTTATTGCTGTTATGTGTGAAAATGAGGGCAAGATCAATACAGTTCAGTCTTATGATAGTGAGATAATATCTGCAGGTGCGATGCAGAAAACTGTTAATCCTCAGGGTGCTGGTGAACTCCCAATCCAAGTGAAAGTTTTCAAGGAGCTTTACCCTGATGAGTATGTTGAGCTTTTTGAAAATCAAGGTTGGTATTTGGACTTAAGTTCTGATAGTCCGAAGATGTACTATAAGAATTCTGAATTTGCAAACGGTGAAAAACTTGAGCGGGCCGAATTAAAGGCCAAACTTAGGGTCGGCTGCGGGGAGTCAACTTTTGGTAACGTTATTCAATGTAAGCCTGTGTCCGCTTTGGCCTGTGCCGTAGGGTCTCCTTCATATGTTGAACTTCAGATATCAGATTTTATAAAGCGCCTGAGAGAACTTCAGTCAAAAAAACCGAATACATATGATTTCACGGTTGGTCAATTGTTTTTGTCGACTCTTGGGCAGGCTACAGTTTTGGATGAACACGTTAACCGACCTGGTAACGTAGCCGAAAATTTGAAAAAAGCTTTAGACAAGTTTTTCTCGGATAATCCTACTGTTAGTAAAAATATAACTGCTTGGGGAAGCAATCATGCTAGTTATGAGCGCGAGATTACTGATATTTACGGGCCAGGTCGTAACGGAATGACAACTCCAGGGGTTCGGTACACCAAACTAAAGGCGGCAGTAAATGTTTAATAAATCCTTTGTGGTCACATGTTTAGTGCTTTTGCTCACTGGCACGAGTTATGCCGATACAGCACCGTTAAAAATTGTTGGTTTTAAAGGCGCTTCTTTAAACTTTAAAAATTATGAAGAGAAGTATGGGGGGTGGAATGATGTGCAATATCAAGGCGCCACAGATGGGTTCAGCATATACTCGATCCCAACTAAATTGGCGGGTTCTGAGGATGGCGTTGTTGCAAGCTCAGATGTAGGTCTTATCTCTGGCGATAAAAAATATGTGATAGTGCAGCGAACAAATGCCGGAGAAGTAGTCGATGGGGAAGGGAATGCAATAATTTCCTCTCAGGCATACTGCGATATGGTTTCGCTGGAAACTGGCTGTGTCGAAAATGTGGGTTCAGTTCAGCAATGTGACGGCGCATGGCTGGGCAACAAATGGAAAAGTGCGGAAGGAGGGATTTTCGAATTTTCTAAGGGCGGGATTTCTCCGAAGCAACTAATCTCTGACGTAGTTGGCGTGTCTGAGGATGAGTCGCGCGCTAGTGCATTAATAGACTCAATTTTCATGGGGGTTCCCTCCTATATGGCGTGCTATCCACCTGAAAAAAATATATCTGAATATAATGACATTGCATTCTACTTAGCCCAAGGTGGCGAGCACTTTTTGGCAATGCAGATTTATAATCGCTTATTGGCTATTGCGGCGGATAGAGTGCCCTTGAAACTTAATGTTGCTGACTCTCTCTGGGCACTTGGCAAACATAGTGAGGCGAAGCCGTACTATGCTGAATATCGCAACGCGATGAGAAAGAAAGGTATAGCAAGTAAAGTTCCTAAGAGAGTTGAGGAACGTTTAAATTAGTAAAGGTGGAGTTATTATATACAGCCTCTCGGGAGGCTGCTTTTCTTTGGTGAAGGAAGCTAGGTGGTTCTATTTAACGTAAAGGGGGCAGATTTATTTATGAGGTGGATTAACTATCGATAAATAAATCTGTCCCGGTTTCCCGCATTTTACAGAAATTTATCAGGTGTTTTCACAATGAGTCGTAAGATTGATCCAGCTGCATTGATTGCACTCGCCGTATTAACTGTTGCAGTACCATTTTCTTATGCGGGAACAGATACCGGGGTGCCTATCAGTGCTATGGTCATTAAGACTTTAGATGTAAATTTGATTGAAGGATTAAAGAATCAAAAAATTCTGGTTCTAAAAGCAAAACCAGGTGATGAAGCCCAGAAGCTGCTTTTGACTGCGGGGGGTGGAGGTCAACCGATCGTGGTTTTAGAGTCAAATTCAATCCTGCCACTAATAAAAAATACATACTCGCCAGCGAGTTACGATGGTTTTGAGGTTGGTACTTTTTCTTCCACGAAAAATGTCATTACAGTGGTGGATATACAAGGTGAAACTGTTTCGCTGAAGTACGACTCTATAATGCCCGCAGAGTATTTGTACCTGAAAACAACTGAGGAGGATAATACAAAATACAATTTCAATTTGCATTTTCAATACGATGCAAAAACAAGAAAAATGGTGTTGAAAAACTTGCTGCTTGTGACAAATAACGAGTCGTGTGACCGGTCGCTATTAAGCGTGTACGCGTTGTCGCTCGGTCCTCTTAGCTTGAAGTCGTTAGACGATTTTAACGGTGCTGACATTTTTGAGTACTTGAAAAAACTGCATATAGAAAGTCAGTCTGGAAAAGACAGTCGTGAAAAACTTATGCCGGTCGACGTCAGCATTAATTTTGATCAAGCCCTAGCAGCTTATAAAAAAGGGGGCAAAGAAGAATTTAATGAGTTGATGAGTTATTTTCTTGTGAGTGGGGGCGAAGAGTCAGTATGTGCACCTGAGACTTATGTTGTAGGGAAATACTATTTTCCAAAGAATCCAGGGTGGTCAAATGATCTCGGATTCTTGTTTGAAGAGTCTGGTCATTATGGTGAAGCAGTTGAGTTGCTAAGCTATATTGTTGCCAATAATCCAGATAGGGTGGTCGCTTATTTGAATTTGGCAGATAGTTATTGGGGGCTCGGAAATAAGAAGCAGGCTGCTGAAAACTACAAAAAATATACCTCGCTTATGGTTCAGTCTGGAAAGAATGCGAAAATTCCAAAACGGGTGATTGAACGAAGCTGAATGGTTTAGAGAACGAGGCAGATTTATTTGTAGCGGCCGATAAAGCGCAGAGGATTCCGCCGCGTGTGGCGGAGCGATCTCTCAATCAGGGACTGAAAAATTGAAAGTGATTGGCCTTTTCGCCGTGCTGTTACTCGGGCTTTTGCCCCTTTCAAATGCGTTTGCCGAGGACTGCCAAGAGGTCAGCATTGACGGCTGCGCCGAAATCGCGATGAAAGTGGCCGATTCCCGGTTGAATACCCGTTATCACGAGTTGATGGCGAGGCTCGAAACCCAGTATCAACGTGATCCCGAATTGGGCGAGGCTTATGCGGCGAAGGTCAAGGAGTCACAGCGAGCGTGGATCAAATTGCGAGACGCGAATTGCGCTGTGGAGGTATTTGAGATTGAGACAAGCAAGCTCGCTCATGTAACGGTGGTGAATAACTGCATCGCCCGAATGAGCCAGGAACGGTCGGATTATCTGAGCAAAATTGCACCAGGGGTTTCGATGGAGCCTGCACCCAAGGACAACAAAACTTCGGATGTTGCCTGCCCATCTACTGATTTCAGCACCTTCCTTACGTCCTTCTCGGAGAGTTCGGCCATCCAGAAAGCTTTTGTTCACCGGCCTCTGCAACTTGTGGTGACCGTCGATGCTGAGCCCGAACCTAAACAGCAAAAGCGTGGTTTAAGCGACGAGCAGATCAAGTTTCCGATCATGCCTGATCGCGTGAAGCGAGAGGCTGGCGGGCTGACGTTGATCGTTAAGGAGACGCAGGCTGAGCACGCCATTGCCATATTGCAAAAGCCTGATACGGACTACGCGATTGAGTACCGCTTCGTACTCGGGAAGTGCTGGATGCTTAGTGAAGTATCGGACTTTTCGCTGTAGGAAGCTGGGATCGCCACTTGCGAGGGATCCTCTATCCATTTCAGTGAAGGCCTTTAATTGCGTAAAAAACAGGGAAGCGTTTTGAAGAGATTATTTTTGTTGGCGATGTTCCTTTGCCCCTTGGCCCTAGCCGCTGAACCAATCTTTCAACCTCTACAGTTATGTAAGCCAGGTGATAGCGCTGCTAGGCATTGCTCAGTGGTGCTGGATAGCGATGGATATTTAGTGGATGTCGATTCCGCCAAGAGGCTGTCCGACACTCCGGAGTCGATGGGGGCGTTAAATTCATACGAACTGTACAGAGGCGGTGGTCTCTTCATTCTGGCCAATGAGAATTTCTCCCGCGCTAAGACACGTCGCTGGGTGGTGTTTGGCTATGACGCTGGAAGGGTTGTTCTGAAGAAAATCTATATCTTCTCGTTAGGCACTTCCGAACAATCAGGGCCTTTTTGGCACGGTTATGACTGCCGGCCCGATTCCAAACCATTCAGTCCGCCAAGCGGTGAGTCTTTCAGCGAATCAGCAATGCAGGCGCTGTGTGGCGACGTTGAAGGTGAAGTGGTAGTGGTACCGGAATATTCGACTAAATCCGTGCCCGCCAAATCGTTGGTTGTCAGTGTTCCCGTGTACAGCGCCCGAACCCGTGTCGGTGCTGCGACTTACGCTTTTGCTAAAAGTGAGGAGCCGGATCTGTCGACGATGGTTTGTCTGTCCAATTGCTTACCCATCGGGTCGGAAAAAAATGAAACATCGGTAAATAGTGTTTCAACTGCTTCCGCTAACGCTAAGGAAACCTGCAACCACGAAAGTTTTACCAATCCCGATTTGATCCTTTGCGGTCAGCAAAGCCTCGAGAAAGTCGATGCCGTCTTGAATGAGCAATACAAGAAAGCAATGGCCAGTTTGTCTCCCGCAGACAAGAAGCAACTGACCGATGTGCAAAGAAAGTGGGTGCGTTTCAAAGAAACGTATTGCAAGGATGTGTATCAGGCCGCTTTGCCGGGTGCGGAGGCGCCTATCGAAAATCTTGCGTGTTTGGCACGTGCAACCAATGCCCGGTTGGGCGAGCTCATTTATCTACAGACAGGGCTGCCAAATGATGGCTTTTACAAAGCTGCATCGTTGATGGCAGGGCAGGATCGCGAAAGCGGCTTGAAGGCCTCGATCAATCTGCTGGGAGGGAGTGAATTCGACGACCCGATTTGGAAGCAATATGCGGACGGGCAGTGCGATATGAGTTTCCGTCTGTTACGTGAAGACCTCGCCTATTGCGCTGTACGAATGCGCTTTCAGCTACCCATGAACCGCTAAAGGAATGATCGGTTTGAAATGTTTGTCTTCGTTTTTTCTAGCCCTGCTAATCCTCTGTCCGCTGGCGGCTCACAGCGAAGTCACAACTGAGGTCTATTGCTTCCGTTCGCAGGAAGGCAAAAGCATCAATTTTGAGTTCAGAACCTATTACGACTCGGTCGCCAAGTGGGGTGGGGCGGGGGTTAAGTACAGCAAATCGAAGAAGGCCATTGCTCTTGTCCATCGGAACACTGAGCATGAAGTCATGACTGAAGATGGGCCCTATCAGTTCACGACGACGTGGATAGAAGTGGCTGACGGTGCGCTGACGGGGGAGTATGAAATGGTCAGTCAGGGTGCCCGGATTTATGGAATGACTTATATGAACTATAAATCCGGAAAGAAGTATTCGTTTGAGCAAGATATCAGTATGGATTCGCCACCAGAGACTGGTTGTCAGTGGTGAGTCAGGGATCATCAAGAAAGGGGACTTAACGTCCCCTTTTCCTATTCGCGGTTCCGCTACACCTTCGCCCGATGCTCCGCCGGATTCGGCGAATCAACATGGTCCAGAGCTCGCTCCACTAACAGATGCACACCGACCGCCATTCTGCTGAGTGCCAGTGCGACGGAGCGGCGTGAGCCTTCTACGCTGTCGGCCAGGTCGGCGGCGATGGCGCTGATGGACAGCAGGTCTTCTGAGGCGTTGGCCAGGAGGGTTTCGGTGTGTAGGTCGGGAGCGACGATGAAGAGGTCGCCATTGCGACGTTTAGGTTTTTTATCCGCAGGTGTGCCGAGGTGTAAATCTAGGGCGCGCTCGGCGGCTTCGTGGAGTTTTTTGGAATCGAAGGATTCGTAGGGGGATGTGTCTTCGTGTTCGGGGGGATTCGGTGTTGGCTTGATCATAGGAGTAATACCGAGATTTAGGAGCTAACACCGTTTCGCTTGCTTCGAAGGAGGTGGCAGCTGTGCATAGGTGTGCAAGACCGACTCGGTAAACCGGCAGACCCGGAGGTCTCCCACACACAGCTGCCATAACGATTCGCGAGCATAAGAAAACGCTCGATGAATAGCCATAACCGATTGCATGCCGAGGCGGACTTGCACGTCCGTGTCACCGATTTTGCGGCGACCACCAGAGACTATCGGTGATACCGAAGACTGCCTAGTTCACGGACAGCCCGGCGTGTTGAAGGAAATGTCCGAGAGGTTTGAGGGGATCAAGATCAAAAGATCGCAGCCTTCGGCAGCTCCTACAGGATTGTGTTTCTTTAGGTGTAGGGGCGGTGTCGGGAGGTGACGCGGAGCGTCACGGGATGCATTCCTTTGCTGCGGGTGGGAACGATCAGGTTGGCGTGACTTGGTAGTCATTGGCGTCAAAAAGACCTGCATCTTCTTCTAACGCAACCAGACAGTGGCGTTCCTGCTTGAAGCCGCTACACTGCGCCGGCCGTTCATTTTTCTCTTGAGGCTGTGCGCATGATATTTCGTTTTCTTCTGTGGATGCTGGGTTTGTTGATGGGTAAGGCCAGTCGGACTAATCCTGCGTTTCAACAGCAGTTGGGTGACAAGGAATTGGTGTTTCAACTACAGACCCTGGACGGGAAAGTGGCGCGGCATTTCTTTGTGAAGGATCAGCGCATCACCAGCAAGTCCGGCGTGTATGCCGAACCGGCGTTTGCGATTGCGTTCAAGGATGCGGCGTATGGCTTTGCCACGATGCAGGCGAAGAATAAGCAGTTGGCGTTTATGACGGGGATTCAGGACAAGTCGATTCAGATCAAGGGCAACCCGGCGCTGGTGATCTGGTTTCAGGGGTTGACCAAGTATTTGAAGCCGCGGAAGGCCAAAGCTAAGGCAAAGGCTTGAGGTTGATGATTAACCCTGTGGCGAGGGGATTTATCCCCGCTCGGCTGCGCAGCAGTCGCAAACCCAACCAACACGGTACGCCTGATACAACCCAGTCTCAGGTGTCAGGGCCGCTTCGCAGCCCAACGGGGATAAATCCCCTCACCACAGGGGTTGTGGTGATTCAGGTTGATCGGCGGGGGATTCTTCGCGGGCAAGCCCGCTCCCACAGGGATCGCGTAAATCCTGTGGGAGTGGGCTTGCCCGTAGTGCTTTAGGCCTGGGTGAATTGCGAAGCCAATTCGCGCAGCAGGACTTCTGCTTCGAGGACTTTGCTGACGACGTCGTTGGCTTTGTCGCGAGTCAGGCCGACGCGTTCCAGCAAGGCATCCGGGATGTCTTCATCCGGCCCGGACCCAATCCCACGGCTTCGCAGCAAGCGCACCGCCAGGCACACGAGGTTTGGGTACTCGGCGTAATCGCCGTCGTAGCCCGGGTCGTGCTGGAAGCGCAGTGCGGTGGCCAGTTCTTCGGGCATGTCCCAGTAGCGCATCAGCCACGAGCCGATCTGTTCACGGCTGATGCCCAGCAAGTGTTGCTCGACGTAGCTGTGGCACAGGTGCGGGTTGACCTCCAGGTGGCGGCAGATCAGCGAGAAGTGCGGCGGGAAGACGTGTGCCAGCAGCAAGTAGCCGAAGTTGTGCAGCAGGCCGGCGAGGTAGGTCAGGCCGGCTTCCGGGCGCTGGGCGCGGGGCATGGCGCGGGTCAGGCCTTCGATGACGGCGGCGGTGTAGATCGATTGCTGCCAG
>Ga0157373_10004174_pt1 | contig 10895 bp, 9 predicted proteins | sample C65metaG_FD_113460 | JGI IMG/M metagenome (GOLD analysis project Ga0157373, IMG submission 113460) | Corn rhizosphere microbial communities from Kellogg Biological Station, Michigan, USA - C6-5 metaG | ecosystem: Host-associated > Plants > Roots > Rhizosphere > Soil | place: USA: Michigan...
AAGAACAATGGGAAGCTCGCCGCAGGGTGGTAACGACGCAGGAACGGAACCATTTCTGTAAACGCGTTCGCGTGCCAACAACAATTACTTCCCGCCAGCGCGCCGAACGAAAGCGTTACGAGAGTTCCCACAGCCGCGAACTTGCTGTGACCTGTGAGCGTTGCGAGCAACCAGAAGATCGCGAGCGATGAAGCGAGCGCCGCAAACACGAGCAGGACGATGAATGCGGTCGATGCGTTGAGACCAAGTGCTCTCGCGGGCAACGCCACGAGATAGGCCGGCACGAAGTGAATGGAATTCAACGACTCGTACGCGGGCCGGCCGGGCGCGTCATCCTGGCCGTTGAACGGATCGTTCTTTCGCGGGCGGCCGTCGATCAGGGCGTTCGCGTAAGCCGAGTACATGACCTCGTCGCCCTGAGTCATAACGTAAGAGCCATGCCACTGCTTGCCGCGAGCTAACCAGAGGTTGATTTGTGGATAGAGCGTAACGACCACGAGCGCGAGCGCTGCTAACGCTCCCCACTTCCACTCGACTCTGCGTTCAGTTGTCATTGCGCATCGATGTGGCTCGTCTTGATGATCGGTCGCTTGCCGGATTTCTCTGGAGGAATGTCAGCGACCGTTTGCACGTCAACTTCCATTTGATCGCCCAGCAAGTGCTTCAAGTCTGCTCGTAAACGCTCACGCCGCGCTTCGTCCCATCCCTCGCCCGGAACTACAAGCAGCTTTACCCGCTTTGCGGTTTCCTGGACCAGTTGGTAATGGCGCACAGCTTCAAGGTGGTCGTGATAAACGAACAGGAAATGCCCGAGGATCGCCGGACTGATCTCGTCGCCCGACGGAGTTCGCAAAACATCCAAACTTCGGCCTTCGATCGGGCCAAGCAGTGGAAAGCCGCGGCCGCAGGAACAAACATCGTCAACGGCGACCGCGAGGTCACCCGTATCATAACGTATAAACGGCCTCGCGAAATTGTGTAGATCAGTTAGGACGACGCGGCCCGTCTCGCCTGCCGCGCACGGCGTTCCATCCGGCCGCAAAACTTCACAGACCACGAGCTCCGTGTTGATGTGAAATCGGTCCGGCGACTCGCGGCAGCTTTGCGCGCTCCACGAACCAAACTCTCGCAGACCGTAACGATTGATGATCGGAGCGTTGAAAAACTTTTCTATCAGTCTCTTCCGGTTTGGCGTCAACGTTTCTGCAATCGTTATCACTCCGCGAACGGGTCGGCTCAGTTTGAGATTGCGTTGCAGCAGCTCATCGGCGATCGCAGCGAGCGTTGACGTATAGCCCATCACAAACTTCGGCTTAAATGCTTCGATACGTCGCCAGATATTCTCCGCTCCTTCTGAGTTGACCTCCCACAGAGAGATCTTTTGCTGAGTCCTGCGCTCGTAGAAATTCTGGAGGCGGCTGGTGATCGCTTTTTGTAAACGCACGGTGGTCGAGGCGTCCGAAGGCAACGGGCCTTGTGCGGCGGGCGGCGCGATGATGCGCAGGTAACGATCGAAAGGCCGCAGACCGTGCCACGAGTCATAAAAGAGGTGACTGGCGAAAATGATCGGCAAGGCGCGCCGGTCGAGCGAGAACTGGAACGGCTCGCCTGTGGAGCCGGAAGTTTTCCGCTCGATTAGCAAACCGGCCGGAACGTTTGTGGCTAAAAGCGACGCCGGATTAAACGCTCGATAGTCTGACTTGGTGAAGATCGGAAGCGACTGGAGGTCGGCAAATGCACCGGGCTTGAAGCCCCGTCGTTCGTAGAACTCACGATAGTAAGGAACATTCTCCGCAGCGTGCTTCAGAAGCCTGGCCAGTTTCGCCTCACTCCGAGCGAGCAGCTCCGCCGTGGGAAGCCACTGCACTCGCTGCATCTCCTTCAGCGACTCGCCAAACCGCGCCCCAAGCGGCACACTGGCAAGCGAAACGGCGACTTTTGCGATCGATCCTTTGATCGCCGACTCTTTTCCTCCAACCTTCAACTACTTACCTCTCATCGCAAGGTAATTGCCATGTTACTGTAATGGAAAACACTAGTGAAAAAATTGACATGATTGGTACGCCTTCGCTATATTTCGAGTGGTCTTTGAACTCACGAAGTACCTGCCTCAAAGACCGTAATTAAGGCCTCAAGTAGCTTGTCCCCGGATAACTAAAACCACCCGTTCTGTTGTGTGGTTGCGCGTTTTCAGTTGACGTGAAGGGCATGGGTTCAGTGTGCCTTAACCGCGGTTTAGGGCATAGGTGTGCGGCCATGCGAAGTTGATAGAACCGATTTAAGAATGTCTGGAAACCTGTCCCAAAAACAACGTCGTCGTACGTCCAAACGAACCAGGGAAGTCACATCGCGAGTAGTCGCCGTTGCCCTGATACTTACGTTAATTTTCGTGGTGGGCATTGCCACCCAATTCGCCTCCACATCAGCAGCTTCAACCGTTGCTCCGCAAATGAGCGCCGCGGATTATCCGTTGGGTGGATGGCAGACTGCAACCCCCCAGGAAGTCGGGATGGATCCGGCTAAGTTTGCCGCGGCGATGGACCTGATGCCTTCGCCCTCGCTCGTCATACGAAACGGAAAAATCGTCGGGCAGAAGGGCGACATCACACGTCCCGGGCTAATCTGGTCGGCCAGCAAGTCGCTGGTGGCACTTGTCTTTGCCCGGCTGCTTCAGCAAGGCAAAATATCGGGCTACGACGCTGTCGTTCCGAATAGTGCCGTTCCTACTAGTCCTTCCGTGACATACAGACAGTTCCTCACGATGACGAGCGACCATGGCCTTACTCCTCGTAGTCCCGGCACTCATTACGCCTACAACAACGGCGCCGTCGTCTTTTATGGTCAACAAATGAAGGTCGCCTTCTTTCCAAATAAAACGGAAGTGCAGATGCTTCAGGACGCTTATGTGTCGGCGCTTGGATTTCAGGATCCACTCACGTACACGGGTTTCATGTCGGGGTGGGATGGTGGTTGGTCCCTGTCGACGCGTGACATGGCGCGCCTCGCGTATCTGATTTTGCGTAACGGCAACTGGAACGGGCAACAGATCCTCTCGGCATCATTCATAAACGACTTGTACAGAAATCAGATTCCGGCGGGCGCAACCGCATCGACGGACCTACACGATCCGTATTACAACCAGGCTGACGCTACCGCCGCCTTACGCGGCGCGTACTCGTTTGGTTTCTGGCTGCCACAGCAGACCCAGACTGAAGCGATCACGATGTCCGGCGCGTACGGCACGAGCGTTCACATTTCGCGCAGCAAAGATTTGATCGTGCTCGGAGTCAACACCACGCCAACCGCGCATGATGGGGCGAAGATTTCGGGTTCGGTGCTCGACATGTTCGCGGCTTCGATCACCGGATCGACTGCGACACCAACACCGACGCCAACTCCGATTTCCGGCAGGATCGCAGTCAGTGCTGACGGTAACGAGCACGACTGCGATGACTTCACGGCCACTGCCATGACCATCTCGCTGCTTGCGAAAACAGGTAATGCGTCGCGACTGGTCTACTATGGACACTCGGATCACATCTGGTCCACCGGACTCGACGGCGCGTGCAACGGCGGCAATCGCGAAGAGGAGATGAGGATCAGCTCCGAGGAGACCGCGAAACTGTGGGGCGGGTTCAATCTCGGTGCGTTCATCAACGCAAAGGCGCAGACCGCTGCTGCCGTGACGGCGCTCGCGAACCAAATCAACGCCTCGTCGGCGTCAAATCCGCTTTGGATCATTGCGGCCGGTCCGATGGAAGTGATTGGTCGCGCGTTGCAAGCGTCTGATCCGGCGAAGCGACAATACGTGACTGTGGTCTCACACTCTGAATGGAACGATTACCACGCGGAACTGCCGGGCCACGGGCAATGGAATTTTCAGGAGCTGAATTCGGTTTTAGGCGCGAACATCAAAAGCATCGTCGATCAGAATGCCGGGTTGGAACTAAATGAGAGCAACTATTCGTGGTTGCAACAGTCCTCCGATCCGAAGTTGAACTGGATTTGGCAACGTCATCTGAAGTCGGGCCTGTCACCAGAATTCGATCCGTCAGATTCCGGCATGATGTACTGGCTGCTCACTGGAGGGATGAACGGTGGAGATCAGAATGCGACGCCTGCGAAGTTAAGAAGCATTCTCGAAGCGCCTTCATCGACGCCGACGCCCACGCCAACGCCCACCCCCACGCCAACGCCAACGCCGACCCCAACTCCAACACCTCTGCCGCCAGTTCTGCTCACTGAAGAGAATTCAGATCGCGCCATTGCTTTCAACGCGACAACATTCACACGCGCGCCCTTCGCATTGACGACGGATCAGAACTTCAGTTCCGACAAACGCACGCGACTGATCATTTTTGCGTTCAACTATCAATACGGGAGTTCGACGCCGACGGTGCAGGCTGAGAATTCTGTGTTGGGAACGGTGTCACTTCCAGTCGAGCACGTCGCAAACGTGCCAGGATTCGATTGGCTTACCCAGATCAAAGTGATCCTGCCGGACACTCTGCCTGGCACGGGCGACGTGTGGGTTCGTGTCGTTTCGAGTGGGGGTTCGAGTAATCAGGCGCGCGTCACGATGGCACGCTGATAAGCGCGGATCACCAGCCACGCAAGCACAATCAACGCGAGCGCGGAACCAATCAGTTGTGCGATTGCTGCGCCACTGGCGCCCATCTGCGGGGCCAGAAGAACTCCAGCCACGCCGATAAAGATCGCGCGCATCACCCAGCCGAGCGTTATCAACTGCGGTTTCAGCATGTAGTGACTCGCCGCCACCAGTGGCGCTTGTAGAATCAATAGAATCATCGACGCGGACAAGTAAACAAAGATCGCAACCGCTCGCAATTCGGCGCCCACAAACCACGGCATCAGCGCCGCAATCACAACAACTATCGGAACGCACGCGAGCATCAGTACAAGTGCCGCTGCGACGGCACGCTTCATGAATCGAGCGACGTCTTTCATGTCCTCGAGTGCGCGTATTCGAACAGCGAGATATTCCGAGTAAGCGCTGTAGATCGCGAAGAAGCCGAGGCTCAACGTGAGGCCAAGTCCGAAGAGTCCGGTCGCCGCAGTCTGCTTCAGCAGCATCAGGAGAAACGTTCCCTGGTAGAGCGTGAAGATAACAATCACGTTCGCCTTTCCGAGCCAGAACGAATAACCCAGCAAACGTTTTATCAGCGCACGATCGGGGCGCTGGCTAATCGTCGCGATCAGGAGTGTTTGGACCACGCCTGAGATCAAACTCGCGCCGTGATAAGCAACAAAAACCGCGACGGGATTTGCGGGCCATTTCAATGCTGCAAGCACAGTTAAAACGAAACGGCCGACTGCTGTTCCGCCCTGTGCAAACGCTGCCGGCGGGTACTCGTGACGCGCCATGCGAAAGCTGTAGCCATAGTCGACCAGCGCGATCCCGATAGCTCCCGCTGCAATGCACAACGTAACCCACACCGGCGTCGCGGAGTGTGAGAGGAACGGAGTAGCCACCAGCGTGACGACAGCCAGGACTCCACTCATACATCCGATGATGAACAGGCCCGCTGTGACTACTTCGCGCCAACGCGACCTCAGCTCAGGAACGCCCGTCAACCGGATCATTCCAGCATCGACCCCCAACAGCAACAGCCGGCTGATCAGAAGTTGACCGCTGATCGTGAAGACCAGCAGTCCGTACATGTCGAGTTGCAAACGGTTCGCGAGAAACAGCATGAGCACTGCATTCGCGCCCATCAACGCCAGCTTCCCGGCAACCACCCACGATAGTTCGCCTCCGCCTTTGCTGACGGTTGACCACAAATCAAGTGGGCCGCCAATGGCAGCCCAGAATCTGTTTTTCCCGTTGATGGTTGAAGGCGCCGGCTGTGTCATGCGGTTGTCACAGCAGCAGGAACCGGCAGAGGATGCCCGTCCATGTCTTCTGGTATCGGAACGTTTGCAGCGTGGAGCACCGTAGGAGCAATGTCGTAGATCGAACTGTGCGGCAGTTCGAGATTCGCAGGAATATCCGGACCAGTCATCAAAACGAATCCATGTGACGAGTGGCCGCCGGTTCGCGAATCCTGTTGCTTGATTTCGAGTGTGCCAAAGCGCGGCGAGTAAACCGTGCTCCATGCGAACGACTGGTCCCAAAGCACTGTTAGATCCGGGAGCTGCTCGAGGTATGGACCATGAAATGTTTCGTGCGTCAGCGTTACCTGCTTGATGAGAGGCCGGCCGCCTTCTTTGTCTCGCAGTTCGTAAAGTGCGTTGGCGATGTCGCGACAAACCGCCTGGTATTCGTCGGGCTCAACAACGCCGTCCCGATCGCGCCCTTTCACGCTCACTCGAATCGCGCCCACTGAATCGTTGTTTGGAATCGCAAACGCGCGACAGCCTTTCCAGTTCTTTCCGCCGCGGTACCAGAGAAACAGAAGCTGGTCCTGCGCAAACTTCGGCAAGTGGTCCCTGATGAAATACTGCACTGGACCAGGTACAACCATTTTCAGTATTCGCCACGGATTCACCTTCGCGCGATTCGGTTTCTCACCGGCAGAAACGTTAGTCGCCGGTTTCGTTCCGTAGCCCCAGAGGTCGAGCATCTCGGGAAGGTTCCACGACGCGTGAAAGATCGGGCCCATGCCGTGCCCGGAAACAATCATCACGCGGGTCGACGGATCGACGAGCTCGAGCATCTCGCCTATCTCTCGATCGATTGCGCGATAAACGTCTTCCATCGTGCCGTCAAACTCGTGCTCGCCGTGTCGGGGATGCGACGCGTCAACTCCGTGCCAGAAATGATGGCCGATACAATGCGCTGCCGAGAAGCTGGCGAAAAAGACGTCCCACTGCTGTTCGCGCATGAGCCAGCGAAAAGCTTCGCCGTGCGCTTTCACGCCGTCCAACACGCGCTGCCGCAACTCGCGCAACGAGTCGGGCCTGGCGTCAAACTTGTCGCAATCGCCGACCGGATGCCTGCCGAAACGCGCATCGAGTTCGTTGATAAGATTCTGAGGATACGAGACGCGCGCGGTCTTCGTTGCGTGTGCGCCCCAGTTCGTGAACTGAAATCCGTTGATTGATTTGCTGAGCGGAAACTTCGGAACGTCCGCCACGCCAACTCGCTGACCTGCGGCGCTCAGGTAGTCCCAAAACGGTGTGCGACGAATTGCATCGTCCGGCACGTTTCGCAAACCCATCGTGCTCGCGTCGTACTGTACGTAGAAAAATTTCTCAAACTTCGCGGGATTCGTGCCGGTGTAAATGCAGGCCCAGACAGTGTCAGGAAGCTCTGACGCTGTGGTGGATAATTCCGAGCGGACGCCTTGTTCGATCAGTCTGCGGAACGCCGGCAGCTTACCTTCGTTGGCCCAACGCTGGACGAGGGACCACTCCATCGCATCGATACCGACAATGAATTGGCGTGGCAAGTTTCGAGCACCGTTTGTTGACATTACTTACTTGCTTTTGAGCTTAACGACCAGGTTATAGATGGAGGCGATAATGAATCCCGCAACGTAGCCGGATAAAAGTCCGTAACCAAATCCGATGATGCTGCCGAGGAACGTCACCCGGTAGCCCGGAAAGAAATTGGCAAGCAGCGCGAGATGCGGCCCGACCACTGCGCCGCCCTTGAGGATCAAAAAATTCGTCGCGACAAATATGCCGAGGCCAAGGATGATTCCCAGCACCAGACCGAGAATGTTGGCGTTCAGCCGCAGCACTGCGCGTTCGAGGATCAGCTCAGTTTCATCCACTGGTTGAAACGAAGCGCCTGGATACTGTTTGCTCGAATCCTGCAATGTTGTTCTCATCGTACTAGGCGATATCTCTGCGCCGCGGAACTCGAGGTTGCGTTGCGGCTAGCATAGCAAACTCGTCTGCATTCGTCTTATCTCGATCCGTGACCTCTTCGTGGTATTCCTGTTCGGCGTTTACCTGCCACAGGTCGTAGTTCGCGCCGAGAATGTTCTTCACTGCGAGCATCGCGGTCAGCATCGAGTGGTCCTGGTTATTATACTTGTGCATGCCATTGCGACCGACCAGCTGCAGGTTCGGAACCTCGGCGAGAAACTCTCGCACGACCCGCAAAGCTTCGGCATAAGTTCCGTCGTAAACCGGATACGCCTTCGGCATTCTCACCACTGAACCGTCCTCCACATCCGCAGGGTTAGCGAGCCCAAGGATGCCCAACTCTTTTCGTCCGAGCTCGATCAGATCGGCGTCAGACATGGTCCACAGTCCGTCTCCTTCAAAACAAAAATACTCCAACCCGAGACAGGTCTTGTCGGGATCGGGAACCATCGATGGGCTCCAGTTTTTGAAGTTTTGGATTCGACCGACCTTCACGTCGGAATCGTGAATGTAGATCCAGTTGTCTGGGAACAGCTCACGTTTGTTGATGACGAGTGCGACTGTCAGAAAGTCTCGATAGTTGAGAGCTTCGGCTGCTTTCAGCACGTGGTCCGGCGCGGGTGGATCAAACTTCTGAATCAACTCGCGAATCGGCATCGTGCTGATGAAGTGTGTGCCCTCGATTGTCTCCGGCTTTCCATCGACCACGACTTGCACTGCATCAACAGCGCCTTCACTCCAGAGGATTTTCTCGACGCCTGCGTTGAATCGAATCTCGCTGCCATCACGCTCGACGATCTTCTTCACCGTCTCCCACATCATGCCTGGGCCAAACTCTGGATAATCGAACGCATCGATCAAGGTCTTGATCACGTCGCCCTTCGTATGCTGTTTCTGAATGAGCGCGTTCTTCACCGCTGCGAGCAGCGACAAGCCTTTTATTCGCTGCGCGGCCCATTCAGCCATGATCTGGTTGCACGGAATGCCCCAAACTTTTTCAGTGTACGTTTTGAAAAAGATGCGATAGAGACGTTTGCCGAAGCGGTTCGAGATCCACTGCTCAAACGTGTCTTCAGGTTTTTCGGGAAACATTTGAGCGCGAAGATAACTGAGAAAGATCAGCGCGCTGTTCCAAATGCCAAGACCCAACAGCGCGTTTGACGCGCGCAATGGATAGTAAAAGAATTTCTTGTTGTAGTAGATGCGCGAGAGACGGCCGCGTCTCAGGAACTGGCCTTCGGAGAGTACCTCGTACCACATCTTTTCGACGGCTTTGACTTTCGTGAAGAAGCGATGACCGCCGATGTCGAAGTGATAGCCTTTGTAGTTGACGGTCCTCGAAATGCCGCCGACGACGTTGTCTTTTTCGAGTACAACGGAACTGACGTCCGCCTTGCATAAATCGTATGCGGCGGTCAGGCCTGCTGGTCCAGCTCCAATGATGACGACGTGCATATGAGGTTCAGGCATGGGGCAATGTGGCTCAGTCGATAGAATCCAGTGACGAAGTCAGATTTGCCCTCGTTTTCAACGCGATGAGGTAGGCAGACACGAGCGAATTCCGCAACAGGCCGATCAGCCAACCAACGATAAAACCAACGACAAAACCGTAAACCAGACCGATAAAAGCGCCGGGTATCGAAACTGTGTATCCGAAAAAGAACTGGCCGAGCAGCGCCAGGTTCGGACCCACGACTGTCCCGCCTTTGATTACCAGAACGATTGTCGACAGGAAAACAATCAGGCCGGAGAGAGTCCCAACGGCGAACCCTAAAGCAGTCCGATCAAGCTTGGCGAATGCCTCGATAATTACCTGATCGGCCGCAGAGGTTTTAGCGGCTTCTATCATTTCAACAACACCCCTTGCTCTTTGAAAGGTCGATTTGACCCGGAATTCCCCGATTCTGCGACAAAAACAGGCCACGGGCAAACGGAAAAGACGGATCTCTATTCGAAATCCGTCTCTACCCGCGTAATCCGTGGCTGATGCGCGCGAGCGCGTTGTTTATGCGATGAATTTCCAGAACAAATTCAGCAATGGCTCCGACCACATGGTTGCGACGCTCGATTGCTGCAGGTTGATGCGGCCGGAATTGCTCGACATTCCGTTAACCATTACCCGCACCCACACATCACCGGCGTCTTCCAAACCATCCGGAAGAATGATCGTGATTTGACTGATCGCGTCGAAACCCGGCACTGGGCCGATATGCTCAACAGGAAGGTTAAAGCTGCCAAACGCCGAATCCCCCTGGACCAGCGGACTCAAGTTGGCATCGAAGTTATCGACAAATAGCAGCACTCGAGTGCGCTTGTCAGAACTGAAGTTCTGCTGGGTTTGTAGTTGGAATGGTCCACGAACAAACGTAACTGCATTGAAAGCAATTGCAACATCCGAATTCTGTTCAGTGAGAAGAACCGGCGGCGTGTTCAGTGCCCTGTCTACAACCGTAAAAGAGATCGTGGTCGACGCACCAGGTGTCCCATTCTGATTGGGTCTGGGATACGGAGTGACAGTGACGGTGTGTGTGCCGAGACTCATATCGGCCGGATTGAATGAGCCATCAGTGTCGCCGGCGAGTGAATAAGGCGCGAAGTTTTCCGTGCGGTCATCGCCGTTGTGCTGAATTCTCACACTCCCCACCGAGGTCGAAGGCACGATGTTAATACTGAGCGAACGCGTCGGCAGCGACGCCAGATTAATGGTGCTGCTATTGCTGACGCTCTGCAGTGATGTGCCTGCCGGAGCCGTCACCAGTGTAAAAGTCATCGAGCCGGATGTTGGGGTTGGAGTCGGAGTTGGCGTTGGTGTTGGCGTCGGTGTTGGCGTCGGTGTTGGCGTCGATTTCGGCGTTGGTGTCGGTGTCGGTGTCGGCGTTGGTGTCGGTGTCGGAGTCGCTGTTGGAGTTGGCGTCGGTGTTGGTGTTGCTGTTGGGGTAGGTGTCGGCGTCGGTGTGGGAACTTCAACCGGGCCACTGAGATGGGCCAACAACTGGTCCATATCAACACCAACGTCCTTGCCGTCACTCGCCGATCGATAATACGGACTCGTGGTTCGC
>Ga0157373_10004175_pt1 | contig 10893 bp, 6 predicted proteins | sample C65metaG_FD_113460 | JGI IMG/M metagenome (GOLD analysis project Ga0157373, IMG submission 113460) | Corn rhizosphere microbial communities from Kellogg Biological Station, Michigan, USA - C6-5 metaG | ecosystem: Host-associated > Plants > Roots > Rhizosphere > Soil | place: USA: Michigan...
CAATCGTGGGTGCCGGCAATGTCGATGCTGCGTTGCGCCGGCAACAGCGCTTGCAGCAGCGTGCTGCCCAGCGCGAAAGGATCGCTGCGTCCATAACCGAGATGCACGCGCAGGCCACTCGATGCGTCCCGTACTTCACGGCGCAACCAGTCGAGCACGCGCCATTCCATATCGCCCGGCTCGGTGGCTTCGGGGCGCCATGCGTCGAGCCCGCCCGCTTTGGCGATCTGCACGAGCACCCGCCGACTGGCGAGATAAGGGGCGAGCAGGACGACGCCGTCCGTGCTGCCAGGGTGCGCACGGCAATACATCAGGGCGCCCATGGCGCCGAGCGAGGTGCCGACGAACCAGAGCCTCTCGATGCCGCGCCGATGGTCGATCCGATCGATCTCGCCGTGCAATCGAGGCAGTAGCGAGCCATCGGCATAGGCTGGGAAATCGACGTCGATACCGAGCGCATCGACGGGCAGTCGGCGCTCACGCAGCGCCTGCACGATCCCGTTGGAAAAAAAGGAAGCGGCGCGGTCGTTGACGCCAGGGAGCATGACGAGCAAGACGCGCCCGGCTGCCGCATCGGGCGACGGATCGAACAGAGCGTTGATTGACATGCGATGGTCCGTTCTCGCAGAGGGACGGAAAAGCAGTACTCATTATGGGACAACTTTGGGGTTGCGCATTCGTCCCGATGGTCGAATTTTCGTAGGAGTGGCAAACCATGTTGCATATCGGCTTACTGTTTCGCCGAGAGGACAGGCGGGCGAGGCGATGAGCAATCGTATTTCACAGCACGATCCTGACGAAGCGAGGCATTCACCGTGCGCCGTCGAGCGTCAGTGCGGCAACCAGGCGAATTTGCCACGACCGACGGCTGCGCCTGCCGGCAGCGCTGCGCTGCGCGGACTTCCATCGCGTTTGCCGACGAGGCGCATGCATGTCGATATCGAGGGGACGTACGGCGCATTGCGCGATCGGGCGCGCGAAGTCATCGGTCCCGACGCATTCGACGAAACCGCATTCGCAGCGCACCTGCGTGGCGCGAGGACAGGGAGGCTCGATCTATCGGGCGGGCTCGAGAATCGCCTGCGTGAAGCGGATCATTGGACGTTGATGCATGTGGATCCACTGGCCGGCGGGCCGTTGAAGCTGATCGGTCACGGCACCGATCATGCCGTCTACCGCGACCCGAGCCGGCCAGGCCAAGTGACGAAAATCAGTGTCGAGACGCTCGGACGTCTGATCAGGTGGCTCATGCTATTCGGCCGTGGCGAGGATCTGAAAACGCCGCAAGCCATTCGTGCCGCCGGGCAGATGCTGGCTCGCATGGAGATCGGGCGCGACGGGCGGCTGCGCGCGGAATTTCCCGCACGAGCCGTGCCGCGTCAGTCCATCGGGATCGACGAAATCTCTGTGCGTGCCGAAGTGGCGCAATTCCTGTTGCAGGGCGGCTTGCTCGTCGATCCGCATCGATCGATTCCCAAGCTCAACCCCAATGCGATCTACCGGCTGCCTGCACTCGTGAGGCATCAGGATTTTCTGCCGCAGCTATCGGATTCCGACACGATGCACTTCAGCCTCAGTCTGCATTACGTCGAGCAGTTCGACGATCGGCCGCCTGACGACCGCTATGCCGATATCAACAACAGTTTGGTGCTGAATCGTCCCGGCACATTCAATAAGGACCATTTCGATTATTGCTTCGCGGGGACGAAGCTGAGCGAACTGTACGATGCCAGCAAGACCGATAGGAGGTTGCGCGAGAGCATTTGCGATTTCCTGCCGCACGGTATCGACTTCATGAACAAGACGCGGGAGGTGGTCGACATCGCAGGCGACGGCAACGTCATCTTCAACGCAGGAGAGTACTACCTTCCCGACGGACTGGTTTCCCCCAACTTCGAAGGCGCACTTGGCTTGTCGGGCAATACGCTGCGCCGGCTCAAGCAGGGAAGGCAAATCGCGGGCAGCGAGGCATGGATGCTGACCTTCACGCTCAGCATCGTGCGGGCCATGAACGCGATGGCGCAAGCGCTAGGCATCGACAAGCGGGTTCACTTGTTGCGCCCTGACGAAGAGTCCGAACCCATCGACTGGGCGAGCGTGTTGCCGGAGTTACGCGACAAGCGGACGGTGGGCATGCGGCATTCGCTCGAGCGCGAACCGCTGCTGATGCCGATCGAATCGTTCCCCTGGGGCGTCAATACGCAGGGCCTCGCCGCTTGATCACTGCACGCGCCACCAGCGTGGCAAGAGCCGCCGCACCTCCGGGCGGCGATACCGATCGTCGATCAAATGAAGTACGCCGACATCCTGTTCGGTGCGCACGACACGGCCAGCGGCCTGGACGACTTTTTGCAGGCCCGGATAGAGGTATGCATAGTCGTACCCGTTGCCGAACTTGGCTTGCATCGCGAGGCGCATTTGCTCGTTGACGTCGTTGACCTGGGGCAGCCCGAGCGTGGCGATGAATACGCCAATGAGACGATCGCCCACGAGGTCCACGCCCTCGGAAAACGCCCCGCCCAGTACCGCGAGGCCCACGCCGCATTCGCCGCTTCGGAACCGGGCTAAAAACGCGTCCCGTTGCGACTCGCTCATTCCGGGAGATTGCATCCAGAGCGGCAGACCAGGATGTTGCGCGCGCAACAATGCCCCGACACGCTCGAGATAGTCGAAGCTGCTCACGAAGCCCAGATAGTTGCCTGGCAATGTTTCGTATTGTTTGGCAATGAGTTCGACTATCGGTGCGAGCGATCTTTCCCGGTCGCGCCATCGGGTCGAGACCTGCGCGCATACGCGCACGGTCAACTGCTCGGGTCGGAACGGCCCCTCGACATCGAGCACGCGCGTTGCGTCGGGCAGTCCCAACGTGTCGCGATAGAAATGCGTCGGGCTCAGTGTGCCGGAAAACATCACCGTCGCGTGCGCAGCGGCGTGGCGTTGCGCTAAAAACGCGGCAGGTACGACGTTGCGCACGCACAGCGTCGACGTCGTTCTCGCACGCCGCCCTGAGGCGTGCGGCTCGCTCGAGAACGTGCTGTCAAAGATCGAATGGTCGTCGAACTGTTCGGCCAGCGTCACGAAATGCAGCACGTCGAAGAAAAATCGCCGCATTGCGTCGTCGATCGCGGACGCATCCTCGGCAAGCTGATCGGTCACTGCGCCAATGAGGCTTTGCGCTGCAAACACCAGCTTGGGCGGGATCTCGGCATGAACCGTATAGCGCTGCTCTTGCGTGCGATCGAGCGCGTTCCATTCGCGTTGGAGTCGCTGAAGCGGCTTTTTCAGGCTGTCCGGTGCCGCCTTCAATGCGCCGCGCAGCGCCGGCCGCTCGAGCGAGGCCGTGTACATCTTGCGGCCGCGCTCGAGCAGGTTGTGCGCTTCGTCGACGAGTACGGCCACGCGCCATTCCTGGGCGCGGGTGAGCGCATAAAGCAGTGCGCTGCTGTCGTAGTAGTAGTTGTAGTCGCCCACGACGATGTCGACCCATCGCGCAAGCTCCTGCGCGAGGTAATACGGGCACACGTCGTGAGCCAGTGCGACCTCGCGCACGGTCTGGCGGTCCAGCCTGCGCTCGGTCAGCGCGGCCTCGCGTGCCGCCGGCAGGCGATCGTAGAATCCGCGCGCAAGCGGACAGGACTCGCCGTGGCAGGCTTTGTCGAGATGCTCGCACGCTTTGTCGCGCGCGACGAGCTCGAGCGTGCGCAGCGGTAACGTTTCGACGCCGGTATTCGAGCGCAACGCATCGATCGCGTCCAATGCCAGTGCGCGGCCCGGCGTTTTCGCCGTCAAAAAGAACAGGCGATCGACATGCTGTTCGGCGCAGGCCTTCAGCACAGGAAAAATCGTCGCCAGCGTCTTGCCGATGCCGGTCGGTGCCTGAGCCATCAGAACCGCGCCATCGCGCGCCGCGCGATAGACGGCGACGGCCAGCTCGCGCTGCCCGCTCCGAAAGGTGCCGTGGGGAAATTGAAGCGCGCGCAGCGCCGCGTCGCGGGCCGTGCGATGCGCGTGCTCCTGTGCCGCCCACTGCATGAAGCGTTCGCACTGCTCGTTGAAAAATGCCTCGAGCGACGAGGCGTCATGCGTCTCGGTCAGCATCGTCTCCTTCTGGCTGCCGATGTCGAAATAGACGAGGGCGACCTCGATCCGCTCGAGCCCCCGGGCCTGACAGAGCAGATGGCCGTATAGGCGCGCCTGAGCCCAGTGGAGTGCGCGATGATTGCCTGGCATGGCATCGAGCTCGCCCCGGTAGGTCTTTACTTCCTCGAGCCGATTGAGCGACGCATCGTATCCGTCGGCTCGCCCGCGCACGGTCAGCTCGCCATGGGCGCCGACGAGCGCGATTTCGGCTTCGTAGCCGGCGCCGCGCCGTTTGGCAACGACGGCATGCCCTTCGATGCCTTCGAGCGCGCTCGGCGCCGGCGTGAAGCGCAAATCGAGGTCGCCGCATTTCGCGGTGAACTCGCACAACGCTCGAACGGCGACCACGAAGCTCACGGGGTGACTCCGGCGCCCGGTGTCGTGACGCCGGCCTCGGCGCGGTCTGAGGAGCCATCGATACCGCCCTCGTCATCGACCTCGGCCTCGACTTCGCCGTCCCAGCGCACGTCGAGCACGCGTGCCGGCATGCCATGTTGCGCGCAATAGGCGAGCCACCGGATCTGGTTGTCCTGCAGGCGGTCGCCCGGGCCCTTGACTTCGATCAATTCGTAGCGCCGGTCGGTGGGCCAGAACCGAATGAGATCGGGAAGGCCCGACCGATTCGCTCGAATATCGCTGACAAGCCGTGCGAACCAGAGCTTCAAATGACTGGCAGGCAGACAGTCGAGTGCCAGCGTCATCAGTGAGCTCGTCAGTGCGCCCCAAAAGACGAAGGGCGATTGCATACCGGCTTTGTGCTCGTAATGGCGCCAAATCGTGTCGTGATAGGCGCCGCTATCGAGTTGCGCGAAGCAGCGTGCGAACGTTTCGGCGCGGCGAGCCAGGAAGTCGGGTGCGTGAAGATCGGCGGGCCCCCGCTGGAATGGGTGAAAGAACGAGCCCGGCACGGGTTCGAACACGGCTTCCCAGCACAGCAGCCCGAACAGCGAATTGATCAATGTGTTCTCGACATAGAACACGGGCGCCTGCGGCGCATCGAGATGATCTTGTACGACATATTCGACCGCGACGGGCACGGCCGGGCGCATCAGCGTGAGCGTCGAGCGTGCAAAACCGGCCGGCTCGGCCGCACGCCGGACGGGCTGCCCGAGCCGGCGCGCAAGGCGGGGCATCATGCGTGCGGCGCGCTGGTACTCCGCCTCGTTTTCCGGCGCCTCGAGCGCGCGCGTGACGAGCGCGAACGCATCGCCGAAGCGTGCGCAACGTTCGAGTACCCGCATGCGCCGGTGACGGGCTTCGGGCCATTGGCTGCGCTCGTAGACTTCGAGCGCGAATTCCCAATCCCGCAGTTGTTCGGCGCGATAGCCGATTCGATAGAACAGTTTGGCGCGCCGCATTTCAAGCCAGGCGTTCTCGATCGGCATGCCAAGCACCGCGCCGAACAGCTCGCGCAGTGCCGCGATCCCGTCGATGCCCTCGAGCGCTTCGCGGCATGCCTGCAGCGCGAGGTAGGCGTCGACATCCGAGCGACGTTGAAATGCACGGGCGGAAGGTTCGAACGACACGGCCTCGTATCGATAGACGCCAAGGTCCGCCAACACGAACTCCGACCAGCTCTGATGCAGATTGCCAAAAAACATGAGCCTCGCCCGATCGCAAACGGGCGTGATTTCGAGTTCGAACACTTGTTCGTCGCTCGTGGCGTCCCATGCTCGATAGGGCCGCGTCTGGGCGCCATACTCTGCGCGCAACAGCTCGCGCAATTCCGACTTGCTGCATCGGCGTAACGCAACGGCTTCGGAAAAAATCCGCTCCAGCTCGGGGCGGGTCGCGAGCGCGAAGAGATCGTCGATCGAAAGGTGCGGCTCGGGATCGATCCAGCCCAGTGCGATCAGCGGCGCGGCCGCGGCCAGGGGGCAGCCGATCTCCGCGTAATTCAGCTTGCTCGTGCGAAAGCGCGGGCCGTTGCGCATCAGCATGCGAACGAGCAAGGCACGCGAGGCGAGGGGCAAGCGAGCGAATGCGGACGCGAATTCTCGCTCGATGGCGTCGAGCAGATCGTCGTAGCGTTCCGATACCCACGCGAGCGCGCGCTCGAAGTTCAGCAGGTAGTAGAGGGGCGATGGGGAAGAGGGGGAGGGCTCCACGGCATTGCGATCGACCTGTATATCCATACAGGATGATAGCAGAGTCGCTCCAGCCTCATTTCGCGGGCGGCCGCCGCGTTTCCTACGTCGTTTCCCTGGTTTTCTGCACGCCTTCCCACAGGCCGTTCAGATAGACCGCTCCGAGGGCACGATCGTAGAGGCCGTAGCCCGCGCGCCCGGTTTCGCCCCAGATCATGCGTCCATGGTCCGGCCGTGCATACCCGTCGAAACCGACCTCGAAATACGCCTTGACGATCTCGGCCATATCGAGCGAACCGTCGGCCGACCGGTGAGACGTTTCGTGAAAATCGCCGGCCGCGTTCGTATGAACGTTGCGCAGGTGGGCGAAATGAATGCGTCCCCGGGCACCGAACTCGCGCACGAGCGAAGGGATATCGTTGCGTGCGTCGGCGCCGAGCGAGCCCGAACACAGTGTCAAGCCGTTGGCCGGGTCGTCGACGATTGCGAGCAGGCGTGCGAGATCGTCGCGGTTCTTGACGATGCGAGGCAGACCGAAAATCGGGCGTGGCGGGTCGTCGGGATGGATGGCCATCTTGATGCCGGCCTCCTTCGCGACGGGCACGACCGCGCGCAGGAAATAGGCGAGATTGGCCCACAAGCCCGACTCGTCGAGTGCGGCATACTCGGCCAGCAGCGCTTTCAGTTCGTCGGGCCGGTAGCTCGTATCCCAGCCCGGCAGTGCGATACCTTTGCCGATGTCGAGCGCGTCGACCTGCCGCGCGTCGAAAGCGAGCGTCGTGGAGCCGTCGGGCAACCGCATGTCGAGCGACGTGCGTGTCCAGTCGAAAACGGGCATGAAGTTGTAACAGACGACCTCGATGCCGCAAGCGGCAAGATTGCGCAAGCTCTGGCCGTAGTTGTCGATGAGCCGGTCGCGCGATGGCTTGCCGAGCTTGATGTCCTCGTGAACCGGCACGCTCTCGATGACTTCGAGCTTCAGGCCGTGCGCCTCGATCGTGTCTTTCAGCGCGCGGATCTTTTCGACGGGCCAGACCTCGCCGACCGGAACGTCGTAGATCGCCGAGACGATCCCATACATCCCGGGAATCTGGCGAATGTAAGCGAGCGGCACGGGATCGCTCTCGCCGTACCAGCGAAACGTCATCTTCATGTTGGTTAGGAATCCTGGCTATTTCGAAACGAGCGGCAGTTCCTGCGCTCGTCACACTGGCAACGGCAAGTGCGGCTTAGGTAATGACGCCGACTTGCCAGGGCACGAATTCGTTTTGCCCATAACCCAAAAGCTCGCTCTTCGAACGCGTGCCCGACGCGCAGTCGAGCATCATGCGAAAGATCTTCTCGCCGAGTGCGTCGATCGTATCGGTGCCGTCCACGACACCTCCGCAGTTGATATCCATATCGTCCTCCTGCCGCTCCCAGAGGGCCGTGTTGGTCGCGAGCTTCAGCGACGGTGCGGGCGAACAGCCGTAGGCCGAGCCGCGTCCCGTCGTGAAGCAGATCAGGTTCGCACCCGAGGCCACCTGCCCGGTCGCCGAGACGGGGTCGTAGCCGGGCGAATCCATGAAGACGAAGCCCTTCGCGGTAATCGGCTCGCCATACTCATAGACTTCGACGAGGTTCGTCGTGCCGCCTTTCGCGACCGCGCCCAATGATTTTTCGAGAATCGTCGTCAATCCGCCCGCCTTGTTGCCGGCCGAGGGATTGTTGTCGAGCGCGGCGTGATTGCGCGCACAGTACTCCTGCCACCACGCAATACGCGCCAGGAGCTTTTCTCCGACTTCCCGGCTCACCGCGCGGCGCGTCAGCAAGTGTTCGGCGCCGTAGATCTCCGGTGTTTCCGAGAGGATCGCCGTCCCGCCGTGCCGCACGAGACGATCGACGGCCGCACCCAGGGCAGGGTTCGCGGAAATGCCGGAGTAGCCGTCCGAGCCGCCGCATTGAAGCCCGACGACGAGATGCGCTGCCGGCACGCTCACACGCGTGGCCCGATTCGCGTCGCCGAGCATCTCGCGCACCATCGCAATGCCGCGTTCGACCGTCTTGCGGGTGCCCCCGCTGTCCTGGATCGTGAAGCTGCGCAGCTTGGGCGCATCGCCGCGCAGACCGCCGGCTTGCAGTACGCCCTCGATCTGGTTCGTCTCGCAACCGAGTCCGACGAAGAGCACCGATGCGAAGTTCGGATGGAGAGCGTAGCCCGCCAATGTGCGCCGCAAGATGCCGATGCCTTCGCCATGCATATCGATGCCGCAGCCGAGCCCGTGCGTGAGCGCAACCACGCCGTCGACGTTGGGGTAGTCGGCCAGTGCCTCGGGATGGACGTCGCGCCGGAAATGATCGGCGATGGCGCGGGCCACCGTGGCCGAGCAGTTGACGCTCGTCAGGATGCCGATGTAGTTGCGCGTGGCAACGCGGCCGTCGTCCCGGCGCATGCCCATGAAGCTGGCGGGTTCGGGGACATAGGCGGTCGGGTGGACATCGGCGCCGAATGCGTGCTCGCGCGCGAATTCGGCCATGCCGAGGTTATGGACATGCACATGCTGCCCGCGCGCGATGTCCTCGCGCGCCACGCCGATGACCTGGTTGTAGCGTTTGACCGGCGCGCCCGCGGCGATGGCACGCGTGGCGATCTTGTGGCCCGGCGGGATCAGCCCCGACACCACGAGGTCTTCGCTCGCGATGCGCGCGCCGGACATCAGCTGACGCGTGGCGATGACGACATCGTCGTTCGGATGAAGACGGATCACGAGGTGATCCTGAGAAGCGAGTGAAGACATGGCATGCCTCGAATGACGAATGACGGGTGCGCGAGCGAGCTCACACCGCGGAGCGCGCGCCGGCGTCGACGCTGCGTGCGTCGGGTTCGACCGGCAGCGGCTCGATTTTGCCGACGATCACCAGGTAGCTGAATGCGCCGAGAAAGCAGAATCCCCCGGCCACGACGAGCGGGATCGTGAACGAGCCCTTGGTCATCGCGACCATGACGCCTGTGAACGTCGTGATGACGATGCCGGCCAGATTCGATGCGAAGTTCTGGATCCCGCCGATCGAAGCGACGTGTCGCGGGGTGGGCGCGACGTCGGCCGGCAGGGACCAGATGCTGGCCGCGGCGAAGGCCAGGCTGCCGTATGCGATGCCGAAGAACGCAAGCATCAGATAGACGTTCGATGTGAGCGTCGAAAGCGTGATGACCGACGACATCAGCATACCGCCGACCATGCAGGTCTTGCGCGCCGCCGTGAGGCTCCAGCCGCGGCGATAGAGCGCGTCGGACACGAGGCCGCCGATCCAGCCGCCCGGAATCGCCATCAGCGCCGGGATCATGCCCAGCGTGCCGAGCGACTTGAGCGAGAAGCCCCGGGTTTGCACGAGGTAGCTCGGAAACCAGGTGATGAAGAAGTAGATGACGAAGTTCAAGCAGAAAAAGCCGAGCATCATGCCCCAGAGCGTGCGGTGCTTGAACAGCGACGCCCAGGTGACCTCGTTGCCCGTCCGGGCCGGCGCTTCGTAGACGGCGTCGTGTTCGCCCGTCATGTCGGCATGCGCGGGGCTGCGATAGATGACGAACCAGCCCACGATCCAGAGTGCGCCGAGCGCGCCCGTGATGACGAATGCGGCTTTCCAACCGAGCGTGCCGATGATCAGCGCGACGACGGGGATCGACAGCGCCGATCCCACGCGCGAGCCGCTATCGAAGATGCTCGTGGCGAGCGCCCGCTCGCTGGGCCGGAACCACTGACTCACGAGTTTGGCGCACGAAGGGTAGGCGCCGGCTTCGCCGATGCCGAGCAGCAGGCGGCAGCCGAACATGCCGGCCACGCTCGTGACGCCCGCCGTCGCGGCGGTGAAAAGCGACCACCAGCCGACCGCGAGCGGCAAGGCGATGCGCGCGCCGACGCGATCGACGAACCAGCCGAACGGAATCTGCATCAATGCGTAGGTCCAGAAAAATCCGCTCAGAATGAGCCCCATCTGTGCCGGTCCGATGCCGAGCGCCTTTTCGATTTCAGGCGCGGCGACCGCAAGATTGGCGCGATCGATGTAATTCACGGCGATCGCTAGAAAGCACAACAAAATCACGACCCAACGCATTTTCCTCATTGCTTGTCTCCTGGTTGCTTGCCGGAGCGGGTGCTTTGTGCCCGCTCCAGTGATATGAATACCGGCTTTGAAACGAGACGGCGGCGGCTACTCAAACTGCGGTGGCCGTACGTAGTGCTTCGTTGAGCCGCGGTTGCGCCAGCCCGAGGCCGAGTTCGGCGGCCATCGCGACGACGGGGCGCAAGCGCCGTTCCTTCTTTTCGCCGTGATTGCGGGCGATATCGGCGAGCCGGTGGTCCAGAAACGGATTCAGGAACCGCTCGCGCACGTCCTCCAGATACCGGCGTGCCGCTTCGCCCTGGCCCTGCGCATCGAACACCGGCAGCACTTCGTCACGCCAGACGGATTCGAGATCGGCGCGCAAGGCGGCGTCGCGCATCGCATGCAGCGTGTTTTCGTCGGCGGGACGCCCGTCGGTTTGCCAACGCTCGGCGAGATAGGTATGCCCGAGGTTCAGCAGGAACAACTTCAAGCTCTCGTAGCGGTGCAACTCGTCAGTGACGATCATGGCGTCGTGCTCGCACGGCAGTACCATGCCCGCGCGCCGCTCGATCGCCCAAAGGGC
>Ga0157373_10004176_pt1 | contig 10892 bp, 4 predicted proteins | sample C65metaG_FD_113460 | JGI IMG/M metagenome (GOLD analysis project Ga0157373, IMG submission 113460) | Corn rhizosphere microbial communities from Kellogg Biological Station, Michigan, USA - C6-5 metaG | ecosystem: Host-associated > Plants > Roots > Rhizosphere > Soil | place: USA: Michigan...
GAAACCGCCCTTCATGTAGGTGTAGGTGCCCATGCCCATGAACACGGCATCGTATTCCTGCAGCAGCTGCTCGATGGTGATGTCCTTGCCGATTTCGGTATTGAGACGGAACTCGATACCCATGCCGGTGAAGACTTCACGACGGTGGCTCAGCACGCTCTTTTCGAGCTTGAACTCCGGGATACCGAAGGTCAGCAGACCGCCGATTTCCGGGTTCTTGTCGAACACCACCGGCGTCACGCCACCACGCACCAGCACATCGGCGCAACCCAGACCTGCAGGGCCTGCACCGATGATTGCCACGCGCTTGCCGTTCGGCACCACGCGGGACATGTCCGGACGCCAGCCCATCGCGAAAGCGGTGTCGGTGATGTACTTCTCCACCGAACCAATGGTCACCGCGCCGAAGCCGTCGTTGAGGGTGCACGCACCTTCACACAGACGGTCCTGCGGGCACACGCGGCCGCAGACTTCCGGCAGGGTGTTGGTCTGGTGCGACAGCTCGGCGGCGGCAAGGATGTTGCCCTCCGACACCAGCTTGAGCCAGTTGGGAATGAAGTTATGCACAGGGCATTTCCATTCACAGTACGGGTTACCGCAACCCAGGCAGCGGTGGGCCTGATCGGCCGACTGCTGGGGTTTGAAAGGTTCGTAGATCTCCACGAACTCTTTCTTGCGTTGACGCAACAGTTTCTTCTTCGGATCTTTGCGCCCGACATCGATGAACTGGAAGTCGTTACTCAGACGTTCAGCCATTTTGAGCCTCTTCGAGGCAGCTTCAAGCCCTAAGCTTCAAGCTGCAAGAATCATATTTCGCAGGCACTCGCGCACTGCATTTAACTTGCGGCTTGTAGCTTGCCGCTTGCAGCTGCTTTTATTGCGGGTTGGCGCGTGTACTCGACAGCAAGGACTTGAGGTTCGCGGCCTTAGGCTTGACCAGCCAGAAGCGGCGCAGGTAGTCATCCAGGTTTTCCCAGAGATTACGGCCCCACTCGCTATCGGTTTCTGCAACGTATTCGGCGAGAACGCCCTCCAGGTGGCTGCGATAGGCTTCCATCGCTTCGCCGCTGATGCGCTGAATTTCAACCAGCTCGTGGTTGACCCGGTCAACGACGGTATTGTCATGGTCAAGCACGTAGGCGAAACCGCCGGTCATGCCGGAACCGAAGTTGTAGCCTGTCTTGCCGAGTACGCAGACAAAACCGCCGGTCATGTACTCGCAGCAGTGATCGCCGGTGCCTTCCACAACGGTGTGGGCACCCGAGTTACGCACCGCGAAACGCTCGCCTGCAGTCCCTGCAGCAAAAAGCTTGCCGCCGGTGGCTCCGTACAGGCAGGTGTTGCCGACAATGGCGCTGTCCTGGGTTTTGAACGGGCTGCCTTTTGGCGGCACGATCACCAGCTTGCCTGCGGTCATGCCTTTACCGACGTAGTCGTTGGCGTCGCCTTCCAGGTACATGTTCAGGCCGCCGGCGTTCCACACACCGAAGCTCTGCCCGGCCGTGCCCTTGAAGCGGAAGGTCACCGGAGCAGTGTTCATGCCCTGGTTGCCGTGCAGCTTGGCGATTTCGCCGGAAATACGCGCGCCGATGGAGCGGTCGCAGTTGCAGATGTCGAGTTCGTACTCGCCACCGCTCTTGGACTCGATCGCCGACTTGGCCAGCTCGACCATTTTCTCGGCCAGCAGGCCCTTGTCGAACGGCGGGTTGCGGTCGACCAGGCTGAACTGAGGCTTGTCCGCCGGGATGTGATCGCTGCCCAGCAACGGGGTCAGGTCCAGGTGCTTCTGCTTTTCAGTCTCGCCCGGCAGGATGTCCAGCAGGTCGGTGCGACCGATCAGCTCCTCCAGCGAACGCACGCCCAGCTTGGCCAGCCACTCGCGGGTTTCTTCAGCCACGTAGGTGAAGAAATTGATCACCATGTCGACGGTGCCGATGTAGTGATCCTTGCGCAGCTTGTCGTTCTGAGTCGCAACGCCGGTGGCGCAGTTGTTCAGGTGGCAAATACGCAGGTACTTGCAGCCCAGCGCGATCATTGGCGCCGTACCGAAGCCAAAGCTCTCGGCGCCGAGGATCGCGGCCTTGATCACGTCCAGGCCGGTTTTCAGACCACCGTCGGTCTGTACCCGGACCTTGCCGCGCAGGTCGTTACCGCGCAGGGTCTGGTGGGTTTCGGCCAGGCCGATTTCCCACGGAGCGCCCGCGTATTTGATCGACGACAGCGGCGATGCACCGGTGCCGCCGTCGTAGCCGGAAATGGTGATCAGGTCGGCGTACGCCTTGGCCACACCGGCCGCGATGGTGCCGACGCCCGCTTCTGCCACCAGCTTGACCGAAACCAGTGCAGCCGGGTTGACCTGCTTGAGGTCGAAAATCAGCTGCGACAAGTCCTCGATCGAGTAGATGTCGTGGTGCGGCGGAGGCGAAATCAGGGTCACGCCCGGCACTGCATAACGCAGCTTGGCGATCAGACCGTTGACCTTGCCGCCTGGCAATTGCCCGCCCTCGCCCGGCTTGGCGCCTTGAGCGACCTTGATCTGCAGCACGTCGGCGTTGACCAGGTATTCAGGCGTCACACCGAAACGACCGGTAGCGATCTGCTTGATCTTGGAGCTGCGGATGGTGCCGTAGCGCGCCGGATCTTCGCCGCCCTCACCGGAGTTGGAGCGTGCGCCCAGGCGGTTCATGGCCTCGGCCAGCGCTTCGTGAGCTTCCGGCGACAGCGCGCCCAGCGAGATACCCGCCGAGTCGAAACGCTTGAGAATGGCTTCCAGCGGCTCGATGTCGTCAATCGACAGTGGCGTGTCCAGTTCCTTGACCTTGAACAGGTCGCGGATCATCGACACCGGACGGTTGTCCACCAGCGCCGTGTATTCCTTGAACTTGCTGTAGTCGCCCTGTTGCACAGCGGCTTGCAGGGTCGCGACCACATCAGGGTTGTAGGCGTGGTATTCGCCGCCGTAGACGAACTTCAGCAGGCCGCCTTGCTGGATAGGCTTGCGCGGGCTCCAGGCTTCGCCGGCCAGGGCTTTCTGCTCGGCTTCGATGTCGACGAAGCGCGCACCCTTGATGCGGCTCGGCACGCCACGGAAGCTCAGGTCGCAGACTTCTTCGGACAGGCCGATGGCCTCGAACAGCTGCGCACCCCGGTACGAACCGATGGTGGAGATGCCCATCTTCGAGAGGATCTTGAGCAGGCCCTTGGTGATGCCTTTGCGGTAGTTCTTGAAGACTTCGTACAGATCGCCCAGCACTTCGCCGGTGCGGATCAGGTCGCCCAGCACTTCGTAGGCCAGGAACGGATAGACCGCCGATGCACCGAAGCCGATCAGCACGGCAAAGTGATGCGGGTCACGGGCAGTCGCGGTTTCGACCAGAATGTTGCTGTCGCAGCGCAGGCCTTTCTCGGTCAGGCGGTGGTGCACGGCACCGGTGGCCAGCGACGCGTGGATCGGCAGCTTGCCCGGCGCGATGTGGCGGTCGCTCAGCACGATCTGGGTGCGACCGGCACGCACGGCTTCTTCGGCCTGATCGACAACGTTGCGCAGCGCGGCTTCAAGGCCGGTGGCTTCGTCGTAGTTCAGGTCGATGATGGCGCGGTCGAAGCCTTCACGCTCAAGGTTCATCAGCGCGCGCCACTTGGCAGGCGAGATGACCGGCGAGCTGAGGATCACGCGGGACGCGTGCTCAGGGGATTCCTGGAAGATGTTGCGCTCGGCACCGAGGCAGACTTCCAGCGACATGACGATGGCTTCACGCAGCGGGTCGATCGGCGGGTTGGTGACCTGCGCGAACTGCTGACGGAAGTAGTCGTAAGGCGTGCGCACACGACGCGACAGCACAGCCATCGGCGTGTCGTCACCCATTGAGCCCACGGCTTCCTGACCTTGCTCGCCCAGCGGGCGCAGCACCTGATCGCGCTCTTCGAACGTGACCTGGAACATCTTCATGTATTGCTTGAGCTGATCCGGGTTGTAGAACGCCGAACCGTGGTCGTGATCTTCCAGCGTCGCCTGAATGCGCAGCGCGTTCTTGCGCAGCCACTGCTTGTACGGGTGGCGCGACTTCAGACGGCTGTCGATGGCGTCGGTGTCGAGGATCTGGCCGGTTTCGGTGTCTACGGCAAAGATCTGGCCCGGGCCGACACGGCCCTTGGCAATCACGTCTTCCGGGGTGTAGTTCCACACGCCGATTTCCGACGCCAGGGTGATGTAGCCGTTCTTGGTGGTGACCCAGCGCGCCGGACGCAGACCGTTACGGTCGAGCAGGCAGACGGCGTGGCGCCCTTCGGTCATCACGATACCGGCCGGGCCGTCCCACGGCTCCATGTGCATGGAGTTGAATTCGTAGAAGGCACGCAGATCCGGGTCCATGGTCTCGACGTTCTGCCATGCAGGCGGAACAAGCATGCGCACGCCGCGGAACAGGTCGATGCCGCCGGTGACCATCAGCTCCAGCATGTTGTCCATGCTCGAGGAGTCGGAGCCCACGCGGTTGACCAGCGGGCCCAGCTCGTCCAGATCCATCAGGTCGTTGCTGAACTTGGTGCGACGGGCCTGGGCCCAGTTGCGGTTACCGGTGATAGTGTTGATCTCGCCGTTGTGGGCGAGGAAGCGGAATGGCTGAGCCAGCGGCCATTTCGGCAGGGTGTTGGTGGAGAAGCGCTGGTGGAATACGCAGATCGCGGTCTGCAGGCGCTCGTCGCTGAGGTCTGGATAGAATGCCGTGAGGTCACGCGGCATCATCAGGCCTTTATAGATGATGGTCTTGTGCGAGAAGCTGCAGATGTAGTGGTCGCTGTCGGCCGCGTTGGCCACCGACGAACGGCGACGGGCGCAGAACAGCTTGATGGCGAATTCCTGATCGCTCAGGCCTTCACCACCGATGAACACCTGCTCGATCTTCGGCAGACGCTCCAGTGCCAGACGGCCCAGAACGCTGGTGTCGATCGGCACCTGGCGCCAGCCGATCAGGGTCAGGCCTTCGGCGAGGATTTCGCGATTCATGTTTTCGCGAGCGGCTTGGGCTTTGGCGTCGTCCTGGTTGAGGAACACCATACCCACACAATACTGGCGCGGCAGCTCGACACTGAAGTGCTCTTTGGCGACAGCGCGCAGGAACGTGTCGGGTTTTTGCATCAACAGCCCGCAACCGTCACCGGTCTTGCCGTCGGCGTTGATCCCACCACGGTGGGTCATGCAGGTCAGGGCTTCAATAGCCGTCTGCAACAGGTGATGACTGGGCTCGCCTTGCATATGGGCGATCAGGCCGAAACCACAGTTATCCTTGAATTCTTCTGGATGGTACAGACCTGCTTTCATAGACACATTCTCACCAGGCTGCCTCTTATCGAGGCAAATTTCTTTTCAATTCAACCAGTTACCGTCCACGCTGAACGTACGCCAGCTTTGCGGGAGCAAAAGGGAGGTCATTGTACACACCGACACAAAGCCTCACAAATTTAGCGACGAAACGTCGCAAATTTATGTCGCATTCATGAAAGGTTTTAAAGCGATTCTCGTGCTAGCCAGAGCTTTGTTGCGAGTCTGACCAAAGAGAGCCCAAAGTTCAATGAGTGTCTGAGACGCAGACACCGCAAGGCGCGCTGCTCATTGGCAGCACGCTCATGCGTTGAAATTGGGGAGCCAAGCGAGCGACCCGGATAAGGTCGCTGCGTCTTCAGCGAGCTGCGGCGAGTTCCTGTTGGATACTGCCGACAGTACGAGGCCAAGGTTTACCAGCCTGAACCTTCGCTGGCAAGTTCTTGATAGCGGCGAGTGCTGCATTGCGGTCGGCAAAACTGCCGTAGGTGACCACGTACAGCGGCTTGCCTTGCAGGGTTTTCTTGAAATAACGGTACTCGGCGCCCTGCTCTTTCACGTAGCTCTGAGCAGTGGCTTCGGAGCTGGTGCCCAGGATCTGCACCACGAAGTGCGTCGGCGCTTGACCGGCATACCAGCCGCCAGCAGTGGCAGGCGCTGCAGGAGCAGGCTTGGCCGCAGGAGCCGGCGCAGGTTTGGCCGTGGCGACCTGAGTCGGCGCTGGTGCAGGCTTGGCGGCCGGCGCTGGAGCCGGTTTAGGCGCAGCTTGAGCAGGCGCCGGACGTGGCGTCGGCACCTGAGTCTGGGCCATTTGCGGAGCCGGGCCCGCCGCAGAACCGGCAGGTGGCGCAGTGGTAGTCACAGTCGGCGGCTGCAGCGACTGGTTGGCAGCCGGGCCGCCGTCTTCGCCATCGCCTTCACCCGAACCTGCAGCCTCGGCCAGAGGACCGCGCATCACTGGCTGCGAGTTGCCGACCAACGGCAGCGGCATTGGCTGCGAGTTACCGGCGAATTCGATGGCCGGGCCACCGTTGTTCGATTGCTGAGCAGGCGCCTGGCCCTGACCCAGTGGCAGTTGCGCCTGAGAGTTGGCCGGTGCCGTCGGCGCCGTTCCGCGCCCCGGAATCAACACTGCCGCCAGCACGGCTGCAGCCACTACCCCACCCAAAGCCAACACGTGTTTCTTAGGCATTTTGAACCCCATACTTGGACGCTTGACCGCAGAGCGGCTGGCGATCATGGCTTCGATCATCGAATCGCGCGCGACCTGGTTGATCGCGCCCGGCCATCCATTGGACTGTTCGTGAATATCGGTGATCTGCTCGGCATTGAATACCTCAATGCCTTGACCGGCGCCTTCCAGGCGCTGCGCCAGATACTCACGGGTTTCTTCTTCGGTATACGGTGCCAGCTCGATGACGTGAAAGCGTTCTTCATCCGAACCGCTCTCGGCACACAGCTGGTCCAGGCGGTCGATGATCGAAGCCTCGCCGAACAGGAAGACGTGCGGACGCCCTTCAGGCGTGCCCGCCGCCAATCCCAACAACGCTTCGAGTGCGGATTCGCCCAGTTGTTCGGCATCGTCCACCAACACGTAGACTTCCTGACCGGTCAGGCCCAGCTGCACGACCTGCGAAAGGATGGACTGCATTTCCGGCTGAGCGACATTCAGCGCCTGCGCGACCTGGCGCAGCACGCCCGAGGCATCACCGGCGCCACGGGCCGACACCACCACGCTCTGCACCGATTGCTTGTTGGTGCTCGCCACCAACGCCTGACGCAGCAGGGTCTTGCCGCTGCCGTGAGGCCCGGTGACCAGCAGGAGCAGCTGGCTGTAGCGGGCCAGATGATGCAATTGCCCCAGCACCGGCTTGCGCTGGGCAGGGAAGAACTTGAAGCCCGGGACCCGCGTGGCAAAGGGGTCATGACTCAATTGATAGTGGCCGAGAAAGGCCTCATCGGCGTGCAAACTAGTCATGGATTTATCATTAACCTCTAAGCTGATCCACCAAGGCGCGGTAGTCCGCAACCAATGTGGCCTGTAATACTTCTTTTGGGTATTCGTCAGTCACCACGGCTTCGCCCATGCGGCGCAGCAACACCAGACGCAGACGACCGTCGATCACCTTCTTGTCCACCGCCATGTGCTCGAGGAAATGCTCAGGCGTCATGTCCTCGGGCGGCACTACCGGCAAACCGGCCCGCTTAAACAGACGGATACCACGATCTCGTTCCTGTTCGCTGATCCAGCCCAGGCGCGCCGACATCTCCAGCGCCATGACCGTACCTGCAGCGACCGCTTCGCCATGCAGCCAGACGCCATAACCCATGTGGGTTTCGATGGCGTGGCCGAAGGTGTGGCCCAGATTGAGCGTTGCGCGCACACCCGATTCGCGTTCATCGGCGCCCACCACCGCAGCCTTGGCCGCGCAGGAGCGCTCGATGGCGGTCGTCAGGGTGGCCTGATCCAGTCCACGAAGCTTGTCCACATTGTCTTCGAGCCATGTCAGGAATGGTTCGTCACAAATCAGACCGTATTTGATGACCTCGGCAAGGCCGGCCGACAGCTCGCGTTCAGGCAGGCTGTTCAGCGACGTGGTGTCGATCAGCACGGCCTGAGGCTGGTAGAACGCGCCTACCATGTTTTTGCCCAGCGGATGGTTGATGCCGGTCTTGCCGCCCACCGAGGAATCCACCTGCGAAAGCAGTGTGGTCGGGATCTGGATAAAGTCGACCCCGCGCTGATAGCAGGCCGCCGCAAAGCCGGCCATGTCACCGATCACACCGCCACCCAGGGCAATCACGGTGGTACGACGGTCGTGACGAGCGGTAAGCAGGGCATCGAAAATGAGCTGCAGGGTTTCCCAGTTCTTGAACGCTTCGCCATCGGGCAGCACGATCGGCAGAACGTTGTAACCGGCCAGGGTCTTGGTCAGACGCTCGATGTACAGCGGCGCGACGGTGCTGTTGGAAACGATCGCGACCTGCTTGCCAGCGATATGCGGCTTGAGCAGTTCAGGCCGATCCAACAGGCCTTCGCCAATATGGATCGGGTAGCTGCGCTCGCCGAGCTCGACCTTGAGTGTCTGCATGAGTCCCCACAGTGTTCTAACAATTGGATGCCTGTTCGACGTGAAAGCGCCGATACGGACCACGGCGCAAGGCCATTTGGCGACCCTGCTTTTTATGGTCGCCGAGGATAGCGCATTTCCGCGCGTGCTTTAACGGGGAGGAAGCTCGGCCAACAGGGCAAGGATGTCAAGAACGACCATTCGAGGCGGCCGCTCATCGGTTTCGATGATGACATCGGCGATTTCGCGGTACAGCGGATCGCGAATCGCCAACAGGTCGCGCAGCACCCGCGCAGGATCGGCGGTGCGCAGCAGCGGCCGATTGCGGTCGCGAGACGTGCGGCCGACCTGTTGCTCGACCGACGCGTGCAGATAGACCACGCGCCCGCCGGCATGCAGGGCACGACGGTTTTCTTCGCGCATGACCGCGCCACCACCGGTTGCGAGCACCACGCCATCAAAGGCGCACGGCTCGGCAATCATGGCTTGTTCACGATCACGAAAGCCCGCTTCACCTTCCTTGTCGAAAATCCACGGGATATTGGCACCCGTTCGCAGTTCGATTTCCTTGTCGGAATCCTTGAACGGCAGTCGAAGCTCTTTGGCCAGCAGGCGGCCGATGGTGCTTTTGCCAGCCCCCATCGGCCCCACAAGTATTAAATTTCGCACAGAATCAACGACTCACAGCAATCGCCTGGTTGTTCATGATACGCGGAGTGAGGAACACCAGCAGCTCGGATTTCGATTCCGTGACCACATCCCGCCGGAAAAGGCGGCCAACATACGGCACATCGCCCAAATATGGCACCTTGTCGACGACTTTATTCTGCGTGTTGGAGAAAACGCCACCGATGACGATGGTCTCGCCGTCGGACACCAGCACCTTGGCGTTGACCTCGTTTTTCTTGATCGGCGGCACGCCCAGAACGGTGTTGACGTAGTCAGGTTCGTCCTTGGTGACCTTTACTTCCATGATGATGCGGTTGTCCGGGGTGATCTGCGGGGTCACCTCCAGCGACAGCGACGCTTCCTTGAACGATACCGAGGTCGCACCGCTGGAGCTGGCTTCCTGATACGGCACTTCCGTACCTTTCAGGATTTTCGCGGTTTCCTTGTCGGAAGTGACGACCTTCGGCTGGGAGACCACTTCACCGTTACCGGTTTTCTCCATGGCGGTCAGTTCGAGGTCCAGGATGGTGTTGTTGGTCAGGAAGCCCAGACCGATCGAAGACGTCGGATTGCTGACACCCATGTCGACGTACGGGCCGTTGGTGGCGCCAGCGCCGGTGACCGTGCCGCTACCACCTGCAGTGAAATTGCCGCGCGTGGTCGAACCACCCCACTGAACGCCCAGAGACTTGTCGTAGTCGACGTTGGCTTCGACGATGCGCGCCTCGATCATGACCTGACGCACCGGGATATCCAGCTGGGACACAATGCGGCGCAGCTCGTCCAGGCGATCCTGGGTCTGGTAGGCAATGATGTTGTTGGTGCGTTCATCCACCGTGATCGAGCCGCGCTCCTGTTCCTTGGACTCGGCACTGGTCACCGACTGGAACAGCTTGGCGATGTCGGCAGCCTTGGCGTAGTTCACCTGCAAGAGCTCACGACGCAGCGGCGCCAGCTCGGAAATCTGCTTCAGCGACTCCAGCTCCTGACGCTCACGGGCGGCGATTTCGTCAGCCGGAGCAACCAGCAGCACGTTGCCGACCTTGCGCTTGTCCAGCCCTTTGGTCTTGAGCACCAGATCCAGCGCCTGATCCCACGGCACGTTCTGCAGGCGCAGGGTGATGCCGCCCTGAACCGTGTCACTGGCCACCAGATTGAGGTTGGTGAAGTCAGCGATCAGCTGCAGCACCGAGCGCACGTCGATGTCCTGGAAGTTCAGCGACAGCTTCTCGCCGGTGTAGACCAGCTTGTCGGCATTGCGACGCGCAACGTCTTCGTTGGTCAGCGGACGCACACTGATGGTCAGCTTGTTATCGGTCTGATAGGCCGAGTAGTCGAATGCACCGGACGGTTCGATGGAAATGCTGGTTTTGTTGCCGCTGACGCTGGAATTGACGAACTGCACCGGGGTCGCGAAATCCTTCACGTCCAGGCGCACACGCAGCGGATCAGGCAACTGGGTGTTGGCGAAATCGACACGGATCTTGCCGCCCTGCTCCTGGATGTCCGGCGCGATGCTCGGGTCGCTCAGCTCGATGACGACGTTGCCTTCACCCAGTTCGCCGCGCTGGAAATCGACATTGCGAACCGACTTCGGACCCGGCGCATACGAGCGAGGCGCAGGCTTGGGTTGTGCAGTACTGGCCATGGCAGGCGGCACGCTCACTCGCGGCGCGCCCTGAGCGGTGCTCGGTTGCGACCCCTGAGCCGCAGCGGCGCCCTGGCCCACGACCACGAACAGGTTATTGCCCTCGACCCGCGAGCTGTAAGGCGCGAGCGTGGTCAGGTTGATGATCACACGCGTGCGATCCTTGGCCTCGACCACCACGACA
>Ga0157373_10004177_pt1 | contig 10891 bp, 10 predicted proteins | sample C65metaG_FD_113460 | JGI IMG/M metagenome (GOLD analysis project Ga0157373, IMG submission 113460) | Corn rhizosphere microbial communities from Kellogg Biological Station, Michigan, USA - C6-5 metaG | ecosystem: Host-associated > Plants > Roots > Rhizosphere > Soil | place: USA: Michigan...
CGATAAGGAAATCATAAAGATGCAATACATTATTGGCGCTGTTCGTGGCTATCTAATTGTGCTCTGCGGATGCAGTGGGCTGCTACTGGTGCTCGGTGGGTTCCGCTTATTGTTCGAGGTCACTGGGTTAGGCTCATGGTTCTCACATTACGGGGCCTTTCAGTTAGCTGCCATTGCGGGGATCGTTTCGTTCTATATCGGGATGACCAAATACGAAAAGACTGCGGTAGTCTTAATGATCATCGCGGGTCTCTCTGGTTTCTTTGCGCTCGGTGCGTTGCTTAACGGGTACTGACAGTAACGGAGAGTGATCTTTATGGGCTGGCTTAATGCTGGCCCTTTGTGTTTCTTTAGGTTGCCCATATGTGATAACAGTATGTTACTATTAGTCTGCAATAATAACTCACTATCAGAAGAGACTGACCAGACCTATTGATTACATACAGTGACAATTAGTCTGCAATTTACACCCACTATAGGGAGACACTCCGTCTTCTCTCACACATTCAATCTTCCTATCAATCAATAGTTATCCGCGCTGGCTTTCAGGGTGGACACACAGACACGTCATCCTCTTAAAGAGGTCTCTGACTATCGGTCTGTGAGTGGATAACCGTACAGCCCAATGACCATTATTCTTAATTGGATTATGACCATTACCTACAGGGTGGAAACTCAAAGATCTCTTTAAGTTCTTCTTATAGTTTAATAATAAGATTTAAATAATAAGATTATTAACTCTAAAAGTGCCTCAATGAGTAATCTTTAAGATGCCCTGTTGTTTGATGGTCATTATAGCGATAGCAATCCATCTCTATTAGGTCACCTCATGTCATCCCTGTGTGACCCTCTCAGCGCCTCAGTGATTACCTCAAGCAAACACATGACCCAACTCAGTGCGTGGCTCTCCGCTGCTCCTGTGCGGTCTGGTAAGTGTTTGACTGTAGGTGTCCTGATGGTGTCCCTCATCTTTACAGACTGACCTGTTCCGATGGTCCCGCTTACGGTTCCGGCTGTGGGTAGTCATTGGGTGTCTGTTAGTTTGAACGATTGCGAAACTTTCGTATACGCTACCGACGACAACTGGTCACCCCCCCATGTAATAATACAGTGTGACTATTAGTCTGCAATAATAACTCACTAACGGGGGAGCACACCGCCGACCCAATGCCCTCATAGCTAGAACCTATTGATTACCCTCTTTCTATAGGCTGGCAATTATCACCCACTATAGGGAGACACTCAGACACACGCATCCGATCACCTCCACGGTTCTTACTGACTCCGCTCAGTTCCCGTAACTTCAGGTGGTCTCTATGTGTGTGTCCCTGTGTGTGTTTGTTTTGCTCAACATTGAATACCTAACGCGCATCGCAGCGCATCAACTATATACGCACACGCTTAGTCATTCTGTTTGCACTCTCATTGCCTCTGCTGGTTCCCTCGTGTTGGGTCTAAGCTAGCTGGCTGAGGGTGCGACTCTGAGAATGCAAACAAAAGGAAATAACACTATGTCTACTTCAATTATCAACAACGTCTTCGAGTCCTTTACAGTCCGCACCGTCATCATTGAGGGTGACCCGTGGTTCATCGCTAAGGATGTAGCTGAGGCTCTCGGTTACAAAGACACCTCTCAGGCCGTGCGAAATCACTGCAAGCGGTCTGTGAATATCGACCTAAATAATAGGGCGTCGATTCAACGGGGTATTATTCCTGCTGGTAATCCTACCGCAAAGGCTATCCCGGAGTCAGACGTTTATCGTTTGATTAGTCGCTCACGTCTTCCCTCAGCGGAGCGGTTCGACGATTGGGTTAACGAGGTGGTCTTACCTAGCCTTGCCAAACACGGCGGCTACTCAGTGGGACAAGAGACCCTCACCCCAGAGATGCAAGAGATCATCAACGTACAGCACAAGGCTACCGCTTTAGCTACTGCGTGTATGTCCGGCGTGGTCAAGTCTCATTTTATTAACAAGGAAGACCGAGAGAAGATCTTCAAGGTCCTTATGACCGTGGCGCATACGTGCGTTACTCTGGATTCTCTGTGGTCCTTTGAGCGTGATGCTGCTGGTGCGCTGGCTCGTGTCGGTATGGGTCACCACGTTAAGGCTATCCCATTGAACATGGCGAAAGCTCAAGACGACAAATGGATTCACGCTAAGAAGAACAGCCTACAGGTACAGAAGCATAACGCTGAGGGTAACGGCTGGGGCTGATTGGACTCTGAGTTATCCACTTTCGAAAATGGAAAGTAGTTGTTTGCAGGATGTGACCCTGTAGAAACCCTTTTTAAATCAAGTAGTTTGAATTAAATCTCACTATCAGGGGAGGGCAAAGAGATAACCTACTCCCAATTAACACCCACTATTGGGAGACACCCACACATCCAGCCCGGTTCTTACTGACTATGCTCAGTTCCCACGGCTCGTGTTCATCTCTCATGGTGTTACAGACATTACCTTTCTATTCCTGATTAGAGGCCCAGACTGATTCCCTGCGGCCTCGCTTTATGTCTTCCTATCAAGTCAATCGGCCAGTGCTCCATTAAGGCAGCACCTAACGCATACAAACGCTAGACGCTCATTTTAGAAACTCAATACACACAACCGGGGTTATTCATCGGCTGTTTAATGGGTCCTCTTCGTCTTTAAGTTAACTCACTTGAGTATGCGCAAGAGTCTAGCGGTGAGCACCGGGAGCACTGCCCGATTCACTTGATGTAATTCCTTGATGCGGTCCTTTATTGGGCCGTTCTTTTTGCTCAACTCTGAACACCTCCAATTATCCACATCTATCACCAAGGATTCCCACCATGACCACTACCCGTAAACCCGCCACGGTTGACCGTGAGTCGCTCCGTGAGCACTTATCGGCGTGGCTCAATGATCCTCAAGGCTACACGGTCTCACTCGAAGACCTAGCCGTTATCACTGGCAAAGTGAAACGAAACGTCAAGCGGGACGCAAAGCGCCTGATGACCCTAAAGAATCAACCTAATTGGGACGGTGAATTTATCCACGGTTCCGACTTCGTGACCCTCTTAGCTAGCTATCAATCCGCTGTGAGTTTCATTGTGGTTGACACATTGGCTGAACTCTATGCCGAACAACAGGAGCAACCATTATGACTTTCCCCAATAAGTTCAACACAGCGACACCAGAAGGCCGTAAGGCTCTCAGATTAGCCACAGTAAGCAGCAAGGCATTAGTTGACAGATTAGCACTCGGACCTCTTGAAGGTCGCGAGAAGCTACCTAAAGCCACTCTATGTTACATGGCGATTGCAGCGGGTCTGACCCTGCGTGACTTTATTTAATTAACATCAACTTAACATTTATCCAATTGAGGACAATATCATGACTATCAACGATGCACTACCAACCCCCGGCCTGACCAACGAAAAGCTGACCTTAAGCGCTGACCTGCAAACCGTACTCTATGCGGGTCAGGAAATCCCTACAGTCCACTTTGTGAAGGTCACTGTGCCTAGTCTGCTGGCTTTCTATGGCGCTGGCTCCGCTGCTGCCTTTGCGTTGCTCTCTGAGATGAACGCTCACGGCTTCTCATTGCGTGGCTATGGCAACCATACGACCCGCTGGGGCGAACAGGTCACTTCACACCGTGAAGAACAAGAACGCCGTGAGAAAGAAATCCGAGAGCACAATGAGCGCATGGCTGCACTGCACGCGACACCTGCTGAGATCGCTAAGGCCGTGGCTGAACGTAAAGCGCGTGAGGAAGAGATTGCCCGTAGGTTCGGCGCTCGTGGTCAGGCTTCGCACTTCGGTGGCTTCTAATAGTCACCCTCTGAGGGTCTGCAATCCGTGGACCCTTAGTAACAACTTTATGCACATTTAGTGCAATTCTATTCATATTCCAAATAAGGTACATATCATGTCTTTTAACTCAACTCCAAAATTCACTACTCCGGCCCGTAACGCAGACGCACAGGTTAAACCTTTCGCGCCTAAGATGGCTGACGTAAATAACTCAACCTATGTCGACGCAACTGGTGAGGACACTGTAACCTCCGGCATCCTACAGGTGAACGGTACAGGCTTTAATGACCTGCCGTTACCGGGTGGCAATGACAGCGCGGCTTACTCTAAGGCTCTGGCTGATTCACTTGATGCGACCTTTAATGACGGTGAGTTCAAAGTGGGAATCAATGCAGGCGTCTTACCGTCTGAGTTCCGCGATTTCCGCAATGACCCAACTCCGGTACAGCGTCACACTCTGGTTGACCGCTCAGTCATCTATGACCGTAACAGCCCGTTTGACCCAGCCAAGGATGCACCAGAGGTGACCATTCCGGCTAACTCAACGATCATCATTAACCCGCTGTTAAACCCTCGTGACGATAAGCCTATGGCTACTGGCATCATGGTCTCTGCGTCCACCTTCGTTAGCGACTTCAATATGATTGGCGGTTACACCCTCGGTTCACTGGAGGCATCCGTTCATGATGTTAAATATCAATTTGAACAGAAGATGTTCGCACAGGTGGCGGGTGTTCTCGATAAGGCTGCAACGCTACACGATGTAGACCGTTTTGTTGCTCCGACTTTGGTCAACGTGTCACCAAGTAAAGCCGCTGAGGAAATCTTAGATTGGCTGACCGAGTACATGCCGACCCACTTAGGTGATTCACTGTCTGATTTCGCTATCCTGCTGCCTGCAAAGATGCACGCTAAGTTAGAACGTGCTGCACACAAAGCGGGTCTGGATGACGTAAGCGACCTGATTGGTGCCTCCGTGTTCTCCTACGAGGGAACGGCTAACACTACCGTTTACCTGCTGCCTAAGCGTTATGCGATGCTGTCATTCCGTACAATTAATGGAGATGTAGCTAAGGTTATCCGTAGCCGTGATGCTGGTCGCCAAGGCTGGAATATGGAGATCATTCTGATGCTTGAGGTTATGGCTGCGCCGTCCATCAAGATTAAAGACGGTGACGGTTTCCCGATTGAACTGCTTAATGGTTTCCCTCTGGTGACCGCTATCGACTTCTCTGGTGATAAAGCCAAGTAATCCTCAATGGTCATAATTACATCTAGCAAACTTGAAGGCTCACGCTTAGTTAATTCTATCGGTGGGCCTTCTTGTTTCTCATTTCTTAAACTTCATGGCATCTATAGGTGAATCTTGTAGGGTAATACCTCTTGTCATCTCACCAATTTTATGTATAGGCTCCTGAACTGCATATCGAATAATAAGCCATAAATAAAACATAAACTAATCTCCTTGAGTGCAATGTAATTTCTTTAAGCTCAACCCCGCTAGAAGGTAAAAAGCTGAAGTTCTCCAGACTCAGACTCAAATAAGTACTGCAAGTGTATTTCAATAAACCATAAAGCTACTATCTTTATCGTAAGTTTGTTACATAAGTATAAGAAGCGAGTGTAGCTAATATCTCTTTGCGCCCCTGTTCCACCACTCCGATACTTGATTACTTCTCCGTCGTGCCATATAGATGCATGGTGCGAACCATTTCTTATAGTAGATTCCAAATCACTTTCACAGAAAGCAGACATTAATGGGTTTGTTTTAAATGGATTTGTTTTGTTTTCTTTGCTCACATCTTTTATATATTTATTTAAAGTCATTGATTTAAATTCATCATAGCTTCTACCGTCAGTTATGTTATTTATACACGCGAGGACAGTCACATTGGAAGTTAAAGTTTCGTATGCGTCCCCATAAAAGTTTTTGATTGAATCAAAGTTTTTAGAGCTAACAATTAGATCGTCAATATCATCGTGAGACACTCTTGCATAATACATTAATTGACCGAAGTGATCACGATTAGCCATATATGAAGATAGAATGTTAATGTAGCGTTGAAGGTTTTCTGTTTTGATTTCTTGTCTATAGAACTTGTAGAAATCATCAAGCTTTCCTTCTGCTTTTAGAACATTCAGCTTATCAGTTATGGGACCAGCTATGGCAGGTGCAAGTGGGTAATGGAGTTTTGCAAGATATTCATATAGTAAACTGAGGTGGGAATAATTTCTTCCGGGAATATAATAGCGCCCATCCTCGTTACGTTTCTTCATGTATATTTTCGCAATTCTTTCTGCATTATCCTTCTTATCATTTAAAAGCATTTGTAAGGCAGTCTTTAATTGTGACCATTTAGTTGGCGCATTAGGCACATCAAAATCATGAGACAAGCTAATCATTCGCTGGTTTTCATGAACTCTAACGTGTTTATGTAATATGCTAAGCATATCCATAGAAGCGAACTTTCTAGGGTCATGTAGGTCTTCTTTATTGAAGGCACAAGCAGGGTGAAAGTTGATAATAGTTAATTTGTCGTCGGGAATTCTTGGGATAATTTCGCAATTACTGGTTGCTTCTATGGTCGCATTTGGAGGGTCTGCTCTTACGGCAAGTACAATCGGTAGAAAACATTTTATACAATCTATATAATGTTGCTGATAACCGTCTATCCCTACACCGATTCTTGCTCTGTATGCCTCTCCACAGGAAGAGCATTTAATGACTTCTGAAATTACCATGACCAATTTCCTCATTGAAATAATTAACTATTATAAAATCAACCTTTTATTTTAATCACATTCAAATTTTATATTTGTCCAGTAAGGAACTATGCTTCTCTACGGCCCGTTCATACCAACCAAGAGTCCACGACCAGTCATCCTTTCTGGGCCGACAATCTGAGCATTTATCACAGAATGATTGTTTAAAACTGTATCCAAAGTCGGGGCCACCAGTGTTGTCATAAAGCATATTCAATAGATTACCTGTTCCCTGAGCGTGACCATGCTGTAGACAAATCATCATGTGCATTCCGCCTAAAGAATGCATTCTAAGAGATTGCGCTAATAAACCGCCGGGTCGATAGTGCACAAATAAACTCTCACAGTTCTTCATAATAACTGTAGGATCGTAATTTGCGAATCCGATTTTCATAAATTCGTAATGTTCTCCTTCAGTATCATCTGGGTCTAAGCCAAGATTTTTTGCCATGCTCAGAAAGTAATTTTTCTGTTCCTGAATTGTTAGCGAGAAGAAGTCTTCCTGACTATTTAAGTTGATCACGTATTGTTCCATTTCATTTAACACTTGGTTAAATTCAGGAATAGAAGAAAGGATGATTTCACGGGCTTTTTTAGTCGCATCAGGGTTATCTTTTAGTGAAGCACTAAGAAGAAGATACAACCTTTCAGTTTTATTTATATCACCTGAGATAACACAGTAAGTCATGACAAGAGAAGATAATTTCTCGCTCCAATCGTCAAGGAACTTAATTGATTCTTTAGAGCCGCGGGCTTTGTGAATACCTTTGAATGCAAAAATTGAGGGGTATACATCAACGAAGATGTCCGTAAGAATATGGAACTGCCCATCACGAGTTACTCGATTACATAGCTCGATGATTTTTTGTAGGGATAAACAGCACTTTCTATAAAACTCTTGAGTTTGGTTGTTAAATATATAATGTTCAAAGGAGTCTTTCTTGAAATGATTTACCGAATGATGATGGGCATAAAGTTGATCAATTTGAATCTTAAATATAGCCTGTCGTGATTTACCAAAAGCTATAAGTCTATGCAAGCGACTCTTTTGGTCACGCGCCAGAGAAATCAGTGAAGAGCATATATTATAGTTCTCCCGTAATATTTCCCTTTTGATATTTGTGAAAGGTGATATTTGAAATGCCTGCCAATAGTATAAAAGTGCCGTGAATCTATCTTTAGCTGGGACTATAGCTGATGTATAGAGTTCAAAAGAACGTGAGAGAACATCATTGTATTTCTTATCTGATAAAAGATTATGTAATTGTTGATGGTATGCCTTAAATAATGCCTCACCAATGTCCTCAATTTTCTTATTAAGAGTGGCTGGAGAGATCATGGGGTATCTAATGATTGATTCTTTAAGACCCTTGATGTCCAGGTAATCCCAACAATCTGTGACTACATCTAGTATCCTAGAGGCCGAATGGTCGTCTTTTCTAATTAAGGTGTTTTCGACGGGGATATGAATCTGAATGAATTCGTTTAAGTTGGCACCCGCTGCCTTAACTCTAAGATCTTCATCATTGGTTAATGGTAACCAGTATATTTTTTCTGATGAAACTTCAACAACTATTAAGATAACCGGCACTTTAAATTCAAAGTAGTATCGTAGTCTCTCTAATTTTAGAGTGAAAGACAGAAGAGAGTTACCCTTAATATAATTTGATTGCTCTTCACCTTTAATTTGTACTTTAAATACACTTTCTTTCCCAATGGCTTTGCCGCTGCTATCTTTAATTTCAATTTCACCGTCAATGCCAAAATCATTCTGGTCTTCCTGACTGCGAAATATCCAACTATTTGGAAGGTTGTATTCAAAAATGCGCCCAGCTTGAGTACCTATTTCACCAGAGTTCATTGTGCACCCACTTGATTTTTATACTTTAGTTAGAAAATGTTTGGAGTAAAGATCGGTGCTGAAGATGTTTAGCCTTCAGGATTTAGTTGGGCGAAGATACTGTTTGTAGTAATGCCCTAACTCTACGCAATAGCCCATTCGGAACGGTGCACACACCCAACGTCTGAGCTTGCGACTTCATGAGACTAATCTTAAACACGATGGCATCACATGGCAAGAGCTACATATACACTTCCCAACTTGAACCGGAAGTGGTAGTCAAGATTTTTAATTAACACCCACTATAGGGAGGGCACTCAGAATAATTCTTTCAGTGGATTACGATAGGTGCCACTAGCAGTAAATTGAGATAGAGCTTTGAGGCGAGTGTCAATAGGTTTAATTACGACTCACTATTAGGGAGGAGAGACCACTGAGATTAGTTTCTAAGTGATCACTCTATAACCTGCTTGTTACTCGCTTCTTTTCAGGGTGGGAACACTGTTACGCTTCGCGGTCTCTATGAGCCTGCTTCTTAGCTATTGGACAGTGAGGGTAACGAGTTTAGTAGACACAGCGTCTACAGGGTGGAAAATCATAAAGATAAGACTTTGAGTGATGGTGATTATTAGCGATGAGCTAGACACCTTACTTTATGTTTATTCTTTTGGTTTAAAACCTAAAGATACTTTAGATACTTTAGATACTTTAGATACTTTAGATACTTTAGATACTTAGAGTGTAAAAGAATTGATTTAATTAAAAGATAATACTCTTTGATTAACTCTAAGATACCTCTAAGTTAGATGGTCATCATTCGATAGCAACCATCCCTCTTTAATATACCGCTAACCAAGCTAAGGTAGTCAAATGTCTAGCCTAACGTTAGACCTGCGAGACTGCTTGATGCTCCTATCAGTGATCCTGTGGGTCATCGATAAAATATAACCCTATGCGCAACCCATGCGCTCCTCAATATAAACCCGACTCTTTATGTCTACATCTTTACGCTGTTATTCAGTGGGCCTTGTTGTGCCCGTTGGGTTCTGGCTAACAGGTGGGACGTAAGGGTGTAGACATAAGGAAATACAACAATGAATAAGCAATGTAGTAAATGTAAACAGCGTAAGCCTGTGAGCGACTTCCCGACCAACGGAGAGAACAAAGCAACAGGTAAGACCCTCTACCGTTCATCCTGTAAGGACTGCGAGCGTAAACGCGATAAGGACCGCTATGTGCCTAAAGGTCCTAGAGACCCTAAACCAGCGCACGAGATAGTCACCGAAAGGAACCGCCTAGCCGCTGAGTTCACACGCTGGGAACGCGCTGAGAATCCGTTTGAGGGCTTCTATGTAGTTGACCCTGAGTCTAACTGTTGGAACTGGTCAGGCGCTCTATGTGCTGCTGGTTATGGTCTGCGCGTGCGCAAAGACTCAGAGACCTCTATGGCCCATCGCGCCGTAATGGAACACTTAGATTATGAGTTATCTGGAATGCACGTTCACCATACCTGTAGGAACCGTAAGTGTATCAACCCAGATCACCTACAGGTTATGACCCCAGATGCTCACACAGAGTTGCACGCAGCGGAGAACCGGGTAGGCCATGAAGTAGGCCCGATGCTACCTAAGAGCACTCACCGCCGAGCACTCACCGCTAAACAGGTAATTACTGAATATCTTGAGGCGCTCCCTAGTGAAGCATTAGCGATCCCAGCAGCTCGACCTAAGCAGTACCAACCTAAGACCGCTAAGGCGCTGAGGGTCTCAGAGATTAGCTTTAAGACCGATGTGTCTGGCTATCTGGTCGCTAAGTTACTTAAAGAGATTCCACTCTATGACCAGTTGGTTAATTCAACTTACATTGAGGTTTGATAATTAATATAAAAGTTATCAAAGATAGTTCCCCCTTTGCGTTTTACAGCTCACGTATGAGATACCATTTGATATAATTAACTTTTGGATTTACCCCATACGGCCCCAGAGTCTCTCATTGATTCTGACCCAACGTGACTCCCTTCCTTTATACGCGATGTGACCTTATGCCCATTAACGCTCAGTCCCGGAAAGGTCTGACAGTGCCTGTATGATCCTCTGTGGTCCTCTCTAAGCGATCCTGTGGGTCATCCTTACTGTGCACCTACCGAGCCTTAGCGGTGCCGTACAGTGACGCTATGAGCCTGTGAGCTATGGTGACTCAGGGTTTACTTAGAGCGCACCTACCGTGTTCCTTTATGATTCACCCTTAGTGATGATGGTCATATTACAATAGCCATCAACTCTATGAGGTGTCACAAATAGTGGTACATGACTGACACAAACTGATTGACCTAACGCCTAACCTTATGATCTACTGAGGGTCCTCCACCTAGTCACACCTCATGTTTCGTTCTTCTGAGACGTCTTGACATCGAGGACTCCGTAAACATTTAAGCGTGCCCTGGTCTGTGGACACAGCATGGTTATCTATTCTATATGATCGACGGGTTGTGATACGACTCACATTGTAAA
>Ga0157373_10004181_pt1 | contig 10888 bp, 10 predicted proteins | sample C65metaG_FD_113460 | JGI IMG/M metagenome (GOLD analysis project Ga0157373, IMG submission 113460) | Corn rhizosphere microbial communities from Kellogg Biological Station, Michigan, USA - C6-5 metaG | ecosystem: Host-associated > Plants > Roots > Rhizosphere > Soil | place: USA: Michigan...
CTGCACGATGCGCTCCTGCGCATGGGCGCTGGCGATCATGCCGGCGAGCGCCAGCGCAAGCGCGACCGTGAGCGCGACGGCGAGATCGCGCAGCCAGCCCCCGGCCGTGGTCCTGTCCTTGCGGCGCAGGCGGAAGCCCGCGGCGCATTCGTCCTTGTTATTGTTCACGACACTCACTCCCCACCCGTCCTGGCGTCATCGTGCGGGTTCAAAAACCCGCCCGCCCCCGTTGCGCGCCGGCGAGGTCCCCATTCTTGTCCTCGACCGGCACGGTGTAATTCTGCTTTGCCGTCGCGCGCGTCACGACGATCGTGGTCGTGCCGCCCTTGTCGGCCGGCGCGTCGTTCGTCCCCAGATCGTTGAGCGTGATCTTGCGCGTCTGCGCTTCGGCGGTTTCGCCGGCCTTGCGCAGCAGCAGAGAAAGGCTGCCTACAGAGGATGCGAGCCACAATTTCTGGGCGTCGACCGTATCGACTTCCAGTGTCACCGATTTGGCGACGGCGGCTTTCTGCGCACGCTCGTCGGCGGTCTGATCGACGGCGAGCACGCGCGTGTTCTGCAGAACGACTTGAGTCGTAGCCGACCCCTTGTCGATCTGGCGTGTGAGAACAACGTCGACGTGGTCGCCCGGCAGCACAAAGCCGCCGACGCCCTCGACGTCGTTGACGCGGATGGTCACCGCCTTCATGCCTGGCTTGACGAGCGCAGAGAGCGTCGCACGCTGACCAGGACCGGTAATCTTGAGCGAGAGCACCGGTTCATTCGTTTCGATGGCAGCGAGCACGACGCGGCGGCCACCTGCCATGATGTCGTGGATCTTGGCGAACGCGCCGTTCGGCAGCGCATCAGACGGCCACGGCACTTCCTGAAGCATCGCCGCAGTGAGCTCGGTGCCGAATCGCAGCGGCTGCTTCGCGACCACGACGGTTTGCGACGCAATCGCCTTCGCCGGTTCGACCTTCGCGCGGAGGCTGGCCTGATTGTTCAGCCAGACCTGAGCGATGAACACAGCGAGCAAGCCGAACACGACGGCAAACCCGATCATTACGATGGTACTGGCACGCACGGCGGTAAGCCCCGTTTGACGCGACCGAACTCTTCACCGGTCTATTCGACGGAACACTAGGGGCGAGGCAGTATTGAATTACTAATATCGCTGTCGCAATTGTGCCTATGCTGAAGGGTGCATGAACTCGTAGCGTTTAAATGTGGTATCTGAAATTCGATCAACTTTAGAGTAACCTTGCGCGGCATTAACAATACTGGTTCGTAACCTGTCACTTCCGGTAAGAATCGATTCAGCGTGATGCGTAGCGCCGCATTCAAGAAGTGCCCGTCAATTACGGGCTACGGCCCTTCGCGTCCCACACCGCTACGTCCATCCGGACGACAATCAAGACTAAGACACGGTTAGCGAAATACTGTCGCGCGCCGTTGCTCGTGCAGCGACGTTGCGGCAACATGCGTGACGATCGCAACCGACCATTGTCACGGTGCGGTGGTGATTTTTTCCGGGAGATTCACTGACGATGTCGAAACCTCGCATTAGCTATGTCGATCCTTCGACGATCGACGACCCTGCCATGCTTGCCGAATTCGAACGCTGCGCGCGTGAGGGAACGCCGCGTCCGGAAAGCCAGGCCATTCGCGCGCATGTACCGGCGACATTCTGGTCGTTCGCCAATACCTGGCGTGACGTGTTCAAGAACGGCGTCGCCGACCATAGAATAAAGGAGCTGTGCCGTATCTACGTTTCGCGCTCGGTGTTGTGCGAATTCTGCGGAAATCAGCGTTCGATCAAGGCGGCAAAATCGGGCCTCAAGGAAGATGACTATTCCGACCTGATCAACTTTGAATCTTCAACGCGATATGACGAGCGCCAGAAGGCCGCGTTGGCTTACGCCGAAGCGATCACCTGGGACCTTCCGGCCAACGACGAGCTGTGGAATCGCCTGCACAAGCACTTCAGCGAGCCGGAGCTGGTTGAGATAGGCTATTTCGTTGCGATCACGATGGGGCAGCAACGCTGGCTCCGCACGCTGAACATCGAGCATCATCAGATCATGGCAGGAACCGATGCATCGATGGCTCCCGGCTTTGAGACTTTCGATGCCCTGAACCGTTCAAAACAGGCCGAAGACTACTGGGCGAGGGTCAACTCAAAACCCGCAGGACAGGCAGCAGAGTGACGAGTCAGGCAACAGCGGCTTCCGCTATCCGCAAGGCGCCTGCTTCGCAGGCCACCAAGGACGAGCCACGCATCCGTGTCCGCGGACTCGGCAAGCACTACGGCGCGCTCGAAGTCTTCCGCAATATCGACTTCGACGTCGGCGAGCGGGAGATCGTTGCGATCGTTGGCCCGTCCGGCTGTGGCAAAACAACACTGCTTCGCTGCATCGACGGTTTATTGCCGCACGATGCTGGTGAGATATGGGTCGGGCAGGAGCGCGTCACCGAGCCGATCGCCGGTGTTGCTATGGTCTTTCAGCATTTCGGACTGTTCCCCTGGAAGACGGTGTTCGAGAACGTCGCATATGGCCTGCGGATGGCGGGCGCACCGAAGGCGGAAATCGAACGCAAGGTGCCGGAGTTCATCAAGCTGGTCGGGCTAAGCGGCTTCGAAAATGCGTTTCCATATCAGATGTCGGGCGGCATGCAGCAACGTTGTGGCCTCGCCCGCGCGCTCGCGGTCGAGCCAAACGTTCTGCTGATGGACGAGCCCTTCGCAGCTGTAGACGCTCAGACTCGCGAAATTCTGCAGTTCGAATTGTTGCGCATTTGGGATCAGCGCCCGACCGCGATGATCTTCGTTACGCACTCGATTGAAGAGGCGGTGCTGCTTGGCCATCGTGTGATCGTCCTCAAGGGACGTCCCTCGAGCATCCATGAGACGATCACCATCGACCTCCCTACCCCGCGCACGCGCGAAACGCTGCGTGAGCCGCGTTTCGCGGAGTTGCGCGAAAGGGTGTGGAACACGTTGATGCGCGAAGCCCGTGAAGCTGAATTCCAACTCGAACGCTGAACAAGAAAAAGAACAAGGACTTTAAGGCGCATGTCGTCCGATCCCCGCCTCAAGGCTGCCGTTGCCCATTGGGGCCCACGTTTCGTCGCAAACGGCGTCGTGCTCACCGACTTCGAGGAAGTGACCAATTCAATTGCATCCTATGACGAATGGTGCGGCGCCTGGTCGAAGCGCGCCGAGCACCACGAGCAGCTCGGCCGCGAAGCGCTTGCGAAGAAACGCCTGCTGACCGCCGGTGAATGCCTGCAGCGCGCCGGCGTCTACTATCACTTTGCGTCCTTTCTGTTCGTGCACGACCATACACAGATGAAGGCCGCGCACAGGAAGCAGATCGAGTGCCGGCAGACCGCGCTTCCCTATCTACGTCCACCCGGCGAACGCGTCGAAATTCCGTATCAGGGCAAGACGCTTGCCGGCATCCTGCGCAAGCCGGCGGGCGTCGAGAAGCCCCCGGTTCTTGTGATGGCGGTCGGTCTCGATTCCACCAAGGAAGAAGGCGACGCTTATGAGGCACCGTTTCTTGCCCGCGGGGTTGCAACGTTGATCTTTGAAGGCCCCGGACAGGGCGAAGCCCAATACGACTTTGCGATCCGCGGCGACTACGAGGTGCCGGTGAAGGCCGTGCTCGACTTCGTCGAGAAGCGCGGCGATCTTGATGCAAACCACATCGGCATGTGGGGCGTCAGCCTCGGCGGTTACTACGCCCCGCGCGCGGCCGCTTTCGACAGGCGCATCAAGGCCTGCATCGCGCTCGGTGGGCCGTTCAACTGGGGCGCGGCCTGGGATGGCCTGCCGGAGCTTACGCGCGAAGCGTTCCGCGTGCGCAGCCATTGCAAGACGCCAGATGAGGCTCGCAAGAACGCCGCAACGCTTTCACTGGAAGGCGTTGCGCAAAACATTACCTGCCCGCTTTTTATCGTGAACGGCCGGCTCGACCGGATCGTACCGGCGAAGGATGCCGAGCGTCTTGCACGCGAAGCGAAGGGGCCGGTGGAGCTGATGATGATCGAGGACGGCAATCACATTGCAACCAACCGGGCCTATCGCTGGCGATCGCAAAGCGCGGACTGGATGGCGGAACGGCTCAAATAACCTGAAAGCCGCGCGGCAGCGCGTGCATTCGCTCTGTTCCCGTGTCGGTAATCAAAACCATCTCGCCGGTCTGCACGCCGGCCTTGCCGTCGCGCGTCACGACGTTGGGCTGGATCACGACCGTCTGCCCCGCACGGAACGGATCGCCCGGCACCGGGCCCGCCGGACGGCTTTTGGTGCCGAGAATTGGCGGCAAATAGCCCCCTCCGTAGCCGTGCAGAAGATCGTCGATGATCGTGAAGCCGGCATCTTCGATGACGCCAGATGCTTCGATGACCTGCGCCGGAGTCGCGCCAGCCTTGAGCACCGACGCAATCGCATCGAAGGCAGCATCCGCTACCGCGTGCAGTTCGCGGTAGAGCTTGTTCGGCTCGCCGAGCGCGAAACTGCGCAATACCTGACCCGGATGGTCCCAGAACGCCGCGGTAATCTCTGCCACCACGACATCACCGGATTGGACGCGCCGCATGCGCGCAAACTGGCGCGGCACGCCCAGATCGGGCACTTGCATCGATGTGACACCGATATAGTGAATGACATTGGTCGCGCCGTACGAAATGTACGCGCGCTCCACGAGGTCGCCGAGTTCCCTTTCATTCAGACCTGGCTTTAGCCCGTCACGCAGCGCGGTCATGCCGAGATCGCTGAAGTGTGCGCCGATGCGCAGCCAATCAAGCTCCTCGGCTGATTTCACTTGCCGTAGGCGGACGTAGTCCCGATTGAGGCTCTTGAGCTTTCCAAATTTTGCCGACAGCGTGGCGTGTTGGTCCGCCGTCATTGGCCCAAGCGTCGCGATACGATCAGCGCGGGCACCACGCCGATCGAGCGTCTTTATTGCTGCGGCAATTGACGACTCGCCGCCCCAAGCCACATCGGCCTTGTCGGCAAGGATGCTGGCCTGGGGTGCGTGATTGACATATTGCACAAACAACGCGTCCCGCTCGCGCGGCGTAAGCACGCCGACGGCTTCGGCCGTCACCGGCCATTGGGTGAGCCACTGCACGGCCGAACCGAAACGATTTGCGCCGCAAAAGACCAGATGGTCGCATTCAACTTGCGTCAGCAGCGCCTCGACGGCGGCACGGCGCCGCGTCATCTCCTGCTCGGAGAAACGCGGATATTCGGCTTCGACGATGCGCGCGAGATACGGAGGAAGCGTCACGTCGCCTTTTTGGGCAGCGCGACGATCATGTCAAGCTCAACACGCGCGCCCGGGGACGACAGCTGGTTGATGCAGACCGTCGTGCTGGCCGGCCTCCAGTCGCCGAAATACTTGCCCATAGTCCGATGCATTGCATCAGCGTCACGAAAGTCCGTCAGATATTTCGTAATTTTCACCACATCGCGCCAGCTCGCTCCGACATGGTCCAGGATGGATTTGATCGATGCCATCGCACGCTCGGTCTGCTCCTCGATCGCATGTGGCTGCACATGCTCTTCATCGACGTGTGGATGCTTGTGATAGAGCGGCGACGACGTTGCGCCTGAAACAAACATCAGGTCGCATGCGCCGACAATGTGGATGGCTGGCGCATACGGCATCGTGTGCGCCTCTTCAGGCTTTGGATGCACCGAATCGAGGCGGAACGTCTTTTCTGGCTTTGTCATTACGGTCATCTGAACACTCCTTCCGATTTCTTCGATTTTTCAATCCACGCGCCAGTTGCCGAGCGCGGCGTCGACCGCATCCTGTACTTTGGTCACGATGATACCCAACATCGCCAGCACAATCAGTATGGCAAATACCTGCTCCGTCTCCAGAATTTGCCCGGCGAGATAAAGCCGCGCCCCAAGCCCGGCCTTTCCAACGACCATTTCGGCTGCGACCACCAGAATGATCGAAACACCAAGCCCGAGGCGCACGCCCGCAAAGATTGACGGGATCGCGCTCGGCAACAGCACGCGCCGCATGATCTGCTGCGGCTTGGCGCCGAGATCGCGCGCTGCGAGTACAAGACCCGGATCACACTGGCTCACGCCAAGCACGGTATTGATCACAATGGGGAAGATCGCGCCGAGAAAACTGATCGTGAGCATGAATGGCCCGCCTGTTCCGAGCCAGATAATCAGGAGTGGAATGAGCGTGATTTTCGGAAGCGGATAGAGTGCGGCAATGAACATGTCTGCCACAGCGCGCGCTCGAAAAGACGTTGCTATCCAGAGCCCGAGCAGCGTTCCGCTCACCAAGGCAATTGCGAAGCCTGCAAAAATGCGCCACAGCGTGACACCAAGATCGTAGGCAAGGCCTCCGCTTCCGAACAAGGTGACCAGCGCGACGACGATCTGCGACGGCCGCGGCAAGTACAGCGCCGACACATTGAACAGACGCGCGGCCAGCTCCCAGACGACCAGTACCAGAACGATCGAGCCCCAACCAAGCACGCGCGGATCGTCGAGTAATGCGTAGCCAGGCTTCGTCCGCACGGGCGCGTCGTCTTTTGCTAGCGGCGACACGCTCATTGGACGCCTCCCTGCCCGCCGACCATCGCGCGCATGACTTCATCACGCAGTAACGCGTAGATCCGATCAAACAATGCTGAGAAGCCCGGATCACGTGTCGTTGCCATACTGCGCGGCCTCGGCAGGTCGACCTCGATGTGCGCCGCGATTCGGCCTGGCCGCGCAGTCATCACCAAAATCGTATCGGCGAGCAGGATCGCCTCCTCGATCGAGTGCGTGACGAGGATCGCGGTGGTGCCGCTCGTTTCCACCAGCCGCGCCAGTTGTTCCTGCAGAACAAGCCTGGTCTGCGCGTCGAGGGCGCCGAACGGCTCATCGAGCAGCAGGACCTCCGGCTCCATCACAAGGGCGCGGGCAAGCCCGACCCGCTGGCGCATGCCACCCGACAGTTGACGGGGATACCGGTCTTCAAAACCGTTGAGATCGACAGCAGCAATTGCGCGTCGCGCCCGCGCATCCCGATCGCTTTTTGTGACGCCAGCTAGATCGAGACCAAAGGCGACGTTGTCGATGACCGTGAGCCATGGAAACAGGTTGAAGGCCTGCCATACCGTGGACATCGCCGGCCGTGCCGTGGCTTTGCCGTTCGCACGCTCGAGAAACCGCAACGTCCCGCGCGTCGGCTCCAGGAAGCCGCGCGCGATCTGCAACAGCGTGCTCTTGCCGCAACCGCTTGGGCCGATCAGCGCGGTCACCCTGCCGGGCTCAAAGCCGCAGCTCACCGCTTCGAGTGCAGTCGTTGGTGCAGTGGACGCTGGCGCGAACGTCAGCCCTATATCGTCGAACTCGATCGCAACCGCCGGCATAATTCGCGGCAATCAGGTGAACGGATTGCTCTTGCTCAACCTCGCATCGGCTTCAGTCGCCGGCGACAAGTCAAACAGCTGCTCTTTCGTCACCGTGGCGTTCACCAGCTTGATCTTGTTCCAGAACTTGCCTTGCTCGACGCAGGACTCGACGTTGGGCATTCCTTTCTCATCGAACCAGGTCCAGCGCGGCGCGGCGCGCTCGATCAACGGCGCCGGCACCTTGGTGGCGTCTGAGACGATCTTTATCACGTCGGCATCCTTCGCCGCCGCCGCCTTGTTGAACAACCGGCCGGCATGTGTGTGCACCATCGCAAAGCGCACCGCCGCGGACTTGTTCTCCGCGAGGAATTTCGAAGACATGACCCAGCAGGCGAGCTGGGCATTGGGCTCGATGTCGGAACCGGCACCGATGATTTTTCCGACATTATTTTTCTCAGCGAGGAATGCGAGTGGCACCGGAATGTTGGCGGCGTCCGCTTGCCCTGCACCCATCAGCTTGATCATGTCCGGATAAGGCATTCCGCTCGACCAATCGAGATCCTTCGTCGGGTCAAGGCCTGCTTTTTCTGCGGCGCGTCCGAACAGATACTGGTCGATACTGCCGGGTGCCTGGATGGCAATCTTCTTGCCTTTGAGCAGCTTGGCTTTGTCGGTTGAGGTGTAACCGGCCTCGTGCATCGCATTGCTGGCGACGATCGTCATCGAACCCGAGCCAGGTTTCTCGATGCCCCGATCGAGAATCAACTTGTAGGGCGCGCCTTTCGCAACCGCGTTGAACAGGCCCGCATTGAGCGTGGAAGCCGTAAGGTCAAGCTCCCCGGCAACAAGTGCCGGCATCGCCAAGGCGCCGTCCGCAAAATATTTCAGTTCGACGTCGAGATTGACTTTTTCGAAAAAGTTCTTCGCTTCGGCGATAAAGATCGGGCCCGAGGAGATCAGCCGTACCAACCCGACACGAATCTTGGTCCGTGGTTCCTGTGCGCGCAGGCGGCGGGGAAACGCGCCGACCAAACCAATAGCTGCGCTGCCGCCAAGAAGCCGGCGACGATCGATGGACATCGGCATGGCTGATCCTCCCGCTCTATTTGTTTGAAGTCGTTTGAATAAGCGTAGCAACGCCCCCGGAGAGCCGCAACGGCGCATGCACGCGGCACACGGCCGCCCCATCCGCTTGATCGGGCGGGCCGAACGGCTAACGTGCAACCGACAGGAGAATATCGAATGCCCTCAACGATCCTCGATTCCGCTGTATTCCGCGACATCTTCACGACCGAAGCGATGCGGAATGTCTTCTCGGATGAAAGTCGGGTGCAGAAATATCTTGATTTCGAGGCCGCGCTTGCGCGCGCGCAGGCCAAGCTTGGCATCATTCCGAAGGAAGCCGCTGCCGAAATCGTGCGTCATTGCTCGGCCGACAAGATCTACATGGTGAATGTGACGGCAGCCACCGAGAAGATCGGTTATCCGGTTCTGCCCGTTGTGCAGCAGCTCGTGAAGCTCTGCAAGGATGGGCTCGGGGAATGGTCGCACTGGGGCGCCACCACCCAGGACATCACCGATACCGCCACAATTATGCAAATTCGCGAGGCGCTCGCGATCATCGAGAGGGACATAGACGGAATTTGCGATGGCCTCGCCTCGCTTGCGAAAAAGTACCGCGACACGCCGATGGCCGGGCGAAGCAACCTGCAGCAGGCCGTGCCGATCACTTTTGGATACAAGATGGCGACGATGCTGGCCGCATTCGAACGGCACAAGCAGCGCCTCAAGGAAATGAAGCCGCGCGTGTTTGTCGGAGAATTCGGCGGCGCGGCCGGAACGCTGTCATCGCTCGGCAAGGATGGCCTGAAAGTGCAAGACGAGCTGATGAAGGAACTCAAGCTCGGCCAGCCGGAAATTTCCTGGCATACGGTGCGCGACCGCATCGCGGAGGTCGGATGTTTCCTTGGGCTCGTCACCGGAAGCTGCGGCAAGATCGCATTCGATGTGAAGCTTCTGATGCAGACGGAAGTCGAGGAAGTGTTCGAGCCGTTTCATGCCGGCCGCGGCTCGTCGTCTACAATGCCCCAGAAGCGCAACCCGATTTCATCGGTCTACATCACCGCGCAGACGGCAATGGTACGCCAGCTCGTTGCGGCCCTGCTCGATGCGCAGGTCGAGGACCACGAGCGCGCGACAGGGCCTTGGGAAATCGAATGGATCGCGCTGCCGGAAATCTTCATGCTGTCGGCGGGCGCGCTGGCGCAGACGCGCTTCCTTGTCGAGGGCCTTCAGGTCAATGAGAAGAAGATGCGCGAAAACCTCGACATCACCAAAGGATTGATCATGTCAGAAGCGGTGATGATGGGCCTGGGCGCGGACCTCGGCCGCAACAAGGCGCACGATCTTGTCTATGACATCTGCCGGGACGTGGTGAAGACTGGGCGACCCCTGATCGATCTGCTCGCGGAGAACAAGGAAATTGCCAAGCACGCCGACCGCAAGAAGCTGGAAAAACTGGTCGATCCGGCGAACTATCTCGGTGTCGCCGGTGAGATGGTCGATCGCGTGTTGAAGATGCGGAAGTAGACTATTTGGATTTCGGCATCGTCTTCCAGATCGCCAGCGCAACCAGAAGCGTCATCGCACCGATTAGCAAAAATAGGGCGGGGACAGTTACTCCGAATTTCTGCATGACCGCCACGAGGATTGTCGCGGCAGTCATGAACGCCGCGTTGAGCACATTGACCGCAGCGATGGTTCGCGCGCGGTGATCAACGCCGCTCCAGGCTTGCACTGCGGAAAAAGCCGGCACGATGAAAAGGCCACCTGCAACTGCGAGCCCGCACAGGTCCGCGGCCGCACGAACGCCGAGCGCCGACGTGAAGACCGCGGCTGGCCCTTGCGGCGGCGCAATCGGCGTAGCACCAAGTGTCGCGGCGCCGAGATCAATTGCGAAGATGCCGATCAGCACGGCGCCAACGAGCGTCGTTCTGAGTACGATCCGGCCACGCGCGATTGCCGCCGCAAGACCGGAACCGGCGCCAACCGCAACCGTGAATATCGCAAGATAGGCTATGACTGTGTCTTCGTTCCCACCGATAAGCGTCTTGATCAGCGGCGGCAGCAGCGACAGCACGACGATGCCGACAAGCCAGAACCAGCTCGTCACCATCGCGCCCCACCACAGCCGCGGGTCGGCACGCAAATAACGGATCATTGCGGCCGTGGAAGTGACGATATTCGTCGAGATCCTCAAATTCGGTGCGCCCTCGCCGGTCGCCGGAATCAATCGCGCCGACAGCCAGCACGCGATCGCAAAGCCCATGACCAATGCCGCAAAGAGGGCGTGACTCCTTTCGCCGTGCGCGGCGAGACCACCAGTGATGGTTCCTAAGAGAATGGCAACAAAGGTGGCGCCTTCCACCAGCGCGTTGCCGGCAGGCAATTGCTCGCGCAGCAAATGGTCCGGAAGGATCCCGTATTTGATGGGACCGAACAGGGCCGCGAGGATACCGAAGCC
>Ga0157373_10004182_pt1 | contig 10887 bp, 9 predicted proteins | sample C65metaG_FD_113460 | JGI IMG/M metagenome (GOLD analysis project Ga0157373, IMG submission 113460) | Corn rhizosphere microbial communities from Kellogg Biological Station, Michigan, USA - C6-5 metaG | ecosystem: Host-associated > Plants > Roots > Rhizosphere > Soil | place: USA: Michigan...
ATGCGGTCGTACTCCCGCTGGACGTCGTCCACGTAGAACATGGCCGCAGGCTTGCCCTGCTCGAACATCGCCTGCTGGTAGGTCCGAGCGGCCGGATCGTCGTTGAGGGCCAACTGCAGCTCAGTGCCGTCCGGCTCCTCGGGTGAGGCAACGGTCAGCCACCTGAACGGCCCCTGCGTGAAATCCGCCTTCTTCACGAAGCCCAGAACGTCGGTGTAGAAGCGCAGCGCTTGCTTCTGGTCGTTCACGTAGATGCTGGTGACCTTGATCTTCACGGCGATGTTCTCCTGTCACATTGTGGAGGGTGGCTTCGTCGTGCCGATGCCGAACTGCGTGGCGTACTCGGCGTTCAGGCGCTGCCAGCCGAACTTCACCGCCTCGCCGGCGACAATGCGGCCGATCGGGTGACCGGCCAGGAACCGGTCGAGCACGTCGAAGCAGATGTGCCAGCCAGCCGCGCCCATTGACACGAACTTGCGATCAATGTTGTGCCAGAGCGTGAGGCGCGTGCCGTTGGCCAGCGGCTCCAGCTCCCACCGCATGTCATTTCCGCCCCAACTGTACTCGAGCACTCTCGGCGCCTCGGCCCGTGTGACGCTCGTCTCCGAGACGTGCGGGGCGGGCGCCCCCACAGTCGAGAGCTTCACGGGCCCGGTGGCGCCGAGGTTCCGATCGGCATCGAACGGCGCCCACTCGCGGAGCTGTGCCGGATCGGTCAGGGCCTGCCAGACCTTCATTGCCGGATGATGCAGCTCCCGCACGAGCACGAGCGTCCACGTGTTCCCATCCTTCCGGACCTCAGCGCCAGCAGCAGCGCCCGGTGCATACCGCTCACGAATGCTCATCGTTTCCTTCGTTTTTTGGGAGACTCCTGTTTCGTGCGATCGAGGTGGCGTTCGAGCGCGTCGACGTGGGCGGACCAGAAGCGCCGGAAGGGAGCCAGCCAGGCGTCGACCTCCATGAGCGCTTCCGGTCTGATCCGGTAGACGCGCCGCTGCGCGTCCACTCGCGCCTCCACAAAGCCGGCGGTTCGGAGCACCTTGAGATGCTTGGAGACCGAGGGCTGCGGCATCCGAAGGCGCCGCTCGATCTCGCTGACGGACCGCTCCGAGGAAGCCAGCAGGCTCAGGATGGCCCGACGGTTCGGTTCCGCGATGATGCCGAAGGCAGATTTCATTGCACGTATATACGTGTCAGCGTATATTCCTGTCAAGCCATGATGGCCATTCATCAGCCGCGGGCCGCGATGTGCCGGTGCCGGACGCATCGTCTCGTACGCCGAATCCGCTCAGCGCATGCAGGCACACTGTGACATATTTCATCATGACCATGGCGACCATGACACATGATTGCGACGCTCGAGCGCCGAGCGCGCCGGCCTTCACGCGGCGGGTCCCCCTTGCGTGAGAAGTGCGCCGTCTTTGGCGTGTATGTGCCCGGGCTGGATGGCGCGGAAGTCGCACGCCTGGTGCATACCGGGCTGTGGACGCTGCAGCATCGCGGACAGGAAAGCACGGGGATCAGCGTGAGTGACGGAGCGCATATCCGCACGCACAAAGGGCAGGGCCTCGTCGCGCACGTATACGATGAGGCGTCGCTGCGTTCGCTCGTTGGCCATGCCGCGATCGGCCACAACCGCTATTCCACCTCCGGTGGTGACGGTCTGCGCCACGCCCAGCCGGTGACGAGCACCGCCGATCTCCTGGCGCTCGCACACAACGGCAATCTCCCCAATATCGCGCCGCTCTCGCGCGCACTCGGCGACGCCGGTGTCGATATTGCCGGCGCCAACGATTCCGAGCTGATGCATCTGGCGCTCGAGCGTGAGCTGGCGCGCGGTGCAACGCTGGACGACGCCGTGCGCGCCTGCTTCCCCCTCTTTACCGGCGCGTTTTCGCTGGCGCTCCTCACGGCCGGCGCTCTGGCCGCCGTTCGTGATGTGCGCGGCATCCGACCGCTCGCACTGGGCCGGATCGGCAACGGCTGGGTCGTGTCGTCGGAGACGTGCGCCATTGACGCCGTGGGCGGCACATTGCTGCGGGACGTGCGGCCGGGTGAGCTCGTGGTGATTGACGACAATGGCGTGCGCTCCATCCAGCTTGCCGCGGGCAGGGAGCAGTTGGACATCTTCGAGTTCGTCTACTTCGCGCGCCCGGACAGCGTGCTGCTCGGTCTGCGCGTGAATGAAGTGCGCCGCCAGTTCGGCATCCAGCTCGCGCGCGAGCATGTCGTGCAGGCCGACGTGGTCATCCCCGTTCCCGATTCCGGAGTGCCGGCCGCCATCGGATACGCGAACGAAGCGGGCATTCCGCTCGATGTCGGACTCGTCAAGAACCGCTACATCCATCGCACGTTCATTCAGCCGGCGCAACGGCTGCGGGAGAGCGGTGTCCGGATGAAGCTCAACCCGATCGCGGAAGTGCTGCAGGGCAGGCGAGTGGCGGTCGTTGATGATTCACTGGTGCGCGGCACCACGGCGCGACAGATCGTGGCAATGCTGCGTCATGCCGGCGCGCGTGAGGTGCACTACCTCGTGTCGTCACCGCCGGTGAAGTTCCCGGACATCTACGGCATTGATCTTCCCAATTCGGCGGATCTCGTGGCCGCGAGATTGTCTGTCGAGGAAATCCGGCGATCCATTGGCGCCGACTCCCTGGCGTATCTGTCCTACGGTGGAATGATCGCGGCCACCGGCCTGCCGGATGAGCGCTTCTGCACGTCATGCTTCAGCGGCGTGTATCCGCTGGACGTGTCTCATGGAGCTGTGCCCGAGCCTGTGTGATGGCACCGTGCACGGAACCCACGCGCCGGATGCCGCGTTCCACAAGTGCAGGGACAACAAGATCAGGGAGCGATGCATGACACGGAGAATCGACTACCCGCACGTCGCACCGGGCGTACTGCAGGCCATGGGGGGACTCCAGCGGTACACGCAGGAGTCGGGGCTCGAGCACTCGCTGCTCGAGCTCGTCAAGCTTCGGGCGTCGCAGATCAACGGCTGCGCCTACTGCCTGGACATGCATTCCAAGGACGCGCGAGCGGATGGTGAGACGGAGCAGCGCATTTACGTGCTGAGTGCCTGGCGCGAAGCGCCGTTCTACACGGCACGCGAGCGGGCCGCGCTGGAATGGGCCGAAGCGATCACGCTCATCAGCAACGGGGGTATTTCCGACGAGCTCTACGCGACGGTTCGCGAGCAGTTCAGTGAGAAGGAACTGGTGGACCTCACGATGGCGGTAATCACCATCAACGGCTGGAACCGGCTCGCCATTGGCTTGGGGTCGGACGTGGGGAGCTATCAGCCGCGCGCGCGTGGCGCTACGCGGGAGCACGCCGGAGCGTCTGCGCGCTGACGTCTGACATTTGCGCTCACGGCGCGCCCGCCGCCGGCAGCGCGAACACGACCACTTCATCCGACTTGCCGAAGTAGGCGCCATCACCCCCGGCGGCGATCGCCACATACTGCCGCCCGCGGATGGCGTAGGTCATGGGCGTTGCCTTCGCGCCGGCCGGCAGCGTCGCGTGCCAGAGCTCGCGTCCATTCTCGATATCGAAGGCGTGCAGCTCCTGGTCGAGTGTCGCGCCGATGAAGACGAGGCCGCCACCGGTCACGATGGCGCCACCGAGGTTCACGGAGCCCTGCGATCGCGGCGCCGATGAATCGGCGCCGACGGCACCCTGCGCATCGAACGCCGGGTTCATCCCGGCTCGCGCCGCGTCGCGGGCATTGCGATTCGGAGCGAGCGGACGCGCGGCGCCCAGCGGCACACTCCACGCGATGGTTCCGGTTTCCACGTTCGCGGCGACCAGCAGTCCGAACGGTGGAGGCGTGCACGGCACGCCATCAGGCGAGAGCAGGAACGTGCGGCGCATGCCGTACGGAGTCCCGCGCATCGGGGCGTACTCCCACCCGCCAGTGTTCCGCATCGTGTCCATGAGCGCCGTGTAGGCCGCGCGCGGAATCAACTGGACGACGGCGGCGATGGTGTTCACCGGCACAATGGCGAGCTGCCGGCCCGCATCGAAGGCGACGCCGCCCCAGTGCGCGCCGCCAATGTTGGATGGCAGCGCCAGCGTGCCTTCCAGACTCGGCGGAGTGAACGGACCCTCGTAGCGCAGTTTTGCGAGCGCGGCCCGGCATCCATCGCGATCCGCGCTGTCCCGGCCGAAGACCCTGGTGGCATCGAGGTGCATGGGACTCAATACAAGCCGGGAGAAGGGCTGCGTCTTCGCCGCCACTTCACCGGGAACGGTGCTTGCCGGGACCGGACGTTCGTCCACCGGAATGATGGGTCGTCCGGTGTCACGGTCGAGCACGAACAGCATGCCCGTCTTGGTCGCCTCCAGCACGGCGTCAATCCGGCGACCCTGATGCGTGATGGTGACGAGCGCCGGCGGTGCCGCATTGTCGTAGTCCCAGAGATCATGATGCACGGTCTGGAACGACCAGACTACCTGACCCGTCGCGGCACGCAGGGCGACCACCGAGCTGGCGTACCGGTTGTCGCCGAGTCGCTCACCACCGTAATAGTCGGGGCTCGGACTCGAGGTGGGGAGAAAGACCATCCCACGAGTCGTGTCGGCGGCGACGACACTCCACGCATTCGCGGCGCCGGTGTGGTGCGCGTCGGGACCGCGCCACGTGCCGTAGGCGGGATCACTCGCGCTGCGCGGCACAGGATCGAACGTCCACTTCAGGATCCCCGTTCGCGCATCGTAGCCGCGCACTTCACCGGTCACCGCGTTGGTCCACCCGTTGTCAGCGATTCCCGAGCCAACGACGATCATGCCGCCAACGACGGCGGGCGGAGACGTGACTTCATACTCCTCGTATTCGTGAGGCGGCGTGCGCAAGCCGACCCGCAGATCGACAATGCCGCCGTCACCGAATTGCTGGCACGGAGCGTCGGTCGCGGCGTCGAGCGCGATCAGCCGCGCATCGATCGTCGCGAAGACGATGCGCGTTCGGCATGCCGCGCCGGCACGCGTATTCGGGTCCCGCCAGTATGAAACGCCTCGCGTGGTGAAGTCTCCAAAGTGCGCCACGCGCACCACACTCGCGTTGTAGCGCCAGCGTTCGCGTCCCGTGGCCGCGTCGAGCGCGAACACGCGGCCCAACGGGGTCGCCACGAACATCGTGCCCGCTACCACGAGTGGCGTGTCTTCGAATGAGGTATTCCGGTCTGTCGTATAGCCCGGTCCGGCCTCACCCGTGCTGAAGCGCCAGGCGACGCGAAGTGTCGCGACGTTCGACCGATTGATCTGCGCGAGCGGCGAAAAGCGCGTGCCGCCAGGATCCCGGCCGTAGCTGGGCCAATCGGCGGACGTGGATGCGGCCGGCGGCGCAGGTACTGCCGGACCCGATGCCTGAGCCCGGAGCTCGCGAGTCGCGGGCGCAATGAGTGTCACCGCAGCGAGAATGCGCGCCGCGACCGCTGCCGCGGTGGTACCCCGGAAAGCGGGGCGGTACGATCGCGTGAGGGGAATCGCGTTGCGAGCGTGCTGGTGCATGGATTGGTGTGCTGTGTGAGCCGGAGAGATGGAGACACGTCTCCATACGGATAACACCGGTCCAGGTGTCGTGTCCGGGTGACATCCGTCACGGCAGGCGATCATCTCGTCGAGTAGTTCTCGAATAGATAGCGTTGGTATCGCCTCAGGTACGGAGAAGACGGTGGAACAGTCGAGCATCCCCGAAATCTGGGAGTGGGCGGAATACTTCTGACCGTGGTGTTATATCGCGGCCGTGCGCCTGCGCCAGATGGAAGGAGAGTACGAAGGACGCGTGCGAGTGCGCACGCGGGCGTTCCCGCTCCAATTGGTCGGGGCACCGGTGGCGCCGCGCGCGCTGCTTGCCGAGGAGTGGTGGCTCGCGGCGGTGCAGGAACCGGCGGCGGAGTTCTCCGCGTTCACTGGCGACGACTGGCCCACGGATACCCTCCCAGCCTTCATCGCCGTGCATGCGGTTGCTGACCAGGACGAACGGCTTGCGCATTCACTCGACTTTCGCGTGCGGCGCGCGTTCTTCGCGGAGAGCCGCAACATTGGCAAGTCGGACGTGCTGCTCGACCTCGTGCGCGACGTTGGCGGAGATGTCGACCATGTGACGCGCGCGCTCGCCGATGACGCGGTGCGTGAGGCGGTCGAGCAGGAAGCGCGACTCGGGCGAGAGCGCTACGGCGTGCGCGGAACGCCAACGCTCATGCTGGAGGACGGCACGCGGCTCGACATGCCGATGGCGACACCCAGAATCGCGCGCGGGCGCATCGTGGCGGTGCACGAGCAGACGTGTCTCGGCGATGCGTGCCGGGCAGCCACCCGCGCCCTCTTCGAGCGGGCGCTGCAGCACAGTTCCAGTAACCGCGCCGAGATGCCGTAGCCGGCCCGGGTCCCATCCTCTCTGAAACCCCGGTCCGTCATGAAGCCGACCTTCGTTGCAGCTCACGTGATCGCGAGCGGCGCTCGAAGGTGGTGCACACGCCTTAGCGCTCGCGATCAATGGGACGAAACGGCTCGGCCGACGCAATCAGCCGCCTCCCTGCGCCGACCAGGCCGTAAATGTTCCAGCAGAGCATGCCGCGCACGCGTCCCTCGCGCAGATAGTAGACCACACCTTCCCTGCAGGGAATCTTCCAGTCTTCGACCATCTCCAACCGGGCGTCCACTTCGCCGACGGCCTCGTAGGCGACGTCGAAGAAGTCCGAGTAGAAGAACGGCAGGTATTCATACGAGACCGTTCGGCCAGTCATCGCGATCCCTGCGTAGCCGCCCATGCTGTTGGCGTTGTCCTCGTGCTCCACGCGGCGCCACTGATTCAGGGCGGGATTGTAGACAGACGCCACATCCCCCGCCGCGTAGATGTCCGGATGGCTGGTGCGCAACGACGCATTGACGCGAATGCCATCGTCCACCTCCAGCCCGGCCGCCTGTGCCAACTCGACATTCGGTTGGACGCCGACCCCGGCGATGATCCCATCGGCGATGATCGCTTGTTCACGTCCGCTGTGGACGTCTCTAACGGTCACGACACTGTTCCCATCGTGCGAATCGCAGCCGATCACTTTCGTCCCAGGCACCACTTCAATGCCCTTCGCTCGATAGAATTCGTTCAGTGATCTCGCCAGATCGACTGGATACATATGGCTGCCAATGGCCTCGTCCGGGAAGATCAGCGTGACCCGCTTGCCGTTCACCGCGAGAGCCGCCGCCATCTCCGATCCAATGAACCCGCTCCCGATAATTGCGAAGCGGTCACTGTGCTCCGTGAGGCGCCGCACCCGCTCGTAATCGTCGAGCGTGCGGTAGTAGATGATCTGATCGCCGCCAACGCTGAGCCGGCGCGGGGTACACCCGGTGGCCAGGAGCAGCTTGCTGAAGCGGTAGACCGCGCCCTGATCGTCCGTCACCTGCTTGTGCTGTGCATCCAGCGCTTGCGCGGTGCGCGAATGGTGGAACGTCACCATACTGCTGTTGACCTTGCGCCAGATGCTGCTGAGCGGTTTGCCTGTCCAGAGCCACTTGGACAGTGGTGGGCGGTTGTACGGCGAATGCGGTTCGGCGGTGATCACCCCGATCGAGCTGGCGTCATCTACCTCGCGAATGCCAGTGATGGCCGCGGCGGCCGCCATTCCGCCGCCAATGATCAGATAGGTATAGTCCGGCATGTTCGATCTCGCGACGAGGGGAATGACATATCGAGCGAGGTGGTCCGGACCGCGGCGTATGCGCTACGGCCCGGGTTCGTGTCGTGCGGCACGGGCGCCTGGCCCAGCCATTGCTGCATATCCGAAGCATCCTTCGAGCGGAGATCAGTGTCATGGCGACGCGACGCTTCAGGCGCGGCGATCACGTCAGTTGGAATTCGGAAGCCGGCCGCGTCTCCGGCCCCATCACGAGAGTGGTCACGTCCGAGATCCAGTTCAAGGGTTACGCGGGGCACGCGAGCGGTCGTCCGTTGCCAGCATCCATCTCGCGAAAACGAGTGCGGCGACACATGATGGACCATGGTATCCGGTGCAAGCAGACACGTGTTGAGTGAGGCCATATGCCGACCGTTGATGCGAAGGAGAGCCCGTTCTATGCGTGGCTTGACCGACTCACCATTCGCAGTCTCGTCCAGCGGGCGCGATCCCTGTCGCCGGGTGAGCGGCTGGTGCTGATCAAGGGGCTCATCCCCGGGCTCGTAGAGGAGATGGGCGACGCCGGTGTCCGAGCGTTCCTCGATGAGTTGAACACGAAGGTGCAGCGCTACGCAGAGGCGGTCGAGAGTCCCGGGCAGGGAGGGGCCGCGCGCCGCACGCCCAGCGAGCCGTTGGGCGGCCCGGTGCCGGGGCGCCAGGCGTACCGGCATCTGCCGGGTACACGCGACCCGCGGCGCCCCGGCGGTCGGAGGCTGGAGCGCCAATGGGAAGCCGCGGCATGGGAGGAAGGGCGGGGAAACCTTCAGGTGTAATGGCGTGAGCATGGTGCTCGCTATAGCCGGTCGACGACCAGGTCGCCGATCGCGCCGCGCTGTCCGTGTCCGAACGCGTGATTCACGAACACGAACTCGCCGGCGTGACATCCGTCACGCCGGAATCCGGCCGGTGCGCCGAGGTTGGTCAGGAGCCCGCCTCGGTGCCACGCACACCCCTTGTCGCAGCTCACGCCTTTTCCGGAATACGAATGCCTGTCGCATCGAACCTTGGCTTCCCGCGCATAGGACCGAATCGCGAGCTCAAGCGGGCGCTCGAAGAGCATTGGGCCGGACGCGCGAGCGCGGCCGAGCTGGCATCGGTCGCCAGTGCGATTCGTCGCGCCAACTGGCAGCTCCAGGCGCGAATTGGCATCGAGCACATCCCGTCGAACGACTTCTCGCTTTACGATCACGTGCTGGACACCGCGGTGATGCTCTGTGCGATTCCCACTCGCTTTGCGCGCAGGACGGAGCTGACCGACGTCCAGCGCTACTTCGCGATGGCACGCGGGCTGGCCGATGGTACGACGACGATCCACGCGATGGAGATGACGAAGTGGTTCGACACGAACTACCACTACATCGTTCCGGAGCTCGAGCCAGGAAAGGAGTTCCACCTCGCTTCGGCGAAGCCCGTGGACGAATTCCTGGAGGCGAAGACGCTCGGCATCCTCACCCGCCCGGTGGTGCTCGGACCGCTCTCGTTCCTCCTGTTGGGGAAGACGCGTGGCGCGTCTGCCCCGCCGCTCGCCCTGCTCGACGCGCTGTTACCGGTCTACGAGCAGTTGCTCGCGCGGCTTGACGCCGCGGGCGCTGCATGGATGCAGCTCGACGAACCGTGCCTCGTGCTCGACCTCCCGCGCGAAACGCGGCGCGCGTACCACGCGGCCTATGAGCGCCTGAGCGCCGCCGGTCCCCGGGTGCTCGTCGCGACCTGCTTCGGCGACCTGCGGGCGAATCTGCCGACGGCACTCGGGCTTCCCGTTGCGGCGCTGCATCTCGACCTCGTGCGAGGTCAGGCCCAGCTCGGCTCCGCGCTCGCGCGAGTCCCGCGCACGCTCGCGCTCTCGCTTGGCGTCATCGACGGGCGCAATGTGTGGCGCGCGGACCTCGACGCGGCGCTCGAGCTCGTCATGCAGGCGACGCGCGCGCTTGGTCCGGATCGCGTCATGATCGCGCCGTCGTGCTCATTGCTGCACGTGCCGGTGGACCTGGACAGCGAAACCATGCTGGATGAGGAGGTGCGCGAATGGCTCGCGTTCGGGGTGCAGAAGCTCCACGAGGTGGTGACGCTCTCGACGGCGGTGCGCGATGGACAGGCGGCGGTTGCGCAGGAGTTCGCCAGTGCGCGGCACGCGCTCGAGCGGCGCCGGGCATCCGCGCGGACACACTTGCCCGCGGTGCAGGCACGACTGCACGCGGTGACCGACGACATGCTCCAGCGCGCGCCATACGGCGAGCGCCGCATGCAGCAGGCACGCGTGCTCGATCTGCCGACCCTGCCGACGACGACGATCGGCTCGTTTCCGCAGACCGCCGAGCTTCGGCGCGCGCGATCCGCCGTTCGCGCCGGACGCATCACACCGGCGGAATACGATGCCTTCGTGCGCGCGCAGATCGAGGACGCGATCCACTTTCAGGAGAACGCTGGCCTGGATGTGCTCGTCCACGGCGAGTTCGAGCGCAACGACATGGTGGAGTTCTTTGCCGAGCGGCTCACCGGTTTCGCCTTCACCCAGCACGGGTGGGTGCAAAGCTACGGGTCGCGATGCGTAAAGCCGCCCATCATCCTTGGTGACGTCGCGCGCCTGCGCCCGATGACCGTCGCGTACACCGTGTTCGCGCAGTCGCTCACGCACCGCCCCGTCAAAGGGATGCTCACCGGCCCGGTGACGATGCTGCAATGGTCGTTCGTCCGCGACGACCAGCCGCGCGAGGAAACGTGCCGGCAACTCGCGCTTGCCATTCGCGACGAGACGGTCGATCTGGAAGCGGCGGGCATTGGCGTCATCCAGATTGATGAGCCGGCGATTCGCGAAGGACTGCCGCTCAGGGTCGACGACCGGTCCGCCTACCTGCAGTGGGCGGTGAATGCCTTTCGGCTCGCTTCCTCGGGCGTGCGGGATGAGACGCAGGTGCATACGCACATGTGCTACTCGGCGTTCGATGATATCATCGACGCAGTGAGGCGGATGGATGCCGACGTGCTCTCGATCGAGACATCGCGATCGGACATGGTGCTGCTCGATACCTTCGCTCACGTCGACTACCCCAACGGCGTGGGGCCCGGCGTGTATGACGTGCACTCGCCAGCCGTTCCGGAGGTGGCCGACATCGAGGCGCTCCTGCACAAGGCGCTCGCGGTGCTCGCGCCAGATCAGCTCTGGGTGAACCCGGATTGCGGCCTGAAGACGCGGCGCTGGGAGGAAGTG